>OHXC01000004.1_pt1 | contig 238496 bp, 203 predicted proteins | sample 1579891 | NCBI WGS metagenome assembly OHXC01 (sample SAMEA3882531, study PRJEB24775) | human gut metagenome | biome: human-associated habitat; feature: intestine environment; material: feces | place: Netherlands | collected 2009/2010
GGACGCGCAGGCAGAATGTTTCGTTATTTTGTAGGTCGTGTCTATATGCTTGAAGAGCCACCAAGTCAAGAAAATACTAAATTGAGATTAGAGTTTCCTGATGATGTAGTAAAAAAACTTGATGGAAATGACCCCGGTATAAAATTGAATAATGAACAATATGTAAAAATTCAACGATATCAAGATGAAATGATAGAACTTCTTGGAACGGATATTTGGCATAGAATTGAAAGAATACCACAAATCAGAAGTTGTAAACCATCAATGTTAAAGATAATTGCGGAAAAATTGAAAACTGATTCCAATTGGCCAACAAATTGCGATGCTTTACAAAACAATAATACATGGGAATGGAGGGATGCTTTAGGAGATATCATAGAAATTTTGGAATATCATCGAAAAGGACATTTACGGTATTATGCATGTGCATGTAGTAATGGATGGAAAATGACTATAAAAGAGCTATATAACACAGTAAAAGATTATGGTATTACATATGAGGATATATTTACATTTGAAAGATATGTATCCTTTAATCTCTCATCTATTATTGCGGTAATTAATATTATACGTCAAGAACTTTATCCTAATTCCTCAAATATCGCCAATTTTGTATATAAAGCATCAAATGCCTTTTTACCTAAAATTGTATTTCAACTTGAAGAATACGGATTACCGAGGATGATTAGTAAAAAGATACAAAATGCAGGTCTTATAAATCTTGAAGACGATTCTAAAGAGATTACAATCGTTATACAGGAATTTAACACGATAGGAATTGAATACCTTGAACAAAAAATACCTAATCTCCATTCATTTGACAAATATATATTAAAACATTTTATGAACGGAATTCGTTGCATAACGACAAATCAAAAGAATTAAATAATAGCCATATTATTACCTCTATATTTTTTGAGATATGATATGGCTATTTAGATAAGGATCCATATAGAAATTCTTTCGTATAATTTTCATTTGATATCTTCAACAGTACGCAGTTTTTCCGTTCTGTATAAACATCACGTATGTTTGCCGCTTCTCTTGTGAGAGAACCTTTCCTACCAGCCACATGCGGAACAGGTAGGTGTTGTAGGTGTTCAGCCGAAAAGCAATCAGAATAATGATTTCAGGCGCGTACACGTCCGCGTACAGCCCGTTTTCAAGCTGCATGTAGCGGCACACCTTGTAGTCGTTCAGCACGTCAGACTTGCGGACGGCTTTGATGACGGCGTTCACTGCCGGGACGGTCGTATGGAACAGTCCGGCTATTTCGGTGGCGGTCATCCACACATCGTTACCGGTTACGCTGACCGCCTTGTCCTCTATGATGATTATGTCACGTTTCATGGCTCCTCTTTTTTAGATGGTGCAACCTGCAAATTCCTCGACGTTGTTTAACCTTGCGGCAAGGTTTTCCATATCCTGATTGAGTTTTTCTTTGGTTATCTTCGCGTAAATCTGCGTCGTCTTTATGCTCTTGTGTCCAAGCATGGAGCTGACCGTTTCGATGGGTACGCCGTTGGAAAGGAAAACTGTCGTGGCTGCCGTGTGGCGGCTTTGATGCCACGTGATATGCTTGGTGATGCCGCAACGCTTGGCGACGGCACGGATACCGGCAAGGCACGTGTTATAATGCGGAACGGGAAATATCCTGCCGTCCCCGCACAGTCCCCGGTATTTGCCGATTATGCGGTTGGCGATGTCGAGCAGGCGGATGTTGGACACCACGCCCGTTTTCTGGCGGTTGATGTTTATCCACTCGTGTTCGTCGAAGTAGGTGCGGATATTCTCTTCCGTAAGGTTGCGCATATCCGCGAACGACAGCCCCGTGAAGGCGCAGAACAGGTAGAGGTCGCGGTACAATTCCTGTTTGGCGTTTTTCAGTTTCCCCTCCATCAGCAGGCGGATCTCATCTTTGGTCAGGAAACTGCGTGTTGTTTCCTCCTTCTTGATTTCATACTCGCGGAACGGGTCGCGCGTCAGCCACTCGTTGTTGATGGCGATGAATACCATCGTCCGTAACGGGCAGACGTACAGCCACACGGTATTGGTGCAGCAGTGCTTGTCCGTGCGCAGGAACATCTCGAAGTCGGAGATGAAAGCCGGGGTAAGCTCTTTTAGGGCGATGTCCTTCACATGGTAGCGGATGTCGAGGAACTCTTGCATGTGCTTGTAAACGGTGCGGTACTTCAGCAGCGTGCCTTTGGCTTTCATGCCTGCCTCCACCTGCTTCTCGTAGTCCTCGTTGTGCTGGCGGAACACCTGCATCAGCGTGTGGTAGCGGTGTTCCAGTCCGAGAAAGGCGTTCTTCACCTTCTCCGCCGTGACGAAGTTGTCACGCTCCATGATTTCCTGATAATGCCTGTTGATGCGTACCCGCATCTTGTCAAGCATACGGTTCGTTTCGAGTGCCGCCGTGCTTCTGCCCGTGACACGTCCACCTTTGGTGTCCCACAGTTTCGGATCGACAGTCAGTTTGCAGCTGAACTGTGTCTGGCTGCCGTCCACCGTGATGCGTCCCATGACGGGAACTGTCCCGTCCTTTTTCACTACCTGACGCTTGAGGTAGTAGATTACTGAAAATGTACTCTTCATTGTCCTTAATTTTTGGGTTTCAAAATTAGTTGGTGAAGAGTCCGGTGTTGGTACGCAAAACGGGGAGGAACGGCGCAATCTTTTTCCGTAACCTGATTTTTCGCATGAGTTATGGATAACTCACTATTCCTTAGAGCCTTGTTTCGCTATTCGTACCCGTTTGTCGCATTTTCGGGCATGGTTACGAACAAGTAACGTAGCGGCGTCAGGATTTGGCTTCGGCAGGGATTGTAATGGCTTCACGGATTATCGCCACTTCAACCAAAACCCTTGTAACTCAATTCTATCACTATATCTTTCCGCATTTCACTTTTTTGTAGTAACTTTGCAGCACAAAGTTACAGCAATTTTCGCTAATCACCAAATATTCAAACACTTATATTTCATCGAACTCACGTTATTTAAATAGAATATTAAGGAAAATGTGAATTTAGTGAGCATTATTTGTTCTCGGAATTAGTTTTATAATGGCTTGTGAGATATATACATTTTTCGTATTTCCTTAGGGATTTAACGAAGAACACACAAAAAACTCACGCGCGCGTATATAATAAATGTACGCGCGCGTGAGGCTATTGTGATGATGGATAAATCTATGCGTAAAGGGGGCAGGGACTAATCCTTCACGGTGATGAGGAAATAGTTTTTCTTGCCTTTCTGCACCAACAGATACTTGCCGTCTATTAAGTCCTCGGCCGTCACGGTACGGTCGAAGGCCGTGAGTTTTTCCTTGTTGAGTGACACGCCGCCGCCTTTCACCAGCTTGCGCATCTCGCTCTTGCTGGGGAAGATGTCCATGCCTTCTTGGCAGAATACGTCTATAGCGGGCTGACCCAGCTGGCTCTTGTCCATCTCGTAGTGGGGAACGCCCTGGAATACATCCAGCAGCGTGGCCTCGTCCAGCTTTACCAAGCTGTCTTTGGTGGCTTTTCCGAAGAGAATGTTGGAAGCCTCCTTGGCCATGTCAAGGTCTTCCTGGGAGTGAACCAACAGGGTTACCTCCTCTGCCAGGCGTTTTTGCAGCACGCGGCGGCCTGGATCTTGCTGATGTTCAGCCACCAGGCTGTCGATGGTAGGCTTGTCCAGCGAGGTGAATATCTTGATATACTTCTCCGCGTCATCGTCGCTCACGTTGAGCCAGAACTGATAGAAGGCGTAAGGAGTGGTGCGGTTGCGGTCCAGCCATACGTTGCCGCTCTCCGTCTTGCCGAATTTCTTGCCGTCGGCCTTGGTGATGAGCGGGCAGGTGAGGCAGAAAGCCTCGTTCTCGTTGCCCAGCGTGCGGCGTATCAGTTCCGTTCCCGTGGTCATGTTGCCCCACTGGTCGTTGCCGCCCAACTGCAGTTTCACGCCCTGGTGTTCGTAGAGATAGAGGAAGTCGTAGCCTTGCAGAAGCTGGTAGGTGAACTCCGTGAAGGAAAGGCCGTCGCGCGCCTCGCCGTTGAGGCGTTTCTTCACGCTGTCTTTCGCCATCATGTAGTTGACGGTGATATGCTTTCCCACCACGCGGGCGAAGTCCAGGAAGGTGAATTCCTTCATCCAGTCATAGTTGTTGACCATCTCCGCCTTGTTGGGAGCGTCTGTGTCGAAGTCCAGGAACTTGGCCACCTGGGCCTTGATGGCCTCTTGGTTGTGGTAAAGTGTATCCGCGTCCAGCAGGTTTCGCTCTTGGCTCTTGCCCGAGGGGTCACCTATCATGCCCGTGGCTCCACCTACCAAGATGAAGGGCTTATGGCCGCAGCGTTGCAAGTGGCGCAGCATCATGATGCCACAAAGGTGGCCTATGTGGAGAGAGTCTGCCGTGGGGTCAGTGCCCAAATAGGCGGAGACCATCTCTTTTTCCAGCAATTCTTCGGTGCCAGGCATGATTTGGGCCAGCATGCCGCGCCATTTCAGTTCTTCTACGAAATTCTTTGCCATCGTTATGTTTTTGTTTTTTGATGTTTTTTCTAGATATACATAAATTGGAATAAGTCAAGGAACGGGGTCATAGCCCGAGCCTCCCCAGGGATTGCAGCGCAACAACCGCCAAATGGCCAAGGCCAACCCCTTGACGGGACCATGCTTGATGAGCGCTTGCTTGGCATATTCGGAACAGGTAGGGGTGAATCTGCATGAGGGTGGGGTATAGGGGGAGACGCATCGCTGATAGAAGCGGATGGGCAGCACAAGCGCCCAAACTAGAATCCTGGACAACCAGCGAAACATTCTCATATGCGTTCGCTCAATTTCTGTAACAGCCGTGTCGCTTTTTCTTCCACGTAAGCGGAGGACAAAGGCTTGTCTCCCTGCCAGATGAAGGCCACGAGCAATGTCTTGTCTTCCTTTTCCCGCATCGCTTCCCACAACAACTGCTTGTGCTTGCGATACGCCTCTCTCACTTGTCGTTTTGCCCGGTTGCGGTCTATGGCATGCTTGAAGTGGCGTTTGGATACGCTGACCATCATCTTGGCTGGGACTTCTCTTGGCTGCCTAGGTATCAGTAGCCACACCGCACGCAGAGGGAAAACGGTCATGGAATGAGCTTCGCTGCCAGAGAAAAGCCTGGAGGTGAGCCTTACGCCATGCAGGCGTTCTTCCTTGGATAGGGTGAACTTAGCGTCGGCATCCATGATGGGAAGGGGATTATTCGTTTTGCTTGCGCAGATAGTCCCTTAGCGCGCTCGTCATGGAAGGGAATTTCTCGGAGGGAGCCTCCAAGTCCAGCCGCAGTCCTTCTTCTGCTATGGTCTTCGCGGTAGCTGGGCCAAAGGCCGCGATGCTGATGTCTCCCTGCTGGAAGTTGGGCAGGTTTTTGCGCAAGGCCTTTACGCCCGTGGGGCTGAAGAATACGAGCATGTCGTAGTTGAAGTTCTCGGCCTCCTCGGGAGTGAAGTCATTGCTTACCGTGCGGTACATCACGCATTCACGATGGATAAGCTTTTTCTCGTCCAGCTTGCTGGCGATTTCGTCGTTGTGTACGCTGCTCAGCGGCACCAGGTATTTCTCGGTCTTGTGTTTTACCATCTGGGGCAGCAGGCCGTCTATTTTTCCCGTGGTGCCAAAGAACACCTTGCGCTTGCGGTATTGCACATATTTCTGGATGTAGAGAGCCACGCTCTCGATGACGCAGAAATATTTCATCTCTTGCGGGATTGTTACGCGCAACTCCTTGGCCAGGTTGAAGTAATTGTCTACGGCATGGCGCGAGGTGAATACCACGGCCGTATAGTCCAGCAGGTTGAGTTTTTGCTGTCGGAACTCCTTATTGGAAAGACCTTCTACCTTAAAGAAAGGGCGGAACACGCATTCCACTCCAAACTCTCGTTCCAAGTCGAAGTAGGGTGACTTCTCACTTGTGGGCTTTGGCTGAGACACCAAAATCTTCTTTATCATCGTAGTCAAAAGTTTATTCTCAAATATTGGCTCACCATGCTGAGGCTTCCAGCGAGCGCAAGCAAGGGTATCACTTCAAGGGCGCAAAAGTACAAAAAAATCTGCAGAAAAACCCCCGTTTTCTTGAAAAAGATGGTTTTGCACTTATAAATTGACAAGATCTTGATGAAAATAAGGATAAAAGCCACACAAACACCTGCTATACGCATGGGTAACGAGAAGTAGGCCACGAGCATGATGACAGGAAAAAGCAACGCGCCTTCCAGTGCCACCAGGAACAAATATGACTTCAGCCACTGTTCGTTGTCCCTGCGATCAAAAAACACGCTGTTCACTATGGCGAAAAGAGAGAATTTCAACAAGAAGTAGGCCATCACTATGGCCACGCAGATGCCCATCACCCAATATTCGGGCAAGACATAGGTGGCGGGGCCGCTACCTTGGGAGTAGAGAAAGTAACCTATACCTAACATCAGGCAGGTAACCACTACGAAAAACAGCTGGTAGCGGAATTCCTCAGAGGTCTCGTTGAGGGTCAATTTCTCTGAGCTGCCCGTAGGGAAGAAACGCTTTACTTGCTGCGCAATCAGCTGGCGGGAACGTGAGATGGCCAGCGATGCCAATATGAAACATAGTATCAATACGCTGGATACCCAGCTGTCTCCCGCTACGGTATAGGGAACAGGGTCGCCGGAAACACCTTGCGACCTGCCCGCCACTTCTGGATGGAACATGGAGTCTGTGGAGAAAAAAGACTCGGTGTAGTATAGATGGGGAATGCTGAAATCTTTCAGGGTCTTCCCCTTGGAGTGCCCAGGCAAGTGCAAGGTGTCCGGGCATTTGCTCCAATGGGTGATAGGCTCAGGGGTGATGTTCGCCCTTACCGCCGAATCTTGTTGGGCAGGCGTAGCGTCCGCTGGCAACTGTTCAATGATGTCACCCGCGGTAAGCGGTCTGCTGTTTTTTGCCTTGACTGCAGGGGCGGCGGGAATGGGTGACACTTGCGTCACCGTGTCAATGAGCGAAGTCATTTATGCCAGTCCGAAAGCCTGCTTAAATGTGTCTACCAAGTCTAGCTTTTCCCAGGTGAACAATTCCACTTCCATGGTCTTGTTCTCGTTGTAATGGCTGGTGAAGGCTTTCTTCACTATCCTGTTTTCCCTGCCCATGTGTCCATAGGCGGCTGTCTCCAAGAAGATGGGTTGACGCAATTTAAGCCTACGCTCTATTGACTTTGGTTTCAGGTCATACAGCTCTTGTATGCGCTGGGCAATCTCGCCATCGGTCATGTTTACGTGGCTGCGTCCATAGGTGTTGACATAGACGCTTACGGGTTCGGCCTTGCCGATGGCGTAGCTCACTTGCACGAGCATTTCGTCCGCTACGCCAGCGGCTACCATGTTCTTGGCGATATGTCTTGCGGCGTAAGCGGCAGAACGGTCTACCTTGCTGGAGTCTTTTCCCGAGAAAGCTCCTCCGCCATGGGCTCCCCTTCCGCCATAGGTGTCTACGATAATCTTTCTGCCCGTGAGGCCCGTGTCTCCGTGCGGTCCGCCTATCACGAATTTACCCGTGGGATTTACCAGGTAATGCTCTTTGCCGTCGAATAACGCCAATACTTTTTCGCTCAATTGCGCTTTCACCCTGGGCATGAGGATGTTTTCCACGTCTTGTCTTATCTGGTTGAGCATGGCCTCGTCATCGTCGGAACCGTCTTCTTTCTTGATGAAATCGTCGTGTTGGGTGGAAACCACGATGGTGTGTATGCGGCGGGGTATGTTATCGTCGCCATATTCCACGGTCACTTGGCTCTTGGCGTCCGGGCGCAAGTAAGTCATTTGCTTGCCTTCCTTGCGTATGGCGGCCAGTTCCCGCATGATGAGGTGAGCCAAGTCTAGCGATACGGGCATGTAGTTGCTGGTTTCGTTGATGGCGTAGCCAAACATCATGCCTTGGTCTCCCGCTCCCTGTTCCTCGTCAGTTTCTCTGTCCACGCCGCGGCTTATGTCGTCGCTCTGTTCGTGGATGGCGGTCAGAATGCCACAAGACTTACTGTCAAATTGGTATTCTGCCTTGGTGTAACCGATGCGTTCTATGGTTTTGCGGGCTACGGTCTGCAGGTCTATATAGACTTGGGAGCGCACCTCTCCCATTATGATTACTTGGCCAGTGGTGCAAAAAGTCTCTATGGCGCAACGGGCTTGTGGGTCGTAGGCCAGGAACTGGTCTAGCAGGGCGTCAGATATTTGGTCACAAACTTTATCGGGATGTCCTTCCGACACGGATTCTGAAGAAAACAAATAGGGCATATCTTTTTTGCGCGCAAAGTTAGGCATTTATTTCCATATCACCAATAATTCCCGTTAATTTCGTGAGTTATCTTCTTCCCTTTTGCCAGTATCCTTGTCATGTTGGTTGCGAGGGTGATGCTCCAAGATCTCCCGTCTCAGGTCAGAGGTTTCCATGTGTGTGTATATCTCGGTAGTGCCTATGTCTTCATGGCCGAGCATATCCTGAATGGCCCGCAGGTCGGCTCCACCCTTCAGCAAGGCGGTGGCGAAGGAGTGGCGCAGCGTGTGGGGGGAGATGACTTTCTGTATGTCCGCTTCTCGCGCTTGCTTCTTGATCATGATGAGTATCATTACCCGGGTGAGGTGAGTGCCGCGGCGGTTCAGAAACACGTAGTCTTCCTCTCCGGGCTTCACTTGCATCAGGTTGCGATCCATAAACCAATAGCGCAATTCCTTGATGGCACGCTCGGAGATAGGCACCAGCCGCTCCTTGTTCCCCTTGCCTATCACTCTCACGAAGCGCTCTTCCAGGAAGAGGTCGCTTGACCGCAGGTTGACCAATTCCGAAACGCGCAGTCCGCAAGAGAAGAGCACTTCGATGATGGCTTTGTTGCGTTGCCCCTCCCATTTGCTCAGGTCGATGCTGTTTTCGAGCATGTCCACCTCCTCCAATGAGAGGTATTCGGGCAAGTGCTGGCCTATCTGGGGGGAGGGAAGCAACTCCGTGGGGTCGTCTTTAATATATCCGTCCAGTTGCAGGAAGCGGTAGAAGGAGCGCACGCCGCTCAGTATCCTGGCCTGTGAACGGGCGGAGACGCTGTCGTGCAGACTGGCGGCGAATCGCTCCAGGTCTTCCAGCCGCATGTCCACCAACCTGATTTCTTGCTGGTGGCAATAAGTGGTCAGGTAGCTCAAGTCGTGTTGGTAGGCCAAGAGCGTGTTCTTCGAGGCGTTGCGCTCCAGTTTCATGTAGCGGACGTATCGCTCCAGCATTTCCGTTTCCTCCCCTCGCGGCGGATTTCCTATGTGGTTCGTCTCTTGTGGCATGGTTCTGCGTGTGTTGGCCGAGAAGGGCATTTGTCCTTGGACGTATGCCCTTGGGCGCGAAGGTACGAATTCCTTCCGACGTGGCAAAGACATTTCCTGGGCTTTTCGCTTGCCGTTCCGAAAAATATGCTTAACTTCGCGATGACATACCAACAACCAAACCGAGCGATGAAGATACAAATCATCAATGGTCCCAACCTGAATCTGTTGGGCGTAAGGGAGCCGGGCATCTATGGCAGCGATTCTTTTGAGAGCTATCTGCCTAAGTTGCGCGAGAAGTATCCCCACGTGGAGATAGCGTATTTCCAAAGTAACTGTGAGGGAGCCTTGATAGACAAGATGCAGGAAGTGGGCTTCTCCTTCGACGGCATCGTGCTCAACGCCGGCGCTTATACCCACACCAGCGTGGCTTTGCACGACTGCATCCGCAGCCTGCGCTGCCCCGTGGTGGAAGTGCATATCTCCAATGTCCATCAAAGGGAGGAGTTCCGTCACCATTCTTTCATATCCGCGGCCTGCAAGGGAGTGATCTGTGGCTTCGGCCTGGCTTCCTACGACCTGGCCATCGCGGGTATCCTGGCAGGGAAATGACATGACCGAAACAGAACAATTGGACCGTTACATAGAGAGCCATATAGAGCCTGAGGGCGACTATCTGTATAGGCTGTGGCGCGCTACGAATATCCACACCATCCACGGGCGCATGGCCAGCGGACATATACAAGGCAGATTGTTGCGCATGCTGGTGAAGATGGTTCGCCCAAAGCGTGTGCTCGAGGTGGGGACTTTTAGCGGTTATAGTGCTATCTGCCTGGCCCAAGGACTGCCCGAAGACGGCAAACTCTACACTTTCGAGATAAACGACGAAATGGAAGACTTTACCCGTCCGTGGATAGAGGGCAGCGATGTGGCCGACAAGATAGACTTCCGCATAGGCGACGCCATAAAGGAAGCTCCCAAGCTGGGCATCATTTTCGACATGGCTTTCATTGACGGCGACAAGCGGCACTATGTGGAGACCTACGAGATGGCGCTGGGAGTGTTGCGCCAAGGCGGTTTCATCTTGGCGGACAATACCTTGTGGGACGGCCACGTGATAGACCCCGCCTACGACCATGACCACCAAACCCAAGGCATTCGTGCCTTCAATGACTTGGTGGCCAATGACGAGCGGGTGGAAACGGTCATCCTTCCCATCCGCGATGGCCTTACGTTGCTAAGGAAACGATAGACGTTTTCGGGAGATGGTTTTATACTGCGGCTATGAAATATCTGATTATTAATTTGTTCTTATTTCTGTGGGGACATTTTCCCTTAAGCAGCCATCCTTGCCATATTGGCACGGAAGAATGCAATAATATTGTATCAGGACAAAAGGACAGTGTGTTGCGTGAGCGTATTTACTCGAATAGATTTGAACGTATCAGCATAGTACACGCAAGAGAAGAAAGCTTAACAGACTTGAAACGAGCCGAGTTTTGGGAAACCAAAGAATATGCCACGAGACAAAAAAATATATTTGAGCAAATGGAATATAACATCATAAAGCAAATTCCTGCTCGAATATTAAACAAGGCTTTGAAATATAAGGTTAGCACTATTGTTTGTAAATTAATTATCACGCCGCATGATGGTCTTGTTAAAAAAGTTTCCTTCCAGACGGAATACAAGATTTCATCATATTTTACAAACGAGGATATCTTGAACTTTGAGAACATTGTATTAAACACAAAATTTACGCCAGAACATTTAACTACTGGTGATTTTTTGTGGTGTATTATTGGCCTATTCATCAAAAAACAATAAAGGAATATCTTGATTCCAAGAAATAACCCATAATGCAGTGAAACATATATATTACTTAAACAACCGAGTATGAGACTTGTTGGAAATTATCTTATATTAGTGTTATCTCTTATTGTCCATCCTCTTGTTTCCCTTGGTCACATGAGCTTTCAGATGACCTGTAAGGATGGTGAGTATTTTAGAGATCAAGCACTTCCACGGGAGTTATCCGGTGGCAAGGAAACCAGGCGAAATAATGAAGATACCTTCATTGGTCGATGAAAGTGTCTTCGTTGGCTTGCGAAGATACCTTCGCGGAGCGATGAAGGTATCTTCATCTTAAAGGGTGTCAGTGATGATGAGGACGGGTACCCAGTACCATGCCCAGTACCGGCTATGTGGTACTGCGGTGTCAGCTATGTGGTACTCCAGTACCAGTTAAGTGAAACTCCAGTACCACCTAGCTGGTACTGGGAAAGATACTGGCTTCCCCGTAGAGGTCAACCTTTTGCCTCGTGCCCGCGACTAGGTTTTGTGAGTTAAGTCAGTACTACTGCTTTTCAATATCAGTACTACTGAAATCGAAAAGCAGTAGTACTGAAATTCAATATCAGTAGTACTGACTTTTCCGGAGGGGGCACAAGTCTTACCGACTAGTCCATGATGTCCATTCTCTTGTGTTCTTTTTCCGCGTAATCGGTAAAGAAGCGGATGATACGTGGGTAGAAGCTCTCCAGGTTCGCGTACCGGTTCCGCTTTTTCTCATACTTTCTTAGCAGGCGCACCAGTTCGGGTGTCCACCTGAAGTCGCGTTGTATCTGGACCAGCAGCTCGTTTCTCACTTCCTCTGGGGCATAGCCCTTGTCCATCATGTAGCAAATGACGGCGGCGCGCACCAATGACTCGTTTATCATGGTCTGCCAGGTGCCGTATGCCTGTTGGCGCATGGTTGCTTGGGCGGTGAGGTATAAAAAGGAGCCTGCCCGTTCCAGCTCTTTCACGTGGTCGGGATATTTTTGCTCGTCGAGCAAGCAGTTTACGAAGGAGTGATTGAACTCATGCACCAGGGTGGAAAGGTATCCCTTGCTGTACTGGGGCTGATTTTCCTGGTTGACGGAATAGCCCACGATGGCGAATACCTCTTTTTCCTTGCCTTTCGCGTGGCGGTTTACCCCGTAGTTTCCATGGCCGTTGCAGAAGCCGATGATGACGGAGTACTTCTCCTCCGGCTTGTTGCCGTAGAACGATTCATACCAGTTGATGTCAAGATGTCGGGCTACCTCTTCGTCGTAGGCCCGTATTCCTTTCTCGTAAACCTCCTTGTGGTTCTCGAAGAAATGGTGGAAACGGCTGTCGCGATAGAAGTCTGCCAGCAAATCCAGGAACTTCGCCTTGTCCACTTTGTCCCAGCGCGCATCGAGGGTACTGGGCTCTTCATTCACCAGCGAGAAGGCATTGCCCTTTTTCTGTAGGTGAATGGCCATTGACATGACTGCGTCGTAAGCGATGCCATATGTGTTTCGCAGCTCTTTCATGCGCAGGACGGCCGGATGCTCCGCATAGTCTTTGAAACAGCTGTCAATGTCCTTGATGTATTGGCCCGCTACATCCATGCGGTATTCAGGGTAGCCCGCCATGCGGGACAGGATGCCCATCAGCTCCACGTTCTCGTTTGCCTGGGGCGTTAGTGGCTGGGCATTTGCGCATAGGCACGCCATGGCGAGTGCCGCCAGGAGCGTGAGGCATTTTCGCCGTGTCTCCCGGAAAGAGGTCTTGCGTATTATTGTCGTGTTCATGGTCATGTACTTTATGAGGATTTACATTGCGGGGAGCGCACGACAGGCGTGCGCTCCCCGCAATAGTATGGGTTATGGAGGATTAATCGGCCTGCTCCGTCTCCTCTGTCTTTTTCTTTCGGATGGAGCGGCGACGCTTGGGCTTTTCCTCGTCGGCGGGCTTGTCAGCCTTGACACCTGCCAACTCGGGGTCTATCAAGATGCGTCCGCAATACTCGCAGACGATAATCTTCTTGTGCATCTTGATATCCAGTTGCCGCTGTGAGGGTATCTTGTTGAAGCAACCGCCACAAGCGTCACGCTGCACGTAGACGATGCCCAGTCCGTTGCGAGCCTTCTTGCGGATGCGCAGGAAGCTGGAGAGCAGGCGCGGCTCTATCTTCTTCTCGTAGTCCTCGGCCTTCTCTTTGAGTTTAGCCTCTTCCTCGCGGGTCTCCTGCAAGATCTCGTCCAGCTCGCCCCGCTTCTCGTTGAGGTCTTCCTGGCGCTCGGAGATGAGCGTTTCCGTTTGCTCTATTTCCTTGAGCTTGTTTTCCACCATCTCCTTGGCCTCGCCTATTTTCTTGTTGCAGAGGTCGATTTCCAGTTGCTGGAACTCTATCTCCTTGCTCAACGTGTCATATTCGCGGTTGTTGGCCACCTCTTCCAACTGCCTTTGGTAACGTTCCAGAGTGCCGTTGGCCACTTCTATTTCCCCTTTCTTCTGGGAAATGGCGGAGTTGAACTCGTCTACCTCGGTCTTCAGCTTGTCTACGCGTATTTTCAAGCCTTCTATTTCGTCTTCCAGGTCTTGCACTTCCAAAGGAAGCTCACCTCTCAACGCGCGCTTCTCATCGATGGCGCTCAATGTTGTCTGTAGTTGGAACAAAGTCTTCAACTTGTCTTCAACTGACATTTCAGTAGGGTCTTTTTTAGCCATGTTCTTGAAGTTTATAGGATTGTTGATGATTTACAAATAGCATATGGGGTTAGTGTCGATATCGCTCATTACGCATCTCACGCCAGGGCAGTGGCCTTGAATGATTTCGCGGAATATCTCCGCGGTATATTTCTCGCTCTCGTAATGGCCTATGACACATATCTGTATCTCTTGCTCATGGCCGAAATACTCATGATAGCGCATCTCGCCAGTGATGAAAGCGTCCGCTCCGGCGGCGATAGCGTCTTGCAACAGGAACGCGCCAGCCCCGCCGCAGACAGCCACCTTGCTGACAGGCCGCTCTAATAGCTTGTTGGCATGGATGCATTTCACGCCGAAAGCGCCGCGCACCCTCTCCATGAATTCAAGGGAGGAGACTGGCTTTTGCCATTGGCCTATTACGCCTTCTCCGCCTATTACGCCTTTGGCCTCCTTGGTCTTGCCCAAAAAGCGCAAGTCTTCCAGTCCCAGCTTTTGGGCTATCTTGTGATTTACGCCGCCCAAAGCCTCATCCATGTTCGTGTGCATGGAAACGATGGCCACGTCATTCTTGATGGCCTTGATGATGGTGCGTTGCACGTAGTCCGCTCCTGTCAGTGAGCGCAGCTTGTGGAAGATGAGTGGATGGTGGCTTACGATAAGGTTACAACCTTTGGCAATGGCTTCGTCCACGACGGCTTCCGTTACGTCCAGGCACAATAATGCCCCTGATACATCACTCGCCCATGTCAATCCCACTTGCAAGCCGGCATTGTCGAAGTCTTCTTGCAGGGGCAGGGGCGCGAATTGTTCAAGGGCATGGATTACCTCTTCTATTTTCACGCTTTACAGCCTCGATATGTCATTTATGCCGCGAAGTTAGCTAATTAATATGGTATAAACTGACTGCCGGGGCTTATTTTAATGTTTTTTAGTACCATTCGTCCAGGTTGGCCTCCGCTTCCACCTTGGTCTCCACGTCATCGGGAAGAGCGGGGAAGAAGTCCAGGCCCGTGATTCGCTCTACTTGGTCTACGGTGTTTACGTAATCTCCCTTAGGCCTGTTGCCATCGGTGTTTCTATAGATAAAGCCTATGGCTTTTGGAGTTCCTCGCATGCATAGCACCACTTTGAAGAAGGCTTCGGGCACTACTACCTGGTTCTCGCCAATGGTCTTGTGCGGCCCCTTGTACAGGATAGGGCCGCAGACGATATAGATATCTCCCATTTGTCGCGCCCACTTGCGGCATTGTTGCTCCATTTCATTCCAGTCTCCTCGATTGAGTCCATGGTGTTGCGGGCAGGCATTCGTGAAATAAAAGCTTTCCCATTGTGCGTCCGCGTCCCATTTGTTGTCGCCTGAGGGACACATGTGGCCTCGGTCGTAGCCAGAGCCTTTGTAGTCATTGTCCGTGGCGCGGGGTTCGGGGACATCCTCATCTTCATGGAACTTCATGCCTCCACGGCTGTGGTTGCCGTCTACATGGTTTGCCGTGAGATGCCATGCCACCCAGTTGGGCAACTTTGTCGAGGGGTTATAAGAAGTTGTGTAGGCCTTGCGCTTCAATATCATCTCATCGCCATTGGCTATTGGGGCGGGAATCTCCAGCTTGTCACTGATGTCGTCAGCTTGTCGATTCTCGTCTTTTCCCCGGGAACCTGTGTGTTCACCGCTACTTCTTACGGCATCGTGACTTTCCCTTTGCTCAGTGTAAAGGTTCTCGGGTTCCTTTTCCGCTTGGTCGCCACAGACCTTTACGGCCACGATTAGCAGCGCGATGACAATGAGATAATATTTCAGTTGTTTCATGGGTGGGAATTTAAAACTTATTATTCCATATCCAGCAGCGGTGCGACCAGCACTTTCTCGAAAGCCACTCGCTTGCCATGTCCTTCATAGTAGACGGTGCCGCAGAACGAGAATCCCATGGCGGAAAGCAGTCCGATCATCTCCGTGTTCTCGTTGGCGGTATCAACCTTGATGCTTTTGATGCCCTCCGCCTGGCACATCTCTATCACGTTTTCCAGAAAGAGGCGGGAAAGCCCATGCCCTTGCAAGGATGGCTGGACTGCCAACCTGTGGATAACAACATAGGGATAATCGCTTTGCCATTTGCCTTTTATGTTCTCGTAGACAGGTTCCCCGTTGAATGCCACTACGCCAAAAGCGGCAATGGTGTCATCGGAACAGAGCACGTATCCCGTTTCGTTCTCAATGTCCTTGCGGATGATTTCCTCAGAAGGGTAAGTGGCTGACCATTGGGTGCGTCCTGACGCTAACATCTTTTCACGCGCCTTGTTCACCATTTCCCAAACAGCGGGGAAATCATGCAGGGAGGCTTGCCGGAATTGGAAGTAGGGCATGGCAGGTTGACAGGAGTTGTTCTTTGGCATGGGCGTGAAAGATTAAAAGTTCATGCTGCCGTCAGAAAGAGGGATGTTGCCATCAGAGACCTCAGTGGTGAAATTCAGTTGGGCGTTATCCGAGAAAAGTTCGCCCGTGTAGATGGTTCTTTTTCCTTGTTCCAACTTCACGTCCTTGAAGTCCAGGTGTTTGAGGGCTTTCTCATTTTCGCCTAGAATGTCAAGCGCGATTTCCACGTCATTCTCTATGGTATTGTCAAGAAGGGTGTAGAAAGTCAATCTTCTCGTTTCCCCCGCCTTGTCTGGATCGAGTTCAACAACGCTGGAATATTCTTGGGCATTCGGGATAAAACCCGTGGCGGGATCATATTGATAGTTGCAATGCGATTTAAAAGTGGCTTTGATGGCTACAGCCTCTTTTGGGGAAAGGTCGGTTGACTGCAACGTGAAAGCGGTCATGATGCGTTCCATGCCACAAGCGAAAGTTTTTGCGGAGCTGGTTATATCGACAGACTTGTTGAAAGCTACCATGTCCGTAACCTTGGTGTCAGGGAATGTAACCAGATTCTTTCCTTCGATGGTCACGGGCTTCTCTCCCCTGTAAGCTAACGCGACAATTTGATATTTTCCTAAGGGCAAGTCGACGGTCAGTTTGCCGAAGTCTTCTTGGGAGTTTATTTGGTAGTATTGTTTTTCCTCGCCCACTCCTTCTATGGGGAAGATGGCTACGCTCAACTGCGTGAAATAGTTGTCTTTCTTTAGATCGGATTGACTGTCGTTTGTTTCCTCTCCCTTTTCGTCAGCTCTGCTATCCGTAGGGGTTACCATGTTTTCCGTGCTGACATCGAAAAAGGTCAAACTTACAGGTACAGTTGTTTGGGAGGTCGGGGGAGTTGTGGTGGAACCATTATCATCAGTAGTGATGTCTGTCATGCTTTTCTCGCAACTCGTAAGCATAGCTAGCGATATGAGAATGAAATAAATAACCTTTTTCATGTGTGATTTTCGTTTCTGTTTTATGATTTTCGCGCAAAGGTATAAGATATTTTTAAAATATTAAAGAATTTGCAATCTTTTTTGGAACTAAAGATATAAATAAAGTTATAATCGCAATAAGTTTTCCGAAATCCTTACATGTTTCTGCGGATTATTCGCTATATTTGCGTTGTAATCTTAAAAGCTACAGGAGGATTGCATATGAAGCGCTGGAATCAATTCGAATTTGAGGCGGAAGCTTTGGAATTCGAGAACATGTACAACGAGGAGAACGACCGCCGTGGTGGGCGGGAGCTTTCTTCCATTTGGTATACGTAACAGACAAAGCATAACCTGAGTGGAGTGGGAGCGCACTTTATGAGTGCGCTCCCACTGCGTTTTAATCGCCCAGTATCTGGCGGGCGTGTTCTTTCACCTTGATTTCCTTAGGAGTGAAAATGCGTTGCACAATCCCGTTCTCGTCGGTGATGAAAGTCGTGCGGAAAGTTCCCATATAGGTGCGGCCGCACATCTTTTTCTCACCGAAGATTCCCAGTTCGTTAACCAATTGCTGTTCTGTGTCCGCTATCAAGGGAAAAGGCAGTTGGTGTTTTTCTATGAAACGCTTGTGCGATTTTTCGTCTTGTATGCTGACGCCTACTATCGCGTAACCTTGCGCGAGAAACCGTTCATAGTTGTCTCGCAGGTCACAAGCCTCGCTGGTGCAGCCAGGCGTGGAGTCCTTTGGATATGCGTAAAGAACGAGCTTTTTACCGGCGAAGTCACTTAACCTGATTTCTTTTCCATCTTGGTCTTTTCCCAATATCTCGGGTAGCCTTTGTCCTATTTCCATCTTTCAATGTTTTAAGGTGATACATTAATAATGAAATCGTTACGCAAAGGTAACATAAATTCCGTATTTTTGCGCATTTTAAGGGAGCATTTCTTGCCCATGAGGCAAAAATAATGTATTTTTGCATGCGGATTAATTCCTTTTTGGTGTAAATCCATGTATATGCGCATAACATTTATTTAACACAATATCTAATATGAGTTTGAAAATCGTTGTACTTGCCAAGCAAGTACCTGACACAAGAAATGTGGGTAAGGACGCGATGACAGCAGAAGGCACGGTGAATCGTGCCGCATTGCCCGCTATCTTCAACCCAGAAGACTTAAATGCCTTGGAACAAGCTCTTCGATTGAAAGAGCAGAATCCAGGTTCTACTGTAGGCGTATTGACGATGGGTCCTCCCCGTGCGGGAGAGATTATTCGCCAGGGACTCTATCGTGGTGCTGATACAGGTTGGTTGCTTACAGACCGTTTGTTTGCGGGTGCTGACACTTTAGCGACTTCTTACGCTTTGGCAACTGCCATCAAGAAGATAGGCGATGTGGATATCGTGATAGGCGGTCGTCAGGCCATTGATGGTGACACGGCGCAAGTAGGCCCCCAGGTAGCTCAGAAATTGGGGCTGAACCAAGTTACTTATGCCGAAGAGATTTTGAAGATAGAAAATGGCAAGGCGACAATCCGTAGGCATATCGATGGTGGAGTGGAGACTGTTGAGGCTCCCTTACCCGTGGTGATTACCGTGAATGGCAGTGCGGCTCCTTGCCGTCCTTGCAACGCCAAGCTCGTGATGAAGTATAAGTATGCCACATGTCCTATGGAACGTACAGGCAATGAGCCTTGGACAACTCTTTATGAGGAGCGTCCGTACTTGACGCTTAACCAATGGAGCGTGGCAGACGTAGATGGTGATGCCAGCCAGTGTGGCTTGAGTGGCTCTCCCACCAAGGTGAAAGCGGTGCAGAATATTGTTTTCCAGGCAAAGGAAAGTCGTACGCTGACCAGCTCAGATGAGGACGTAGAGGGACTCATCAAAGAATTGTTGAATGAAAAGATCATTGGTTAATCAGTAGGAACTTGGATTTATGAATAACGTATTTGTATATTGTGAGATCGAAGGCACTACTGTTGCCGAGGTCTCCCAGGAATTGCTCACCAAGGGTCGCAAGCTCGCAACTCAACTGGGAGTGGAACTTCATGCCGTAGTCGCAGGCTCGGGTATCAAGGGTAAGGTGGAAGACCAGATATTGCCCTATGGCGTTGATAAATTGTTTGTCTTTGATGGTGAGGGCTTGTTCCCTTATACATCTGCCCCACATACCGATATCTTGGTGAACCTCTTCAAGGAGGAACAGCCTCAGATAGCCTTGATGGGCGCTACGGTCATAGGCCGTGACTTGGGTCCCCGTGTTTCTTCGTCATTGACATCTGGTCTGACAGCAGACTGCACGCAGTTGGAGATAGGAGACTATGATGACAAGAAAACGGGCAAGCATTATGATAATTTGCTCTATCAAATTCGTCCCGCATTTGGTGGAAACATTGTGGCTACCATTGTCAATCCCGACCATCGTCCACAGATGGCTACCGTGCGTTCTGGCGTAATGCAGAAGGCACTCTACCAAGGCCAAGCAAAAGGAGAGGTGGTATATCCTGATGTAACCGCTTATGTTCCCGTAGAGGACTATGTGGTGAAGGTGATAGACCGCCACGTGGAAGAGGCCAAGCATAACTTGAAAGGTGCGGCCATTGTCGTGGCAGGCGGATATGGTGTAGGTTCCAAGGAGGGCTTTGACCAACTCTTCCAATTGGCAAAGGAATTGCATGGAGAGGTCGGCGCAAGCCGTGCGGCAGTAGACGCGGGCTGGGTAGACCATGACCGCCAGATAGGGCAAACGGGTATCACTGTTCACCCCAAGGTATATATCGCTTGCGGTATTTCTGGACAAATACAGCATATCGCCGGTATGCAAGACTCTGGCATTATCATCTCTATCAATAACGACCCCAACGCGCCCATCAATAAGATAGCGGATTATGTGATCAATGGCACCGTGGAAGAGGTTGTTCCCAAACTCATCAAATATTACAAGCAAAATTCTAAGTAACGTCATGGCAAACTATTATACAGACCACCCAGAGATAGGTTTTCATTTGAACCATCCTCTGATGAAACGCATTGTGGACCTCAAGGAACGCAACTACGAAGATAAGGACAAGTATGAGGACGCTCCCGTAAACTACGAGGACGCCATAGAGAACTATAAGCGCATATTGGAGATTACCGGAGACGTGGCCGCCAACATCATTGAGCCTAATTCCGAGAGTGTGGACCAGGAAGGCCCCCACTTGGAGAATAACCGTATGATATATGCCAGCAAAACTTACGAGAATCTCGACGCTACTCGCAAAGCTGGCCTTTGGGGTATTTCCATGCCTCGCCGTTATGGCGGCTTGAACTTGCCGAATATCACTTTTTCCATGCTTAGCGAGCTGATATCCGCCGCGGATGCTGGTTTCCAGAACGTTTGGAGTTTGCAGAGTTGCATCGATACTCTCTATGAGTTTGGCAATGAGGAACAACGTGCCAAATATATTCCTCGTATCTGCGCTGGGGAGACTATGAGTATGGACTTGACAGAGCCTGACGCTGGTAGTGACTTGCAGCGCGTGATGCTGAAAGCTACCTATGACGAGGAAAACAAGTGCTGGAGGCTGAACGGCGTGAAACGTTTCATCACCAACGGAGACTCTGATATCCACTTGGTGTTGGCTCGCTCAGAGGAGGGGACAACTGATGGCCGCGGCCTCTCTATGTTCATTTATGACAAGAGAGATGGCGGTGTAGACGTAAGGCATATTGAGCACAAGTTGGGTATTCATGGTTCTCCCACTTGTGAGTTGACCTACAAGAATGCCAAGGCCGAACTTTGCGGTAATACCCGTTTGGGTCTTATCAAGTACGTAATGGCTTTGATGAATGGTGCCCGTTTAGGCATTGCCGCACAAAGTGTAGGTGTAGAGCAGGAGGCTTACAATGAAGCGTTGGCATACGCCAAAGAGCGCCAGCAATTCGGGCAGAAGATTATAGAGTTCCCCGCGGTATATGACATGCTTTCCCGCATGAAGGCGAAGTTGGACGCAGGGCGTTCATTGCTTTACCAAACAGCCCGCTACGTGGACATCTATAAAGCGTTGGAAGACATAGAGCGTGACCGCAAGCTCACTCCCGAGGAGCGTCAAGAGATGAAGAAATACACTCGTTTGGCCGATGCCTTTACGCCGTTGGCGAAGGGAATGAACTCAGAGTACGCCAACCAGAACGCTTATGATGCCATTTCTGTGCATGGCGGCTCTGGTTTTATCATGGAGTACAAGAGTCAGCGCCTCTATCGCGACGCTCGTATCTTCTCTATCTATGAGGGTACAACCCAGTTGCAGGTGGTGGCAGCTATCCGCTATATCACCAACGGCACTTATCTGGGTATTATCAAGGAGATGCTTGCCCAGGAGGTGAGCGAGGCCTTGAAGCCTTTGCAGGCTCGTGTGGCCAAACTCGTAGAGATGTACGAGGAGGCTGTCGCCATGGTGAAAGAGGCTGGCAATCAAGAACTGCACGATTTCTTGGGTCGCAGACTCTACGAGATGACAGCGGACATCATCATGTCTCTGCTTATTCTTGATGACGCTACCCGTGCTCCTGAGCTCTTCCAGAAGAGTGCCAACGTGTACGTGCGCCACGCTGAGGCTGAGGTGAACGCCCATTACGTTTACGTGAAGAACCTCAAGGCCGAAGACCTGGAAGCTTTCCGTGCCGCTCAAGTTGCTGAGAGCGCGGAGTAAGGTCGCGGTCTTTAGTACGTGATTTTCTCCATAGACTTATCCGCCCGCCTATATATATAATGTATAGGCGGGCGATTTTGTTTGAGATCTGCGCATAGGGTCAGGATGTTTGAACCGCTTAGTTGAGGTAATCCGCTCGCTTATTTACTTTTTCCCCGCTAATGCGTCGGTATTTCGAGGAATATGTGTAACTTCGCGAATAAATAATAGCGTGGCATGATGAGGTTGAGAATAGGAAACCAGATGATATTGACGGGATGCGTACTCATATTGCTGGCACTCTGTTATCTCAGTGTGCGCCAGTCCGTAGAACTTCCTGTTGATCACCAGGGTGGAGAAAATCTGGAGGTACTTTCCGACTCCTTGTCCATGCTGGATGAACGGCAGTCACCAAAAGGCCAAACCTTTAACCAAGACGTGTCCCCTGATGAGAAGAAGGGTGAGCGCAACTAAACCAAAAGACAATGACGGAAAACGTTAATCCAACATCTTCGCCCGTTTCCATGGTCAAGGCCAGGTTGATGATACGTGTGGGATATAAGTCGCTGAGTTTCTCGGTAGTGGACGGTAGCTGTGAAGAGGGTGTGAGGTATGAGCCTTACACGGTGAAGAGCGGCATATCTATGGCCGCCAATTTGCGACAGGCTTTCTTGGACAGTGAACTTCTTTGCCAAGGATATACCAAGGCGGGAGTGCTGCTGGATGCCCCTTCCTTGCTGGTGCCTGTAGAGCAATTCCAGGAGGAAGACCTGCCTGCTCTCTATGGCTACACTTTTGAGAAGGGCGACTCTTCCACGCTCATCCAGAAAGTGATGCCTGCCCAAAACGCTGTGGCGATATTCCCTATCAACAAAGACCTCAAACTGGTCATCGAAGACCATTTCCAAGAGGTGCGCTATTCGCCCGTGTGCATGCCTGTATGGAATTATTTCCAACAGCGTGGGCTGCAGGGACAAAACCGGAAACTCTATGGATATTTCCACGACAAGAAGCTGGACATTTTTTGCTTTGACAAGCAACGCTTTCGTTTCTCCAACAGTTACGAGGTGGCTCACGGGAAAGATGCCGTCTATTTCTTGCTTTACGTTTGGCAGCAACTGCAGTTCGATGCCCATAAAGATGAATTGAATCTCGCGGGGGACCTGCCCAATCGTGCCGAGACGCTGGAACAGCTGAAACGTTATGTAAGGAAGGTATTTCTGCTGAATCCAGTAGCCGAGTTCAACCGAGCTCCTGTCACCCGCGTCAAAGACTTGCCTTTTGACTTGCTTACTTATTTCTTGCGCAAATGAGAATCATCACCGGAATATACAAGGGAAGACACTTTGAGGTGCCCCGCTCTTTCAAGGCACGTCCCACGACAGACTTCGCCAAGGAGAACATCTTTAATGTCTTGCGAGGTTATATCAACTTGGAAGGCGCTACGGCTTTGGATCTCTTCGCGGGCACGGGCAGCATTTCGTTGGAGTTGGTGTCTAGGGGATGTGAACGGGTCGTGAGCGTGGAAGCCGATCGAGACCATGCCAATTTCATTCGCCAATGTTTCCAGAAGATAGGTTGTGACAAGGATGTGCTCATCCGTGGAGACGTGTTCCGTTTCTTGAAATCATGTGGCCAGAAATTTGACCTTATTTTCGCCGACCCACCTTACAGTCTGCCGGAATTGCCTGCTCTCCCTCAGCTGATACTTGACAGAGACCTGTTGACCAGTCAAGGCATCTTGGTGTTTGAGCATGGCAAGCAGCATGATTTCTCTTCTCACGCTGACTTCTTGGAGCACAGGAGCTATGGCAGCGTGAATTTTTCTCTTTTCCGTCCCGTGAAGAAAGAAGAGGAGAGGGAGGAAGAAGCACCTGCAGAATAAATTATCGGGACCAGGCTTTCACATAATCAGAAAGCATGCGAAAGTGCGCATGCCTTCTGTGTTTTCTTGTTTGTATGAGACGATAGAAAACGCAGTACTACTGCTTTTTGATTTCAGTACTACTGTTTTTCAATTTTAGTAGTACTTACTTTCTGGTTTCAGTACTACTGGAATTTTCTAACGTTCATTCCAACTTTTAAGTGAACTCGGGACTGTAGAAGAAACGAACCAATGGGTCGGGGTATTCGAATATCTCCTCGGGCTTAAAGAAACGGCGTATTTCTATTTCCGCGTTCTCCACGCTGTCTGAGGCGTGCACAATGTTCTCCTGTCCGCTCATTCCATAATCTCCGCGGATAGTCCCAGGAGCGGCTTTGCGGCCGTTTGTGGCTCCAGTGATGTTTCTCATTACGGTCACGGCTTCTGTCCCCTCTGCGCAGATGGCGATGACGGGAGCGGCCATCATGGCATTCTTCAGCGTGGGGAAGAATGGCTTGTCAGCCAAGTGGGCGTAGTGCTCGTCCAGGATGGCTTCGTTGAGTTGCATCATTTTCATGCCTATGATGCGCAATCCTTTACGCTCAATGCGGTTGATGATTTCACCCATCAGTCGCCGCTGTACGGTGCAGGGTTTCAGCAAGATTAAGGTTCTCTCCATGTCTTTACGGGTTTAGTGTTTAGTTGATATCAGGTTTAAAGTCTCAGTCAGGTATGTATGCCCTACAAAAGTAACGCTTTTTCGTTGAATGACAAAATAAACCGAGAAAAAACAGCGCATTATCCCGCTCTTTTGGAATATTATTAGTACATTCGCGTAAAGAAACGAACCTGCTATGAAACAACTCATCTGTCCTAAATGTGGCACTGCTTTCCAGGTAGACGAGGCCGACTATGCCGCTATCCTCAATCAAGTAAGAAACTCGGAACTCCAGCGAGAGGTGGAACAACGCATGCGTGAGATGGAGCGCAGGCAGCAGGCTGTTATGGAGGTAGAAAGGTTGAAAGCGCAAAAGGCTTTTGAGGAGCGGATGGGACAGAAAGCCGCAGAGTTGGGCAAGAAAGATGAGGAGATTGCGTTGCTGAGACAACAACTCGATGGTGTCGCCAGGGAAAAGCGCCTGGAGGCGGAAGGAGAGTTGATGAAGAAAGAGCAGGCCATTATCCAGTTGAAGGCCGCTTTGGCGGAAAGGGAACGTAGCGAGCTGCGGGCTGTGGCAGAGGAGCGATATAAAGCCAAGGAGAAGCAAGCCGACTTGGAGAAGGAAATCGTTCGCCTGCAAGGCCAACTTAACGCTGTCCGCGTAGAAGAGCAAAACAAGGCCAAGGATAACATCCACCAAATGGAAAACCAAATGCGGCAGTTGGAAGCGCAGCTTATCACGCAGAAAGATCAAGCGGCGTTGCGTGAGAACGCCATCCGCCAGGAATACGCGACCCTGTTGAAACAAAAACAAGAGTTGGTGGAATATTACAAAGACCTAAAGGCCCGTCTTTCCAACAAGATGGTGGGCGAGAGCTTGGAGGCTCACTGTGGCAACGCTTTCAATAGCGTGCGCGCGAGTATGTTCCCACTCGCTTATTTTGAGAAAGACAATGACGCCAGCCATGGCAGTAAGGGGGATTTTATTTTCAGGGACTTCGCCGATGGCATGGAGTATATCTCCATCATGTTCGAGATGAAAAATGAGATGGAGGAATCCGTCAACCGACATCGCAACGAGGATTTTTTCGCCAAACTGGACAAAGACCGTAAGGAGAAAGGATGTGAGTATGCCGTGCTCGTGTCGCTCTTGGAGCCTGACAGCGAGCTATACAACCAAGGCATCGTTGACGTGTCCTATCGCTACCCCAAGATGTATGTGGTGAGGCCGCAGTTCTTCATGCCCCTTATCTCGCTGTTGACGCAGGCGGCCCGCAACTCCCTTGGTTATATGCGAGAATTGAGGGAGGCTCGCCAACAGAACGTGGATGTCACTAATTTTGAAACCAAGTTAAATGAGTTCCGTGACAAGTTCGGGAAGAATTATGAATTGGCAGGCCGCCGTTTCCAAGAGGCCATCGACGAGATAGACAAGTCTATATCTCATTTGCAAAAGACAAAAGACGCGCTCTTGGGTTCCGCCAATAATCTGCGCCTGGCCAATAATAAGGCGCAAGACCTGACTATTCGGCGGCTTACGCACAATAACCCTACCATGAAGGCGAAGTTTGAGGAAGCTCGCCAGCAAGAATAAGCTACAGACCATGTTTGACATTCAAAGATATTCCCCTGAAAAAGAAAAGGAATGGAATGGCTTTGTGGCCAGTTCCAAGAACGCTACCTTCCTGTTGGATAGAGGTTATATGGACTATCATGCCTATCGGTTTCATGACTGCTCGCTGATGTTCTATAAAAACGGGCGGCTTTACGCTCTCTTGCCTGCCCATGCCGCGGAAGGCACGCTTGTTTCCCATCCCGGTCTTACTTATGGCGGACTTGTCCTGGGTGAAGACGCGAGAGGCGCGGAGGTGGTAACGCTGTTTCAGGAGATGAACGACTGGTTACGAGGTGAGGGTTTTCGTGCCGTTACCTATAAACGTATCCCTTGGATATACCACAAGATGCCAGCGGAAGAAGATTTATATGCCCTTTTCCGTGTCTGTAGAGCTAAGCTCGTTTGCCGCGATATCTCGTCGGCGATAGATATGGCACATGCTCCTCATTGGAGTCAAAACCGCCGTTGGGGACGTAACAAGGCTTTCCGACAAGGCGTGGAGGTGACGGAAAGTCAGGACTTCCCTACTTTCTGGAAGATACTTTCCGACAATTTGCGGTCGAGATATGGTACCGCTCCCGTACATAGCCTGGAAGAGATACGGCTGTTGCATAGCCGCTTCCCCCAGTCTATCCGTCTATACTTGGCCTATAAAGACGAAGAGGCTATAGGTGGGACGGTTCTTTATGTGACTCCCCAGGTGGTGCATTCCCAATATATTTCCTCTTCACCGCGAGGTAAGGAGTTGAATGCCGTTGACGCGGTCTTTGAGCGGGTGCTCCACCAAGACTTTGCCCGTCATGCTTATTTCGATTTCGGGAAGTCAACGGTGGGAGACGGAAGGGAACTCAACGCTTCTCTCTTGGCGCAGAAGGAAGGCTTCGGTGCCCGCGCTCTCTGTTACGACACCTACGCTTGGGAACTCTAAAAGTGTCTATTTCTCGCTCTTTCCATCCTTGATAAGGAAATATTTATTACCTTTGCAGCCATGGCGAGGTTTCGCCACATCCCTAACAATGCCAAAGAGATGAAGATAGAGATAAATCCAGCCTACGAGAGTGAAAGGGAATTGCTGGCTCGCATACCTGAGGAGCGTTACGCCGCGGAGCAAACTTTCTGTTGCGACCGCAATACAGTAGTAAGGGTTAGCGTCGGGAGCCATGAGTATGTGGTGAAACGCTTCAAGGTGCCTCACCTCATCAATCGTTTCGCTTATACCTTCATCCGGAAAGACAAGGCGTTGCGGTCTTACTTGAACGCTTTCCGTCTGCGCGAGACTCATTTTGACACTCCAGAGCCAGTGGCTTACATGGCCATCTACAAGCAGGGGCTGTATCACACTGGCTACTATGTCTCCCGCTATTATCCCTCAGAGCGACTGGATGAATTGATGAGGCGGGATATGGATGCCCAACAGCGCGATAAGCTATATGATGAGTTCATTGACTTTACCTACCGCCAGCACCAAGCGGGTGTCTACATGAAGGATTATAATCTTGGCAACGTGCTCGTTACCTATGATGGGGAGCACTACCATTTTGCCCTGGTGGACATCAATCGCATGAAGTTCAATCACCATCCTTCTTATCGGGAGGCCATGACCTCCTTTGATCAAACGGGGCTTCCCATTCCCCAGTTCTCGGTGCTTATTCCGCTTTACGCCAAGTTGGTGGGTGAAGACCCCGAGCAGGGCATCTACCTGATGTTGAAAGAGCGCAACCGCCGTTGGCGCAAGATAAGGGCGCGCGCTTTCTTCAGGCGTATTTCCCATGTGAAGTGAACTGAGGCATGCTGGTAAGCCTTGACTCTCGGTTATAGCAATGGCGAGAGCAGCCTCACCACGCCTTCAAATATCCTGCGGGTAATGGGACGGTTGAGCAGCTGATTGGGCGTGAGCGGTTCGCAGTCCTGCAGGTCGCTGAGGAAAGCGCACTTCAGTCGCAAGGCCATGTCCTCATCGTAGAAGAAAGCGTTGGCCTCGAAATTGTTCTCGAAACTGCGGAAGTCCACGTTGGTGCTGCCTACGGTGGCCACCAAATCATCGCTTACCATCATCTTGCTGTGGTTGAACCCCGCCCCGTAAAGGTAGACTTTCACGCCTGCGTCCATGGCTTCCAGCAGGTAGGAGCGGCTCGCCCACTCGGCCAGCTTGGCATCGGAACGTCTTGGCACTATCAGCCTTACGTCTATTCCTGCGTGGGCGGCCGTTTGCAGCGCGAAGAGGATGATTTCCGTGGGCAGGAAGTACGGTGTTTCTATATAGACATATTTTTGTGCTTGGGAAATCATGCGGGCATAGCCTTGCATGATTTCAGGCCAGGGGGCTATGGGACTGCTGGTGACTACTTGCATCACGCAGTCAGACCTTAGATGCTCGGCCACGGGGGGATAGAACCTTCTTTGGGTGAGCAATGTGCGGTCCACGAAATACCAATCCACCAGGAAGGCTCTTTGTATGGCGTAGACACCTCCGCCTTCTATGCGCAGGTGGATGTCGTGCCAAGTCTGCTTGCCGTCCCCTTTCACGTAGCGCAGAGCGATGTTCATGCCACCGATGAATCCTGTCTTCCCGTCTACCACGCATAGCTTGCGGTGGTTGCGGTAGTTTACCTTGCTGGTAAAGGCGGGAAATCTCACGGGCATGAAAGCGTGGATGTCAATGCCCTCGTCACGCATTCGCTCGAAGAAACGCTCTTTCACTTTCCAGCAACCTACGTCGTCATAGATGAGCCTCACTTCCACTCCCTCCCGGGCTTTCGCTATCAAGGCATCGGCGATGAGGTTGCCTAGCGGGTCATCCTCTATGATGTAAGTTTCCAGGTGGATGTGGCTTTTGGCTTGGGCGAAGGCTTTCAGTAGGGCATAGGTGAAAGCGTAGCCATCGCTGAGCACTTGGGTCTGGTTGTCTTTGAAGGGCAACGCCACATTGAGATTCGCGAACAATCTCACCAAAGGCTCGACCTTTTCGGGTAACCGCAAGTCTCCTTGCACGTCATACTCCATCATGCTGCGTTTCGTGAGCTGGTCAATGCTGCGTTGGCTCATCAAGCGTTGTTTGCGTACATTCTGTCCGAAGAACACGTAGAGAAGCCAGCCTATCACGGGTATGAATATCAGTACCATGAGCCAGGCGATGGTCTTCGCGGGCTGTTTGTTGTCTAGCAACACGGCGATGATGGTGGCCGCCACGATGACGATGTAAGCCACAAGGAGAATGTCGTAGACGTAGGTCATGGGCAAAGATGTGCTTCAGATGGTTTTCCCCAGTTGCTCGGCATAATATTTCTTGATAAGTTTCATGTCGTTGTATTGCGCCATGAGTGCAGCCATTTGGTCTGGGCTTTCCTGGCAGGCCAGCACTTGTTGGTATAGCTCGTTTACCTTGCGCTCGGCGTAAGTGTACCTGAACTCCATTACGAGTTTCTCGGTCAGTTGTCGCAGCCGCTCGGGAGTTTGCTCATAGCGCAGGCTGGGAGAGAGATGCCCCAGCTCGGCGCACAGCTCAGAGGCCAGCTTGCTCACCTCGGGGTCAGGATGGTTGACGAAATAGCTTTCCGTGTGGAAGCCTTCCTCCAGCAGGTGGTCGTTAGCCTCTTTTAATACGCGCTCATAGAGAGGTGAGGTGAAATGCAGGTTGTCGCTGGCGAGGTTGAGTGCCACATATTGCGCCAAGGCCAACGAGACGGCGTTGTCTTCGCAGTCTCTTACGGAAATGATTCGCTCGCCATATCTTATCACGGCTTGTATCAGCATGGTCTCGGTGTCCATGCCCTGTTTTGGGGCCTGTGGCATGCCTGGGGTTGGTGCGGACTGGACTTGGGCGGGGATTTCTTTCTGCCCCGCCACTCTTCTTTCAGCCTTCTCTTTCTCGTCTTTTCCTTGTATGATAAAGCGGTTGACCGCGTTGATGAGAGTCGCCTCCGACATGGAAAGCCGCTCAGAGCATTCTCTGATATAGGTGGCTCTTACGATCTGGTCTTGTATCATTGACACGCTGCGCATGATGTCGTTGATGGCCTCCGAGCGTTTGATGGGGTCTGTCACGCCATCCATCAACACCTGTGTCTTGAAGCGGATGAAATCCGTTTGGTGTTTCTCTATGTAGTTTCGGAAATCTGATGCCGTATGGGTGCGGGCGAAGCTGTCCGGGTCATTGCCGTCAGGCAAAAGCAATACCTTGATGTTCATGCCCTCGGCCAAAAGCATGTCCGTTCCTCGCAGGGCTGCGTGTATGCCGGCCTCATCGCCATCATAGAGCAAAACGATGTTGTTGGTGAAGCGGTGGAGCATCCTGATTTGTTTCACGCTCAGGGCTGTGCCAGAGTTGGCCACCACGTTCTCTATGCCACACTGGTGCATGGAGATGACATCGGTATACCCTTCCACCATGTAGACACAGTCTTCCTTGGCGATGGCCTTCTTGGCTTGGTAGATGCCGTAAAGGGCTTGTTCCTTGTGATATATCTCGCTGTCGGGCGAGTTGACGTACTTCTGGCTTACGCCCTTGGTGCGGCTGTCCAGAACTCTTCCGCCAAAAGCGATGACTTTTCCGCTTACGCTCATCCATGGGAACATGGCCCTGCCATAGAAGCGGTCTACCAGCTCGCCATTCTCCCGCTCGACGCAAAGTCCTGTCTTCACCAAGAATTCTTTTTGGTATCCTTGCTTCAACGCGGCCGAAGCCAACGCTTCCCGTTGTCTCAGCGAGAACCCCAACTTGAATTTCTCAATGATGTCATCCCTGAAACCGCGGCTTCTGAAATACTCCAAGCCAATGGCCTTGCCGTCGGTCTCGTTTAGCAACACGTTGTGGTAGTAGTTGGCCGCCCATTCGTTCAGTATGAGCATTGACTCCCTTTGGCTTTCCGCCAACTTCTCCTCATCCGTGCGCTCCCGCTCTTTTATCTCTATATGGTACTTGTTGGCTAGCCATCTCAGTGCGTCGGGGTAGGACATTTGCTCCAGCTCCATCAGGAAGTTGACGGCGTTGCCGCCCTTGCCGCACGAGAAGCAGTGGCATATCCCCTTGCTCGGGGATACGGAAAAGGAAGGGTGGCTATCGTCATGGAAGGGGCAAAGCCCTATATAGTTGACACCCCTCTTCTTGAGTGTCACGAACTCCGATACCACTTCCACGATGTTGGTGGCCTCCATGATGCGATCAATGGTCTGCCTGTCTATCATGTTTGCAAAGATAGCGCAAATCGAAGACAATACAAAACAAAACCTCGTTTTTGTTTTTATTGTTGAGATGCAGCCTATCTTCTCTCCGAAGGAGAAAAGCGCGCAAATCGAAAGGATATAAAGGAAAACCTCGCTTTTCTTTGTTGTAGTTGGGGCATGATTTGCCCCACTTTTGAAAATAACTTATTTTGGAAAGTAAAACAAGTTGTTTTGTTCGGCAAGATAAGTTATTTTGTGGAGCAAAACAACTTATTTTTCTTCACGAAACAAGTTGTTTTGATGGGCATGTAAAGATCTTGGGCGAGAAACGGAGCAGTACTGCGATGGCCAGCGAGATACTGCCGCGTTGGGGAAGCGGTCATGCTGGCCTTTTATGAAAATCCCCGTCAACTTGGAGTCGCTCTCTTCCAGTTGGCGGGGAAACATTGTGTAGTATTTAAGAAGGATGTTTATCTCTTGCGCAGTTGCTTGGCCCGTTTCTCATACTCCTTGTATTGTTTCTTGGAGAGGATCTTTTTCAGGCTCTTCTCATACTCTTTCCATCGTTTTTCCAGGTCTTTTCCAGGCTTCTTTCCGAAGGCCTTGGGAGGCACGGGGGCTTTGCCTTTGGTTCGCCAGTTCTTGTGGGCGGGGTCATTGGGCTTGGCTTTAGGCGGAGCGGGCATGGTTCTCGCCCCGCGGAAGAGGTCGGCGTATCGCAGGTTGAGCCTTTCTATCTGTTGGCGCTGACTGGGAGTGAGTTCTAACAACTTGTTCCAATAGGCGACATGCTCCTTGGGCGACATGGGAGAGGGGTTGAGTCGCCAGCTGCGGCTGTCTGGCAGTTGCGCCATGGCTCCCTGCAGGGTGAGCGTGGCCAATAGTATCATCAAGAATCTTCTCATAGTCTAATGGTTTTTAGGAGTCGTATTTATCCATTAGACGAATGACGGGGGCGAAGGTTTAATCCTCTTTCCGTCGCATGCTGTATTCGCACCCGCAATATTGCTGGTTGTAGAAGCCGTATTCACGGATGATTTCCAGGCGGCGCTCGCTCAGTCCGCCCTTGCGCCAGTTATGATCCCACCACGTGACATCGTCGAATTGGCTCGCGGCGTAATTGCCCGCGGTGTTGATTTGCTCCAGGCTTTTCCAGCGAGAAGACATCAGCGTGGTGGTGATGACCTTGAAGCCGTGCTCGTGCGCGTATCTGGCGGTGGACAGGAGCCGAAGCTTGAAGCAAGAAAGGCAGCGCGCTCCTCGTTCGGGTTCTTGCTCCATGCCTCTCATCTGTTGTTTCCATGCCTCGTGGTCGTAGTCCGCGTCAACGATGTCCAGCCCTAGAGCTTGGGCGTAGCGGGTGCATTCGTCCTTGCGGATGAGGTATTCCTCCAGGGGGAAGATGTTGGGGTTGCAATAATAGATGGTAGGGCGCACGTCGTGCTGCAACATACACTCCACGATAGCGGAAGAGCATGGGGCGCAACAAGTATGTAGCAACACCTGGTCCGCGCCCAGTGGAACTTCAAACGGAATGGCCTTTCTCTTCATCGCGAAAACGGTTTAAATCTTAAAAAATCTTATAGTTTGATGGAAATGGGACAATTTTTCCCCAAGGAAGCGTGATATTTGAAATATTCGCGTTATCTTTGCGCTCGCTTAACAACGCTTGGGGCATTAGCTCATCTGGCTAGAGTGCGACACTGGCAGTGTCGAGGTGACCGGTTCGAGTCCGGTATGCTCCACTTCCCTTATACATATTTGCTGAAATCGGTCTTGCGCATGTCTCCCTCGCGCAAGAACGTGTCGTGGAAAGCCAGTGCCGCCCGCATGTTCTCAGGCTCATGGCCTCGCTCGCAGATGCGCAAGTAGTCGCGCAGCAAGGGGCGGTAGTCGGGATGGGCGCAGTTTTCTATGATTTCCCGGGCACGCTTCAGCGGTCCTTTTCCCCTTAAGTCGGCGATTCCTTGCTCGGTAACTATCACGTCTACGTCATGCTCCGTGGAGTCTACGTGGGAGCACATGGGTACGATGGCCGATATGCAGCCGTTCTTGGTGGTGCTTTGCGTGGTGAAGATAGAGATGTAGCCATTGCGCTCATAGTCACAACTGCCCCCGATTCCGTTCATCAGTTTCGAGCCGCAGATATGGCTTGAGTTCTCGTTGCCATAGATGTCGCATTCTATGGCGGTGTTCATGGCGATGACGCCCAGGCGGCGGATTACCTCGGGGCAGTTGCTTATCTCGCTGGGGCGAATGGTGAGGTGGTGCTTGAAATAGTCAATATCCTCGTAAACGTCACGCAGGGTGTCGTTGGTCACGGTAAGCGATGAGCAGCTGGCGTCCTTGATGCGCCCCTCGCGCATATATTTCACCACTGCGTCTTGCACTACTTCTGTGTAGACATTGAATACGGGCACGGCTGGATTTTGCCCCAACGCCTCCAACACAGCGTTGCTTGTTGTTCCCACACCACTTTGCAGAGGCAGGAACTCTGGCGGGATAAGTCCCTTCTTCAAGTCAGAGACCAGGAAGTCCGCCACGTTGTGTCCCATTTGTTCCGTAATGGGGTCGAGGGGCTTGAAGGCTCGCGCTTCTTCAGGGATGTCACATTCCACTACGCCTACTATTTTCTTCGGGTCGATAGGGACATATTCCGTGCCTATCCTGTCGCTTACCTGGCGGATGGGTATGGGCTCGCGTCGAGGGCACTCACCTATTTCGTAGACATCATGCAAGTAGCGGGAGCAGGGGTCATGGAAAGTATTGCGTTCCAATATCACCCTTTTGGCCATGCGGGCAATGGTGGGCACGATGCCGCCGGCACTCGTGAGATAAGCCTTGCAAAGATTTTCTCCCTCGTCAATATCGCTTACCTCGATGATAGCCCAGTCTATCTCTCCATAGAAGCCTCTGCGCAACCGCTCGCCCATGTGTCCCAGGTGCATGTCCTCATAGTCTATCTCGCCCAGGTTGGTGTGGTTGCGGAAGTCCTTGTTGGTGGAAAAGGGTGTGCGAAACTTGATGGCTTTGGCCACGGCCATGTCTCCCTCTATGCTTTGGGAGGTGGAAGCGCCCGTGATGATACCTACCTGGAAGGGATGGCCAGCGTCGTGCTCGGCGACGGCTCGCTTGGAGAGTTCCCTGAAGATAGCTTTTGGCACCCCGTTGGGCGTGAAGCCGCTCAGGGCGATATTGTCTTGGTCCTTGATCATGGCCGCCCCCTCGGCGGCGGTTATTCTGGTGTAAGCCATTTTGTCTCTTTGCTTTCTATTGATATGGTGTGTGAAAAACGCAGGCAAAGATACAAAAATATTTATAAACTATGGTTTTTGTGAGATAATATTCACCTAAATTCTTCCATTTATGCAAAAGCATCCCCTAAAAGAGGATGTTTTTGCATATTTATTCACCAGTTGTTAAGAGTATAAAAAATAATCCCTACTCCAGTTCTTTTCTCAGGGCTTCTGCCATTTGGGCATATTCCCCATCGGTGAGATAGATGTTTTGCGGATTCATGCGGAACACGCCGCCGAAGTCGGGGCCTCCTGCGTATTTGGGCACTAAGTGGAAATGGAGGTGTTCCAACGTGTCGGAATAGGCACCATAGTTAATCTTGTCGGGATGGAAAAGTTTTTGCATGGCGCGAGTCACTCTCGCTACGTCATCCATGAAGGCGTTTCGATTGTCGTCACTCAGTAGATTGAGATCATCTACGTGGTCTTTGTAGGCCACAAGGCAACGCCCTTTGTAGGTTTGCTCCTTGAAGATGAACACTCGGGAAACGGAAAGTTCTGTCACTTCCAGCATCAGGCTGTGCAGGGTCTCGTTGTTTTGGCAATAGAGACAGTCTTTTGGGTCACTTTTCATGATGTTTTTTGTTTTAATAGGTTAGTGAGTAGCGTGAAAAAGGGCATGGAACCATGAAGTTCCATGCCCATATATGGGGCGTAGAACGAAGCGGTTTTTCAATGGTGAGGGCACAAACGGCGGAAGTTCTTTGTTTATAGGGAGTTACGGATGAATGGCTGAAACGGCGTAATAATTCGAAGCGGTTTTTTATCTAACATCGGCTTTACATTTGCGTTACGTTTCGAGGGCGTTTTATGGCTCTTTCGGGCTGTTTTTGTAACATGAAATACCTGAAGCTGATGAAACGGCTGCTTTGAGAGCGTTTGTTTGGCCTATGCCGCTTTTTGTGGCGGTTGGCGGTAGAGTGGCAGGGTGGGGGAGTGGTGGCGGCTGTATGGCCGTTTTTTGTGACCTTTCTTTATTTTGTATCATATATTTTCTTCTAAATAATTATTATTTGGTATATTTGCAGACGTAAAACATACGATATGGCAAAGGTTATTCATGTGCATTTACTGCATAATATTGACGGAATGAAACGGAAAGACTGGTATTTTAGTTCCATTTCGGCCGTTTATACGGTTCTGACAGCGGAACAAGTTGGGGCAACGAAAAACTACCTGTTGCACGCCGGACTGGCCGGGAACGGCACAGTATGCACTAAAAAGGCCATTATCAAGCAGTCTCAGCTTATTTCAGGTGGTAGACGGGATGATGGTTAATATGATAAAATAACGCCGTTAGAAAGGTTTTCGGGCGTTATTTCCATGAATGCTGACGAGGGGGGCGCGATGCCCCCTTTTTCGTGCCCGTTTTGATTTAGGGTTACAATTAGGGTTACTATTTAGGGTTACAACTTTATGAAGTTTAGGGTTACATTTAGGGTTACAAAACCGCTTTTTTGAGTGTACGCCCGAAATAGGAAACCCGACAAAGTATGCAAGCAAGTGCCGTTTTTCCACGTTTTCGGCGAGGAAAAACGACACTTTTATTGTGATTATTCCTTATTATATAAGCGTGAATGTGCTTGACAGACAGTGCTTTCCGTGAGTTTTCAGGTGTAAAAGGCTTAAAGTCGGGTGTGCGTGCGCCTTTGTGCGCCCATTGCGTATATATATGCAGCCTGTGCTGGATGTCATTCGAGACTGACAGCCCCCACTACGAGCGCGATGCCAGTTATTTCTTCGATAGGGATGTCGAAGGGCGGATAATCCTTGTTGTCGGATATGGCTGTGAGGCATCCCTCGTGCTTGCTTGGCATAAGACGTTTCACGAGAATGCCTTGCTCACGTGTAGCGATGACGTGGCATTTATTCCATTGCAGGAACTTTCGGTCGTGTAGTATTGTGCAGGCGATAACGTCGCCGGGATTGAAATGTGGGTACATGGAAAAACCGGAAACTTCAATCATGAAGTCCACGCGGCAAAATCGGAACTTGGGGATGACATAATACTCTTTCACGTCCTTTTCTGCTATGGAGAAGTATTCGTTGCCAAAGCCTGCAACAGCGGTTTCTGTTACGAGCGGTATTGGTTTTACCTTGCTCTTTTCAGTTATTTCGGCAAGCGGTATGGCTTCTTGTCTGTCCTCTGGAACTTTGTTTTCTATATGTTCCCTGCCTTTTGAAAAAACTGTGGTTACTGCTTTTTCTTCATTGTCAGGGTCGTCACCTGGTGTCGCAGACCAAACAAGGTTTTTGCGAATATTAATCACATCTTTAAAAGGGTCTTTATCCGTACCGAAAAGCATCCATTCTGCAGAGATGTTTGCATTTGCGCACACTTTTTCAAGTACGTCATAAGAGGGTTTTCCTTTTCTTGAGCCAACAATATTTTCTACGACCGTAGGGCTTATGCCAACATTTTTAGCAAAAGCTCTTTTATTGCCATTGAACAATATCTTAATTATTATTTCAAATCGTTCATTTATTGTCATAAGTAAAAATATTCTATTTTGCGTATATTTTATACGCATTTATTTTGTTTATTCGCAAAAGCGTATTATCTTTGCAGCGTGTTCAATAATTAAACAGCGGCCAAAGATAATGAAAAAGGCCGAGATTAACGAATTTTCAAGATTAAAGAATATGAACGACGAGATTAAGGAGTGGAAGACGCAGAGCTACAGGACGCGAGTTGCCGCATACCTCATACTTGACAACGTAAGTTTCTCTTTCAACGAGAAAGACGGGATTGTGTTTACCGCCCCGGAGTTTTACGTGGAGAAGATGAAGCGCAGCCTTGTGACATCTTTTGGCTGCAAGAAGTGGCCGGTGATAACAGAGTATTAACGAATAAAACAAGCGAGGCAATGGAAAACGAGAAGGACATATTGGAAATGGTAGTCATGGAAATAGAGACATGGACGAGAAGCTGCACCAGGAAAGCGGACAAATACCAGAAGGACATGGACGAGGACTACGTGCACTTTTTCTGCTGGCATTCGGAGGACATGTACAAGGTGCAGTTGAAACTGAAGGAGTACCGCGAGTTGGAGAAGGCGGCAAGCCGCGGAAGTCTGGACGACGTGAAGGAGTACCTGAGACACACGGCGGAGCATTACAGCGACGACCTGATATACGGTTCAGTGCAGAACCACAGCACTGACACCTCGTTCAACACAGCCCACCTGCTGGAGAAGGAGGTAAAGCAGGACATCGTGCGTGAATACAAGAGCCTACTTGGGTACATTGCGAAACAGGAGGCAAAGGCCGCAGACTGACGAGGCCTCGGATGGCGGCCCGGAAAGACGGGCAAGGGGCGGTAGGCGCGGCCGGAAAGTTGGAAAATCGAAAGCGTAGGACAGCCGCCGGGGTTCGACTCCCCGCGCCCCACGAAGCAATAAAGAGTTACGAATTAAAAATTAAGAGTTATGGCAAAGAGACAGGACAACGAAAAGTTGAGGGAACAGTGGCGTCACAAGCTGATGACGCTCGTGGGCTGCGTGACGCACGCGCAGGTGGTTGCCGACCAGGCGATAGGTCTGGCCAACAGGTTCATGAAATACGACGAGATGGACGACAGCGACGCCGTGCGCACGGTGGAGAACCTTTCGTGCATGTGCGAGGAGGCGTTGCAGGTGATATGCGCTGAGCTGGCAAAAGGCACGCGGCTCGGCAATGGTGAAACCAAATAAACTGATACGGATATGAGCAAGCAGATTTTGACAGACAAGGAGACAAAGCATTTCCTGATGAAGACGTTTGGATGCACACAGCAGGCCGTGTGGCAGGCGTTGACATTCAAGCGCGACAGCGACAAGGCAAAGAAGATAAGGACGCTGGCGTTGAAACGCGGCGGCAAACTGGTAGACGGTTACGTACCTGAATGTGACACTGTTTTCAATGAGGCAGACCAAACGATGGTGCAAACTTTCGGGCCAAGGGTGAAGATGGTGTACGACCGCAAGACGGGCGAGACCAGGGTGTATGTTGACGGCGAATGCAGGGAAAGCCACGCCGGGCTGGACGTGCCGGAGTTCATGCAGCTCCAGGGCGAGGTGCAGCTGATGGCGGCGGCGTTGTAAGGCAATGGGCGATGGAGTATTATGGAAAGATACTGTGCATATCCCACCATGACCTGACGTATGACGACCGCCCCACGGTAGTGGACGGTAAGGCGGACTACAGCAGGAGCAGGGCGCTGAAGGGCTTGCACCCGTCGATGCTTTCCGAAGAAGAGCTTGCTCCAATAATGTCGGAGCCAAACTATAAACAATTATCGGCAAGAGGCCAAATAAACATAGTACGTCAAGGCAAGGGTAAAGGCAATTACGCACTCGTGGAGATAGCGACAATCCCCCTGCGTTTTCAAGAGAAGATAAAGTTAAAATACGGAGACATGAAAGAGGACATACTGAAAAACTGGTTCGGCAGCCACTACCGCGTCGACGCGAAGGCGAGGGAGTTCTACACGAAGTTCCGCTTCGAGAACGGCGACGCGCTGCCGCCGGAACACATACAGGAGTACACGGTGAACGCGTCGGTGATAGAGGCCGTGTTGGCGGTGATGGAGGACACGGTGCTGATGCGCAAGGCGATGAAGGGCGGCCCGGTGAACTGGGGCGAAATGGCCGGGGCCATCAGTTATTACCAGACGGAGTTCGGGCACACGCTTCCGGTGAGTGCCAACCGCTTCAAGCGCAAGGTAAGCGACTTCAGGACGAAAGGTTACGAAAGCCTGATCAGCGGAAAGTTCATGAACCAGAACCGGCGGAAGGTGACCTACGGCATCGAGCGGCTGCTGCTTTCCATAGACGCGCAACCGGAACAGCCCTTCAACACCACGGTATGGGAACAATACAACCAGTTTTTGGAGGGCGACAAGGAGCTGTTCGACTATGAAACTGGCGAACTGCTCAACCCGGCAGACTTCACGGACAAGGACGGCAATCCTATAGTGCTGAGCCCTGCCACGGTGGCCAACTACCTGAACAACCCGAAAAACAAGGCCCTGCGTGCCAAGCTGCACATGAGCCAGTGGGACTTCAACAACGCCTACCGTCCGTACCACCTGCGCCACGTGGGAGAATGGTCGCTCAGCAAGATTTCACTCGACGACCGCGACTTGCCGCGCCCGATGAAGGACGGCAACAGGGTGAAAGCCTACTATGCCTACGACGTGGTGAGCGGTGCCGTGGTGGGTTACGCCTACAACCGGCTGAAGACCGCCGAGCTGTTCCTTGACTGCATGAGGAACATGTTCCAGACCCTTGACCGGAACGGCATGTACATCCCTGCCGAGCTGGAGGTGGAGCACCACCTGGTAAGCGACTTCGCCGACGGTCTGATGCAGGCCGGCACGGTGTTTCCCCTGATACGCTGGTGCAACCCCGGCAACTCGCGCGAGAAACGCGCCGAGCATTTCAACAGGGCGAAGAAGTACGGCGTGGAGAAACGCACCCAGGCGGGCATAGGACGATGGTACGCAAGGCTGGAGGCCAACAGGCCGAAGGAGGAGAAAGTGTACGACGAGAAGAACAACACCTACAAGGTGAAGAGCTATACCTACGACGAGCTTGTGGCCGACGACATACGCGCCATCGGCGAGTATAACAGCCAACTGCACCCGAACCAGAAGAAATACCCCGGCATGACGAGATGGGACGTGCTCTGCGCCCGTCAGAACCCGAACCTCGCGCCTTGGGACAAGGCCGTGCTTTACCGGTACATCGGTTTCCGCACCGACACCACCATACGCAACAACAGCTACCTGACGGTGCAGTACAACAACTTCGTGCTGCCCGACCCTGAAACCATAGCCAGGCTGGAGCCGAGGAACTACAAGGTGGAAGCCTATTACCTGCCCGACGGGGGCGGGAACATCGGCGAGGTGTACATCTACCAGCACGGACGGTATATCGCCACCTGCAAGCCCGTGACGCGCTACAACGAAGCCACGGCCGAGCAGACCGAAGCCGACAGGGCCGCCTACACCGAACAGGCGAAATATGTGGCCAAGTTCGACAAGATGATGAAGGACGGCAAGATAAGGAAGGTCGGCATAATGAAGAAAGCGGAGGCAAAGGAGATAGCGGACATCAAGGCGGAGGCGGTGGAAATAAGCCCGCGCACGGACGATGACGACTATTCAGCATACCTGGACGTGGCACATTATGAGGCCGACGCCGTGGCGAAAATCTAAAGTTATTAAAACGACATAAAAACAGCATAATCATGGAAATAACGAACGAAGTGAAACAGCGGATTGCGGGGGCGATAGCCTCCGACCGCGAGAACTACCCCAGCGACAACCGCCACGCGACGGCACTGGGCATAGCGGCAAGCGTGTACAACGCCATCAAGAAAGGGAACTACGAAAAACAGGTGAGCGACGCCAACTGGGTGGGCATAGCCCGGAGGCTTGGCGTGCAGCTGAGGGAAGAAATGCCGTGGACGGCGGCCAAGACCCCGACCTACGTGTTCATCAGCAAGCAGCTGGAGGCGTGCCAGGACAGCGGCCTGAGTGCCATCCTGTGCGACATGCCGAACATCGGCAAGACCTTCACGGCAAGGGCCTACGTGAAGCAGCACAGGAACGCCGTGTACGTGGACTGCTCGCAGGTGAAGACGAAGCTGAAGCTGATACGTTATATCGCCAAGGAGTTCGGCGTTGGCAGCTACGGACGCTACTCCGACGTGTACGAAGACCTCGTGGCCTACCTGCGCACGATAGACACTCCGCTTGTCGTGCTGGACGAGGCGGGAGATTTGCAATATGAAGCCTTCCTCGAGCTGAAGGCCCTGTGGAACGCCACGGAACGCTGCTGCGCATGGTACATGATGGGCGCGGACGGCCTTAAGGAGAAAATCAACCGCGCCATCGAGGGCAAGAAGGTGGGTTATACCGAGATGTTGAGCCGTTACGGCGACACGTACAGCAAGGTGACGCCCGACGACGCGAAAGAGCGCGAGAAGTTCCTGAAGGCTCAGGCCGCCATCGTGGCCAAGGTGAACGCGCCGGAAGGCTCGGACATCGCCCGGATAGTGAACGCCACGGGCGGAGGCCTGCGCAGGGTATATACGGAAATAGAAAAAATGAGGAGGGCACAAGCATGATGACAAAGATTGAGATGGACGCGATGAATGCCGTCATCGGCATACACCGTGAACTGAAAAGGATGAACGAGCCGGACTGGGAGCGGCGGCGGTACGAGATTGCCAAGGAGGTGTTCTCAAGAAGCTGGGCGGACAGCGTGTTGACCGACGAGTACATGGCGGAAAAGGCCGTGGCCGCTGCGGACGCCCTTGTCGCCGAGCTTAAGAAAGGGGCAAAACCATGAGACTGAAACGAGCATACAGCCCAAAGGAAGTGCTAAACATGAAAATACCGCGCTACGAGTTCACCGGGCCGTGGCTCGCCTCCATCGGGCGGCCGGCGAGGAGCGGCGTGTGGATAGTGTGGGGCGCGAGCGGCAACGGCAAAAGTTCGTTCGTGATGCAGCTGGCCAAGTATCTCTGCTCGTTCGGCAAGGTGATATACGACAGCCTTGAGGAAAGCACCGGGCTATCATTCCAGCTCTCCCTGAAACGCCACAAGATGGACGAGGTGAAGAAACGCCTTATTATCCTCGACCGCGAACCGATGGGGCAGCTGGAGGAGCGGCTGAAGCGCAGGGGCAGTCCCGGCGTGGTGATAATAGACAGCTTCCAGTACAGCGGCTTGAGCTACCCGGAATACAAGGAGTTCAAGGAACGCCACCCAAAAAAGTTGTTCATCTTCATCAGCCACGCCGAGGGAATGCACCCGGCTGGCAGGACAGCCAAGAAAGTGGAATACGACGCAGACGTGAAAATCATGGTGAGCTGTTTCAAGGCATGGTGCAAGAGCCGTTTCATGGAACGTCCTGGCGAGCCATACGTGATATGGGAGGAGGGTGCCTCCAAGGCATTGACGGACGACAAAATACGGGAAGATGGAATGGGAGAATAAACTGTACCAGCTGCTGCTGGCAAAGGACGAGGCTGCGGCTGTGGTTGAGGACTGGGCGGAACGCGGTGTAGAGAGCGACCTGCGGTTGCGCAAGGCGAAGACCAAGGGGCACATAGTGATAGAGACGCGCGACGTGATATTCGCCAGCCGCATACGGCAGTGGCACCCGTCGTGCAAGGTAAACATAAAGGACTTGAAATGATGGAAAAGAACAACAAAGAGACGGCTTGCTGCATTTGCGGCATGAAGTTCACCGGGTACGGGTACAATCCTTACCTGGTGAAGGAAGAGGGGCGCTGTTGCCGCCTGTGCAACTACGCGGTGGTGGTGCCCGAACGTTACAGAAGGCATATGGAGAACCGAAAACAAGGAGGACATGAATAAGAGAGTGTATATCAGCGGTGCCATAGCGCACCATGACATCAGCGAGCGCAAGACGGCGTTCGCGGACGCAGAGAAGCTGCTGCGCCGGGTGGGCTTCGAGCCTGTCAACCCGTTCAAGAACGGCTTGCCGGAAGAGGCGCACTGGCATGAGCACATGAGGGCGGACATCGCCCTGCTGCTCGGCTGCGGCTACATCTACATGCTGAAGGGCTGGGAGCTGAGCAAAGGCGCGAAGCTGGAGCTTGACGTGGCCAGTTCCTGCGGCATAAAGGTATTGTTTGAAATCACATTGTTAAGTTAAGGAGGTAAAAATGAAAGAGATGTATGAAAGGCTGTCGGCGTGGCTGCGCGAAACGCGCAGGCGACGCACGGAGAGAAAGAAGGCGGCGGCCGAGTGCCGCATGGTGATGGACGCGAGGCGCGCGGTGCAGGTGCGCGAGTTCGGCGGTGAGGTGTTCGTCTGCATGGACGGCGTTCCGATGCTGCCGGTTGACGGCCTGAAATGGGACCTGTCCACCGTGCTCGACGTGTCGAGAGAGGCATACATAAAGTACAGGAAGGAGGAGTGCGGCGATGGGCGTTGACAATTATGCCAGGTTCTACGCCCTGCTCGGCAAACTGCCCGGCGCGGACAAGGAGACGCTGGTGCTGCAGTTCACTAACGGCCGGACATCGCACCTGCACCTGATGACGGCGGCGGAATACGGCAGCATGTGCACGGAGATGGAGCGTGTGGCCGGTTATGACGATAGGCGCGAGGCATGGCGGCGCGAAATGCGCCGGAAGCGCAGCGCGGTGCTTCACCAGATGCAGCTGCTTGGCGTCGACACGGCCGCCTGGGACAAGGTTGACAAATTCTGTCAAGACAAGCGCATAGCCGGCATGGCGTTCAGGGAGATTGACGGAGACGGGCTGGACGCGCTGCTGACGAAGCTCCATGCCATAAGGAGAAAGAAAGACAACAAAAACGAGACAAAATGAACATCAATGACCAAAACAAGTTGAAGAAGGCCGGATTTTCCATTGTCCGCAAGGACGACTACCCTGTGCCGAGGATAAAAATCAGCGTAGGGGACAATGGAGCTTGGATGACCCTTGGAAAGTACAGTACGAAGGCCGAGCGTGACAAGGCGTTTGCCGACCTTTTGGAGAGTGACAAATTCATCAGTGATTAATCTAAAAAACGAGAAACAATATGGAAAAGGACATTTTGAATGTGGACATAAAGTCCATGAGCAAGGAACAGAGGGCGGAACTGCTGGCCCGGTTGCAGCAGGAGGAGAAGGACGACCGCATAGCCCGGCGCGAGGCATACGAAGCCCTGCGCGGCGAGTTCCTTCACGAGGTGAAGGCCAAGGTGGAAGCCTTGGTGGACGACGTGCGCGGCTTCAAGAAATGGCTCGAGGAGGAAGTGGACGGCTTCACCGGCGTGATGAAGGAGTACGGGCAGGTGAAAAACGGCGAGCAGATGACCTACACCGTTGTAGACGGCGACTTCAAGCTGGAGGTGAAGGGCAACAAGGTGAAGGGCTTTGACGAGCGCGCCGACATGGCGGCCGAGCGTTTAATCGACTACCTTAAACGCTACATGCAGCGCAGCGACAAGGGCGCGGACGACCCGATGTACCAGATGGCGATGACGCTGCTGGAGCGTAACAAGATGGGCGACCTGGACTACAAGAGCATATCGAAGCTGTACGAGTTGGAGGACAAGTTCGACGGTGAGTACGCCGACATCATGCGCCTGTTCAAGGAGGCCAACGTAGTGCAGCGCAACGCGCGGAACTACTACTTCTGGAAACGTAACCCTGAAAACGGCGTATGGACACGGATTGAGCCGAGTTTCTGCCGGCTGTGAGGCGTAAAAACCTGTAAACAAGCACCAAAAAGCCCCCGAAACGATTGTATTTCGGGGGCTTTTTGCTATCTTTGCAAATACAATGAGCAGGGGAAGGGACAAACATCTGATAGACGAGCGCGACCGCAAGCTGTTTGAGCGCTATTATTACTGGACTGAGGTGAAACGGCTTCGGTTCGACGATACCATCCGCAAGCTGTCGTCGGAGGAGTTTTTCATCAGCGAGGGGCGTGTGATGCAGATAATACGCCGGATGATACGTGACGGTGCCACTGTCGGCGGCGCATCCATACCTGCGGCCGGGTTCAGCGGTTTCCGCACTTCACGGAAAGCAAGACTTTCGGACGCTGAACGGCCTCTTTTTCCATAGCGACATTTTCCGATACGGTAGTGGTGTATGTCGTTTCGTACACCTTGATGCCGTGGTTCCACGTGAAGAACTTTGATTTTGTGCGCATGAGCGCGCCGTCCCCGTCCGGCCTGAATCCTTGCAGTAGTGCGTGCAGCCTGTGGCGCAGCTCGTTCCGTTCGCTGACGGCGGCGACAGTGCCGGACGAGGCGTGCGTGTCATCATAGCAGTCGATGACAAGGCGGACGCGGACAGTGCACGCGCCTTTCTGCCCACCGTCTGTAATGTCCCCCCATTCAGTTTCTGGCGTTTCTATGAGGACGGCAGGGAACGTCAGCGGGTACATATCTACATTTTCGTTGTCGAGAGCTTCCAGTTGGCCGTAATCCTCATCCACGACGGACAGGACGGCAATGTTCTTGGAAATGTGTTCTATGAGCTTACAGACTATGTATTCCATTCTTTATGCGGTTTATGGATTCATTGATGATTTCGTTTACTTTCTGCATGAGTTCGCGGCTTTCTCCCATGAACTGGCGTCTCGGGATGTGCGCTGTGACGTTCAACTTCGACTTTTTCGTAAGTGCGAGCGCACGCCATTTGGCCGCTTCCGGCGGCAGTTCCTTGGGCAGTCCGCCCTTGCCCCTGACACCAGCGACGGAGTAGGCCTTGGCCCACGCGAAGCGCCGCATCTTGGGTGTCACTGACGGGTGCGTGTTGAGTGTGCCGCCCTCGTTGTGTATGGCCGCGTATGGTACTGGGTCGGTGACGGTGACCTCACCGGGTGCGGTCTGCTCGTACTGGACAGAGCGCATGAGGTGGTCGCGCCGTGAGGTAAGCGGCGTGTATTTTGCGTCAGGCCCTCCGCCCTGTTGCCTCAAGGTTTTTTTCCACGGGTGCAGTCCGTTGTCTCTCCATCCGGCATCGCGGAAGTTCTGCCGGAAATGGTTTACGGCCGTTATGCCGACCTTCCGCGGCAGCCGGTCGCGCACCTCCTTTTCAATGTCAGCCTTTATGCGCTCGATGCGCATTTGAATTTCCTTTGCGTCCATGACCGTATTTTTTTGTCGTTTCTTTTGCCGTTCAGGAGAAAATCGTTATATTTGCAGTGTCTCTTTGGAGCAGCACCTGCAAGGGTAGGCCGCTCCAAGCAGAGACACCGCATTATCCCCAATTCGACCTTTGCAGGCTGTCTCGGCTGTGTCGTTTTGGGGACTTTTCATTTTTCAGCCAATGAGTAGAACTGCTCATATCCTTTTTTGCACCGTTCAAGTTTGACCTCGAAATCCTTTCCTTTATATGTGAAGCTGTATTTGACATATTCGACGACACCGCGCTCTTTTTTCCGTCTGATGTTTGCCCTATGTTCGGGATTGTCCATGTCCTTGCCTTCCCCCAATGGGCTGACGGCCTCGAATGCCATTCTGTCCGGATTATTCCAAATATAAACGGCAGCGTCAACGTCGTAGTCGTGATGGCAGTGTTTCAGCAGCCTGTTGCGTACTTTGTAAGTCCTGTTCAACACCCCGGTTTCCAGTGCGTCGCACATTGTCATGTCATTTTTGGGCATCAAGTCTTTTTGCTTCACTTCGTCCTTTTTTGCAAAAGCGGCCTTGGCAATGTCATCCTTGCCTTTCGCCCTGTCGATGCAGCCGTCGATGTACGGGCAGTTGTAGCAGTCCTTTTGGCGGTTGGTGAAGCCGCCGAGGAGCCGGTTCTTGATGTTGGCCTTACGGTAAAAGTCGCACTTGGCGCACGAGTCCGGGAAATACGGGTGCGTGTCGTTGAAGGTGTGGCCGTCGCGCCCGGTGTTGTTCTCCAGTCCACGCTGCGGCCTTTCTCCGTCAAATTCGCCTTTGAGTTCCGGCGTTGCCGGATCGTCGGTCTGCTCGAGGGAGCACTTGCAGTTCCAGCGGTCGCCTGGGTGGTGCCTGTTCCAGAAAGGGTCGTCCACTGGCAGCGTGAGGCGGCGTTCCCAGAAGGCACGGTGGGAGCTTTCCGGCGTTGGTGACGTGGTGGGCATCCATCGCAGGTTCGGCATTACGTCCTTGTCCCGTTCGAACCTTCGCCAGTCGGCGGCGTTATGGGCGCGTATGAGTGCCGTGTCGTACTCCGTGCGGAGCCATGCCCCTACATGGTGTGACGTGATGGGTTCCACTTCCTCCGCCCATTTATTGAACGGCTTGAGCTTCCCGTCCGCGCCAAAGAGTTTGGAGGCCATGAGCCGTCCCATATTGTGAACCTTGAACGCGGCGAAGACCTCGTTTGAATGCCGCAGGGCTGCGTAAAAGTCAGCCTCGTGGGTCGGAGGTGTTCCTGCATCAGCCAGCCCCTCCACCGTGGCGGAGTTGACGATGCGCAGCACCTCACGCCACATTGCCGGCTCGATGTCGTCGGACGTGTCGAATCCCCGGTACACCTTGCGCAGGAATGCCGCTAGCACGTCGGCGGAGAAAGAAAAGGCCGGCGTGGCGTCATGTATGCCCCGGCAGCAGGAGCAGTGCCCCTCGCCGTAATAGAGGTCGTCAATCAGAAGTCGGAACCCGCCCCTTTGCCCGGGGCGATGCCGAAAAAACCGTTCAAACGCTGTTTGAATGTTTTTTGATTGGAATTCCGGGAAGGCTGGGGGTTTTGGGGATTTTGGGAGACTAAAGCCTGGCGTGCGGCTTCCTTTTCAGCCTGTTTCTCCGCCTTCATCTGTTCATAGTTGTCCGGCTTCTTGACGCAGAACGTCTCGTAGAGGTAGTCGTCGTCGATGGGCAGCCCCATGGACGAGAGCTTCTGTACGATGTCGATTTGCTGCGAGGGGTTGATTTTGTCCTTCTTTGCATAGACGAACTCCCCTCCCTCCACGTTGAAGCCGAGCGATGCGAACACCGGACGCATGTCATAGTTCAGGATGTCGAGTATGAAGTCGCGGTCGTCGGCGTTCATCTCGTCCTCTTCCTCCTTGTGCACTTCTCCCAGGGCCTGCGTGCCAGTCTCCTTGGCGTCAGTGGTGAGCGTGTTGCCGAGCACCCTTATGGACATCTTGCTGTCCCAGTATTCGGCGAACGTCTTGTACAGCTCGCTCGAGCCGGTCTTGTTCCCGGCCTCGACAAGGTTCAGCTCCGACTCCTTCGGGTGTATGTACACCGCGTTGGCTCCTTGCCTCCTTGCATCGGCGAGCAGCCTGATGCGCGCCTCCTCGTCACCGGCGTCGTAGGTGTATTCCCGAATGGGCATCCCGAATATGTTGCAGAACCTCGCCCAGTCCGACATGTCTCCTCGTTTGTAGAGCACTGCCGGCAGCAGCTCGGCATATATGCCCAGGTCGCGTTCCTTCCCGACGAACAGCATGTCTGGGAACTCCTCGACGGGGATGCCGTCAATGGCCCCTTGGTACTTGAGCACCTTGCGGTGCACGGGGTCGTAATGCTTGCGGTTGATGAGGTCGTAGCGTATGTTGCCGTCTTCGTCGAGGTAGAACTGCACGAGCGTGAATCCCCAGAACTCCGACATGACAAGGTCCTTGCGGAGCTGCTTGAACCAAGGCGAGCGGAGCTGCGCGTTGATGGTGTCGTCCGGCTCCCCGTTCCTCTGGAACTCGATGGGTATCTTCGTCACGCCGCGCATACGCTTTGCGATGACCCCGGAGAGGTGGAGGTCGAGCATGGCGCTCTCGTACATGTCGTAGAGGCGCACGCGGTTTGAGTAGTCGATGCCCTTGGCCGCCTTGACAGAGTTCATGTACGCGTTCATGTCGAAGTAGAAGATTTCCGGCATCTGCAGCACTATGTCCGGCGGCCTCTGCCCCTTGGGCACGAGCAGCCCTCCCTGCAAGATACGTTTCCCGGGCTTTCCCCGGCTCTTTTTCCTTTGTGCCATATTATTCCTGTATTCCATAATCATAACATTGTAGGTCTTACGTCGTCAGCCACGATTTGCCACCTGCTTTTGTCGGCCAGCTCGTCCTCCGGCAGCAGTGGCGCGCCGTCGATGGTGATGTCCCCGGCCATGATTCCCTCGAGCCATTTGACGGCACGGTCATAGCGGTCCTGCCTGATTTTCGACATCTTGTAAGGGTTGTGCTGGCAGTAGATGTGGTAAATTGCGATGTCAATCGCGAACATGAGGATGAGCGGATGCCTGTCCTCCCCACGCGCCGAGAAGATGTCGTCGCAGTCGTAGGTCTTGTTCATGTACGAGCGCATTTCCGACACGGCCCGGTCCTCGCAGATTTCCACTATCTGCGGGTCGTAGTCGTCGGAGCCGGAGCGCAGCAGCGAGTCGAGTATTTCCCTGTGTATGCTGGCGTCATAGTCGCCGATGTCGATGAAGTTGTCCATGTCTTTAATCCATAATTTTTGATTCACGTTTCATAATTCACATCCGCCAGGGGTTCTGCTCGTTGAGCTCCCTGTACGAGATGGTCTCGACGGGTTCCAGCTCGGCCGTCTTACTGTCGATGAGCGTCAGCCCTCCCTCCACGGCGTCGGGGCCGTCGGCAGGGTAGGGTAGCGTCAGCTCGAAGAGCTTGAACTGGTTTATGAGTTCCTGCATCATGGGGTTGTCCTTCTCCTCCTCGTTGAACACCCAGGCGCAGTTGCGGTCGACGGGTTCGAGGTTGGCTTCTATGCGCGTGGCCTTGTCGGTCTTCTTGCGCCCGTCGCCCTTGATGTACAGCTGCCGGTGGCGTCGCTTGCACTCTTCGCGCAGCAACGGCTTGAAGACCTGCTCGAAGAACGGGTCCTGTAGCTTGTTGTTCTCCATGTACCAGTACACGTTGGCCTTTCCGGCCACGAAGTCCCCCATGTCGAAGTACCATCCTATGAATGTGGCGTTGGTTTCACGGGCGAGGAAAGCCTTGATGACGTAGTACACTCCCTTCAGCTTCCCGACGAGCACGAGCGCCTTTGTGGACGAGCCTTTCCTGCGGCTGTCGGAATAGGCAGGGTCTCCGTATCCTATGAGGAAGCGGAACTTGGAGAGCGGCGGCACCTTGCCGAAAGGCAGGTTCTTGAAAATCTTGCCTTCCGCCACCGGGTTGTTGAAATACTCTCCCTGCTGCGCCTTGACGGATATTTTGGATAGTATGCGGTCAATCTGCTCCTCCGTGTTCTTCTGCGGCCATGACGACTTACCGTCCTTGCCGCGTATGTTGACGACATCCCATGAGTTCGCCAGCCGCCCGGCGCGGACGATGCAGCAGTCCTTGGCGATGATGTTTCCGCACCAGAGCACGAGCGTAGGCTCGGAGATGGAACGGGTGGGGTAGAGGGCCTGTTCCGCCCAGTCCCACTTCTTGTCGAGCGTTACCGGGTTGCGGCAGTCCTCGTCGGTGTCGTAGTCGTCGAAGTACAGCACGTCCGGGCGTATGGCCTCGTTGCGCATTCCACGCGGTGCGGAGCCGGCGCCGAGCGCGATGAACTTCGCTCCGCAGCGGCACGAGAACTCCGAGTCGGTCCACTGCCCCGGGACGGGCTGCCGTCCGTAGAACTGGCGTATGCGCGGGTTGGACTCGAAGTTGACCCTGAATGGCGCGAGCAGCCTCTTGGCCGAGTCGATGGTGGCCGAGGCCAGCGCGACGAACCGCTTTTGTTCGGTAAGCGCAAGATACATGATGCAGAACATCGCCACGGTTGACTTTGCCAGCTCGCGGCTCCACGAAAGCACCTCGTACCATTCCGGGTTGGCTACGATGCGGCGTATGGCGCGCGTGTGGAACGGCGCGAAGTCGTACTTGGCGTATGCCGGGAAAAAGAACTTTATCCACTGCACCGGGTCAGCTTCGAGCTTGGCGCGCATACGTTCAATCTCGCGGCGTGAGAGGCTCTCGTCCACCTCTATGCCGCGCATAAGCCCCTTGTGGAAGTCCTCCCAAAGGGCGAGTGCCTGTTTGTCCGTTATTGCAGCCATGCCTTACTTGCCTTTTGATGCCTGGTCCTTGATGAAAGCGTCGAAGAGGTTGCCGAACTGCCTTGCCGCCCCGGTGTCGAGCGGCCGCAGCCAAGCGAGGAAACGCATGGCGACGCTGACGCAATCCGGCACTCCGATGTCCGTCTCCAGCTTCTTCACCGCCCCGGCTAGTTTCGCGAGCGCGTCGGCTTCCTGCGGCGTGGCGAACCTCCTTCCCGGTTCCCGTTCCCCGATGCGGTTGTTTATTTCCATGATTTGCCGGTGAATCTGCGATATAATCTGGTCGGGCGTGATGGTCAGCGACGCTTTCATCTCCTCCCATCCTCCGTCTTTCATCCACCGTGACACCGTCTGCCGTGTGGTGCCGACCTTCGCGGCAATCTCTTCCTGCGTGAAGGCCCCGTTGAGGAACAGGGACTTCGCTATGTCCTTCTTGTCGATGTTAATCTTAGCCATATTCCGATAAAAACACTGCAAATATCCTATAATTCAGGCGTTTTTTCAAACTGCTTTTTTATGGTGGTGTCCTGTGGTGACATGATATACGCAGCTGACGACATGATAAAAAAGCGGTTTGCAAGTGAGGCGTTTTATGCGGATATTTGCATCAAAAACGACGTAAAAATGGGATTTTTCAACACGATACCCGGTGATGGGGAGGTGGCCATCCTACTGTATGGCGACGTTGGCGACGGCCAGAAGGTGGATAGCGCCAGGGTGGTGAGCGAGCTGCTTGAACTTCAGGCTCGTTACAGCAAGATAGACGTGCGCATCAACAGCAAAGGCGGCGACGTGTTCAGCGGCATAGCCATTTACAATGCCCTGAGGACGAGCAAGGCCGACATCACCATATACGTGGACGGCGTGGCGGCAAGCATAGCCGGTGTGATAGCCTTGTGCGGCAAGCCCCTTTATATGTCCCCATACGCGAAGCTGATGCTGCACTCCGTGAGCGGAGGCACATGGGGCAACGCCTCTGCATTGCGCCGCATGGCAGGCGTGATGGAGGCGTTGCAGGACGACCTGGCCCGTATGATTGCCACACGCTGCGGCATGGACGCGAAGGCCGTGTCGGCGAGGTACTTCGACGAGCGTGACCATTGGATAAGCGCCGAGGAGGCAGTGGAAATGAAATTGGCGGATGGCATATACGACATGCCGTCTGCGGATGGAAGGGTGCCGTCCACAACGGAGGAGATATACCATTATTTCAATAACCGGCTGCAGGAGCGGCCACAAAACGACAAAGAGATGGGACTGATAGACCAAATGAAGAAGATGCCGTCGTTCAAGGACGCGAACGACGAGCAGGACATCATCGACCGCGTGCGTGAACTTGAGAACAAGGCGACCAAGGCTGATGCCCTTGAGAAGGCCAACAAGGCCTACAAGGAAAAGATGGAGGCCGCCGAGGCCAAGGAGGTGGCGGCCGTGCTTGACAAGGCCGTGGCGGACGGCAGGATAACCAAGGAGCAGCTGCCGACGTTCAAGGCGCTCATGGCGAGCGACAGGGCGAACACCGAAGCCTTGCTTTCCGGCATGAAACCGTCGAGGCACATGCGCGCCGCCTCGTACATCGACGACACGGGCAAAGGAGGCGGAATGGCCGACAAGAGCTGGGACGAGCTGGACAGGGCCGGCATGCTGAGCGAGCTGAAGGCTACGGACAAGGCCCTGTTCGAGTCGAAGTACAAGGAGAAGTTCGGCGTTGACTACAAGGAGTGAAAAATTGAAGAACCAAGAATGAAGAATTAAAAAAGGACAGAGAAATGGCACTGAACAAGGAAATATGGCTGAGCGCCATAGTTGAGAACCTGTACCCGGACAACTCGTTCGCGACGAAGAGCGTGGACGACTCCGCGTTCGTGGTGAACAGGAAAGTACACATACCCAACGCGGGCGCACCCTCAAAAGTGGTGACGAACCGCACGGAGAAGCCGGCCAAGGTAAGCCAGCGGACGGACAACGAGCTGACCTATGAGATGGACGAGCTGACGACAGACCCGATTTACATCCCCAACATCGACACTGTGGAGCTGAGCTACGACAAGCGTAACAGCGTCATCGCCAACGACAGGGCGCAACTGCAGGAGGCGGCCCACGTGAACATCCTGGAGCGCTGGGGCGGCGGAGTGGATACGAACCACGTACTGCTGACGACTGGCACAGCCACACGTGACGCGCACACCTCTGCGACGGCGACCGGGCAACGCAAGTCGATATGCAAGGCCGACGTGCTGAAGCTGATGACGGCGATGGACGCTGACAACGTGCCGGAGGCCGGCCGCTACCTGCTTCTTGACGCCTATATGTACGCCGACTTGCTTAACGACCTGTCGGAGAGCGACAAGTGGATGTTCCAGAATTCGGCCAACGTACAGTCCGGCGTGCTTGGCAACCTGTACGGTTTCAACATCATGAAAAGGAGCAGCGTGCTGAGGGTGACATCGGCCAAGGCACTGTTGAAATGGGGCGCGGAGGGCGCTGCGGACGAGAATGCGGCGGCGCTTGCCTGGCAGGAAAGCTGCCTGAGCCGCGCGCTTGGCGAGGTGAAGATGTTTGACGACACGGACAGCCCGACCTACTATGGCGACATATACTCGTTCCTTGTCCGCACGGGCGGCGGCATCCGTCGTTATGACAAGAAGGGCGTGTTCATGCTGGCCGAGGCGGCTACCGCGTAAGGAGTCAAAAACAAAAAGTGAAGGATTATGTTACCGAGAATAAAGATATCGTACCTGAACGGCCAGCTTGGCACGGTCGGCGAAAGCCCCGACGGGCTTTTCGCCCTCGTGTGCGGGGCTACGGCCGTGGGCGGCACGTTCGAGCTGGAGAAAGCGTACAGCGTGAGGGGCATGGACGACCTCGCGGCATTGGGCATAACGTCGGAAGGCAATCCGAGGCTTTACAAGCACGTCAAGGAATTCTACGACGAGGCGGAGGAGGGCACGGAGCTTGTGGTGTATGGCGTGGCCAAGAGCGCGAAGATGACCGCGCTGCTTGACAAGACCTCCGGCAGCGCGAGGAAGTTGGTCGAGGGGCAGAACGGCAGGCTGAGGGGGGTGTTCGTGGCCGGTGACGGCGGGACGACCGGCAGCGTGACGGAAGGCCTCGACCCGGACGTGCTGTCCGCGCTGCCCATCGCGCAGCAGCTGGCGGAATGGGCGACGGAAGAGTTGTACGCCCCACTGTTCGTCATCCTTGAAGGCCGCGGTTACACCGGGGAGGGCTTGCGTGACTTGAGCGAACTTGCATACAACCGCGTAGGCGTTCTGATAGGCGACACTGAAGCCGGCAGCGAAGGGGCGTGTGTGGGCACGCTGGCCGGTCGTCTGGCGACGCTTCCGGTGCAGCGCAACGTCGGGCGCGTGAAGGACGGCGCGCTGTTCCCCACGGAGATGTACGTCGGGAACGTGAAAGTGGACGAGGGCGGCAGCGTGATAGCCGGGCTATACGACAAGGGCTACATCACGCCGCGTAAGTACGTTGGCCGCAGCGGCTATTTCTTCACCGACGACAGGCTGGCGTGCGACGAGACGGACGACTATGCCCACTTGGCCCACCGCAGGGTGATAGACAAGGCGTACAGGATAGTGTATGACACGTTGCTGGACATGATGCTTGACGAGCTTGAGGTGAACGAGGACGGGACGCTCCAGGCCGGTATAGTGAAGAGCTGGCAGCAGGCCGTGGAGGACGCGCTGAACGTGGGTATGACCGCAAGCGGCGAGCTGAGCGCCGGTGATGACGGTGAGGGTTGCGTATGCTACATAGACCAGACGCAGAACGTGCTGGCCACATCGAAGGTGGCCGTGACGGTGAAGGTAAGGCCGTTCGGCTACGCGCGTTACGTTGACGTGAGCCTGGGCTTCCAGGTGACACAGGCAAGTTGAGAAAGGAGGCAGTAGATGTTTACGAACACAAGGGAATACGAATGGAGCGACGTGAACGTGGTAGTGGCGGGGCGCGTCGTGACCGGGCTGCGCGGCATCAAGTATGGCTGCAAGCAGGAGAAGGAGCTGCTGTACGCCAAGGGCAACAAGCCCCATGGCATACAGCACGGCAACAAGGACTATAGCGGCGAGCTGACCGTGCTGCAGAGCGAGTACGAGGCGTTGCGCCAGGCTTTCGGCGGCGACGTGCTGGACGGCAGCTTCAACATCGTGGCGTGCTACGGCAACCCGTCGAAGGGCGACGCGGTAACGACGGACACGCTGGTGAACGTGGAGATAACTGAAGACAACACGGAATGGAAGCAGGGCGACAAGTTCCAGGAGAAGACCTTGCCTTTCATCTATACGGACAAGAAGAGCGTTTGAAAACGATTAAAAGGACATTGGAATGGAAATAAACGAGAAACTGATAGCTGAGCTGAAGGCGAAGCACCCGGGTAAGGAACTTTACCTGGTGACGGTCGAGGGCAAGGGTTGCATCCTGCGCAGCCCGTCACGGCAGGATTTGAGCTACGCGAGCGTGGTAAAAGACCCCATCAAGCTGAACGAAGTGCTGCTCAACCAGCTGTGGGTCGCAGGAGACGAGGAGATGAAGACGGACGACAGCCTTTTCATGGCAGTATGTGCCAAGATGGAGGAAGTCCTTAAAATCAAGGAGGCCGAGATAAAAAAATTGTAGCGGATGCCGGGATTGGCGATTTCACGGGCGGTGGGGACATATTGTTTTTTGACTCGCTGTTGAGATACTATATGTGCGTTGACCCGGAAAGCCTGCCCGACGAGAAGTGGGCATGGACAATAAGGCATCTGCTTGAGATACGTAAGTTGGAGAGGAAAGCGAATGGATAGCGTGTTAAAATTCTTGATAAGGCTGCAGGCCGACGGTGGCAACGTGCTCGCCGTGGCCCGGCAGACTTCCGTCCGCCTTGACGAAATATCGAGGAAGGCCGGGACTGTCGGAACACGCCTGCGCCAGGCCTTTTCATTCTCCAACTTCAAGTCTTCATTGATGTCCGTGCCCGGGATGGAGTTCCTGACAAACCCGTACACGATGGCCGCAGCCGGCATCGGGGCCATCGTCAAGCTCGGCTCCGAGGCTGAGCAGACCAATGTGGCATTCTCCACGCTTGTCGGAAATGAGGCCAAGGCCGCGTCGATGTTGGGCGAGATAACACAGTTTGCCGCCGAGACCCCGTTCGGAAAGCTCGACCTGACGAAGAACGCACAGCTTATGCTGAATTTCGGCGTTGCCACAGACCGCGTTCTGCCGTTGTTGAGACAGCTCGGGGATATTTCCGGCGGAGATGCCGAGCGTCTTTCGAGCCTGTCGCTCGTCCTCGGCCAGGTGTCGGCCGCCGGCAAGCTGCAAGGGCAAGACCTTCTTCAGTTTATCAACGCCGGTTTCAACCCGTTGCAGGAACTCCAGCGCATGACAGGCAAGACCTACGCTGAGCTACAGGACATGATGTCGAAAGGACAGATTACCTTCGACAACGTGGCCGCGGCCATGGCCCACGCCACGGGCGAGGGCGGCAAGTTCCACGGCATGATGGAACGCCAGTCGCAGACGGTAGGCGGCAAGTTCAGCACCGTGATGGACAACATCCGCGAGCAGGCCGCCGGGATGTTCGACCAGGTGAAATCCCCGCTGTCCGACCTTCTCGATGCCGTCAACGCGGCCTTGCCGCCTTTGTTCTCCATGCTGCAAGGGTTGTTCGGCGCCTTGTCTTCCGGCATCCGCTTCGTCATACAGTTCCGTACAGAGCTTGCGCTTGTCGCCGGTGTCGTTGCCACGGCTTGGGCCGTCAGCAAGGCGTACACCGCCGCCCTGATGGTGTACAAGGGTGTACAGACCGGCATAATGGTGGTGACAAAGGCGTGGACGGCCGCCCAATGGCTGCTGAACGTGGCGATGAACGCCAACCCGATAGGGCTGGTCATAACGGCAGTCGCCGCCCTTGTCGCCGGCGTGATATACTGCTGGAACAAGTTTGCCGGCTTCCGTGCCTTCCTCCTCACCATGTGTGACACCCTTAAAGGGTTCGGTAACGTCATCAAGCAGTATGTGATAGACCGCTTCAATGAACTGCTCGGTGGTCTTGGCAAGCTGGGTGAGGCCTTGAAGTTCTTGTTCACCGGCGAGTGGGAAAAAGCGGCTACGGCCGCCAAGGCCGGTTTCAGTATGTTGAGCGGCGTGGAGTCGACGCGCAAGGCTTTGACAGGGGCGGCTGACACGGTAAGGGGCATATCTGGCAACTACGACAAGCACTATGCCGCGGAAAGCACGAAGAATGCCGCCAAGACCGGTGGTGGAAAGACCGCCACGGACATATCGACGCCGGGACTGAAAGGCAGCTCCCAGTCTGTAATGTTTGGCAGTGGAAGCGGGAAAGGCGGCAAGTCAGGAAGCGGAGGACGCAAGTCGGCCGAGGCTCTTGCCACCGGCGGTACGCGGAATACGTCCATCACGATGAACATATCAAAGTTCTTCGACAACATCAATGTTTATATGAACGACAAGGCCGACACGGCAGAGCTTGAGCGTACAGTGCTGCAGAGCCTGAACCGTGCCCTTGCGATAGCTACGAGTGCTGAAAGATGAACACGGCGACGAGGTTTTTGCTTGAGAACATGGCCCTCAGGGTCATTGGTGGGAAGGTGCCGCCATACTGGCTGTTCCACGATACGGAGCTGGCGGACGTGGACAGTGCCGAATACGACTCCGTGCGTGCCATGAGCGACTGGGAGCTTGAGGAAACAGTCCGCACCAATGCGTTGGGTGTGCCGATGCAGCTGCCGATGCGCCTGAAGCTGGAAGAGGCCGGCGCGGAGGAATGGCTGTTGCCCATGGAACCGATGGTGAGCCTGACAGGGCAAAACATCATCACGCGGCGACACGTGAACAAGGGGCGCGTCAGGGGCTCGATAAAGGAACGCTGGGCACAGGACGACTACTCCATAACGGTGGAGGGGATACTGATGGGCATGGACGGCAAGTACCCGGAAGAGGACGTGGCCCGTCTGCGTAGTTTTTGCGAGGCGGCGCATGTGACAGTGCTGAACCCGCTGCTGGAGATATTCGGCATATCGCACATGGTGATAGAGAGCTGGGACATACCGTTCACGAGCGGAACGGCAAACCAAAACTACACACTGAAGGCGCAGAGCGACGACATATACAAACTGCTGCTGACGCGCGAGGACTTGGACTTGTAAGGGGGCTTATGTACACGATGGGTTATGACATAACGGTGGGCCGCTACAAGGTTGGTATGCTGGACTCGGTGGAGATACACAAGAGCGTGGAGTTGCTGGCTGACACGGCTGAGATAACGTTGCCGGGGGCGCAGTACAACGCCGCCCTTGAGGTGGAGGACAAGCTGAAAAGGGGCGACGCGGTGTCGGTGAGGATAGGTTATGCGGAAACTGGGCTTGTGGAGGAGTTCAAGGGCTGGCTGCAGAGCGTATCGACGGACGGGGGCAGCATAAGGCTGATGTGTGAGGATGACTTATTCACGTTCAGGAAAAGCCTTGGCAACGTCGTGCTGAAGGGTGTGACGCTGGCCTCGCTGCTGGACAGGGTAATCAAGGAGCTGGGTCTTGGGTATAAGGTTTCCTGTTCTTATTCCTGGACATATTCGAAGTTTGTAATAAACAACGCAACGGGGTACGACGTGTTGAAAAAGGTGCAGGATGAGAGCGGGGCGGATATATACCTGAAGGACGGGGTGCTGCACATACACCCTCCGGGTGAGGTGGTTGGCGAGGAGCGGATATATGACTTCATGCTGAACGTGGAGGAGGCCGACCTTACATACAGGAAAGCCGAGGACAAGAAAATACGCGTGGTGGTCAAGGCATTGATGCCTGACGGGACAGTCAAGGAATTGGAGACCGGCAGCACCGGTGGCGACAAGGTGGAGGTGAAATGCCCGACTTCGGACGAGGCGAGCATGAAGGCGCGTGGCGAGCTTGAAGTGAAGCGGAGGAGCTTCGACGGGTATGACGGCAGCCTTACGACGTGGCTGATACCTGAATGTCGTCCGGGCGATAGCGCGACACTACACGACGGCGACTACCCGGGAAAGGACGGTACTTATTTCATAAGGAGCGTGACGACCTCTTTCTCAAAAGAGGGCGGAAAACGGAAAATAGAATTGGGATTCAGGTTGAGTTGATAAATGGACAGGTATAAGGAACTGGCCGAAAGGCTTAAGGCCGCAACCGGCGGCAGGGAGACGGTGCTGACGCAGGGCATCGTGACCAAGGTGGACGGTTTGCTTTGCGAGGTGAAGATAGGCGGACTGACGGTGCCGGACGTTCGGCTGCGCGCTTCGGAGACGGAAGATTCCGGGCAGTTGCTGATAGTACCGAAGGTGGGCACGGCGGTGACCGTTGGTAGCTTGACGGGCGGCCTGTCTGAACTGGTGGTGCTGGCGGTTGACCATGTGGAAAGGATAACGGTGAACGGCGGGCAACTGGGCGGCCTTGTGAACATCGGGGAATTGACAGCCAGGCTGAACGCCTTTGTGGATGCCTTCAACGCACATACGCACCAGGGAACCCACGGCCCGACAAGCGCGCCGCTGAAAAGCGCGGAGGCGTTCAGCCGAGGCGATTACGAAGATGAAAAGATAACGCACTGACATGAACGGGATACAGTTGGACGGCTTCGAGCCGTCGGTAAAGGTGAGGCACGGGCCTGACGGCAAGATAACGGAGGGCCTGCAGGTCGGCGATACGCTGAGGCAGAACCAGGCTTTGATACTCGTACTGCACAAGGGCGAGCTGAAGGAGCGCCCGAGTACGGGATGTGGCATCGAGGACATGCTGCTGGACAACGACCCCATGTACTGGCGTTCGTTGATAAGGGAGCAGATGGAGATGGACGGGCAGACCGTGAGCAAGGTGGCGGTCACGAAGACCGGCATAACGATAGAGGCGACATATTAAACTTGAAAACAGGAAAGGACTATATGATGGCAAATGAGATAAATGACGTGGTAACGCAGTTCGTCCACGAGCACATGTACATGCACATCGTGCTGATAGCGCTGAGCGTGGCGGTGATGCTGCTGTCAATGGCGGTGGACTTCTTCACCGGTTTGCAGAAAGCGCGCAGGAACGGTGTGGCGCGGACGTCGCAGGGGCTGAAGAAGACCGCTGCGAAGGCGACCAAGTACTTCACGCCCTACATGGTACTGGTGGGCATAGACCTGATAAGCTGCGTGGTGCTGCCGGTGCCGGCGTTCTCGATGGTGTGGGCCGCGTACTGCGTGTACTGCGAGTTCAAGAGCGTGAGGGAGAAGAGCTGGCAGAAGGCGGAGATACAGAAGGCCGGCAAGACGATGAGCGTGATAATAGAGAACAAGGACGACATCGCCAGGCTGGCGGCGGAGATACTGTTCAATAAGGAAAAGGCTGAAAAGGAGGCAAAAGATGAGAAGCGTTAAAAGGATATTCGTGCATTGCACGGCAGGCAGCCAGCGGCAAAAGATTGCCGATTTGCAGGCGGAGTTCAGGCGTAAAGGTTGGAAAAATCCGGGCTACCATTACGTGGTGCAGGCGGACGGTACGGTAACGCAGCTGCTCGGGGAAGACCGGGTGAGCAACGGCGTGAAGGGCTACAATTCTACCTCCGTCAACGTGGCGTACATGGGTGGGATAGATGCCCGGGGCAAGGCTGTGGACAACCGCACGGCGGAGCAGAAGGCAAGCCTTGTGAAGCTGCTGAAGGAACTGAAAGGCAGATACCCGAAAGCGGAGATACTGGGGCACAGGGACATCAGCCCGGACAGGAACGGCAACGGAATTGTTGACCCGTGGGAGAGGATAAAGGAATGCCCCTGCTTTGACGCCATTGAAGAATACAAGGACATCTGACGATATGGACAGGATGAAAGGCTTGCTTTGTGGGTTGTTGGCGTGCGCGTTGCTGACGCTGCTGTCCGATTGTACAACGACAAGATATGTGCCGGTGCCGTCGGTGAACTTTGACAGCGTTTATGTTGACAGATGGCTGCGTGACAGCGTGTACTTGCATGACAGCGTGTTTGTGAACCTTCATTCAAAAGGCGACACGGTGTTTGTTGACAAGGTCGTCACTAAGTATAAATATAAGGACAGGCTGCGTTACGACACGGTGAGCGTTGTGAGGGTTGACAGCGTGCAAGTGCCCTATCCTGTGGAGAAAGACCTGGGCTGGTGGGAAAAGACGAGGCTGTATTCGTTTCCTGTGCTTTTGGCGTTGGTTGCAGTTTTGTCGCTTGTGGTTTTCGCAATAAAAAGGAAGCAGCCATGAAAGTGAAGGTGAATGACGGACAGACGCTTGCTGACATATCCATACAGGAATACGGCTCGCTGGAGGCGGCAATGGAACTTGCCAGGTCCAACGGCATGTCCATAACGGACATACCTGTCCCCGGAAGCGAACTCCAGCTGCAGGACGCAGTGTACGACAAGACGATGGCCGACTATTGCAAGGTGAACGGCGTGTCCCCGGCAACGCAGCGAGACACGTCCGGAGTGAAGCTGCGCATATTCACGGAGGAATACACAAAAGAGTTCGAGTGATGGCACGGACGATAGCGGAAATAAAAAAGACGATGACGGACGCCTTCATGGCGGACGCGACGGTAAGGGAGAAATACGGGCTGAAAGAGGGCGACACCTTCAGCGGCAGCTTCTCCGTGGTGAGCCTTGAAAGCATATTGTTCCACATCGTGGCGGCCTGCTGCTGGGCGCTGGAGACGTTGCTTGACGGGCACATCGCGGACGTGGACGAGAAGATAAGCCGTGCGGTTGTGGCGAGTGTTCCGTGGTACTACAAGATGGCCCGCGCGTTCCAGTACGGGGACGCCCTCGTGTTCGACGATGCGACGCAGGAGTACAAGTACGCCGCGGAAGATGAGGGGAAGCAAGTGGTGAAGTACGCGGCGGTCAGGGACAGGGGCACTATGGTGGACATACTGGTGTCCGGCGAAAAGGACGGCAGGCCGGTTCCATTGTCGGGTGACGTGCTGACGGCTTTCAGCCATTATATGGACAGGGTGAAGATAGCTGGGGTCGTACTGGGCGTGAAATCCCAGAATGCGGACAGCGTGAGGATAAGTGCGACGGTGTATGTGGACCCGTTGGTATTAGGCTCGGACGGCAGCCGGATAGACGGCGGTGGTAAGCCGGTGGAGGAAGCCATTGAAGCGTACCTGAAGGGCATAGTGTACGGTGGGACACTGAACAAGACAAAGCTGGTTGACGCGATACAGGCAGCGGACGGCGTGACGGACGTGGAGCTTGGCGACTGCCAATACAAGGCGGACGGCGCGTCTGCATACGAGACAATGAAGGGAAACAACTATACTGCCGAGGGCGGGAGTTTCATAGCCGACGGCCTCGGGGAGACAATAAGCTATGTGGTACAGGGTTGACATAATGAAACTGGCGGTGCAGCTGTTGCCGCCGATACTGCGATGCGGCTTCACTGTTGCGTTGCTTAGGGTGCTGACGTTGCCGTTAAGGTATGTACAGGGATTGTTTGCCGCCTATATGGCGGAAGTGTCGGGAAGGCTGAACATAACGGCCGGGGTTCAATACATCGAAAAGGCCCTGAACGACGCCTTTTACCTGACGGACGGGAAGATTTACATAGAATCCGTGATGGTAAGCTCGAACAGCGAGTTCTTCAGGCTGGAGGCGGAAGGAATGGACGCGCAATACATAGGCACGGAAGGAGAAGCTCCTTTTTATATGTACCATGTAACGGACACGCATCCGGGCGATGGGGTGAACTTCAACGTGTACGTTCCGACTTTCCTGTGCACTTCGCTCAATGTTGGCGAGGACAAATACGGCGGTGAGAACCTGCGGAGGATAAGGAGCCTGATAGACTATTACAAACCAGCCGGACGGAAGTACGGCATAATACTATACGACTATGAATAAACTGATATTCAACACAGGCGGCCAGCCCGTGTTCCTTGATGACCTTGGTATGATTCAGGACAATGCCTCGGAAGCAATGAGACTGTTTGTCCGGGGTGTATGCGGAGGACTAAAGGCTTTCATGGTGGACAGGCCGGCACTGGAGTTGCAGGGAAATGCCGGCACGGTTTACAAGTTAGGTGCGGGGACTTTGGTAGTGGACGGGGAACCGATGGACTGGCAGGAAACCGTATTGAATGTACCGTTGCCCGAGCAGAAGATATACCTTTGGGTGAAAAGGACTGAAACCGGCCGGAGAGTGTTCGAGGACGGGCAGTCGAGGAACTGTGTGGTCAGCAGCTCAGTAACGGTGAGCCTTGAAGCGGACACTGCAGGCGAATGCTATGTGTACCAAGAACTGCCAACTTTTGCCGAGGTCGTGAAAGACTATTTAGGAAAGACTGGAAGGCTATGGACGAAAGTGGATGCGCGTTTCTTTAATGATTACAGTGGTATTGTCGCATACAAGGAACTGGACGACTGCTACAGGGTGAAAATAGACATAACGAGCACAAGCATGAAGGAAAATCCGGGGGATTCGCTCTTGTTCTATAGCGATGTTCCATTCCTACAAGCTTTCAGCTCCTCGACACAAGCATACGTGGAAAGCGAGAACGGAGGCTTTTCTTTTACGGTAAGCGGATTCGAGGGGCAGGTCCATGCGGACGTTAGTTTACCCCAGGATGATGTAAGCATGTTAAGCAGCCTTCCTGTGAAAATGATATTCGAGATACCCAAATAATAAACGGTTATGGACACGATATACAACCTGCAGAAGCGTGCGGAGACGCTGCGCGGCAAGACGGAGACGGACAGCATAACGCCGGAGGAAGTGGGCGGCCTGCACTTCGACACGCTGGCCTACATAGCTGACATGGAGCAGAGCGCCGACGGCCTTGGCATAAGGAAGGTGTACAAGACGACGGCGGCGATGGAGGCCGACACGGCCCCGACAGGTACGAACGGCAAGGCACTTCGGTACGGCCAGCTGGTGTGCATATACGACGAGGCGAACCCGACTGCGGCCGGCAGCGGCGACATATACGCATGGCAGAAGCCTGGATGGCTGTTGATGGGCAACATAAGCCGGATATACGAGCTGAAAAACGACATAGATGCGGAGGCAAAGGCGCGGCAGGATGCGGACAGCGCGCTGCAACAGGCAATAAACAAAGAGGCCGCCGCACGCCAGAGCGCGGACACGGCACTGGCCGGGAATGTCGAGACGGAAGCCAAGAGCCGGGCCACAGGTGATGACACCTTGCAAAAGAACATAGATGCGGAGGCCAAGGAACGGCAGGACGCAGACAACACCCTGCAAGGAAACATCGACAAGGAGGCAACGGCAAGACAGAGTGCCGACACGAAAATACTCGGCGTGGCGGACAACGCCCTGGGTGGCGCGACCGCACGGTTCTCACGCATCGTGGAGAGCGGAACCGTGAACCCCGTATCCGTGCCTAACGTTACGGAAGTTGTTTACATACAGAGTGCCAAGGTGTTTGCAGGCGTATGGAGCGGAGGCTTCTGCAACAACTGGAGTACCGCCGACCTGTATATGGACGGCACTCGGTCTTCCATCCTGAAAGACAAGGCCTATGTTTGCGGTGATACGCTTTATGTGTGGAGCGATGAGGAGGACGACCTTGTGAAGGCGAGCGGTGGCGGAAGCGGCAACGGCTTCTACAACGTGACACAGTTGCATCCGCTCGGCTCAGGCTACTACACGAAGGAGACCGCCGTGGCCGCACTGGCCGACGCGGACATAGACGACGCGGACAAGCCGGGAATGGTAATAACCATAGAGGTTGCCGCAGGCAAGTGGGAAGATTACCGCTTCTGCGGCACGGACGTGGATACATTCCTTGAAGATTCCGCGTGGGAACGTTATGGTGGAGCTGACGCCATCAAGAAAATCAGGGTGACAAGAGGAACGGCGACCGAAGAAAAGCTCCCGGATGAACAGGGTGAGGTCGCCATCGACATACCGCAGGTGGAAGTAGACCAAAGCGTGAATGAGAACTCGACGAACCCGGTGAGCGGCAAGGCCGTGTCCGCCGCAATAAACGAGAAAGCCTCCACCTACGGCACTGCCCTGCAGCTCAATGAAATTGGCGAAGGCGACGACAAAGCCTATTCGCTCTCCCTGCTGAACGAGTCCGGCGAGGTCATCAGCACGAGCGACGTGTTCACGGGCGGCGGAGGCGGCACGGTGGCCACGACAAAAGTCCAGCTGACACGCATTACGCCCAACAAGACTGTGAAAGTGGGCGACGAGGTGAAGCTGACATACAAGTACGACCAGACGGACACCACAACTGGCGAGAGCACGGGAAACCCCGGCCGTGTCACAGTCACGGTGACGCAGGGAGCGAACACAAACACGCTGACGCAGAACGTCGCGGCAGGCAGCACCAACACCGTGGACGTATCGCTGTACATGGGCGTGGGTACGAACACCGTCCGTGTGCGCGTCGAAGTCGGCGAGGGCGTGGAGATGCAGGTTTCGCAGGTGACATGGACCATCAACGTAGTGCAGCTGACGCTCAGCAGCTCGTTCAACATCGCCACGGCCATAACGAGAGGACAGACCGTCAGTATTCCCTACGCCCTGAGCGGCGCAGGCAACAAGACCCTGCGCTGCTATGTGGACGGCACCGATACGGAGGACAGGAGCATAACCAGCTCGACGGCCAACGGTTCTTTCAGCATAAGCACATCAAGCATGGCTCACGGCACTCATTCGGTGCAACTCGTGGTGGAGCTTGAGCTTGGCGACGGCTCGACGATAAAGAGCAACAGCATATATTTTGCCATAGGCGTAAGGGAAACAGGCAACAACACCCCGTTGGTGTCAGCACGTTTCGACTACGCTGACGGTACAATAATCGAAAAGGGTGCCACGCCGTATATACAGGCGAAGCAGTACGACAACTACACGCTACAGTACGCGGCCTACAACCCGAAGGAGACACCGACGCAGGCGGATGTGTACGTCGGCTCAACGCTTGCCTCCTCGGCGAGCTTGCCGTTCACGGCGCAGAACCTGACGCTGCGAGCCACTAACTACGGCGAGGAGCAGTGCAGGATTGTGGTGGGCAGCACGGCATACAGTTTCCGTCTCATTGCGGAGAAGAGCGACTTGAACATCAGCGAGCCGACAGACGGCATGACGCTGAAGCTCACGGCGCAAGGAAGGAGCAACAGCGATGTGAACCGCGAAGAATGGAGCTATAATGGTATTCAAACCGTGTTCGAGGGCTTCAAGTGGGGCGGCGACGGCTGGACAGGCGAGGCCCTGCGCCTGACGGACACGGCAAGAGCTACGGTGCGCTACAGGCCACTGGAACAGCCGGAGCAAAATGTCACCAACGCGATGGCTTTCATCGTGAAGTACAAAGTAAGCGAGGTGGTTAATGAGGACGCGAAGGTCATCCGCTGCGTTGACGCAGACGGCACGGGCTTTGTCATCACTTCACAAGAGGCGAAGATGGTGACAAGGGGCAAGAGCGAGCTTTTGATGAAGATGGCCGCCGGAGAAACCTATGAAGTCGCGTTCGTGTCGTTCCCGAAAAGCGCGGACGGCTCGTCGGAGTACGAGAAGCTGAACACGGAAATGGTGTACCTGTACATCAACGGCATAATGTCGGGTTCGGTACAAAGGGCGACATCGGACAGCGTGTACCAAGCTACGCCTTCGTACATCGAGCTTGGCGCGGACGGTGCGACCACCGACGTGTACCTTATGCGAGCTTACAACACGTACCTTAGCGACTCACAGGTGCTGGAGTGCTATATGGTAGACCAGGAAGATTCCGACACGATGATGACCCTGTACGAGAGCAACGACGTGATAGACGAAAACGGGAACGTGACGGTTGACAGTGTGCCGGACGGCATGAGGTACATCATCATCACCGGACGGCAGGACAACGGCGTGCCCACGGTGCTGCAGGCGGCGGTGAACAATGACAAGGACCCGAAGTACGACGTGGACGAGATGCTCTGCGTCGTCAAGGGCAACCAGGCGTTGAACTTTAAGTGCGTGGGCGGCTGCATCCGCCTACAGGGTACAAGTTCGCTGGCTTATCCCATAAAGAACTACCGCATATATTTCAAGAATGCCTCAAAAGTGGCAGGCCAACTTTATTTGGGATGTGACGAACAAGGGGTTGGCGGAGTGTTGCAGGAAAAGGCGGTTTACTCATTCCATCCTGCCAATGGCAGCCAGAAACAGGCCGCGCCGGTGGACTGCTTCTGCCTGAAGGCCGATTTCGCAGAAAGTTCCAGCTCGCACAACACGGGTATGGCAAAGCTGGTGCAGAACATATTGACACAGGCAGGGGAACTCACCCCGGCGCAGAAGCACTGTGACGACAGTTACCAGTATGACGTGCGTACAACGATAGACGGCGAGCCGTGCTATCTGTTTTACCGTGGCAGCATTGACGAGACGCCGCAGTTCCTGGGCAAGTTTAATTTCAACAACGACAAGAGCACGGAGGCCGTGTTCGGTTTCCTGGACATACCGGGCTACCACGACCAGGAATGGGTGACGGAGAAGTTCGGCGGACAGAACCCGACGGAATGCTGGGAATTCCTGAACAACGACTATCCGATGGGCATGTTCCTTGACGACGACTTCACGACGAAAGGGGATGACGGCGCACCTAATTGGATGAAAGTGTTTGAGGCACGTTTCCCTGACGATGACGACATCAATGCCCAGTATGAGGCCGGCACGAAAATTCCAACCAATCTGCAACGAGTTGTATCGTGGGTAAAGTCCACCCAAAACGATGGAGCGAAATTCAAAGCCGAACTGGCCGACTATTTTGATGTGGATTACCTTTGCGACTACTATATGTTTACGGACATTATGGGATGTGTTGACCAACGTGTGAAGAACATGATGATGGCGTTTTGGTATGACCCGGACAAGGACAAGACGCTTGCTTACATGATATTTTACGATTGCGATACAATCCTTGGTGTACGTAATGACGGACGTTTGAAGTACAATTGGGACGTGGACGAAAACACCACAGACCCCGAACTTAGTACGGACGAAAAGACCGTATATGCCTATGCTGGGCATGACAGTGTGCTGTGGAAGAACTTACGTGAGCAATTTCCTGACAAACTGGAAGCGGCATACAAGCGCATAAGGGAACGGATGTCGAACTCTACAATCTTCAATATGTTCGACACGGAGCAGTCGGCCAAGTTCTGCGAGCGCATATACAACTTGGATGCACAGAACAAATATGTCGAGCCTAAGACGCTGGGTGTGGAAGTAAACCAAGACGGAAGTGTCACCAATGTAAAATATTCCTATTTGGAGGCCATGCAGGGAAACCGTAAGGCGCACCGCCATTGGTGGGTGACAAACAGAATGGGACTTTTTGATGCACGGTACAGTGCTGGGCAATACACGGCCACGGACATCAGCTTCAAGGGTAACAGCGCGGCAGGAGCGACTGTAAGGGCAACCCCTGCGCGTGACTTCTATTTTGAGTTCAGACGTGAGGGCGATACGATGACTCACGATGCAGTCGCAAAAAACGCAGAATGGAGCTATACCTACGGACAAATGGCGAACATCGGTACAATCTTCCATCTATACGGTGGCGAATGGATGAAGAAATTGGACTTGGGCGACTGGGGAGGTTTCACTGACATGTCGTTGCCTAATCTGCCAGTATTGGAGGAACTTGTCCTTGGCAACAGCTCAAAGACCTATGCTCTGACCGAACTTGTATTGGGAACAAAGTTGCCAATGTTGCGGAAATTGGACGTGGTGAATTATACAAATTTGCCGAGTTTAGATCTTTCGGGCTGTAACCGTTTGGAAGAAGTGAACGCGTCGGGCAGCACGGCATTAAGCACAATTACCTTTGCCGAGGGTGCTGCGGTGAACAGGCTGCACCTTCCAGCGAACTTCCAGACGCTTACGTTGCGCTCGATGCAGTATATAAAGTGGAGCGCGATAACCTTTGACAACAAGCGGAACCTTACCGGCATCTGGATAGAGAACTGTGCCCTCATAGACGGGCTGTCGGTGTTCAAGGAACTATTCTCCCTTGGCGGCAGGCTGAAATATGTCCGCATCACCGGGCTGGAACTGGAAGGCGACGGCAGCGACCTGAAGGAGTGGTACGACGCCGGTCTGGGCGGCTTTGACGCGAGCGGCAACACCACGAACACGCGGTGCAAGCTGGTGGGCACGTACCGGCTGACCAAATATCTGGACGAGGCGGAGTACCAGAAATACGTGGAACGATTCGACGAGTTGAACATACGGCAGCCGCAGTACACGATGATAGAGTTCGACGACACGGTGAGCGACGACGCCAACATCAGCAATCCCGACAACGAGACCGGTTACAAGTACGGCAACCAGTATGTCCCGAGCGCGCATGTGGCAGCCATATTGCGGCAGCGGCACAGGGTGCTCGGCAAGCAGGCCGTAAAAGGAACCATGACAATCGCGCAACTTGACGATGCCGACAGCAACAAGTACGCCGACGGCACGGCGGCGAAGCTGGACGGTACGGAAGGTGACATGTTCGTGTATGAGACGCATTACTGGTACAAGGGCGTGAACGACTACCTGAACAACAAGAAATACGGCTGTTACAGCTCGCAGGACGGGATGCCGGACAGGCCGGAGTGCACGGTGCTGGACCACGACTGGCTGCAGGAACACCGTTTGGTGAAGTCCGGCATGAAGATATTGACGGGTGGCACGGATGTGGACGACTCGTATTCGGCGGACGGGAATTACGAAGCCATAACGGTTGACGTGTCAGGTTACAGGCGCGTGAGGTTCCCGTCAGTATTGGGCAGCAGCCTTGTGGGTGCGGTGTTCGCCGACGACGGGGGCCGGATAGTCAAGAGCGTGATTGTGGAGACGCTGAACGCAAGGTTCGTCGACGGCATGTACCTGATATGTGACGTCCCGGAAGGTGCGACGAAGCTGCATTTCTCCGTCAGGACGAGTTCCGACTTCGACTGCGTGGTGCTGAGCAACAGCGACAAGATAGAGGACATGGAGCCGGACTGGGTGGAGCACGAGGCGTGCCTGTGCGGGGCGTTGCAGGCCGTGGCTAAGGGGACGAAGCTGTACAGCGCCGTGACCGGGGGAACGAGCGTTGCGAACCTGACGCAGCCGGACATGGTCCGCTATGCAAACCAAAGGGGCTTGCAGCTGGTTGACTGGGAGATGCACAAGGACGTGGCCAACCTGTTTTACGCGAAGTACGGCCGCCGTGACGCGCAAGACCAGTGCGGATACGGGCAGAACACGAACGCGCGCATAATGGGCACGACGGCGATGCTTGGCATGGCTGACACGGTGAACCCGGAGCACAAGACGGAGTGGTGCTGGTACAAGATACAGGATGAGTACGGCGGAGACAAGTACGTGCAGATAGCTTCGAGCAACTGCCTGGGTTATGAGAACTGGTTCGGCAACAAGGCGGAGTGGATGGACAAGGTGAGCCTTCCGAACAGCCCGTCAAGCGAGCAGTACAAGCTGTATATAGAAATGCCCGACGGCACGACGCGGAAGGTGAAAAGCACGACGACGAGCGGCTTTATGACTGCCGTTGTCCACCAGAAGTGGATGGACATAGTAAGCGCTGCCGGTGCTGGAAGCTCCACTACATACTACTGCGACGAGTTCGTTCCGAGCGGTTCCACAGGCCGTGTGGTCTTTCGGTCGAGCTACAGCGCGTATGCGAACGCCGGTGTCGGTCGTGCGTATTGCGGTCTCGATTCGTCGTATACGCCCGCGAGCATCGGTTCTCGTCTCGCCTTCCGCGGCAAAATCGAGGTCGCGGAAAGCGTCGGAGCGTTCAAGTCGCTGAGCGTTCCGGAGGAGTATGCGTGAGCGTAAGGCGGAGCGCGCCAAAGCGGGAGCGAAGCGACAAAGCGAAAGCAGGAGGAATGGCAAAATACGGGCGTAAGCCCGTCGAAATTTGAAAATTAGGAAGTTAAGATGAATAAAAGTGTTAATTTTGCAGTTCGTAGGCGGATTCCCCCATAGGCCGTGTGGTCTATCGGTCGAACAACAACGCGAATGCGAACGCCGGTGTCGGTCGTGCGAATTGCGGTAACGATTCGTCGAATACGAACGCGAACATCGGTTCTCGTCTCGGTAACAGTCCAAGGGAACTCCAGTCGGCGTACAGGGCCGGGCACGCGTGCCCAATCCGGTGCCGAGGGGGATGAGCCTCGCCAGCAGCGGCCTATGGCCGGAAAGGCGGAACATCAAGTGTCGGGCGATAGGGTTTGGTAGGCCGTATAAACGGCTCGAAGAAGCCTGGCCCGGAGGATTGAAGGCATTAAAGGCATTAACAGTAAAGCGACATCAATGCACAGGGAAGGACATCTGATGGAAGAGATAACGGCATATCCGAACATGGAGGAGTCGTTCAGGGCGGTAGTCCGCGGCAGCCGCCGCAAGGGCAGCCGTACCGGCCGTGCGCTTCTTGCCCACAAGGAAGAAGTCATCGCCGAACTGTCGGCACGCCTGGCCGACGGGAGCTACACCATCAGCAACTACCACGAGATGGAAGTGATGGAGGCCGGCAAGCTGAGGCGCATCCAGGTGCTTCCCATGAAGGACAGGATAGCCATCCATGCCGTCATGAACGTAGTGGACGAACACCTGCGACGCAGGTTCATACGCACGACGGCAGCTTCGATAAAGGGGCGCGGCATGCATGACCTGCTGGACTGCATACGTAGGGACATGGAAGCCGACCCTGAAGGCACCGCCTATTGCTACAAGCTGGATGTCCGCAAGTATTATGAGAGTATCAGCCAGGACAGGCTGATGGAATGTGTAAGGCGTGTTTTCAAGGACAGGACGCTCCTTGTGCTGCTGGAGCGGTTCGTGCGTATGATGCCTTCCGGCATCAGCATCGGGCTGCGCAGCTCGCAGGGGCTCGGCAACCTGTTCCTGTCGGACAACCTTGACCATTATGTGAAAGACAAGTGCGGCGTGCCGTATTATTACAGGTACTGTGACGACATCGTCGTGCTCGGTAAAGCGAAATCGGAATTGTGGAAAATCCGTGACATCATACACGGGAGGCTGTCGCTTGCCGGGCTTGAGATAAAGCCCAACGAGCGCATCTTCCCCGTGAGCGCAGGCATAGATTTCCTGGGATACGTCATCCGGCCGGGCTACACCCTGCTAAGGAAGCGTGTAAAACAGAACTTTGCCCGGAAGATGCACGGCATCCAGAGCAAGCGAAGGAAACGTGAGTTGGTGGCCAGTTTCTACGGCATGGCCAAACACGCGGACAGTATAAGGTTGTTTAACAAATTAACAGGCAAAGAAATGAGAGACTTCAAGAGTTTGAACGTGTCTTACAAGCCCGAGGACGGCAAGAAACGTTTTCCGGGCACGGTAGTGAGCATCCGCGAGCTGGTGAACCTCCCCATCGTGGTAAAGGACTTTGAGACCGGCATCAAGACGGAACAGGGTGAGGACAGGTGCATCGTCGCCATCGAACTGAACGGCGAGCCGCGCAAGTTCTTCACCAACAGTGAGGAAATGAAGAATATTCTCGCACAGATTAGGGAGATACCCGACGGCTTCCCTTTTGAGACGATCATCAGGACGGAAAGTTTCGGGAAAGGACGAACCAAGTATGTATTCAGTTAGACTACTATGAAACGAGTGGAAGGAAGTGCCGGTGTGGCGTTGCTTGAATGCACAAACCCGGTGTTAGGCAAATGGCGCGTCCGTTGGGGCGTGGAAGCGAAGGAGGACGGTTCAGCCACCTACATGGAAGAGGAACTTGACCACAGACCGGACGCTGATGAAATCCGGTCATTGGTGTCGGAATGGTACAACAGCCGGACCGACGAACGAATACTGTCCGGCTTCGAGTACGACGGGCAGCCCGTATGGCTGTCAAGTGAAAACCAGTTCAACTACAAGGCGGCCTACGACCTTGCAGTACAGACAAACGGCAAGAACTTGCCTGTGACATTCAAGTTCGGCACGGACAACGTACCGTACTACAAGACATTCGACACGGTGGCAGACCTTCAGGACTTCTATGTGAAGGTTATGAGGCACATTCAGGATGTCTTGCAAAATGGCTGGAAAAAGAAAGATGCGTTGGACTTGGCTTTGTATGAAGCCGGGTGATGGATGAATCCCCACGGGGGAGGGTAGAAAAAAAGCCCCCGGCCTGTTAATCAGTCGTCTCACTTACTTATTAACCAAAACGCCTATACAGCGCACGACCGGGGGCAATATACCCTCGTTCGCACTGTATAGGCTTTCTTTTTGGCTGCGCGCAAATTGCGCATAAATAAGTGAGACGTTGCAAAGATACTAAAAATGATTGGATATGACATTATTTGAGGCACTTAAATTTAACAGGGAACCGTTGGAAAAGCTTTTAAGGTTGGGCGTGAAGCCTGACGACATCCGTTATATAGACCTTTATTCTGAGTTTGAAGAGATGAAGGGTAGGGGAGAGAAAACGACATACGCCGTGCTGTATTTGGCCGATAAATATTCGATATGCGAGCGCAAGGTGTATGACGTTATAAAGCGTTTCGGAAAACGCTGTACGCTTGATGCAGTGTGATTTGTCCCGACATTTCTTTTGTCTTGCCCCGTATCGCTACCTTTGCGCAAACCAAAGGAAAGGACGATGAACAAATACTATCAAATGCTGGAGAAGATTCTCGTAACGGGCAAAGTCCAGACAAATAAGAAGGGCTGCATCAAGTATCTCCTGAATGAACGGCTGACGCTCACACCCAGCGACCTGCTCGACATATTCGAGAGCCACGGAATAGCGAGAAAGAAACTGAAAGCGGAACTCCGTCTGTTCATGCGGGGCGAGCGCGACGTGGAAAGATACCGCGAGGTGGGCATAACGTGGTGGAACTATTGCGGACACGCACTTGTGAACAGCTACCCGACATACTTTGAGAAGCTTCCGCCTCTAATTGCCAAAATCAATGCGGAGAAGCGTAACAGCAAGAACTACGTGCTGTTCCTCGGCGCGACGGGCGTTGAGACGAACCAAGCCCCATGCCTCAGCCTTGTGCAGTTCCAGATAGACGAGGGCGAGCTGGTTGTGTCGGCCTACCAGCGCAGCTCTGACGCGAACCTCGGACTGCCGTCGGACATTTATCACCTTTATTTGATGTCGAGGCAGATAGACCTGCCATTGAAGTCCATCACGCTTGACCTTGGGAACGTGCATATATACGAAAACAATATATCCCGGACAAAAGATTTGCTGGCCGGGGTGGAAAACATAAAATTCGAGTTGAACGTATGAGAAAAATGTATTTGTCGGCTCCGCTGCCGTTTGTGGGGCAGAAACGGATGTTTGCCAAGGAGTTTATAAAGGTGTTGGAACAGTTTGATGACAAGACCGTGTTTGTTGACTTGTTCGGAGGTAGCGGCCTTCTGTCGCACATAACCAAATGCAAAAGGCCGGATGCGACGGTCGTGTATAACGATTTTGACGGTTACAGGGAAAGGTTGCAGGCCATACCCCAGACAAACATCCTGCTGGCGGACTTCAGGAGGTTGGCCGCAGGTGTACCGAAGGATAAACCAATCAGAAGTGCGGCTCGTGAAAGTATATTGGAGCGTATCGCAATGGCGGAAAGGGAATGGGGGTACGTGGACTACATTACCGTATCTTCCGCGTTGATGTTCTCGATGAAGTACGCTACGAGCCTTGAAGCCATGCGCAAGGAGACGCTTTACAACAACATACGCAAGACGGATTATCCGCCTTGCCCTGATTATTTGGATGGCTTGACGATAACGTCCTGTGACTACAAGGAACTTTATGAGAAGTACAAGGACGTTCCCGTCGTCGTGTTCCTTGTAGACCCTCCGTATTTATCAACGGAAGTCGGCACATATAAAATGTATTGGCGGCTTTCAGACTATTTGGATGTGTTGAACGTGTTAAGGGATAAGCCATTTGTGTACTTCACGTCAAACAAGTCATCAATAATCGAACTGTGTGAATGGCTTGGCGAAAATAAGACGCTCGGCAACCCTTTCAAAAATTGTGGGAAAGTGGAGTTCAACGCACACATGAATTACTCCGCGAAATACACGGACATAATGCTGTACAAGAAGCAAGATGAAAAGCCTTTTAATAAGGCTGCTTGAACATCATTTGAATGCTATTATATTGCCTGTTGAATTGTGCTTGACAAAGCCAAACCCGAAATAGAGTGATTTTTGCTCTTATTTCGGGCTTTATTGTTTGTGTTGTGCGCAAGTCCTTTTTTGTACGTTTCGTTTTGAATGAACACTTGAAAAACGGACGCTTCGTTTCGGATTCGGCGAAAATTTGGATTTGCGGATTATACATAATGGTTTTATTCTTTGTGCCCGAAGATGCGCAGCAAGTAGAGGAAGAGGTTGATGAAGTCCAGGTAGAGTGTCAACGCTCCCAGAAGCGCCAGCTTCTGCGCTCCTTCGCTCATGTCGTATTGCGTTTGCAGCATCTGCTTGATCTTCTGCGTGTCCCACGCGGTAAGACCCGTGAACACGATAACACCGATATAACTCAGCACGTAGTCGAACATGGCGCTGCGCAGGAAGAGGTTCACCAGTGTGGCGATGACCAGTCCTATCAAAGCCATGAAGAGTATCTTTCCTATCGAACTGAGGTCTTTCTTTGTGGTGTAGCCATAGAACGCCATGGCGGCAAACATGCCAGCCGTAATGAGGAACACCTTGCCGATAGTGGCGATGTCAAACAGGATGAAGATGCTGGACAGCGTAACGCCATTCAGGGCAGAATAGAGGATGAAGAGCAACGTCGCCGTGCTCAACGATAGTTTATTGATAGCCGCGGAGATGGCGATTACCAGGGCGAACTCTGCTATCACCAAGCCCCAGATAATGCCTGAGCTGCTATAGATGGTGGTCAGCAAATTAGGGCTGCTGGCTACTCCATAGGCCGCTACGGCAGTGATGACCAGCGCCAATGTCATCCAGATGTAGACCTTTCTCATCAGGGCGGGCATTACGGAGTAGAGTCCACGCTCCTTTTCGCCTACCATGCGCTGGTCTCCGCGCTGTATGGCTTCATACAATTCTTTTTCTGTCATGTGTCTTGAAATGATTAGTGAATAAAACTAGTGTATATGCTCAATACGGCAAATCTCGTGCCATATTTTGCTTTATTTTGCGGGAATGTTCTCGAGAGTCTTTACTAACAGCAGCCAGAACTTCTCCGTGGAGGGCCAATAAGCGCGCTCGTTGGGCGTGTGGGGAGAGAGTAGGGTGGGGCCGAAAGAGCAGATGTCCAATCCAGGATACTTGGAAAGGATGATACTACATTCCAGCCCGGCGTGTACCACTTGTACAGTAGGCTCCTCGTTGAAGAGTGTTTGATAGATTTCCCGCATGTGTTTGATGAGTTCGCTGGAGGTGTTGGGCTCCCAACCTCCATATTCCCCGCTGCGTTCCACTTTCATGCCAGCCATGCCGAAGCAGCTCTCCAGTGAGGTGGCCAATTCGTCTTTCTTGGTCTCGCTAGAGCTGCGGCCCAGTATTTTCACTTCCGCATGTCCCTCGGCGATATCCACGATGGCCAGGTTGGAGGATGTTTCCACGATGCCGGGGATGCTGGGAATGTAGCGCCAAACGCCATCGTGGGCGGCATAGATGGCATCTACCAAGTTGTCTTGTATCTCTTGTGGAACCGCGCTCTTGGGCAAGGCGACTTCCTCTATGGTGAGTTCTATGCCGTTTTCTATGCCTTTGTATTCGTCGTTAAAGGTCTCCTGGTAGTCGGCCACCAGTTCCATGAGGTCTTCTTTGTTCTCTCGGGGGAGAGTGAGCACAGCTTCCGCCTCTCGGGGGATGGCGTTGCGCATGTTGCCACCATGCCAGCTGGCCAGTTGTGCGTCATCTTCTGCGATGGCTTCTCTTACCAATCTTACCAGCATCTTGTTGGCGTTGCCGCGTCCCGCGCCTATTTCCAGGCCAGAGTGGCCGCCCTTGAGACCTTTCAGGGTAATGCGCACGGCGATATCTTCAGGGTCGGTCTCGGCTTCCTTGTACTCCAGCGACGCGGTGATGTCCACTCCGCCGGCACTGCCTATGATGAGTTCTCCTTCTTGCTCCGTGTCCAGGTTGAGGAGTATTTCCCCTTTCAGTTCGCCAGCGGGCAGTCCGTTGGCGCCATACATGCCTGTTTCCTCGTCGGCCGTGATGAGCGCTTCCACTGGGCCGTGCTTCAAGTCGGTGGCTTCCATTACGGCCATGATGGCGGCCACGCCTAGTCCGTCATCGGCTCCTAGCGTAGTGCCTTTGGCTTTCACCCATTCGCCGTCCACATAGGTTTCAATGGGGTCTGTCTCGAAATTGTGGTCGCTGCCTTTTTCTTTTTGCGGCACCATGTCCATGTGGGCCTGTAGTATCACGGTCTTCCTGTTTTCCATACCTGGCGTGGCGGGCTTGCGCATCACGATGTTGCCAGCCTCGTCCTCAAAAGCTTCTACACCCTTCTCTTGGGCGAAGTCCAAGAGGAAGCGGCGCACCTTGTCGAGATGTCCGGAGGGGCGGGGTACTTGTGTCAACGCATGGAAATTGCGCCAGATAACTGCTGGCTTCAGGTCTTTCATTTCTGTCATAGCTTATATATTATAAAGGTATATTGATTATATTTCTTGCCAAATCTCTTCCACCGGCTTGCGTTTCTTGGGAGCGGGCTCTTGCGTAGGCATTCCCATGGGGATGATGGCCACTGGCTCCAAGTCTTCTGGCAGGTGAAGGGCTTCCTTGCAACGGGGCACGTCGAAGTTGCATACCCAGCAAGTGCCTACCCCCACGTTGGCTGCCGCCAAGCAAAGGTGCTCTATGGCGATACTCAAGTCTACGTCGCCATGGTGTTTTCCGTCAGACGGCCTTGTCCAGGCTTGGCTCTTTCTGTCACAAGCCACTATATAGAGAGGCGCCTCGGCAAACCACTCCCTGTCATAGCAGGCGCGCAGCTTCTTCCTGGCCTCTTCCGACTTTACGGCCAGGAAGAGCCATGGTTGTTTGTTGCAAGCTGACGGCGCCAGCCTGACGCATTCTTGTATATAACTTATTTTGTCGGCGGGTATAGGCTCGCCGCTGTATGCTCTTGCCGAGAAGCGCTTTTCGCAAAGTTCCTTGAAGTCCATGTGTGTCACTTGTTATAGTAATAACGCGAAGTTACGCATTTACTTCGACATAACCTCGCGGGCATATGTTAATAATAGTTGGTTATTTGAAAGAGGTTTCAGCCTGGGAACAAGATGGAGAGCCGCTGGGTGTCGAAACGCAATTCTCCTCGCTCTATGTATCGGGATAGCGCGCCATTATCGGCAAGCTCTCGTGGAGTTCCTATTTGCAGGCCCTGTTTTTTGTCCATAAGCCACAGTTTGTCGCTTAGCCGCAAGGCCAGTTCCAGGTCATGTGTGGAGAGCATGATGGTCTTTTCCTCCTCGTGGGCTAAGTGGCGGAGCAGTTGCAGCAGTTCCACCTTGCTGGGGAAGTCAAGGAAAGCGGTTGGCTCGTCCAGCAGGATGATGGGCGTGTCTTGGGCCAGCGCCTTGGCTATCATGGCTTTTTGCCGCTCGCCGTCACTCAGGGAGTCTATCTTTCGGTTTCTTAGCCCATGGATGCCCACATGCCGCATGGCTTCTTCCGCCAACCATTTGTCTTCCTGGGAGAGTCTGCCCCAAAAACCCGTGTAGGGCTGTCGTCCCATCTCCACCACTTCTTGAACCGTGAGTTGGCTTGTTTCGGGACGTTCCGTCAATACCACGCCTATCAACTTGGCCAACTGGCGTGGGCTAAGTGACGAGAGGCTGTCCTTTCCCTTGTCACTTGCCAACAGGATATCTCCTTCCAATAGAGGCAGTTGCCCCACCAAGGTGCGCAGCAGCGTAGACTTCCCTGTGCCGTTGCTGCCCAGCAGGCAGGTGAGCTCTCCTCGCCGAAGACTCGCTGTCAGGGAGTTGGCGACCTTTCGTTCGCCGCCATGTTCACGATATCCTATCGCGGCGTTTTGTAACCATACAGTTTCTCGCATGGCGCGAAGATAGCGAATTTTCCCATATCTCGCGGTCTGATAGGCAGAACTTTTGTAACTTCGCGGTGGCTTATGAGACAACAAGAGACCGCTTTGGAGCAATTGCGCAGGCAGAAACTGCTGCTGCAGCTGGAATATTATACCGAGAAAGAGGCTTTCCGCAAGCAGACCGAGACCATGGGGCTGCGCAGGAAGGTGAAGCGAGGCGATGCCTGGTTTCCGATTCGTGTGGGAAAGAGTTATTACAACTCGCTCAACCAATTGGTAGTGGAAGTGTTTCGCGGGGAAGAAGAGGATATTGACCATAATTTCGAGTTCGGCCGTCCCGTGGTCTTCCTTTCGGCCACCGATGCCAAGGACTTGGGCGGCAAGTTGCGCTATTTTTCTTTCACGGCTACGGTGAGCTATGTGGATGGCAATCGCATGGTGGTGGCCGTGCCCGACAGTGCTCCGCTGTTGGAACTTCAGTCTTCCTCTCAACCTTTAGGCGTGCAGCTCTCCTTTGACGAAACGAGTTACCGTGCCATGTTCCAAGCCCTTGACAGGGTAATAGCCGCCAAGAACGACCGTTTGGCCTATCTCCGCGAGCTATTCCATGGAGACCGGCAGCCCCAGCGATACGCTTTCGAGCCAATACGTTTCCCCTGGCTTAACCCCACGCAGGAGCAAGCCGTCAACGAGGTGCTGCGGGCCAAGGACGTAGCCATCGTGCATGGCCCTCCCGGCACGGGCAAGACCACCACGCTGGTAGAGGCCATCAACGAGACACTGATGCGCGAGAGCCAGGTGATGGTGTGCGCGCAGAGCAATATGGCCGTGGACTGGATATCGGAAAAGTTGGTGGACAGGGGCATCAACGTCTTGCGCATAGGCAATCCCACCCGTGTCAACGACAAGATGCTGGGCTTCACCTATGAGCGGCGTTTTGAATCCCATCCCGACTACCCGCAGCTTTGGGCCATTCGCAAGGCCATCCGCGAGTTGCGGCAACACCGCAAGCGAGGGAGCGACAGCTTCCACCAAAAGATGGAAAGGCTGAAATCACGGGCCACGGAACTGGAACTGCGCATCAACGCCCAGCTCTTCGGCGAGGCTCGGGTGATAGCCTGCACGCTGGTGGGTTCCGCCAACAAGCTCTTGGACGGACAACGCTTCAACACGCTTTTCATTGATGAGGCCGCCCAGGCTTTGGAGGCCGCCTGCTGGATACCGCTGCGCCGCGTCTCACGGGTGATATTGGCGGGGGACCATTGCCAGTTGCCGCCCACGGTGAAGAGCCTTGCCGCCCTGAAGGCAGGGCTTGGCGTGACGCTCATGGAGCGCGTTACCGCCACCCAACCAAGTGTGGTCACCCTGCTCAAGGTGCAATATCGCATGAACGAGGCTATCATGCGCTTCTCCAGCGACTGGTTTTACGGCGGGCAGGTGAAGAGCGCACCGCAAGTGAAGCACAGGGGCATACTGGACTATGACAATCCTTTCCTGTGGATAGACACAGCCCCGCTGGAAGAGGAAGATGACTCCCCCGTTTACCATGAGCAGTTCGTGGGCGAGAGTTTTGGCCGTGTCAACAAGGCGGAGGCCAATCTCACCATCAGCACGTTAAGGGACTACCTGGAGAAGGTGGGCAAGCAACGCTTCCTGGATGAGCAAGTGGACGTGGGCGTGATATCTCCTTACAGGGCGCAGGTGCAGTATCTGCGCTCGCTCATCAAGGCCACTCCCGAGCTGAAGCCTTTCCGCCGCGCCATCACGATCAATACCGTGGACGGCTTCCAGGGGCAGGAGAGAGATATCGTGCTCATCTCCCTTGTGCGGAGCAACGCCGCTGGCGACATCGGTTTCCTGAAAGACTTGCGCCGCATGAACGTGGCCATCACCAGGGCGCGCATGAAGGTCATCATCCTGGGCGACGTGAAGACGCTCACCCGCCACCCTTTCTACAAGCGGCTTTGGGACTACGTGGAGCGCGCCCGCCAACGCTATCAGGGGGACGAGGAAGAGAGCCTGGATAACGATACTAGTCTCGTTGAGCGTCGAGACTAGTATCATCGGGCATCGAGACTAGTGTCATGAAAAAGGCATGAAATATCCCTTGCGGGAGGGGCGCTTTCCGACCGTGAGGAAAACAAGTTGTTTTGCTGGGGAAAACAACTTGTTTTGCTCTTCAATTTAACTTGTTTTGCTCCGCGAAATAACTTGTTTTCATTTGCGGTTTAACTTGTTTTCCTCCCCAATGGGATTTTTGCGTGGGGGAAAGGGATTATATCGCGTTTTTTTCGTATCTTCGCGCTATACCTATATATTATATACGCCATGCTGTCAAGAGACTATTTCCTGCGGATTATCCAAGAGTTCGCCGTCGCTCTCAGCCTTTTCCTGGAGAAGAAAGTGGGAGAGGACAAGCGAGACCAAGAGCTGAAAGAGCTTTATGCCCAATACGTAGGCCCCTATGAGGTGCTGCGCAACCTCTCGTGGGAGGAAACGCTTGCCTATGCGGAGGAGCAATGGGATGAGGAGCAGCGAGTGGACAGGTTGGAGATGTTGGCTTTCCTGCTCGACGCGGAAGCTGGCTACAAGGCTTTGCCGTTGCGAGAGCTCTTGCTGGGCAAGGCGTTCCGCTTGCTAGACTATGTGGATGCCCACAGTTCCACTTTCTCCCTGAACAGGAAGATGAAGCTAAGCGCCCTGCGGCGTGCCTTGGAACAGGAGGAAGACTAGTCGTCACGGAAGTCCAGCCACTGCTCTACCCACTCGGCCCGCAGGCCTTCGCCTTGCGGATTGGAGACCGAAAGCCCTAGTAAGCGGATGGGATGCTTCAGGTCATAGTCCACCACGCGCAGCAACCGCTTGGCCGCGGGCAGCAGTTCTTTTTTGCTTACCAGGCATTCCCGTTGGGTGAGGCTGCGGGTGATTTGCGTGAAGTCGGCGTATTTCACTTTTAGCGTGAGCGTATGGCCGGCGAATTGCGCCTTGGCGACGCGCCTTTCCAGTTCCAACACCGTGTGATAGAGCGCTATGAGCACCGTGCTGGGCAGCGAGATGTCTTCGTCAAACGTCCTTTCACAGCCCACTGACTTCCTCTCGTGGCTCGCCTCCACGGGGCGGTTGTCTATCCCGCGGGCGAAATCATAAAACAACCGTCCCGCCTTGCCGAACACTTCCTCCAGGTGGCGCAAGGGGCAAGCCCTCAACTGCGCCCCCGTGAAGATGCCCATGTAGTGCATTTGCTTGGCCGTCTTGGGTCCCACGCCCCAAAAATCCTCTATGCCCAACTGGTCTATGAACGCTTGCGCCTTGTCGGGATGGATGGTGCAGAGTCCGTCAGGCTTGCGGCAGTCAGACGCTATCTTGGCCAGGAACTTGTTGTAGGATACGCCCGCCGAGGCGGTCAGCCCCGTTTCCTCTTTGATGCGGCGTTTGATTTCCTTGGCTATGTCCACGGCCAGCTCCATGCCCACCTTGTTGCTCGTCACGTCCAGGAAGGCCTCGTCGATGGAGAGAGGTTCTATCAGGTCGGTGTAGTCTTGGAATATCCGGTGTATTTGGTTGGAAACCTCCTTGTATCGACCATGCCTGCCAGGGATGACTATCAGCGCGGGACAGCGTTTCTTCGCTACCAGCATGGACATGGCGGAGCGTACGCCCCACTTCCTGGCCTCATAGCTGGCCGTGGCCACTACGCCCCGGTCGCTGTCTCCGCCTACGGCGATGGGTTTCCCTCTTAGCTCGGGATGGTCAAGCTGCTCCACGCTGGCGAAGAAAGCGTCCATGTCTATGTGTATGATTTTCCTGTAGGCTGTCATGGCGGTTTCCTTTGCCGCGAAGTTACCATTATTTCCCGAGATAAAGAGAGGAAAGCTTGGGCGAATGAAATAAAAATGGTATTTTCGCGACATGATGAACACCGAGAAACCTAAGACTTACAACACGGGCGAGACAGAGGAAGACCTGCGCAGGGAATATAATCCCGAAGGTTCTAACCTGCGGAAAGCCCAACTTCGCTTGCTCGACATGGCGCTCTACCTGCGCGACGTGGCCAAGGAGATAGGTGTGCCCTGCAGGCTAGACGGTGGCAACGTGTTGGGAGCCTTGCGCCATGGCGGTTTCATTCCCTGGGACGACGACGTGGACTTTGTGGTGGAGTACCGGGACTTCCATCGCCTTTGCGATTACCTGAAGACCCATCCCCATCCCCAATATGTCTTGCAAGACCACAGCACTGACCCGGGCTTCTATAAGGAGTGGGCTTGCCTACGGGACTTGAAGAGCCGCCACGTGAGCCACGACAGCCTCGACAGCAAAGACCGCCGCATGGTGGAGGCGCAGCGGTTCCAGGGACTCCATATAGACATCTTTCCCTACGAGGGACACATGATACCCTGGCTGCAACGCCTGGCCGGCAAGCTCTCGGTGAATGTCAACCTGCGGTGGGCGGGCAAGCGTCCCTGGCTGGCCGAGGTAGCTTACCGAACCCTCCACTACCTGGTCTTCCCGTTGTTCCGCTTGACAGGCAAGCTCTTCGGAGACCCCAACCTTTACATTCACTCCTACGGAGCGTGGTTCTACGAGCAAAACCCCAAGCGAGCCATGGTGCCCCACAAGCCTTTGACCTTTGAGGGCCATGTGTTTGAGGGACCCGCCGACCCCGACGAGCTTTGCCGCATCGCCTATGGCAACTACATGGACTTGCCGCCCAAGGACAAACGCGACCGCCACAAGGTGGACGTGGTATTCATAGACTAACCCCCTTTTACCCTACATGAACATAGCCGCTATCTTCGCCGGAGGCTCCGGTCTCCGAATGCACACAAAGTCCAGGCCCAAGCAATTCCTGGAACTCAACGGGAAGCCCATCATCATCTACACCCTGGAACTTTTCGACAACCATCCCGAAATAGATGCCATCGTGGTGGCCTGCATTGAGGACTGGATTCCCTTCCTGGAGAAACAGTTGCGCAAGTCTGAGATCAACAAGGTGGTAAGCGTCGTGCCTGGCGGCAAGACGGGACAAGACTCCATCTATAACGCTTTGCGCGCCGCGAGCGACTATGCCCAAGGGCAGGATGCCACGGTGTTGATACATGACGGCGTGCGCCCGCTCATCACCGAGCAGACCATCACGGACAATCTGCGCAAGGTGGAGGAGTGTGGCAGTTGCATTACGTGCGCTCCCGCCACGGAGACCTTCATCGTGAGGCAAGCCGACGGTTCGCTGGAGATACCCAGCCGCGCCGATTCCCTGATAGCCCGCGCCCCGCAGAGCTTCCACCTGAAGGACATCCTGACGGCGCACGAGCGGGCGTTGGCCGAGGGCAGGCACGACTTCATAGACTCCTGCACGATGATGAGCCACTACGGTTACCGTCTGGGCACTATCATGGGTCCCATGGAGAATATCAAGATTACCACGCCCACGGACTACTTCCTGTTCCGCGCCATGGTGAAGGTGCATGAAGACCAGCAAATCTTCGGACTCTAACCTATTTCCCGATGACCATGAACAGCGTATTGCGAGAAGATATCCGCCTCTTTGCCGAGCGATTCCCTCTTTGGCAATCTCTTCAGGGGCAGACAGTCGCCGTTACGGGTGCCACGGGCTTGTTGGGAGCTTGCGCCGTGCGTTGCCTCCTGGCGCTCAACCAGCTCCACGATGCCCGGATAAGCGTCCTGGCCGTGGTGAGGAGCGAGGAGAAACTACACCAGGTATTTGGCGCGGAGGCCCAGGATATACCTTATTATATATATGACTTCTCTGCCGAGAAGCCTTTCCAGCCCCCAGTTCCTGTGGACGGATTGCTCCATTTCGCCAGTCCCACGGCTTCCCGCTACTTTGTTGCCCATCCAGTGGACACGCTTTTGACAGGCGTGCGGGGCACCGATGCCATATTGCGCTATGCCCGCCAGGCCCGCTTGCGCTCCTTGGTCTACGTCTCCTCCCTGGAGGTGTATGGCGAAGTAACTGATGACAGCATCCCGCTCACCGAGGAGCGGCAGGGCTATCTGGCCGTCACCGATGCCCGCTCCAGTTATCCCATGGGCAAGCGGGCCGCCGAATGCCTCTGCCATGCCTACGCCGCGGAATATGGCGTGCCTGTCAAGATTGCCCGTCTGGCGCAGACGTTTGGGGCTGGAGTCTCTTCCGACGACGGCAGGGTCTTCGCCCAGTTCGCCCGTTGTGCCCTGAGGGGCGAGGATATCATCCTCCACACCACGGGCGAGCTTTCCCGCTGCTATTGCTATACCACCGACGCGGTGAGTGCCTTGTTTTACCTGCTCCTGGCGGGCAAGGATGGCGAGGCCTACAATGTGGCCAACCCCGACACTTATATTTCCGTGGCCGACATGGCCCGCTTCGTTTGCCGTGAATTTGCCCCCTCTTGCCGTCCCCGCCTGGAGCCCCGGGAGGGCATGGGCTATTCTCCCACCACTCACCTGCGCCTTTCCACGGAGCGGATAGAGGCTTTGGGCTGGCGACCCCACTACGACTTGCGGCAGATGTACCATCGTCTTATCCTGTCATTGAAGGAGGATATCGCCCATGAGTAACCCTTTGCGCCGCTTGGCGGACAGCTTTTTCCACGTCTATCAAAAGACCGACCTCACCTCTTGGGAACACGCTCCTCAAGACACTCGGCCCATTTATGGCGTATACCATGTTTATTGCGCCCGTGGGTGGCAACTGTTGGCCTCCGCCCAGTTGAAGACGCTGCGCGAGAGCGGCCTCTTGGCGGCCACTCGCAAGTTGTATGTCAGTATCATCGCCCCTGGTGAGGAGGACGTGGAGGCTTTCCTGCGCCTGGCCGACAGTGACAAAGTGGAGCTGGTGGCCATCCACCAAGACCCTTCCCGCTATGAGTATCCCGCCCTGGAGCATCTGCGACGGGTGGCGAAGCGGGAAGACTGCCTGCTCTACTATTTCCACTCCAAGGGCATCAGCTATCAGAGCGTGGAGACGGGCGACCGACTTTACCGCTCCTTCCTGCGCAAGATTAACGCTTGGCGGGAAATGTTGGAGTATTTTGTCTTCGAGAAATGGCAGGTGGCAGTCAATGCCCTCTCGGCAGGCTACGACACCTATGGCTGCTATCAGTGGCCGCCCAAGGCGTACACTATGTTCTCTGGCAACTTCTGGTGGGTCACTTCCGACTACGCCCGCCGCCTGCCGTCTTTCGATCCAGCGGTTATCTCGTGTGACAGGTTCTATTCCGAGGTGTGGCTTTACCAGTTGCCCCACCGCACTTTCTCGGCTTTCGAGACCATCGCCGACCTTTATTTCGTGCACATGCCCCGCGAGCTTTACCGTGAGTCTCATCCCTCTTTCTGGAAGGTGCGCCTGCCTTTCGTGCTGACCTACAATTGGCGCAAGTTGCTCAAACATGCCTTTGGCATCAACTACAAGAAGCGTTGCCAGCGGCGATTCCAGCGGTTGCTGGCCAAGAATGATTGAATTCCGTGAAGATGGAGACGCTGAAAGAGAAAACCGCCAAGGGCCTTTTCTGGGGCATGATGAACAACGGCACCATGCAGTTGCTCAATATTGTGCTGGGCATCTTCTTGGCGCGCCTGCTTTCCCCTGCCGACTACGGACTGGTGGGCATGCTCGCCATCTTCACGGCCATAGCCAGCGCACTGCAAGAGAGCGGCTTCACCGCCGCCTTGGCCAATAAGCGCGCCCCCACAGACAATGAGTATAATGCCGTTTTCTGGTTCAGCACGTTGGTCAGCCTGTCTCTTTACGCGATATTGTTCTTTTGCTCGCCGCTCATAGCCGCGTTCTTTCACCAATCGGAGTTGACGGACTTGGCGCGGGTGGTGTTTCTCACCCTGCCAATTTCCGCTTTGGGCACTGCTCCCACCGCCTATCTTTTCAAGCGGATGGTGGTCAAGGAGACCACGCTCTTGCGGGTGAGCTCATTGCTGCTCTCAGGAGTAGTAGGCATCACGCTGGCCTTGCGCGGACATGCCTATTGGAGTTTGGCGTGGCAGCAACTTACTTATGTCACGCTGACCAGCGTGGGTCGCTTCTTCCTCATCTCTTGGCGACCGTCCTTGCGCGTCGACTTCAAGCCTGTCCGCGAGATGTTCGCCTTCAGCTACAAGATTTTGATTACCACTATCGTCAATACGCTCTCCCAAAACGTTTTGACCGTCATCTTCGGTCGCCTGTTTCCCGCCAAGACTGTGGGCAACTTCTCCCAGGCCTTCAAGTGGGACACCATGGCCAGCTCCTTCATCTCGGGCACGGTGGCCCAGGTAGCCCAGCCCGTGCTCGTGGAAATCCGCGATGACCAGGGACGGCAGGCGCATGTCTTCCGCAAGATGCTCCGCTTCACGGCCTTCCTTTCCTTTCCCGCCATGTTCGGCTTGGCCATGGTGAGCCATGAGTTCATCCTGGTCACCATCACCGATAAATGGATAGACAGCGTGCCCCTGCTCAGGGTGCTCTGCGTGGGCGGAGCTTTCCTGCCTTTCTACACCATGTACCAGAACCTTGTCATCAGCCGCGGCAGGAGCGACATTTACATGTGGTGCACATTGGCGTTGATTGCTTCCCAAATAGTGTCAGTATTGTTGACGGCTCATTATGGCGTCATGGTGATGGTGGCCGTTTACACCCTGCTCACCGTCCTTTGGCTCTTGGCGTGGCATTGGTTTGCCCATCGTCTCATAGGCCTGCGCCTGCTCGATGTGCTGCGCGACCTTCTTCCCTTCTGCCTGTTGTCCCTGGCCGTCATGGCCTTCACCTATTGGATCACCCGTCCCATACACTCTCTCCCGCTCTTGTTGTTGGCCCGTTTCCTTTTGGCGGGCATCCTCTATTTGGGCGCTCTTAAGGTTCTTCATGCCCAGGTACTGGAAGAGTGTCTCGCTTTCGCCAAGAGGAAGAGGGGGTAGACTGTTCTTGTTTTGAGTCTCGCTCCCGCATAGTTTGAGGGCGATGAAAAGACATTGTCTTATTGCCTTTAAAAAGTATCCAAAGATATTTGCCCAACTATTATTGGATACTTCGCAAAGTATCCAATGTTCCAGAGTGTGGCGATTGATGCTCAATGTGGAAATTCGTTTTTTTTCTTGTTTTCCCGAGTTGTATTGTGTTGGACGGTGAGGTGCATATCGACATCTATGATGACCGTGTGGAATTGGTATCGCCCGGTGCGATGTCTGACGGCACACAAATTCAAGACGTGACATATATAATGTGCCGTCTATCCGCCGCAACAACCCCGTCTTTGCCGATATGTTTACCCAACTCGACTACATGGAGAAGCGCGGTTCTGGTCTGCGCAAGATGCGTGAGCTGACGGAGAAGCTGCCCAACTTCTTACCCGGCAAAGAACCTCTCTATAAAACCGAAGCATCCTCTTTCTTTACGACATTCTATAATCTGAATTGGGGTGAGAATGGTAGAATCTCCGTAGAAGAGGTGGCCGACAGGGTAAATAGTACCCTCAAAAAGTACCCTGTAAACGGAGGAGCTTCGGAGAGAAAGTTCGGTGTAAACAAAAAAAGTTCGGAGAAAAGGTTCGGTGTAAAAGGAGAAGAAGCATCTAAAAGAGTTAGCAGGACAGGGCAAAAAATAATAGACTTAGTTATTTCCGACCCTTCTATAACAGCAGAAGCAATGTCTGTAAAAATTGGCGTGTCCAAGCGGGCAGTTGAAAAGAACATCAAAGAGTTGCGTGAGAGAGGCATTCTCGTCCATGAAGGTTCTGACAAGTCAGGCTATTGGCGTATCATAGTAAAACCATAATAGGGAGGGTGTGCCACATGACAATCTTTATCTTGGTCTCCATCTTATTGGTCGCAGCTTTGGCAATAGCCTTGCTTATGGGCGTTTCTCCTGCGAGCCAAAAAGTTAAAGTCTGGGCTATGTATGTCGGAGCTGGCTTATGCTCGTAGTTGCTCTTGTCGTCTGCGACTATATTGACGCTTTGCCGGATTTTCCGTCCAAGTTCCGATTTCATGCGGTACTGGTACTTACCGTAACCGTAGGTTATCTCCGTATTGCCATTGTTTGTATGGAAAAGTACAATGTCCTAAAGCGCAAGAACCGCATGCTTGAAGAAGCCCTTACTGAAAAGAGCAAGAGAAAGTATCCATTTCAAAGAAAAATCGGGATTGGATAAGGTTAAAGAGAGACGAGAGAAGGAAAATGATGCCTCAAAATTATCGTCTTAGAAATCTGAATTGTAATAAATAAACATAATAAGTATCTACATCACGCGATTAAGTGAATTAAAATCACTATTTTTGTGCTCAAAAATTAGTTTATATGGGTGATTTAAATAGAATCAAGGTAATCTTAGCTGAAAAGAAACGAACAAACAAGTGGCTTTCAGAGCAACTGAATGTCACCCCGTCTACCGTTTCCAAGTGGTGTACAAACACAAGCCAGCCTGATCTAGAAAGTCTGATGAGAATAGCGAAGCTGTTGGATGTTGAATTAACAGATTTGGTAAGATTTGAAGAGTTAAAAACCAACAATGAATAACATGGAACGACATTTAAAAATCGGAGATAAGTCCATTGACGGCAAAATCGAAATTATTGATGCAGACCGGTTGTGCTATCAAGTGAGAAATATGAACAAAGGTGCAATTGGCATACGAACAATATCGAAGAAATTGCTTGATGAATTTGTCGCTTATTTTAAGATTAACCCAGATGCGACAGCTGATGATGCGAGAAAAGTCTTAACGGGCCAAAGTGATATAGATAAATTTGAATATGGCTATGCATCTACATTGGCGGCAATGTCTAAAATGCTTTTGCAAAAGCAAGGTGAGAAAGAATTAGGAAAAGTAACTATAGATATAAAAAGCTATTCTTTCCAGCAAATCTTTTATGGTGCACCTGGTACAGGTAAGTCGCATACAATAAAGGAAGTGACAAGAAATGAAGACGTAATCCGTACAACGTTTCATCCAGATACAGATTATTCATCTTTCGTAGGGGCTTACAAACCAACTACGATTGAAGAAACTGTCATGACGGTCATAGGAACAAAAGCAGTACCTGTGGAAGATGTAGATGGGAACGAACGTAAGGAGTCAAAAATAATATACGAGTTTGTCGCCCAGTCTTTCCTGCAAGCCTATATCGCCGCATGGAAAAAATACGCAGGTACGGAAAACCGTGAGCCTGAAAAACAGTTTCTTGTGATTGAAGAAATAAATCGAGGCAATTGTGCACAGATATTCGGTGACCTATTTCAGTTGCTCGACCGTAATTGCGATGGTTTCTCAGAATATCCAATCAAGGCCGACGCAGATATGAAGAAGCAACTTCAAAAAGCTTTCAAAGGGTTGGATATTCCGCAAAAGCATAGCATCAATGCCATGTATGAAGATCGTGACGTGGTAAAGGAAGTGTTGGATGGCGACTTGCTGTTGTTGCCCAACAATCTATACGTTTGGGCAACGATGAACACCAGCGACCAGAGCTTATTTCCGATTGATAGTGCATTTAAGCGTCGTTGGGATTGGACGTATATTCCAATTTCCAATGCGAATAAGGGATGGACTATTAACATAGGTGATAGTCATTACGATTGGTGGCAGTTTGTTGAAAGAATAAATGACTTGATTGGCAGGACTACAAACTCTGAAGACAAAAAGCTAGGCTATTTCTTCTGTAAAGCTAAAGATGGAGTAATCTCTGCTGAAACATTCGTGGGTAAAGTGATATTCTACCTTTGGAACGATGTCTTTAAAGACTATGACTACTGCGACCAAGTATTCAATGATGCAGATGGGAACAAACTTACATTTGACAAATTCTATACGGCAGAAGGCAATAATTCAAAAGTGGTTGAGGAAAAGGTGAAATTGTTCTTGAAAAACCTGGGTTTAGAAGCATCTGTTCAGCAGGAAAACATGGATGAAGATCTTGATTCTAAAATCATTATCAAAGTAAATGGTAAAGATGTCACGAAGGCAAACGCCATACCTTATACTGCTATTGAAGAATATGTCAAGTTACATCCGGAAATGTCGGCACAAGAAGTTGTTGACATCTGGAAGCCATTTAAGAAGTGCTCAATGCGTTCGTGGATAGTATGCAATAAGGAAGAGCGTGATGAAATGGATCAAAGATACGCTAACTACTCTTATGAGATAAAGTGTGCCGACGGAAATTCATTGTGGGTGAACAAAGACGGATGGATACACCATCCGGAAAACAAGAATTTGCGTGATACCGTCAGTGAATTTATAGAAGCTGTTAATGGCGCAGATTTAGGCATTACAATAACTGAAACTACCATTTAGCAAGTCATGCGCATACTTATAGAAGAATATCAATATAACGCAGCTGATGTAAAAGACATTCTTCACGGCATTGACGCATTGGAGAACGTGGAAGGAAAGGTGTCCATTCACTACGTGGGATATTATTACAATGTCCTGTTAAAGGATTGCGTGTTTATTCTTCCGAAAGTCCTATTGAAAGACGTTGACGGAAAAGAATTAGTATTCGCCAAATACAAACCGGAAAACATAGCAAATCTTGATGAGAATAATCCTCTAAATTCGGTTGAACGTGACTTCTTGTATAAGTTTGCTGTATGGATTTACCGCGCCATTGTAGTTTATAAAAACGACAAGCGTAGTGATACGGAGATTGTCTACTACTCACAAATTGCGCAAGTTGGTAACGGCAGGCGCAGGCTGAGCAACACTTATTTGGATATTCTTCTTTCGCTGATACAATTCAATAAGGACAACCAAAACTTTTTCTTTACCATCGTAAAGAATATGCACAGCGGCTTAAACAAAATAAATTGGATGCGTACCATCGGAACGACCAATGCCATAATCCAAGACGGGCAACCCATTTATTTGAACCCTATAAACAAAAAACGCCAGATAAATTTTGACGAGGAACTGCTCATCATTTTCTTTTCCATATTGAATTATATCGGAGATGCTTATGGATTTCCCAAACAAATAAGCTGCCAATACCAACTTATTACGGGACAACGGTTTGAAACATATCTCAATGGTTTTGGAAAGACACGGCTCAGACAAATCAAGTACAAATATTTTTCAGATAAAGCACTTCAACTGTGGCAACTTTGCTTTGCGTTTTTCGATGAAGCTCGGCAAGTATATATCACAACAGAGAAAAGAGAATATCTGTTAGTGAAGAGTTTCTATGTCGTGTTTGAGGCTATTATTGATGAATTGGTCGGTGACAACCCGTTGCCCGATGGCATGGAGAAGAAACAGGAGGATGGTAAAATTGTCGATCATCTGTTTACGGCTCAAAGTCTGATTGATAGTGAAGCCAAACAAACTTATTATATTGGCGACAGCAAGTATTATAAGATGGGGCATGAGCTTGGTTCGGAATCTGTTTACAAGCAATACACGTATGCCCGAAACGTGATACAATGTAACTTGGACATATTCAATGATGGCGAACAGACTTCGTCCGGCGTAAAATTGCGCGACGATGTTACGGAAGGATATAACATCATTCCCAATTTCTTTATTTCAGCGAAACTCAATGAAAACCTTGATTACTCTGATGACGGAATAAAAGAAACCGACCGAGAGAACAAAAGACATAAAAAGTTTCAGTTTAAGAACAGACTGTTCGACCGCGACACGCTACTGCTGTTTCACTATGATGTAAACTTCCTGTTTGTTCTGTCATTATATGCCCGTGACAATGCCGCTCAAAAAGCGGAATGGAAAGAGAAAGTGCGTAATAAGTTCCGTAAAGAAATCCAAGAATGGCTACAAAAGGACTATGACTTTTACGCAATGCGTGCACGCCCCGGAGTAAATGGAGAAGAGTTTATCAAGCACAACTTCAAGGAAGTTGTAGGCAAGATCTATACTCCATTCAAAGACGAAAAGACGTATTCGCTTGCATTGGACAACAAAGATCCCGAAGGCAATAATGAAGCCATCAAGACGATGTTGTCAGAGTTCTTCTATGTTGAGCCATGCCGTTTAGGGCAAAATCCGGAAGACGTGCTACCTGCGACAGCTGCGGTTACTGCGGTAAGTCCTACCGATAATGATTTGGCATTGTGCGTAACCAAAGAGGGCGTACATTTCGACAATGCGGTGGCAAAGATGAAACAGACAGGCAAGTTAGGTATTGCGCTGAATATGAACGGTGCGACATTGCAGTTGGTTGAAGGTTTCACTGCTGCAAAATATCTCATCATCCACAACAAGAGCAACAAATATGCTGCATTCTTCGTTGACGGAAAGGGACCGAGGCTTATTTCTGCAAATGAGATGACAGATATGGTAACGACCAAGAAAGGCGCATCCATCTATCTTGTCTATAACGCAGAATTGAATGTCATTCCAGCATTTGGTGAATTAGATTTCTCTCCTATCACAAAGAGTGGCGACAGCTATTCACCGCACTTATTACCAATAAAGATTTTAATAAAAGAAAAGGATATAGAAGCACATAAAAAGTGATACTATAGCCTCAAAATCTTGATAATATGCAAAATCCAAGAGGTTTCGATGTAATTACATATCAGCAGTTACCTAATAATGGCTTGTATATTAGAGTACAAGTTACAGACCAAACTGTGACTCTTCAAAATGTCTATCAATCATTAATTAATGATAGTTGGATAAATCGTTTTTTTGCACAGTGTGACTGGATGCAAACTTCTGTGACAGCAAGAGTTACTCCAACAATTCAGCAGATTGCATCAGATTTTAACAATGGAGCTAATCCTACAATCAATAGCGACACAGGGGAAAAACTTGTGTCTGAAATATCTAGAAGAACGTTGGTTGAAGATTATAACTATTGGGATATGCCTATTGCAGAGTTATTTAAACAGAAAAAAGATGGAAATCCTGGATTTGATTTCCATACAGTAACTTCGGACGGTATACTTTTAATGTTTGGAGAAGCCAAATATGTAGCTAACACTACTGCTTACAACTCTGCACTTAATCAGATTGGGGAATTTATTGATGCGCGTAAAGACATGATGGATTTATTTGAAATAGAACGATTCATGCCTTCTCAAACGCCATTAAACAATGCCAATAATAACATTAAGGGATACGTTGCTGCATTTTCTACAAATGGAGCGGCTGATAATTACATTATTTCTAAAGTTATTGGGCACAAAAACTATTGCATGTTATCACACTATCCATTATTTATCGCAATTGCTGTTGATTTATGAAAATTGAAGAGTTAAAAAATAGAAACTTCGCTGAAGATATGCTTGGACGGACACTATCAAAAATCTATAAAATAGGACCTGTCAAATCAACAGACTATGAAATACTATCTTACATTTCAATATTCCATCCCGATTTGATAGAACAACATATTGATGATATCAATCTGTATCTAGGACTGTTTTATAAAGAAATAATCACACCAAAATCGTTGCAAGGATGTATACAGAAAATGTTTTTGGAATGTATTGCTGAACATTTCGGTAAGGCATATACTCCTGTCCAAACAAGTATCTTGAATAATAGTGAAGAGAAAAGAATATTCAGTTTTTCTGCACCTACTAGCACGGGCAAATCACATGTTTTGTTTTCTATAATTGAAAATTCCGACCGAGATGTTGTAGTTATTGTGCCATCAAGAGCTTTAATCAATGAATACTATCTCCGATTATGTGAAGAAATCCATGATAAGTCCATAAACATCCTAACTTTTGTTGACAAAATTAATACTGCTAAATGCAGAAGAAGTATCTTTGTCCTTACTCCAGAACGCTGCAAGGATCTGTTTAGGCTTAAGGATCAATTCTCTATTGATGTTATCCTTTTTGACGAAGCACAACTTACGGATGAAAAAGGGAAAAGAGGCTTGTATTTTGACGCAATTGTTAGACGGTGCAATAGGGAACTACCAGATTCGAAAATAATATTCGCACATCCATTTGTAACTAATCCAGAAGCTCAGATTTCTAAGAATCTCTTACCTACAGAACAATCAATATCAAAAGTATATGATCAACGAAACGTTGGCCAGATTTTTGTATGCGAAAAACCTGATGGTAGTTTTAGCTATTTTGGAAGTGATACAAATGTTTTTAGCGTTAAGCAAGTAGCTTGTAATTATGATCCAATAGAATCATGTATAAAAGATAATGGTAGTGTTTTGTTTTATGTTTCAAAGAATTCCATCATCACAAATGCTTATCTTAATGCATTCAGTAAGTATATAATGTTGTGTTCCGAAATAGAAGATCCAGAGCTTATTGAAATAATTGAGGAACTGAGTGATTTTACAGGTGGTGGAACAGTTGCTTATATGAATTATTATTCGCAGATGCTTGCATTGCTGAAGCGCGGTATTGTTATTCATCATGGCTCCCTTCCTTTAAGAGCAAGAATGCTTGTAGAAAAATTTACGCGAAAACATTTCTGTAGAATATGTTTTGCCACATCCACACTTGAACAAGGTATTAATATGCCATTTGATATTGTCTATATTGATCGTCTCGAATCTCAAAAGTACTTAGCAGTAAAAAATCTTATTGGCCGTGCCGGCCGTTCAAGTAAAGACCGCAAAATCGATTATGGTACAGTGATAATTGCATCGACAAAAGTAGCCAAACTCAGAAAGCTGCTTACTCAGACAATCACGCTTAACATGCAATCACAATTAGATGATAATGAAAGGCTTGATGATGATTATAATGATTTTAAAGATGCAATTCTTCATGAGACTTTCTCTGATCAATTCAATCTTACACAAAATCAAATCATAAAACTATCTGATAACGCTCTTAATGAAATACTAAGATGTATTCTTGATAAGTTTTTCAATCATATAGATGAAAAAGGTAACATAAATCTATCTAAAGAAGATAGAAAAATAGTTGTTAATTCTTTTCATCAATTCTATTCGAATTATTTAGGTCGTGAATTGCAGTTAGGAGAAAAAGCTATCCTAACAACAGCTTTTTATATTATGATCTGGAGAATACAAGGACGTACATTTAGCACAATATGCCATTCAAGATATGCTTTCCTAAGCCGTGAAAGTGAACGTTCAAAGTTAGATAGACTTGGACAATCAACGGATCAAATATTGGCAAGATTCACCCAAAAGTATGCAGAACTTCCTAATAATAATTTGTGCAGCCCTATTTCCTTATTTCCCAGAGGACTAAAAGCCAAAGATGTAGACTATGACATTATAACTTACGATACATATGACTATCTTGATAAATTAATTGGGCTTTATTTATCTGATATTTTTTATGCAGCATTCATCAAATACAATGAACGTTACCCAGATGACAGAGCAATAAAGATGGCTAATTTAATAAAATATGGCACATATAATACAAAATACATTTGGATGCTAAGATATGGTATGTCCTTTGAAGATATAGAATTATTAAAAGATTATATTGAATCAATTGATGAACGGGGAATTGTAGTAACGCAAGAATTCGCGAATCTTCCACAAAAAGTAAAGGGTTGTATAGATAGATTTATATGATAAACTAATAAAATGTACAATTATAATTTCCTATTATTCGAGAGTTTCGTAAAATTGGGATTGTAAATACAAAATTACATTAACTCACAAGAGATTGTCAATTCATTTATATGTGATTGCCAAAATCTAACATCGCATTTCATGGAATAAATGGACAGACTAACCAAAGAACAACGCCATCGCAACATGGCTGCAATACGTGGAAGGGACACCAAGCCTGAAATACTGGTGCGGAAATTCCTTTTTAGTCGGGGCTTCCGCTATCGGCTCAACCATCCACGTCTGCCCGGTCACCCAGATTTGGTGCTGCGTAAATACCGCACGGTCATCTTTGTGAACGGCTGTTTTTGGCATGGTCATGAGAATTGCAAATACTTTCGCCTGCCTAAGACTAACATTGACTTTTGGCAAAAGAAAATTGAACGGAATCAGGAACGTGATAAAAAGGAACAATGCCAACTCGCAGCTATGGGTTGGCATTGCATCACTATATGGGAATGTCAGCTGAAGCCTAAAATCAGGATGCAGACATTGGAATCACTGGCATACACCTTAAATCACATTTACCTTGAAGACCGTAAAGTCAAAACATACGAAATACCAGAAAGCGACAATAATCTTATGGCAGCAGAACCCGAACCTACATACGGAAAAACAAAACATCCATAAGATTTTCCAGATTTATTTATTCCGTACTTCTTTTCACCTCAGTACCCGTTATGTCCATCAGATGCTGATGTTGCTCCTTTACCGCCCGATACATCGAATAATACGCGAATGCTTCCTCCTTATATTTCATGCTGCTGAGTGAGGCTGCCACTGCCCATGCAAGAATGGCAATGGCAACAATTATCACATAACGAAGTTTGAAGTGATAACCACGCAAGAACAGGCCGTTGACGTTGGGCGGAATGATGGTCAGCGGACACCTCAGTTCATTGACTCTGGCAAGTATCTCATCCTGCCGTTCAAGGATTCTCTCCGTATTAGCTTCAATCTTCAAGCGATTCGTGTTATAATCGCAAACATGAACATAGAGATAATCTATCAGGCTGAACTTCCGTTTAAGCAAATCTATCAGTTTGGGAATCCATACAGAGAAAGGGATTCTGTCCGGTTGCTCTTTTCTCACTGATTTTTTCAATATCGACAAGACATCGTTCCAACAGTTATAGAAACTTTTTTCAACGCTATTGCAAATAGTCTGTTCGTCAACGGCTGATTGGGCAGTCTGCGTATGATTTTGGGAAGCCTCATTCAGGTTATTGACGGTTTCTTTCAATTCATTCACACTTTGACGCAAATTTGCGAGATTTGCAGCTATCACATCTTCTTTCATTATCTTCTACGTTTAAAGGGTTTATAAAAAGGTTCATTCTTTTTTGGGATATTCTTGTCTTTTTCATCACGCCATCCAAGGCTGTTGCTTGTCCCTCCTGCAGCACTGGAAGTGATTGCTTGATGAGGTTGAAGTAACAGTTCCTCCGTTAAGTTACCCAATGTCGTGCAAAGGCTGTTAAAACTCAAGTCACGGTCAAGCGTGGAACCGGCCAAACTGATACCGTCTTGGCTGAAAGAAATACCATGCACTTTATCTGACGCTTGATTTCGGTTAAAACGGATGTCTATATTCCGAACTTTCAATGCAGACAAAAAGTCTTTCCATGAATGGGATTCTGCCAATGCATCCAAAGTTGCGGAACGGAGATTGAGTTTCCGTAGTTGGTGAGGCCGCAACCTGTTTTTATTTCTCGCCTTACTGTTCTTCGGTGCAAGGTAAAGGCCATATTCTTCCGTCAGCGCACGGCATACTTTCGTGCTGCGTATTCTTTCGTTACTGTCGGAAATGAGGTTGCCGTCATTGTCTATCCGGTTAAACACCAAATGGCAATGGGGATGCTGGGTGTCATAATGTCGGGCTATGATATATTGCGTGTTGCGAATCCCCATCCGCTCCATCCATTTCCGGGCAATCTCCACCATGAGCGCATCTCCTTTCTCATCGTTGGGGAAACGAGCCGCATCTTGCGGTGAGAAGGCTAAAGAAACGTGTTTGACGGGACTTTTCACTTTCGGGCGCATGGATGCCTGTATCTGGAAAGAGTCCGCAATAGTCTTATTACTGACAGTGCAAACACCCTCATGTGCCAACAGTGTAGCACTCTTCTTCTTGTTCTTTTGATCATTGGCATAGTTCACGATGCCTCCGAAGTCCACTCTCGTTTTAATGTTCGCTATCATGACTATCGTTTTTTATCTGTGAAATGATTCTGCTGATTTCTGTGATGATGGTAATACAATGTTGCTTGACTACTTCCAACCCATGAATGTGCATCTGATGTGCAATCTGATTGACATTATTGGCTATGCCGGATAAGTCACGGATGGCAGAAGCCATTTCCGGGCTGATACGTTGGGTTACCTCACAACCCATTGCCGCCTGATGGCAAAATTCATTGACAGACAGTCCGGCTTGTTCCGCCTTTGACTGAATATAAATGTAGTCGCTCTCATTGAACATGATGCGGAAACATCTCGTGCGCTTCTGGTAACGCGCCAGCTTCGGGCGACCTCCGGGCTTTTTATTTTCTGTATTCATACTGCTTGTTGATATTGATTTTTTGAATATTTTGAGTGGGTAGTTGTGCCGCTTGCCGCATAGGTTTTAGTGACACTAAAACACAAACTGGCCACTCAAAAAATCTTCCGATATTTACCTTGTTCAATCCGACGCAATTTGCCACTTCTGATGAAGGCTTCTATCCACTTGGCAGCCGTACTGCCGTTCTCACCTAAAGCTAAAACAGCCGCATCGTAATCCTTCTTCGTGAAAGTTTCAGGCAATATATTATAAAGGGTGTTCCTCCGTGCTGCAACACCTGTTTCCTGTAAAGCGGAAGAAGTCTGTTTGCTCTGATTTCCTGACAGATTCCGATAGATAAAGACAGCATGATAGAGCAATGTATCACAAATATTCATGGCAACGAAATAGTCGGACTCTTGGCAAACCAATTGGATAATGCCATTGGAATCCGCTTGCACATTGTACACGTTCTCCAAATGGCGGACAGCTGTCAGTACCATCATGATGCGGTAAGCAATCAGTCCCATCCGTCTGACTATGCCCTGCATCCGGTTGTCCACTTCGTCACAACATTCTTCATTCACCCGGCTAAGGTATTCGATGAACTGTTCCTGCAAAGCAGAGGGAAGGGAAAATGAATAGTTGCCATGATTCACGAACTCTTCATGCAGATGACAGAAGCGGTCGCCCAATATGCGGAACATGGTATTCTTGGATTGGGAAATATCGCTTGTGGCAAACACATTTCTGATACCACGCTTAAAACGGATGATGTAAAAACAGAATCGGCTCATCAGTCCGTTCTCCGCATCGGGTATCAACCGCCTTACCTGTTCAGGCGTTCCGGCCAACGCTACAGACACCCTCGGATTGCTGACTTCGCAATACTCCCTGTCCTTGCGTCGGCTCAGACTTACCAGCTCATGGTGGAACGCCTTACGCAGCACATCGGAATAGTTTCCGTAATCCGACTTCAATGTCTGGCTTAACGTGTCACCTTCAGATTCGAACAACAGCCCGACACCGTCATTGTCGCCCAATATCTTCAACAAGGAACTTGCGCTGCTATTGGCCGGGATGATAAGCATACGCATAGGCGGCTCGGTCGGCATAGCTGCACCGTCCGACTTCTTGCTTTTGATATAGGTGTTCATCGCTTCCTTGTATTCCTGCTCCATTCGTTGCGAAAGCTCATGCAGATTACGGTTAATGGGAGCCACCAACTCACGGCATAAAGTCAACGCTCCTTTGCCCATTCCGGCATCAGCCACGACAAACAAGTAAAGATTGGGATAAACAATACGCTCGTCATACACACCACAGACATTATGTAAGCAAACCGACAGACATACTATCGCTCCTATCAGAATGGTATCGCGGTCGTCTTCCGAAATGGAGTTACCGACAACTTCACATAAAAAAGGCGGCAGTTGCTCGAACACACATTCGGGAAATGCAGGAAGCTCATCTGCCGATTTTATCCATTTGCCCGTTTTGCCATTTTGGTTATTTGGTAAAATGGATAAATCCTGTTCCCCTACCGAACTTAGCGGAATACCTGCCTGACCAGCCAAATGAAAAAACGAACGGATTGTTATGCCTTGTCCTTTGGCTTGCAGGCAACGGGTATATTGTTTGTCTGCTTCTTCCCTTTGATAGTCTGGATGGAAGCGGCTGATACGATGGTAATATTCTCTTCCGTTTTCACCGAATCCATCAACCAAGGCAAAGCCCAATTCCACCCAATCCTTGTATTCAGGTGCGATGTCAACGGCACGTTGTTCTATTTCGCAAATGATACGTTCTATTTCTTCCTCTTTATTATTAGAGGTGGAATTTGGAGCCGAAAGTAATTTAGGAGATGTTGGAACACTATTCTCAAAAGGGACATTCTCCCAATCTTGGGCGGAAAATATTTTCTTGGACATACTCGTTGTATTTAGGGTTAATATATGCTTGTGGGTCGTAAGGCAGGAAACAGGCGCGCGCCACATCGCTCCCCGACATATCCACCTTTGGCAATCCGGTAGCACGGATGCAGTTGGCAACAGCCTTGAAAAAGCGTGAATGTTCCCATCCTTTCAAATCCACAGGTATAATCCACTTCAATCCATTTCCTGAAGGGCTGGTGAACAGCAGTTCCGTATCAAAATATTCGTGATTGAGAATCTGTTGCTTCACTTCATCCATATTCTCTACATGGTCAAAATCCAGACACATCAGTCCTGAGTGCATTATCAGTTCCTTTTCATTCCGCTTGCGGAAAAGACCGGAGAAAGTGCAATAGTCAAAGTGAGAAGCCTTATATTTTTTGACATCCGCAAGAGAAGTCATTGAACGCAGAGTTTCCGTTTGTGGTTGGGCATAATGGCCAACCACATATCGGTACACATCCACAATGCCTATTGCCCTTAACGGCTCAATGTTCTGGATGGGCTTACGAAAAAATGAAAAACAATAATCCGTCGCTTCCATATTATCTGATAATCTTTTTGGATTTGACAAATTGTTCGGCTTCCAACATAAGGTCGTCCTGTGTCTTGTGGACTTTGCTCTTCAACCAATCATCTATTTCCGATTGTAAAAAAGCCAATGCCTTATTTATCTTATGTACGGGTATCTGTTTGGCTGACACCCATCCATAAACCGTTTGCTTAGCCGGATGTGATGGCAGATAAGCACAAAGCTCATCTATATCCATCCATTTAGGTGAATCACTTGCCTGCTTATGCTGCAAGGCTTTTACGGTGGACTGTAATTCTTCAACAGTCTTAATCAGGTAGGACAATGCATTTGGCATTTCCTCCAATGAATTTACGGTATAACTCATATTCTCACGTTTTTAAGTTTATGCCGCAAAACTATATGGATGCTTACGGGTGCTAAATAGGTGCCGGACAATCACCACTCTGCCCCTTTGTTACCACATGCAGATTTAAGTTTCATTAAGACACCTGCTCTTATGAAAGGTAACTGATGGAATAAAAACATGAGCGGAATTAGAAAAACAATAGGACTTCGGGGATATAACAAAGAAAACCCCTCAAAAAGCAGGGTGCTTCACGAGGGGCAAATGGGTGGTAAATAGAGAATTCCTTTACATAAGTAACTGATGCTCAACGGTGGAAATTAGCACCGCGACCTTTATACGGGCAGGTTATCTATATGTAATGTATTGGCTGCTTTCTCCTTTGCCGCATCCACAATATGAGTATAAATTTGAGTTGTTTTGACATTGGTATGCCCCATTAAAGACTTTATCGTATAAATATCTACGCCGTTTTCAAGGAGCAACGAGGCGAAACTATGACGTCCGCAATGAAAAGTTACGTGCTTCTTTATGCCTGATGCCTCTATCCATTCTTTCAACGGATGGGAAATCCAAGAAATATCTGTCAGACCCTCAAACACCAGGCGTTCATCATCATCCGGGCGTTCACCACACAGTTGCAACGCCTGTGCAGTAACGGGCTTACAATCGAGCTTCTTTGTCTTTTGCTGTACAACCACGGCCTGCCACGTTCCTTTGCTTGTCTGCTGAATCTGTTTCCACTTCAACGGCTTTATGTCACTGTGGCGTAAGCCGGTCAGGATTGAGAACAGGAACGCACGTTTCAGCACATCATCCTTGCAGGGCGTATCTACCAGCATCTGCACCTCGTTCATGCTGAGTGCGACACGGGGCTTTTCAATCTGACTAATGCCTTTCACCTTTGCACTGATGTCAACGGTTAGGTATTCATCAATGAATGCTTGTTTCAGTCCGGCCTTGACAATAGAGAAATAAGTGGATGCCGTATTCTGTGAGATTGTGCCTTTCTTGTTACCTCCCATTGGGGCACGGAGCAGGAACATCTTGATGTCCTCAAGTAATTTTACGGAGATGGATTTGAACGGAATGGGATTCCCTTGCGAATAGATTTTCAGCAATTCGCCCACACGCATCCAATTGACGATAATCGAATTTGAACTGTTGGGATGGCGTTTGCTAATGATACCGTTGAAATATTTGATGAAGTCCTGTTCACTACGCTCATTCTGCGCTGCAAGTTCATTCTCCTTATCTGTATAGAGAATGGCACTATCGTACTCATGCTGACGCAACTTCCGGACATTATCGGCATAGATACAGGCCTCTTGGTCGATTGTGGAACGGCATTGAATGATTCCGTTCAAATCACGCTTTGGCTTGTAGTTGAAGCTGCCATCCGGCAAGATGCGTGCGATAGATGACTTGTCCCAAATAGGCGTGGATATAGTCCGGTTGATTGACTCTACCACTCGGCTTGCTCTGTTTGAGCCGTGTTTGTACACAGGATATGATTCGATAATCAGATACCACTCTTCCTTGTATCTCGACCTTCTGAGCTTAACGGTCACTTTAGTGTTAGGCAATGCTTTCTTCATAATGACTTGTATAATTTATCTATTTCTGTTTTTGGCACATAAACATAGTTACCGATTTGACGTGTTGGGATAGAATTACGGCGAATATGCGTAAGTACAGTACCCTCATTGATGTGAAACTTTTGGGCTATTTGTCCGATTGTATAACAGTCCTTGGGGTCAAAAGACAATGCTTCCTTTTTCTTATTCCTTTGCCTAGGTTTCTTCTTGAAGTGCTCATCCATATACTGACGACTTAAACGTGTTTGGCGTTGGCCGAAATTGTGTGACGGAAGAAGTCCTTGCCTGATCATACGATAAAGAGCATCTTTACTGATGCCATAAATCAATACGGCTTCCTTGACGGTCAGATAACCTTTACTCGACGGTATTTGTCTGATTAAAGCCTGACGAATTGCCTCTTTTTCCTTTGCGATTTGCCTTTTCTTGTACGCTTTTTTAGAACAGGCTGAACAACAATACTTTGACATCAACGTAGGAGGAGTGAAGATTTTACCGCACTCTTCACATACTCTTTGGATTTTGTAATTACCTCTTGGCATATCTTTCTCTTTATAAATAGTTTATGTATATTTAAGTTGTACCTTTTCGCCAAATAAGACGTGATGCAAATATGTCGCAAATAAGAGATAAAAAAGGGCGTAAAAAACATAGAAACCAAGAACCCCATAAACGCAAAAAGCGTGCAACTCATTGAGCTGCACGCTTTTGCTTGCGATTTAGTATGTATTTACTTATCGGAATCATTTGACTTCCTCGAAGTCTGCGTCCTGCACGTTGTCGTCAGATTTGCCATTGCTCTGCTGTTGCTGTCCTGCGCCGGCGTTGTTGCCGGTGAAGCCTTGGCCTGCGTTTGGCTGTGCTCCGCCTGCCTGCTGGTACATCTGTGCGCTGGCTGCCTGCATTACGGTGTTGAGATTGTTGATAGCGTTGTCTATCGCCGTGATGTCGCCGCTCTTGTGGGCGTCGCGGAGCTGCTGGAGTGCAGACTCGATGTTCGACTTCTGGTCGGCAGGAATCTTGTCGCCGTTGTCCTTCAGGAAGTTCTCGGTGGTGAAAATCATCGAGTCCGCCTGGTTCATCTTGTCCACGCGCTCACGCTCTTTCTTGTCGTTCTCGGCGTTCTGCTCGGCCTCTGCCTTCATGCGGTTTATCTCGTCCTGTGTCAAACCTGACGAAGCCTCTATGCGGATGGCCTGCTCTTTGCCGGTAGCCTTGTCCTTGGCGCTTACGTTGAGGATACCGTTGGCGTCGATGTCGAAGGTTACCTCAATCTGAGGAACGCCACGGCGTGCCGGCGCTATGCCTTCAAGATTGAACTGGCCTATGCTCTTGTTCTGCGCAGCCATCGGTCGCTCGCCCTGGAGTACATGTATTGTTACGGCCGTCTGATTGTCAACTGCGGTAGAGAACACTTCGCTCTTCTTGCACGGAATGGTGGTGTTGGCGTCGATAAGCTTTGTCATCACGCCGCCCATTGTCTCGATACCGAGTGTAAGCGGTGTCACGTCGAGCAGCACGATGTCGCCTACGCCGCTCTCCTTGTTGAGGATTGCGCCTTGGATGGCTGCTCCTACAGCTACCACCTCGTCGGGGTTGACACCCTTTGAAGGCTCCTTGCCAAAGTAGTTCTTAACCAACTCCTGCACGGCAGGTATACGGCTTGAACCGCCCACGAGGATAACCTCGTCGATGTCCGACGTTGTCAGCTTGGCGTCGCGTATGGCGTTCTGGCACGGAACAAGGCAAGCCTGGATGAGCGAATGTGCCAGCTGCTCGAACTGTGCGCGTGTAAGGGTCTTTACCAGGTGCTTGGGCACACCGCCTTCAGCCGTGATGTACGGCAGATTGATTTCCGTTGAGCTTGAGCTTGACAGCTCTATCTTAGCCTTCTCGGCAGCTTCCTTCAGGCGCTGCATTGCCATCGGGTCCTTAGAAAGGTCTATGCCTTCGTCGGCCTTGAAGCCGTCAACGAGCCAGTCGATGATTACCTGGTCGAAGTCGTCGCCGCCGAGGTGGGTGTCGCCGTTGGTTGAAAGCACCTCGAACACGCCGCCGCCAAACTCAAGTATTGATATATCGAACGTACCGCCGCCAAGGTCGAACACGGCGATCTTCATGTCCTTGTTGGCCTTATCAACGCCGTAGGCCAGCGCGGCTGCCGTAGGCTCGTTGACGATACGGCGAACGTTGAGGCCGGCAATCTGTCCGGCTTCCTTCGTAGCCTGGCGCTGAGAGTCAGAGAAGTATGCCGGCACGGTGATGACAGCGTCGGTCACTTCCTGTCCGAGATAGTCCTCGGCGGTCTTCTTCATCTTCTGCAGCACCATGGCCGAGATTTCCTGCGGAGTGTATTTGCGTCCGTCGATGTCTACACGGGGATAACCGCCCTCATTCACTACCGTGAACGGTACGCGCTCAGCCTCCTTGCGGCTCTGGTCGTACGTCTCGCCCATGAAGCGCTTGATTGAGTAGATGGTGTTCTTCGGGTTGGTGATGGCCTGGCGTTTAGCCGGGTCGCCAATCTTACGCTCACCGTCCTTTACGAAACCTACAACCGAAGGGGTGGTGCGCTTGCCTTCGCTGTTAGCTATTACAACAGGTTCGTTGCCCTCAAACACGGCAACGCAAGAGTTTGTTGTACCTAAGTCAATTCCAATAATCTTTCCCATAATTATTTCTTTTTTTATTTGTTATCAATTTAGTAATGCTTTTGCGGTATCGGAACATTGCCGCTCCATATCCCGGCAAAAAGCCACTAATTATTTAACAAAACGTATGCCAACAGCGTAACTATGCCAACCGGCATGCCATTTTGTCGCAATATGTGGCAGATGTTCCCTCTTGTTAGCGCATAATATGGCATATCCTGTCAGCGTTTTAGCCCCCGCCGATGAATGAAGCGCTGCGCGCTAACCACCGACATTACGGCGGGCTGATTGCGAAAGACGGCCTTTTACAGCGCAAAAGGCCGTCAACAAGGCGATAAAAGGCCGTCTTTCGCAACGCAAAACACGACCTTTGGCAAACCTCGCCACGGCCTTACCCCATACAGCCGAAGGCCGCACGCCGTGCCTTTACATACGGCATGCGGAAAAGCATTGGGCCACAGGCTTTTAGAGGGCAACGAGCCAGCCGCCATGACGCCACCTACGGCTTAAGCACACACGGTCAGGAACAAGGGCGAATGACCACCGCAAGCGGGAACACCAGCTACACTTACGTAATTATCTTCCGCCGCCCCGGCCTTAAAAAGACTTGACTCTCCACGGACATCGACATAAAACAAAGCGGCACGGACAAGGCTTCCAGCCTGCCCGCGCCGCCGCCGTCAAGTCAAGACGTCCTCTTAATACCTGTTACTTGCGCCTTGGCTCTATCGTCTTAATAACCTTCGCGGGATTGCCTCCCACTACCGTCATCGGCGGAACGTCACGCGTCACCACGCTGTTGGCGCCGACTATCGCTCCATAACCAATCCTCACACCGGGCAAGACGGTTGAATTTATGCCTATCCACACCTTGTCCTCTATCACTATCGGACGGCCGTAAGTGGCGCTGCGGTTATCAGGGTCGGGGTCGTGGTTGATTGTTATGAGGTTAACTTTCGGCGCGATGAACACATCGTTGCCCAAGGTTATCCCGCCACGGTCGAAGAACGTGCATCCCTGCTGTATCCAGCAACGCTTGCCAATACGGATATTCTTGCCGAAATCAACATAAAACGGCGGCAGCAAAGTAACCGACGGGTCTATCTCCCGGCCCGTAATGCGCGAGAGGTAGCCGCGCGTCTCTTCGGGCGTATGGTATCCGTCGTTAAGCTCATAAGCCTGCCTCATGGTCTCGAAGATAGAGTTTATCAGCTTGTCATATCCGGGTTCGTCCGGCGAGACCATGGCTCCGGACAAGTCTTTCTCGAAAATGTCTTCCATACTTATTACCTTTTTGTTTCACGCTGCAAAGGTAATGCATACACGCGTAAGCCTGCTTACCGATGTTACGGACAGTTGTATTCATTTTACGGAATGTAGCAATCTGGCCTCGATGAATGGCCGACAGCCGGCATATGGCGCACGGCATACGCCCCGCAGACCGTCCGTAACAATACCAAAAGCCACCTTTCAGCATGTAAAAGGTGGCCTTTGGCAATGCGCCCTACAAGGGGCGCTCACGGCAATTGTTTACTTTCTCAACTTTATACAGTCGTCACAAAGCACTATCAGGCGGCGTTTGTACAGGTCGCCCACAGCCTTCTTGTAGTTTTTCTTGCTTACATTGAACATCGAATAAATGTCCTCGGCAGGGCTCTTGTCCGTTAGCGGGCATACTCCGCCGTGACTTTCAAGATAGTCGAGCAGCACGTCGCTGAGATTCATGGTCATCTGCCGCCCGGTAGGTTGCAGCATTACGTCTATCTTGCCGTCCTCGCGCACGATGTCGATGTAGCCTGTAAGGCGGTCGCCCGTGCGTATATCCCTGAACACCTGGTTCTTGTAGACGAGGCCGGGGAAGCGGTTGTCGATTATGACCTTGAAGCCAAGGTCGGTCTTCTGCCATACAAGCAGGTCAACCTCGTCGCCATGCTGATACGGCGGGAACGACGGGTCAAAATAGTGCTCGACCTTAGCCGAAGCCACTATACGGTAGCTCTCTTTGTCAAGATGCACGTGCACGATATACCCCTTGTCCTTCTCCATCTTCATTTTCTGCTCACGGAAAGGGCAGAAAAGGTCTTTCATCAGTCCCCAGTCGAGGAACGCACCGTACTCGTTCACCCACGACACCTTGAGGAAAGCGAAGTCGCCCACCTTGGCCAGCGGCGTCTGCGTGGTTGCCACGAGCCGCTCCTCGTTGTCAAGGTAGACGAAAACGTCAAGCTCGTCACCCGGCTTACAGCCCTCTGGCACGTATCTCGCGGGCATAAGCACCTCCCCTTCGTCGCCTCCGTCAAGATATATTCCGAAATCAACCTGCTTGACCACGGTCATGCGGTTGTAGTCACCTAATTTTATAAAGGTCATAATTCTTCTCTTATTATTGTATTTATGTGGAGTTAAGGAGTTATGTAGTCAAGGAGTTAAGACAAATGCCTACACCGGGTTAAGCCGCTTGTCTATTTCTTGTATGACATTGTGCAACAAGACATTTGTCTTAACTCCTTGACTACATAACTCCTTAACTACTTGTATTCAAAGAAAGCTCGTCTTCCATTTCCAGCATTCCGTCCTTCATTTCAATCGTCCTGTCGGTGATTTTGGCAAGGCTTTCGTCGTGCGTCACGATGACGAACGTCTGCCCTGTCCTGTCCCTAAGGTCGAAGAACAGCCGGTGGAGCTCATCCTTGTTCTTTGAGTCAAGGCTTCCTGACGGTTCGTCAGCCAGTATCACGGCCGGCCTGTTTACCAGCGCGCGCGCCACGGCCACTCGCTGCTTCTCGCCTCCGGACAGTTCGTTGGGCTTATGGTCGGCACGGTCAGAAAGCCCCATGAAGTCTAAAAGCTCCATCGCACGCTTCTTGGCCTCGCTCTTTGACATACCCGCAATAAACGCCGGCAACATGACATTCTCCACTGCCGTAAACTCCGGCAGCAACTGGTGGAACTGGAAAACAAAGCCGATACGCCTGTTGCGGAACTCCGACAGTTTCTTAGCGCCAAGCTTCCTTACGTCCGTTCCATCTATAATGATGTCGCCACTGTCAGGCTTGTCAAGCGTGCCTATTATCTGAAGAAGGGTTGTCTTGCCGGCTCCGCTCGGACCGACAATGCTCACCACCTCGCCTTTGTCTATGTGCAGGTCGATTCCCTTGAGTACTTGCAGTGAACCGAAGCTCTTTGTTATACCTTTGATGTCTATCATTTTCTTTTATTTTGAGTTGACAAGCATACGAGTAACAAGCAGACAAGGAGATATGCCTTAATAGCTTACTTCGATTCAAAATATCGTAACAAGGCATATCTCCTTGTCTGCTTGTTACTCGTATGCTTGTCTACTATTAATTAAAATGTTTCCTTATCCACGTTGTCAGCATGTCGTACGCGCTGCGCTGCTCATGGTGCTGCGGGTCAGCGAACGTCATAATATCCACCGATTCGCCGTATTGGTCGGGGAAGATTATCATCAGGCTCTTGCCTGAGAAATTTCCCGTAAGCTCCTCGGGCAGGCGTTCCAAGGCCGATTTGTACGATATGGTGCCTTTACGAGCCGTAACGACTACGAACAGATGGTCGTCAGCCACGCCAGAGGAAAGTTTCGGCATGTCTATCCAATGCGCCATGTACGTGTATTCGGCCTGCACACTCGGATGGTGGCTCTGTATATATTGGTTGATGAGCGACAGCGTCTCGCGCTTGGCATGGAACTGCATGCGGCATTCAAGGTTCTCCGCCATTCGGGTCAACCGCTCCAACCAACGGTAGAATCCAGGCTCAAGCTCAGCCCTCGAGGGCACTGCCACCTGTATGCGCCGTATCGTATTGAAAGGCCGCAAGCAGCGCACTATTATGATTTGTCGGTTCAGTCCGGAGAACAATCCTGGTATGAACTCTCCCCAGAACTGCCTTGCCGAGTCTTGCCCTGCATGCATTCCCATGATGATTTCGGAAGCGTTGAATTCCTTGAAGGCGTGCTTTATGCCATTGGTTATATTCGTAGCTATGCGTACTTGAGTCTGAACCATTACGCCGGAGTAGTTGGCCACCTTCGTAACATGCGCCAGAAGGCGCCGCCCTCGCTCCTGATACTGTAGCCTGTTGGTGTCGTCATAAACAACGTTGAGCGCCACAATGCCACGGTTAAGTACCCTGTTGCGCATCATTACGGCAAGCCCCACAAGCGTGTCAATGCTCGTATCGTGCTTTATCGGCACCATTATCTTCTCGTCGTCGGCCTTCTCGTCCTCTGGAACGGCCGCGCTGTTCTCGAGCGCAATCTGCTTCGAGGCACGCTCGGTAGTGAACGAACTGAAGATACACGTCACCAAGATAAGTATCACCGTGCCGTTAAGCACGTCGTCGTTAAGCAGCCTTTGTCCTGACGGTGTTATCAAGTTATATCCAACCATGACTGCCGCCAGGGTGGCTCCGGCCTGCGCGTTGCTCAGTCCGTATATCAGTTCACGCTCCACGGCACGCATGCCGAAGAGCTTTTGGGTGAAGAACGACGCAATCCACTTGCTCGTCAAGGCCACCAATATCATGACGCATGCCACCTGGATGGTGTCAAGCCCGCCGAAGAGAAGCCTCACGTTGACAAGCATGCCGACGCCTATAAGGAAATAAGGTATGAAAATGGCGTTGCCGACAAACTCGAGATGAAGCATCAACGGCGACAGGTTGGGCACGTAGCGGTTGAGCACCAGTCCCGTAAGGAACGCCCCGAGCAACCCTTCCATGCCGATAAGCTCCATCAGCCCGGCGCCGAGGAAAGTCATGGCGAGCACGAAGATGAACTGCGCCACGTTGTCGCCATAGCGATGGAAGAAGAACCGCGCTATCCGTGGAAAGAAGTATATTATCACGAAGAATACGGCGGCTATCTTGAGAAAGAGCACGAGCCAGAAGATACCGGTAATCTCGCCCTTGAACATTCCGCCGACGATGGCGAGCACGAGCAGCGTCAGCGTGTCGGTGATGGCTGTCGCGCCGACGGCTATCGTGACGCTACGCTGGCGGGCAAGGCCGTAACGCATGACGATGGGGTAAGTTATTATGGTATGCGAGGCGTACATGCTGGCCAGAAGTATGGACGTCATAATGCTGTACTCAAGCACCCCTCGGTTGATGAAGAAGCCCATTGCCATAGGTATGACGAAGGCCATTATGCCGTGGGTGAACGTGCGCACGCGGTTCTTGCGGAAGTTGGCCATGTTCATCTCAAGTCCGGCCAGGAACATTATATAATATAGGCCGACGTGCCCGAAGAGGTCGAACGAGCTGTCCTTGGCCAGTATGTTTAGCCCGTGTGGCCCCACGACAACGCCCGCGAGCACCATTCCCACGATATGGGGAATGCGCAGCTTACCCATGACAATGGGCGCGAAGAGTATGATGCACAGCACGACGAAGAATATCATCGTGGGCGACGTTATGGGAAAATATTGTGACAATCCGGGCATATATGTTATGTCAAGCTGTGTTTTTGCATGCAAAATTGCAAAAAAAAATCATGATTTTATAACATTTGGCTTAAAAGTTGTACTTTTGCAGGCGAAATTTTGTAATATGGAATTTATGGAATTTAAAGAAGTTAAAGAAGTTAAAGCCGAATGACTCGTTAATGAATTAATGGATTATGGCAATAATGATGGAATAACAATGGTTTCCCATTTTTCACTCTTAACCTTTCACCCGACAGGTCATTCGGCTTTAACTTCTCTAACTTCTTTAACTTCTCTAACTTCCGCAAACATTAAATAAAGTATATAATAATATGAACGTAGCAATCGTTGGGGCGAGCGGAGCCGTGGGACAAGAGTTTCTCAGGGTGCTCGCAGAGAGAGATTTTCCTATTGACAACCTCGTGTTGTTCGGTTCTAAACGGTCGGCAGGCACCAAGTACACATTCAAGGGCAAGGAGTACGAGGTAAAACTGCTGCAGCACAACGACGACTTCAAGGACATAGACATAGCCTTCACGTCGGCGGGAGCCGGCACATCAAAAGAGTACGCGGCCGACATTACCAAGTACGGAGCAGTGATGATTGACAACTCGAGCGCCTTCCGCATGGATGACGACGTGCCGTTGGTCGTTCCCGAGTGCAACGCCGAGGACGCCCTCAACCGCCCGCGCGGAATCATCGCCAACCCTAACTGCACCACGATAATGATGGTTGTAGTGCTGCAACCGCTCGAGAAGCTGAGCCACATACGCCGCATACACATCGCAAGCTACCAGAGCGCGAGCGGCGCAGGCGCCGCGGCGATGGCCGAGCTGCAGCAACAGTACAAGGAGATTATGGACGGACAGCCGGTAACGGTAAGCAAGTTTCCCCACCAGCTGGCGTACAACGTGATTCCCCAGATAGACGTTTTCCAGCCCAACGGATACACCAAGGAGGAGATGAAGATGTTTAACGAGACGCGCAAGATAATGCACAGCGACGTGAAGTGCTCCGCAATGTGCGTGCGTGTGTCGTCGCTCAGGGCTCACTCAGAATCCGTATGGATTGAGACAGAGCGCCCCATAAGCGTAGAGGAGGCGCGCCAGGCAATAGCCGCCGCGCCGGGCGTTACTCTTGAGGACGACCCCGAGCACCTTGTTTACCCCATGCCGCTCGACACGGCGGGCAAGGACGACGTATACGTAGGCCGTATCCGCAAGGACCTGGCCGACGAGAACGGGCTTACATTCTGGCTCAGCGGCGACCAGATACGCAAGGGCGCGGCGCTCAACGCCGTACAAATCGCCGAGTATCTTGTCAATGTTGGCAACGTGAAATAACATGCATACATAACAGCCTGGCAATCAGGCAGTTCGTAAAAGGCCACCTTTTAGCTTGTAAAAGGTGGCCTTTTATTGTACAAAACACGGCCTTTCGCGACGCAAAAGGCCGCCTGTCGCCACCGATACGCACGACAGCGCGCAGCCGATGAGCGCCAAAGCGCCGCAACAGTAATATTTGATACGCAAACTTATATTGCTGATAAGTTTCGCCGTAAATGGCAAATGTTTCAATATACTATCATAAAATGTCTCAAAATATCGAAAAAATGGCCCTTCCAAGCGGTATGAGACATTTTGAAACGCCGCTGAAACATATTATAACAAGAGCTTTGTCATAATTATATAATTTTGCGTTCGAGAAACATTTTTTACTTTAAATAACATAAAAAAAACCGAATCATGAAACACTCTATCAAAGTTTGCAAGACTCTCGGTTTGCTGTTCCTCATGAGCATACTGCCATTAATGGCCTTCGCCCAGGGGTCAACAATAACCGTGAAAGGACAGGTCACCGACGAAGAGGGGCCTATCATCGGCGCAACGGTAAGAGAAAAAGGCACCAAGTCGGTAGCCGTCACTGACCTTGACGGTTACTATACTATTAAGGTAAACCCGGGTGCCACACTTACCTTCTCCTATCTTGGCTATCAGAACCAGGACGTAAACGTAGGCAACAAGACTAAGGTTGACGTCAGGATGATATCCGACACCCAGGCACTGAGCGAAGTGGTCGTGGTAGGTTACGGCCAGATGAAACGTTCGGACGTAACCGGTTCCGTTGTATCGGTCAACTCGGAGTCAATCGAGCGCGCCGTTCCCACCAGTATAGACCAGGTGCTCCAGGGACGCGCTGCCGGCGTACAGATTCAGGCCAACTCAGGTACTCCGGGCGCGAACACCAGTATCCGTATCCGCGGTATCAACTCGCTCAACTCAACCAACCAGCCGATTTTCGTAATCGACGGCATTGTTGTAGAGCCACAGAGCACCGACACAAGCGACCCCTTGTCGAGCAACAACCCGCTGGCAAGTATCAACCCGAGCGACATCGTATCGATGGACGTGCTCAAGGACGCGTCGGCAACCGCCATCTACGGCGCCCGCGCCGCTAACGGCGTCATCATGATCACCACCCGCAGGGGTAAGGCCGGCGAAGCCTCTGTGACCTATGACGGCTACGTGGGCTGGCAGGAGATGACGCGTGAGCTGCCAATGATGAACCTTCAGGAGTATGCCCGCCACAGCAACGCGCGTGCGGAAGTGGGCATAAGGGAGTATGAGGACGCCTTCGTTAATCCCGACGCCCTCGGTCCCGGTACCAACTGGCAGGACGAACTATTCCGCAGCGCGCTCATGACGAGCCACAACATCTCTGTGACCGGAGGTTCAGACAAGGCCACCTACTCGTTCTCGGCCGGCTACCTAAACCAGGACGGTATCGCCGTAGGTTCGGGATACAAGCGCCTCACGCTGCGCGGCAACACCGACGCGCAGGTGAAGAAGTGGCTCAAGGCCAGCCTCAGCTTCTCGCTTACGGATTCTAAGCAGGAAGTGGGCGCCGACAACGACGTCATCATGAACACCCTGATGCAGCAGCCCTCGGTAGCAGTAAGGAGCGCCGACGGCTCATTTGACGGTCCTGACGACGTTTACATGCCGGTCAACGCGGTGGCGCTGGCCGAGTTGCGCGAAAACTATAACAAGAAGATGAACTTCCGCTTCAACGCCAATCTTGAAGCTACGCTCTACAAGGGACTGACGTTCAAGACCGAGCTCTCGGCCGACTATAACCTCAACAAGTTCTACTATTACGAGCCTGACTATACGTTCGGCGCCCTGGTAAGCAACACCCGCACGGGCCGCTGGACCAAGACCGACACCAAATACTGGTCATGGCGCAACATCCTGACCTATCAGAACGTCTTTGCCGAAAAGCACACCGTAAACATAATGCTTGGACAGGAGATGAGCCAATCGCACTGGGAGAACCAGGTGAGCACGGCCAACGGCTTCCTCTCTAACAGCACTCACGACCCCTCGGCAGGCGACATTACGACGTCGACGGGTACGGGTACGCAGAACGACAACTCCATATTCTCTTACTTCGGACGCGCGTTCTACTCTTATGACGACCGCTACCTCATCACCGCAACGCTCCGCCGCGACGGCAGCTCGCGCTTCGCGCGCGGCAACCGCTGGGGTTGGTTCCCGTCAGCGGCGCTCGCATGGCGCGTATCCAACGAGAAGTTCATGGCCAAGGCAAGCAAAGTGATCAACAACCTGAAGCTGCGTCTCGGCTGGGGTTCTACCGGTAACCAGAACGTTTCAGACTGGGCTTACATGGCTCTGCTCGCCTCGAAGGGCACGCCGTGGGGCACCGGAGTGCTCAACGCCAACACTCCTAACCCTGACCTGAAATGGGAGACAACGACGTCATGGAACATAGGCTTCGACCTCAACCTCTTCCAGAACCGCATCGAGTTCATCTTCGACTGGTATTACAAGAACACTGACGACCTGCTGCTCCAGCTGCCGTTGCCTACATACTTAGGTTCTTACGGTAACGGCGCAGCCTCGAACCCGTGGCAGAACGTAGGTTCAATGCGCAACACAGGTATCGAGATGACCCTCAACACGGTGAACATCGACAAGGGCGGATTCCAGTGGCGCACCAACATCACCTTCTCGCTCAACCGCAACAAGGTGACCCGCCTCGACACCGAGAGCGCGTCAATCGACAAGACCCTGCTCACCACCGAAAACAACACCGTTACACGTACCGTCGTTGGCAAGCCCGTAGGCCAGCTTTACGGATATAAGGTGATCGGCCGGTTCGACCGTCCGGAGGACTTCTACTATAAGGACGCCCAAGGAGTGGTACGCCCCGTGGCAATACCTGAAGGCAGCTCTATCAGCGAGTCGGGAACATGGATCGGCGACTACATCTTCGAGGACATAAACAAGGACGGCGTAATCAACGCCGAGGACTGTACGTTCATCGGCGACCCGCAGCCCGACTTCACCTACGGTATCGGCAACACGTTCTCATGGAAAGGCTTTGACCTCACGATATTCTTCAACGGAAGCTATGGTAACGACATCCTTAACCTTACGAGAAAGAGTCTCGGCGACGTGCGCGTAAACAGCAACCTGCTGGCTGAATGCGCCGATTATGCAAGGATAGGCGTAATTGACCCGAACCTGCCTGATGACGATTTCCGTAACCTGCACGTAACAAATCCGTCATCACGCCTGCCCCGCCTCAGCGCATCCACGACCAACGCCAACAGCCGCGTAAGCGACCTATGGGTCGAGGACGGCTCATACATCCGCCTGCAGAACATCTCGCTCAGCTATACCTTCCCCAAGTCAATCGTGAACAAGCTGAAACTGCAGAACCTGAAGGTTTACATGAATCTGCAGAACGTCTACACCTGGACCAACTACAGCGGTTATGACCCTGAGGTCGGCTCGATGTACGGCGACGCGCTGATGACCGGCGTAGACTACGGACGTTATCCTTCACCGCGTATCTATACATTCGGTCTTAACATAACTTTTTAACGCAGATCCGTACGAACAGGAATAAAAAGAGAACATTATAATATAAAGGAGAATATGAAAACCAAGATATTATTATTCGGCTCGCTCCTTTCCGCCGGACTGGGCCTGACCTCTTGCGCAGAGGACTTCCTCGATCAGGAGAATACAACCAACATCAACGCCGAGACGTTCTTCAACAGCGACGAGGCCATTAGCGAGGCCGTGTTCCCGCTTTACAACTACGTGTGGAACAACTTTAACGACCAAGCCTATTACGGAATGGGCGACGGAAAGGCCAACAACATAACGGCGCAATACTCTAACTACATATATCCGTACACGAACTTCAACGAGAACGGACTGAGCGAGGGCCTTTTCCAAGCCTGGGGCTCGCTTTACTCAGTGGTAGCGCAGGCCAACAACACAATCAACAACATAGAGGAGCGCTCGACATCGAACGTCAGCGAAGAAGCAAAGACGCACGGCATTGCCGAGGCACGCTTCATGCGCGGCCTTGCTTACTGGTACATTGCCTCGCTGTGGGGCGACGCCATTATCTACTCTAACACCAGCGACATGGTCAACAACTACGTCGTGCCGGCCAATCCGCGCGCCGACGTCATGGAATTCGCCATCCGCGACCTCGAATATGCTGCCGTAAACCTGCCTGCCACGTCACCTGCCACGGGCCGTATCAACAAGTACACGGCTTACGGAATGCTGTCGAGATTGTATCTTTCAATGGCCGGACTGACCACCGAAGGCCGTTACGACGGCACAAACGTAGCCACAGACTTCAACCGCGGAACACGTAACGAATACTATCTTGACCTCGCACGCCGCGCCGCCATGAAGGTTATAACCGAGTCTAACTTCAGTCTTATGGAGAAATACGGCGACTTGTTCAAGATCGAGAACAACAACTGCAAGGAAGATATGTTCCAGCTACAGTGGCTGCAAGGCTCTACCGACGCCATTGGATGGGGCGCAAACCAGACTATATCCACGTTCTTCGGATGGTCTACGATGGTGTGCGACGGCACCAACTGGGGCGGAGCTACATACTGCTCATATGACCTTTTCGTAGAGTACGAGCCTAACGACCTACGCAAGCACGAGTCAGTTGCGTGGTACGGCGAGTATTATCCCGAACTTAACACCAAAGGCGGCGGCTATACTTACGGCATAACGGAAGACGCTGCCACGCAGGGAGCCAACATCAAGAAGTATGTCGTCGGCACGATTGACGACAACGGCGTAAGCTACAAGCAGTCGAGCGGAATCAACACCCACATGCTTCGCCTTGCCGAAGTGTATCTCAACCTTGCCGAGGCGATATTGGGCAACAACCAGTCAACGAGCGACGAAACGGCCCTTTACTATTTCAATGCCTTAAGGACACGTGCCGGACTTGCTCCCAAGCCCAGCATCTCATACGAAGACCTGCGCCATGAACGCCGCGTAGAGCTGGCGTTCGAGGGACAGTATTGGTACGACCTGGTAAGGCGCGCATATTATCACCAACAGGAAGTGGTGAACTACCTGAATTCGCAGAACCGCAACGCAAACTATTATGACGCCTCAACGCATGAATATAAGTTGCCCGACGATTGGACGGGAGTAGGCCCGGGCGTAGCTACGGCGACAGTAAGAAACCTGAAGTTGCCTTATCCAGACACTGACGTAAACCGCAACCCATACCTGCAGAGCGACGGTAACGGTAACCTGCAGACCGTGGCTTATGAATTCGGAGAACGTGAAGTAACGGACGAGCAACTGTACAATTAATTAAATAAGGTCATGAGGTTTATAGGTTTTATGGTCATACGGGTATGCTGAATAAACACTGCAAGTCCCTTATAACCGTAAAGCCTTACAACCCAAAACCGATGGATAAATAACATTTAACGACATTTAAATCATGAAAAGCTTAAAACATATTTGGCTGTTCTGCCTCACACTGGCAACTCTCGGCCTCGTTTCATGCAACGATGACGACGAGGCTTCAAGCAGCTCGCCCATCACCGTGACGCAGATTTACCTTGAAGACGCTGACTCTGACGTGCCCGACAGGCCTGTTGACTTTGCCCGTCTGGGGCAGACTATCCGCATCGAGGGTTCGGGCTTTGCAGGACTTAGGGAACTGTACATCAACGGTTTCGAGACATATTTCAACGTAGCATACGTTACGAATACCAACATCATCGTGTCGATCGACACCGACACACCCGTAAGCGAGGCTGACCCTGAGCAGCGCAACACCATCCGCTTTGTCAAGGGCGGCACCGAATACACCTATCCGTTTACGATACGCGCAGCGTCGCCCATCATCACAAGCATTGACAACACGCTGCCAATGCCTGGCGAGACGGTGGTTGTACGAGGAGAGAACCTTCAGGAAACATCGCTCGTAACACTGCCCGACGGCTCGCAGATTACCGTCATCACCAACGCTCCCGAGGATGAGGACGGCGAGTGGTTCTCGTTCGTAATGCCGAGAGGAGTGAGCACCTACGGTGCGATAACCGTCACCTGTGCCAACGGAACGGCCGTGTCGCCTGAATACTTCAACAACCGCACGTGCATGATTCTCGACTTCGACGGCAACGGAACCCTCGGATACTGGGGCACTGAAGGCGAGGGCAGCCAGATAGGAAAGACAGATCTCGTGGACGACCCGCTGAACACCGGTCGCGGAAAAGTGCTCCAGATAGTTCCGCAACGCATGCTCGACGCAGGCGGAGTGGCAGCAATGAAGTCACGCGCAACCGAGTGCTGGACCAACGGCGACGACTTGGATGACTGGAACTGGATGACCGACGAGATATCTGACACCACCCTGCTAACCGACGTAGCGCTACAGTTTGACATCTACGTACCCGACGCCTGGGGCGGAACCGGCCAGATAGAGGTGTGCCTGTTCAACAATTTCAACTTCGGAGGGTATAACTCTGACGATGCGTCTGACGGCGCCCAGTGCGCTTTCTACATACCTTGGATCGTAGACAACGAGAACGTTCCGTTCCATACTACCGGCTGGCAGACGGTAACGATACCGTTCAGCGAGTTCCGCAAGTATGCCGCAGAGATAGAAGCCGGCGACTCTCCCACCTTCCGCGAGGTCATCGACGAGCGCAACGCCGCCACGTACAAGAACTTCGGCATGGGCTTCGTCAACACCGACATCACGCTCGGCGACGGTACCGAGTTTAAGTCTTCGGTATTCACGGGACGCATCTATATCGACAATTGGCGTATCGTGCCTTGCGCAAGCGAAATAATATCAGACTTCCCCGACGAAGAAGAATAATCCATAAGCAGACCGGCCGGCGGGCTGCATTCCGCCGCCTGGCGGCCGGTCAACTTAAAGTAACATAACAAAAAACAGAATATCATGAAACTGAACAAGATAATTTTCCCGATGCTTGCCGCCCCGCTGCTGCTCACGGGCTGCTATGACGAGAAGATGGAGTGGCACACTCCGGAGGGGCATAATCCCGTAACTTCCGACGAGATACCGCTGCAGCTTCAGGAGGAGATAGACCATTACGACTACATAAAGAACTACATGGCCCAGAATATGCCCGAGACGCCCATAGGAGTGGGCCTGACGGCCAACTATTATATCGACGCCGACGGCGAGCACCCCGACTACGCAGGACTTTGCGACGCGCATTTCCAGCAGTTCGTAACAGGCAATGCCATGAAGATGGACGCCATGGTGAACTCTGACGGAACGCTTAACACGGCCACGCTCGACGCTTTCACGGCCAAGGTGCCCGGCGACAAGCAGATATTCGGCCACAACTTCATCTGGCATACGCAGCAAAGGCAGAACTACCTTTACTCGCTCATTGCTCCACAGATGATTGTCGAGACTGACGGCGACATCCTGACATTGCTCCAGAACGGCGACTTCGAGATGGGAAACACTACGGGCTGGAGCAGTTGGGGCAACAGTTCGACATACGAAGTAGTAGCAGGCGAAGGCTTTGACGGGTCATACGGCCTGGTGCTGAACAACCCGACAGACGCAGAAAGCCACGCAGCGCAACTGGCCTATGACCTGACTTCACCGCTGACGGTGGGCCAGACTTACGTGTTCAGGGCCAAAGTAAAATCGTCAACGCCGGCGGGCTCATTGCAGTTTGCCGTACAGAACAGCACCGATTATAGCGGAGAAGGATACTATACATTCTCTGTGGGCACTGACTGGACCGACATCGAATGCGAATATACCTGCACGATGGCCAACATGAACCGCATGCTGATAAATTTCGGAGCCGTGGCCGGCACCTATTACATCGACAACGTTGAGTTCGGAACGCGCATCGAGCAAGGCGCAGGCACACGGGCCAACCGCGCGACGCGCGCCACCACGATCACGTACATACTGAAAACTCCCGAAGAGAAACGCCAGGCACTGCTCGGAGCTATGGAGAGCTGGATAGGCGGAATGCTCGACCACGTGAAGAACGACACCCGTTTCGTGGGTTGGGACGTCATCAACGAGCCGATTACCGACGACGGCTACTACCGCGGCATTGACAACCAATTCGGCGGAAGCTGGGAAGACGCAAACGGCCTGACGCAGTATGACGCCGCTCCGGTAGAGAACGAGGAGACAGGACTTACGCTTAACTGGGGCGACAACCACTTCTACTGGGGCTATTACCTCGGCATGGACTACGCTACGAGAGCCTTCGAGATAGCCCGCGACCACGCTCTCGCAGGCATGAAGCTGTACGTCAACGAATACGGACTTGAGACAAATCCGACCAAACTGGCAAAGCTCATCGACTTCGTGAACTATATCGACCAGAACAGCACTACCCAGGTAGACGGCATAGCCACGCAGATGCACGTACAGGCTAACGGCATCACGAGAGAGCAGGTGGACCAGATGTTCCAGACCCTGGCCGCAACGGGCAAGCTGGTGCGCGTAAGCGAGCTTGACGTAGCCCTCGGAACATCATCGCCGACGCAGGAAGACCTGCAGCTGCAGTCAGACGTTTACCAGATGATTATCGAGTCGTACAAGGAGAACGTGCCTGCCGAGCAGCGCGGAGGCTTCGTAGTATGGACACTGTCTGACGCCGCCGATGAGCACGAGTACTGGCTCAAGGGCGACAAGCCCAACCTATTCGACGAGAACTACGGCCGCAAGATAGCCTACAAAGGCCTTTGCGACGGCATTGCCGGATACGACATCGGCGCTGACTTCAGCGGCGACATGTGGAAAGACCAGGCTACCGAAGACCAGGAGGACGAGACCGGCGAAGAAGCAGCCGAACCTACTGAATAACAATGACTTACTACTAACCGGCGTCACTTCATGACAAGGCGCCGTGCAAAAGGCCATCTTTTAGCTTGTAAAAGGTGGCCTTTTATCGTGTAAAAGACCGTCTTTTGCAACGCGAAAGACGGTCTTTCGCAAAACACGGGGTAATCATATCACAATTAAAAGGTACCGACATAGTACAAAACGGGACAGCAAGCGTCTTTAAGGTATCATGAAACGTTATTTTATCACCTTACTGATATTGGCGGCGGGGATGGTCATTCCCGAGTCAATCATAGCGCAACAGCGCTACAAAATCGGAGTTTGCGACTGGATGGTGCTCAAGCGCCAGAAGCTCGGCGAGTTCAAGCTGGCCAAAGAACTGGGCTGCGACGGGCTCGAGATGGACATGGGCGGCCTCGGCACACGCAACTCTTTCGACAACAAGATGCGCGACCCCGAGTCGGTGCGCGTATTCACCCACATGGCCGACAGCTTCGGCATAGATGTAGGCGCGGTAGCCATGTCGGGCTTCTACGGCCAGAGTTTCGCCAAGAAAGAAAGCTGGCGCTGGCTTATACAGGACTGCCTAAACACGATGGACGTATTCGGTGCGCGCGTAGCCTTTCTGCCTTTAGGCGGCTGCGGCAACGGCTGGGCCGACTCTACAGAACTGCGCCGGCAGATAGTATGGCGGCTGCATGAGGCGGGCGAGATGGCCAAGGCCCGCGGCAAGGTAATAGGAATAGACACCCCGCTCGACGCCGAGGGCAACATCAGGCTGCTCGACGAGATTGGCTCCGACGGCATAAAGATATTCTACAAGTTCCAGACCGCCGTCGAGAACAAGCAAGACATCGCCAAGGAAATAAAGACCCTGGGCAAGGACCGTATCTGTGCCATCCACGCAAGCAATACCGACGGCGTGTGGCTGCGCCACGACAAGGCCATAAACATGAAGAAAATCAAGAAGGCGCTCGACGCCACCGGATGGTCCGGATGGCTCTTCGTTGAACGCAGCAGGGACGTCAACCAAGTGCGCAACGTGAAAGTTAATTATGGCGAAAATGTTAAATATTTAAAAGAAATACTGCAATGAGAAAAATTATCGCTATTTTTGTATCGCTAATAACATTGAATACCGTAAACGCCCAAACCTTTAAATTAGACTCCGACGGACGCGACCAAGGCTATGTGAACACCATCCTCGGCCGCTCGAAGAAAGTCACCGACGCCCTAAACATTACGGGCACGGCTAAGGGAGAGCAAGTAATGAACATTGTAGCTAACCGCTATTTCGAGCTGAATGACATTTATGAAGAGAGAGACAGCCTGAAGAAGGCGGCCTCGGCCCTTACCGGCGACGCGAAGAAACAGGCGCAGGCATTTGCCGAAAGCCAAAAGGACAGCAAGCTGTACCGCTCTCACTTCGCTTTCGATGCTGACCTGTCGCTGTTTCTCGACGCCTCGCAAATCGAGACGGTAAAGGACGTCATGACGTACAACGTTGTAAAAGTAACATATGACGCGCAGTGCGACATGATACCTACACTCACCGCAGAGGAGAAAGCCCAAATCCTTGCGTGGCTCAAGGAAGCCCGCGAGTTTGCCATAGACGCCGAAAGCTCGAAGAAGAAGCACGAGGCATTCGGCAAATACAAGGGCCGTATCAACAACTACCTGAGCAAGCGCGGATACAACCTTACTAAGGAACGCGAGGCTTGGGCAGAACGTGTAAAGGCAAGAGGAGGCACGTTGTAATTCAAAATTCACAATTCATAATTCATAATTGGGTAAGCAGCGTCTACGCACATTGTCTGATACTAATACGTAAAAGACGGTTGAAGCCTATATAACCCGAGCAATGGCTATGAATTGTAGATTATGGATTACACAACAGAATGCCAAGCACGGCAGGCCCGCCGACAACCCGATTACGAATTATGAATTGTGAATTATGAATTATAAACTACTAACCCTATTTATCACCGCGGCCGTGCCAACACCAGCCGCGGCCCAGCAAAACGGCATTACCGACACACGCAACAGCAAGTATGCCGTAGTCAATTCAACACCTATTGACGCAGTCAAATGGAACGGAGGCTTCTGGGGCGAACGTTTCGGCGTATTCAGCGGCACATCCGTACAAAGCATGTGGGAGACATGGAAGTCTGACGAAGGCAAAAGCTACAACAACTTCCTAATAGCCGCAGGCAAGAAGAAGGGCAAACGCCACGGCCCGCCATTCCATGACGGCGACATGTACAAGTGGCTTGAGGCCGTTGCTGCCGTCTACGCGGTAAACAAAGACCCTGAGCTGGACAAAATCATGGACGACGTAATCGACCTGATAGCCCGCTCACAACGGCCTGACGGCTACCTGCACACACCCGTTATCATAGCCGACAGGCTGAAAGCAGAGAAACAGTCGGGCCAAATCGCGTCTGACGAGGCGAAAGAGAACGAGAATATCGGCACAAAGGTAGGCACCAGCGGCGACGGACGATTCGGCAATCCGCTGAACTTCGAGGCTTACAACCTCGGTCATCTAATAACCGCCGGTATCATACACAAGCGCGCGACGGGCAAGACAACCCTGTTCGACTGCGCCGTTAAGGCTGCCGACTGCCTTTACGACTTCTACATGAACCCGTCTGCCGACGCGCTGGAGAAAGGCGTCATCTGCCCGTCACACTACATGGCGGTGACCGAAATGTACCGTGAGACAGGCAACCAGAAGTACCTTGAATTGTCAAAGCAGCTCATAAACATACGCGACAGCGTGAAGAACGGCACCGACGACAACCAGGACCGCATACCGTTCCGCCAGCAGTACAACGCCATGGGGCACTCCGTCAGGGCTAATTACCTGTACGCCGGAGTGGCCGACCTGTACGTAGAGGACGGCGAGGCACAGCTGAAGAAGAACCTCGACGCCATCTGGAACGACCTGGTAAACCGCAAGATGTACATCAACGGAGCCTGCGGCGCGCTGTACGACGGCACCTCTCCCGACGGAACGGAGTACAACCCGGACCTCATCCAGAAGGTACACCAGAGCTACGGACGCCCTTACCAGCTGCCCCACTCCACCGCCCACAACGAGACTTGCGCCAACATAGGCAACATGTTGCTAAACTGGAGAATGTTCCAGGCCACAGCCGACGCAAAATACACCGACCTCGTAGAGAACTGCCTGTACAACAGCATTCTCTGCGGAATAAGCCTTGACGGCACAAAATATTTCTATACAAACCCCCTGCGCATGTCGGACGAACTGCCCTACGACCTGCGCTGGCCCAACGAACGCGTGAAGTACATCAGCTGTTTCTGCTGTCCGCCAAACACGTTGCGCACACTTTGCGAGGCTCAGGACTATGCGTACAGCGTAGGAAAGGGCGAGATTTACGTCAATCTTTACGGCGCGAACACGCTCAATACAAAGCTTGAAGGCATTGGGGAGATTACCCTTGAGCAGAAGACCGACTACCCCTGGGACGGCAACGTGGCGCTTACGATAGCCAAGCTGAAGGGCAAGAAGGACTTTACACTAAAGCTCAGGATACCAGCTTGGTGTAAAGGCGCAAGGATACTCGTCAACGGCGAGCCCGTAAATGCCGACACAAGCAGCGAAAGCTACGCGGCCGTGACCCGCCAATGGAAGAAAGGCGACACGGTGACTCTCGACATGCCGATGGAAGCCAAGCTTATAGAAGCGAACCCGTTGGTTGAGGAATGCCGCGGACAAGTGGCCGTACAGCGTGGCCCGATACTGTATTGCATCGAGAGCAACGACCTCGGCGGTGCTGACATCGACAACATCGCGATACCGGCCGACGCCAAGTTTACGCCCGTTGAAACGACTATCGAAGGCAGCCGAATCATGGCTCTCGAGACTGAAGCCGTAGACCGTGGCGAGACATCATGGCAAGGCACACTTTACAGAGAGATTAACGACAACGACAAAAAAGTTAAAATACGCCTCATCCCCTACTACGCATGGGGCAACAGGGGCAAAAGCGAAATGACTGTATGGATACCCGTAAAACTCTAATAACATCAATCTTTGCCGTAACTATCGGCCTAACTTCGTATGCGACCGACTTGCTCGTCAAGCCGGGCGCATACTCTATCGAGAAAGCCCTGCAACAAGCACGTGAGGAAAGGCGGCTGAATAATGCCACGGACATCTGCCTGCGACTGCAGGAAGGCGTCTACCAGCTTAACCAACCGATAACGATACGCCCCGAGGACAACGGCACACGCATAGTGGCCGACGGCAAGGTGACCATCAGCGGAGGCGTAAGCATAAGCGGATGGAAGAAGGAAGGAAAGTTCTACGTGGCCGACGTGCCAGACTTCAACGGCCGTCCGCTGGAGTTCAGGCAGCTTTGGGTGAACGGAAAGAAGGCCGTAAGGGCAAGGGACGTCGACGACTTTGAGCAAATGTTCCGTATCCGCAGCGTCGACAAAGCCAACGAAACGATATACGTTCCGGCCAAGGCGGTGAAGAAAATCATTAACGCAAAATATCCGGAAATGGTGCTCCACGAGATGTGGTGCATAGCTAATCTACGAATCAAGAATATAAAAATCCAGGGCGACAGCGCTGCCGTGACTTTCCACCAACCCGAAAGCCACGTGCACTTCATGCATCCCTGGCCGTCGCCAATGGTCACAACGGACGGCCACAACTCGGCTTTCTACCTGACAAACGCCAAGGAACTGCTGGACAGCGAGGGCGAATGGTATCTTGACGCACGCGCGTCCAAACTGTATTACATACCCCGCAAGGGCGAGGACATGGGCAGCGCGGAGGTAATAGCGCCGGCGGTTGAGACGCTGGTACAGGTAGCAGGCACGCCGGACGAACCCGTCAAGGACGTAACCTTTGAGGGTATAACGTTCAGCTACGCCACCTGGATGCGTCCGTCTGTCAGCGGACATGCCCCTCTTCAGGCAGGAATGTACATGACCGAGGCGTACAAGCTGCGCCCGAAAATGGACCGTCCCAACGGCGACCACAAGCTGGACAACCAGGGATGGGTAGGCCGCCCGGCGGCAGCGGTAAGCCTCAACTGCGCCGAGAACGTATCGTTCACCAAGTGTACGTTCGAGCATAACGCATCGACAGGCCTCGACTACCACCTTTATATAAAAGGAGGAACGGTTGACCGCTGCATCTTCCGCGACATCGGCGGCAACGGAATACTGGCCGGAGGCTTCAGTCCGGAGGGTTTCGAGGCGCACAAGCCTTACGACCCGGCCGACAGACGTATCATCTGCACGGGGCTGAACATCACCAACAACCTCATCACCGACGTAACCAATGAAGACTGGGGCTGTGTAGGTATAGGCGCAGGCTTCGTAAGGGACATACGCATCTGCAACAACGAAATTAGCGACGTATCCTATACGGGCATATCCGTTGGCTGGGGATGGAACCAGCAACCCTGCTCCATGGCAAACAACCTGATTAGCGGTAACCTGATATACAACTACGCCAAGCACATGTACGACACTGCGGGAATATACACCTTGGGCGCGCAACCCCACTCTCTGATAAAGGGGAACGTTGTCCGCGACATCTATACCCCAAGCTATGTGCACGACCCTGAGCACTGGTTCTACCTGTACACCGACGAGGGTTCGTCAGGCATTACGGTGCGCAACAACTGGACTCCGGCGGAGAAATACCTCAAGAACGCCAACGGCCCGGGCAACACATGGGAGAACAACGGCCCTGCTGTAGCCGACAGTATCAAGGCCAACGCAGGCATAAGGAAATAGCGGAGCAAATTTCATAGTTTGCGAAAGGCGGCATTTCGCGCTGCGATTTGCCGTCTTTTACCGTACAAAAGACGGTCTTTTACAAAGCAAAAGGCCGCATTCCGCAAGACAGAAGGTAACACACTGAATGTCAACAAGTTAAAACCTAAGCAAGAATCAATGGCCGTTAATGCGGCAATAACATTGTTCAAGGCTAAACCACTACTAACCATAAAAAAACAATATAACAAGAAACTAATATATGGAAAAGACGAAAAGCAGCTTGAAAAGCACCATCGCGGTGTCGCTGACAAACTATCTTGACGCGGGAGCCATCGTGGCCGGCGCCAGCGGACTTACCCTCTGGCAGGACTATCTCGGACTGACCGAGGGACATCTCGGCCTGCTCAACGCCATAAGCGCCAACTGCCTTGGCGCCGCAATAGGCGCCATCATCGGCGGATTCCTTGCCGACAAGTACGGACGCAAGGCCATCTATACGTACAACATGCTGGTGTACATGCTCGGCGTGGCGCTCATCATGTTCTCGTTCAACTTCCCCATGCTGCTTGCCGGCTTCCTTGTTACCGGCATTTCGGTAGGCGTGGGCGTGCCGGCGTCGTGGACCTACATTTCAGAAAACTCCGAAGTAGGCAACCGCGGACGTAACATAGGCATATCACAGATGGCATGGGGCATTGGTCCTACCATCATCCTGATACTCGGAACGCTGCTCGCGCCACCTACGGGAGCCACCGCCGACAGCGCCGGAGTGCTGTTCGCCCCCGTCGTCAAGACGCTTGCCGACCTGCTTACCGGCGGCACAGCCGAAGGCACGGCGCTCAACGTGTTCAGCAGCCGACTGGTGTTCGCCTCGCTGTTCATCGTGGCATTTATCGCATGGAACCTGCAACGCCGCCTCGACGAGTCGGCAGAATGGAAGGCCGAGAAGGCCAAGGCAACCGCCGACGGCAATAAAGGCACATTCGCGTCGTTCGGTTCACTCTTTACAAATAAGGTCAACATCCGCACGATACTCTTCCTTGCGGGTATCTACCTTACATGGAACCTGGTAAGCTCGGTGATGGGCTTCTTCCAACAGCACATATACGAGACGGCCGGAGGCCTCTCTAATCAGCACGCCAACATGCTTTCCGTGGCGCAGTGGGTAATCATCATCATCACAACTTTCTTCTTCTCGATGGTTGTCGACAAGGTTAACCAGCGCTGGCTCTACGCTTTCGGCGTGGGCATGGGCGTAATCGCCTGGGTGATTATCGTCACGATAGGCGTCAACAGCATTGCGGGCCTGCTCTTCTTCACCCTCATCTGGGGTATACAGGCCGGCGTTTCGGTACAGTCGTTCTATGCTCTGTGGGCATCGGAGCTGTTTCCCGCCAAGTACAGGGCTGCCGCCCAGGGCATAATGTTCTTCATCGTGCGCGGAGTATCGGCACTGTGGGGACTCGGTTTCGTCTACATCTACGGCGAGAACGGCGAGGGATTCACCCTTGCGGCGTACATCATGATGGCTCTATTGGTTATCTCAATGTTAATCGGAACAATATGGACACCGCAGACAAGAGGCAAGACACTTGAACAAATAACAAAAGAAAGATATGGCGACGACATCTAAAGCAACGTGGATTTGGTATCCGGGCGACTACGAGATCTGGCTCGGCAACAAGATGAACAACCGCCGCACCGACCGCGGCGCATACTTCCCGCCGTTCTGGAAGCAGGACAGCCATTACGTAACCGTTGAGTTCAGCAAAGCCGTGAGCCTTGCTGAAGACGAGACGCTGACCATTGCCACGGAGGGCGACTACAACATAAAGATTGACGGCAAAATGCTGTTCGGCATGCCTGCAACGTTCACGCTGCCTGCCGGAGAGCACCGCATAAACATAAAAGTACACAACCAGGCCACTCCGCCAGCTCTATACGTAAGCGGAAAGACTGTAAATACAGACGCCACATGGAACGTAACGTTCGAGGACAAGGAGTGGATTGACGAAAGCGGAAAGGCCAGCGACACGTCGTCAACGGTCTACATGCCCGCCGGTTGCTGGAACTTCAACACGCCGGAGCAACTGCCCTCGGCGTTCAACCTTAGCCGCAAGCGCATCTGTCCGGTAAACAATGACGGCAGCCTGTACGACTTCGGCCGCGAGACCTTCGGCTATGCCGTGCTCAAAGGCATAAATGGCAACGGCACGATAGACCTGTACTACGGCGAAAGCGAAGAGGAGGCTCGCGACAAAGAGTATTGCGAGACGCTGGACAAGCTCATCGTAAAGGACGGCAAAGTGACTGACCTTGCCACTAACAAGACCACCGAGCTTACAGCTGAATACGTCATGTCGAACAGCAAGGCGCTGCGCTTCATCTACATAGAGACCAATGGTTGCACCGTAGACGGCGTGGAACTTGACTACGAATACATGCCCGAGAAGGAGAAAGGCACATTTAAATGCAATGACGAAGAGCTGAACCGAATATGGGAAATAGGCGCTTATACCATGCAGCTTACTTCCCGCGAGTTTTTCATTGACGGCATAAAGCGCGACCGTTGGGTGTGGAGCGGCGACGCATCGCAAAGCTACCTGATGAACTATTACCTCTTCAACGACAACGAAATGGTAAAGCGCACGACATGGCTGTTGGCCGGCAAGGCTCCGATAACGAGCCACATCAACACCATTATGGACTACACGTTCTACTGGTTCAACTCCGTTTACGACTACTACATGTACAGCGGCGACCGCCATTTCCTGACTCAGATATACCCGACAATGCAGACCTACATGACGTATGTGCTCGGACGCACCGACGAGGACGGCATGGTGGAGGGTCTTCCGGGCGACTGGGTGTTCATAGACTGGGCAGACAAGCCCATGGACAAGCAGGGACAGATAGCCTTCGAGCAGATACTCTTCAGGAAATCACTTGAGTCCATAGCCGCCGTTGCAGCGCTTGTCGGTGACAACGAGAGCGCCGACAAATACGCAAACATGGCCGATGAGCTGGGCAAGAAGCTATTGCCCTACTTCTGGAACGACGACAAACAGGCACTTATGCACAACCGCCGTGACGGCAAGCAGAGCGAAGAGGTGTTCCGTTATCCCAACATGTTCGCCATAATGTACGGCTATCTTGACAATGAAAAGCAGGATGCGGTGAAGCGTTCGGTAATCCTCAATGACGACGTTCTCAAGATAACGACCCCCTACATGCGTTTCTACGAGCTTGAAGCACTGTGCATGCTCGGCGAACAAGACCGTGTAATGCAGGAAATGAAAGCTTATTGGGGCGGCATGTTAAATGAAGGAGCCACATCGTTCTGGGAGAAATACAATCCCGAAGAGAAAGGAACGGCACGCCTGGCGATGTACGGTCGCCCGTACGGCAAGAGCCTCTGTCATGCCTGGGGAGCAAGTCCCATATACCTGCTCGGCCGATATTACCTCGGCGTAGAGCCGGTAAAACCAGGTTACGAAGAGTACACCGTAAGACCGAAACTCGGCGGACTGGAATGGATGGAGGGCAATGTGCCCACTCCTTTCGGCTCAGTCTACGTCAAAATGGACGCCAACACCATAACCGTAAATAGCGACGGAGGCCACGGTACGCTCATTATCGGTGACAAGAACAACGAAAGAAAGATAGAAATACTACCCGGAAAAGAAATCAACGTGAACTTATGAAAACAGCACGCAACCTACTGATTACGAGTATTACACTGGCTTTGACCGGCTGTGGAAGCACAACCACGAAAGTCGTTACCGAACAATCGCTGCCGCAAACGCAATACGCGGCGTCGCTTGTGGAGAAATATATCCCCTCAATAGGCAAGGGATACAAGATAAACATAGGCTTAGCCGCCGACACAACAGGCCTCGAAAAGGAAGGATTTACAATAAAGAGAAAGGGCAAGAAGATTACAATCACGGGAAATGATGCGTCAGGTGCCATCTACGGAACTAACCGCATGCTTGAATATTTCACGCAATACGGCAATCTCGAAATGCCTGAAATAATCGTCGACTCTCCCGAGATGAAAATCCGCGGAGCATGCGTTGGACTGCAAAAGACGGTTTACCTGCCCGGCCATAAGGTTTACGAGTATCCTTATACACCGGAAAACTTCCCGTGGTTCTATGACAAAGAGCTGTGGATAAAGTATCTTGACATGCTCGCAGCGGACAATATGAACGCCGTTTTCTTGTGGAACGGCCATCCGTTTGCCTCACTTGTCAAGCTCGAAGACTATCCCTTCGCCGCGGAAGTTGACGATGCGACTATGGCGAAGAACCAGGAGATGTTCTCGTTCCTCACCACCGAGGCGAAGAAACGCGGCATTTGGGTTATCCAAATGTTCTACAACATCATTCTGTCGAAGCCCTTTGCCGACCATTACGGCATTCCGACGCAGGACCGCAACCGTCCTATTACGCCGTTGATAAGCGACTACACGCGCAAAAGCATTGCCGCGTTTATCGAGAAATACCCAAATGTGGGCTTCCTTGTGTGCCTTGGTGAGGCCATGGCAACAATCGAGGATGACGTTGAATGGATGACGAAGACCATCATTCCGGGTATCAGGGACGGTCTGAAAGCATCCGGACGGACTGACGAACCGCCGATTATCCTGCGCTCACACGACACCGACGGACCGCTGGTATTGAAGAAATCGCTGCCGCTTTACAAGAACATATACACCATGACGAAGTATAACGGCGAGTCATTGACGACGTACGAGCCGGGCGGACCATGGGGAGAAACGCAGAAACAGCTTAGCAGCGTAGCCCCGATACACATCAGCAACGTGCACATCCTGGCTAACCTCGAGCCGTTCCGTTGGAGTTCGCCGGCATTTACGCAAAAAGCCGTACAGGCGATGCACCGCGTCCACGGCGCAAACGGTCTGCACCTGTACCCACAGGCGAGCTATTGGGACTGGCCTTATACGGCCGACAAACTGCCCGGAGGCAAACGACAGCTGCAGATTGACCGCGACTGGATGTGGTACGCGGCATGGGGACGTTACTCATGGAACTGCCATCGCGGCACAGACAATGCTTATTGGGAAAAGCGGCTGGCCGACTTTTACGGCACGGACACGCTCACCGCAAAGCGCATTATCGAAGCACTTGACGAAAGTGGAGAGATAGCGCCCAAGCTGTTAAGGCGTTTCGGCATAACAGAAGGCAACCGCCAGACACTTCTCTTGGGCATGAAGATGGGACAACTCATCAACCCCTACAAGTACACTGTTTACGAGGAGTTCTACCAAAGCTGCGGTCCTAAAGGCGAGAAGCTCATCGAATACGTTGAGAAAGAGTGGAAACACCAGCCTCACGAGGGCGAACTGCCGCTCGACATCATCAACCAATGCGTGACGCACGGCGACAAAGCAGTGGCCGCAATAAGCGGACTCAGTGGCAAAATAACGAAGAATAAGGACGAGTTTGACCGTCTCGTGAACGACATGAACTGCTACAAGGACTTCGCTTACTCGTTTAAGTACAAGGTGTTGGCGGCACAACAGGTGCTCAACTACAAGTGGAGCAAGGACATAAACTTCCTTAACAAAGCCGTGCCGCTGCTCGAAAAGAGCAACGATTACTACAAAATGCTTGTAGATAAAACAGAAAATACTTATCTTTACGCCAACAGTATGCAGACGGGACACCGCCGAATACCCGTCGGAGGGGATGATGGCAAGTTCAAGACATGGACGGAAATGATGCCCGTTTACGAGGAAGAACTGGCCAACCTGAAGTCAAACATAATAAAGCTGACATCTCCCAACCAGGCTGACGACCAGGAAGAAAAGATAGTAATGGCTGAAAACGCTCCCGTAAAACTCATCAGCAATTACAAGAGAATAAAGCTGGAGAAAGGCGTCAAGCTGTTCGAGAACCGTGACGAAGCCATCGACTCGCTTGCTCCAGAGCTTGAAGGATTGGAGGCGTTGATTATGAATCGCGACACGACCCGCATTAACGGAGGCGTAGTTGAGTTTGAAACCGACAAGCCGGTGAAAATGCTCGTAGGCTTCTTTATTGACGATCAAAACAAGTTCGCAAGTCCTCCGAAACTCGAGATTGACGCCACCGGAAACGAATTCGGCCAGGCCGAGCCTATTATAAGCAATGCCATCGTCATGTCAAACATGCCCATCGTGAACATCCACGCATACCACATGCCAGCCGGACACCACACCATCCGCTTGCCGAAAGGTATCATAATGGTGGCAGGATTCACGGCAACCGACCTTAAAATCCGTGACGCCGGACTCAACGGTTTGAGTGATGAAGTAGACTGGTTGTTCATGGAATAACATAATGATAAAAAACAACCGTCTTGCAAAAGGTGCCCTTTTACAATGCGAAAGGCCATCTTTTACACGATAAAAGGCCACCTTTTGCAAGCCAATATGCCGTGTTTTACAACCTCGGAAAAATCGAGGCTAAACGTATCCGACAAACGCCTATATCAAGAAAGAAATGGTTAGAAACATAATCTTCATACTATTACTACTAATCGCGGCCGACTCACAAGCGCAAAACCGTAGCCGCCGGCGCGCCAAGGCACAACCAACGGTACAGACGGAGGTGAGCCAAGAGGCGATGCGTAACATATATAACAAGGTAAGGACTCCGTACAAATACGGCCTTGTTGTCGCTCCCGAGAGCAATGACAGGAAAGTAGACTGCCCCACGGTGTTCCGCCAAGGCGACATGTGGTACATGACTTACGTGTGCTACAACGGCTCTAACGGAACCAATGGCCGCGGCTACGAGACATGGATAGCCGAGAGTAAAGACCTTCTCCACTGGCAAACCCTCGGCCGTGTGCTGGCTTTCGGCAACGAAGGCTGGGATATGAACCAGCGTGGAGGATTCCCTGCGTTGATTGATAACGAATGGGGCGGCAGTTATAACATCCAGAAGTTCAAGGACCGCTATTGGATGACCTACATAGGAGGAGCCGGAACCGGATATGAATCTGTCAACGCTCCGCTCAGTATCGGACTTGCTTCAACCGATGGCGACGTGACCAAAGCCCATCTATGGGAAACCTACAAGAAGCCCATAATGTCGTATGACGACAAGGAAGCGCAGTGGTGGGAGCAGATGACCCAGTACAAAAGCACGGTCTACATGGTGGACAAAAAGAAGTTCGGATACCAGTTCATGATGTTCTACAACGCAGCGGGAAAGAACGAGACACATCCGAAGGGTGAGCGTGTTGGCATTGCTTTCTCGAACGATATGAAGAAATGGAAACGCTATGAGGGCAATCCCGTCTTTGCGCACGACTCTGACGGCACAATAACCGGCGACGCGCAGATAGTAAAGATGGGCAACCTTTACGTGATGTTCTACTTCTCTGCGTTCAATCCTACACGTGAATACAACGCCTTCAACACGTTCGCGGCCAGCTATGACCTCATCCATTGGACTGACTGGCAGGGCGAAGATCTCATCATTCCGTCGAAACCTTACGACGAAATGTTTGCCCACAAGAGTTGCGTTATCAACCATAACGGAGTGGTGTACCACTTCTATTGCGCAGTGAACAACCATGACCAGCGCGGTATTGCCGTTGCGACAAGCAAACCGATGGGCAAGAGTGAAGTGAACTTTCCGCGTCCTAACGCAACGGGAAAGAGGTTTATCACCTCATTGAACGACAATTGGAGCATTACGTTCGACCGCAAGACATTCGTCAAGGACATACCTTTCAACCTCGACGATTACTACGGCGCGTTGCAAAAAGAGCACGGCAACCTGCATGGTAACGCAACGTTCAAGAAAACGTTTACCGCTCCCGACATGGACGGCAAGCAGTACTTCATCCGATTTGAGGGCGTAGGCACATACGCCGAAGTGACCCTCAACGGCAAGCGTCTCGGCCGTTACGACATCGGCAGGACAACAAAGACGATAGACATAACCAAGAACGTCAACAAAGGTGGCGACAACGAACTTACAGTAAGAGTATCACATCCCAAGGGAATAACCGACATGCCGTGGGTATGCGGCGGTTGCAGTTCCGAATGGGGATTCAGTGAAGGCTCTCAACCGTTCGGCATTTACCGCCCCGTAGTTCTCGAAATAACGGACAAGACACGTGTTGAACCGTTCGGAACGCACATCTGGAACAACGCTACGGCCGACAGCCTGTTTGTCGAGACGGAAGTGAAGAACTACGGGAACACCGCCGACACCATAAGCGTTATCAGTAAAATATGCGACAAGAGCGGTAAACAGGTTATCCGCCTGACCGACAATATCGTGCTGAAACCGGGCGAAATGAAGCTCGTAAAGCAACAAGCAGCCATCAAGGACGCACACCTTTGGGACGTTGACGACCCTTATCTGTACACACTCAACACCATTTTGAAACGTAACAATAAGGCCACTGACGACCTCGTTACGCCCTTCGGAGTGCGTACATCGAGCTGGCCGCTCAACAGAAAAGACGGTGACAACCGCTTCTACCTGAACGGAAAGCCAGTATTCATCAACGGAGTGTGCGAGTACGAGCACCAGTTCGGACAGAGCCACGCCTTTACCGACGCGCAGATTGACGCCAGAATAAAGGAAGTGAAAAGCGCCGGATTCAACGCTTTCCGTGACGCCCACCAGCCACACAACCTGCATTACAAAGACCTGATAGACAAGGAAGGCCTGCTGTGGTGGCCCCAATTCTCTGCTCATATATGGTATGACACGCCCCAGTTCCGCGAAAGTTTCAAGCGCCACCTGGTGCAATGGGTTAAGGAACGCCGCAACTCTCCGTCCATTATACTGTGGGGATTGCAGAACGAGAGCACCCTGCCCGCCGACTTTGCAAAAGAATGCATGGACATAATAAAGCAGATGGACCCGATGTGCGCCACCATGCGCCTCGTGACGACCTGCAACGGAGGCGACGGAACTGACTGGAACGTAGTGCAGAACTGGAGCGGAACATACGGCGGAAAGCTCGAAAACTACGCCGAGGAACTGAAACGTGACGACCAGCTGCTCAACGGCGAGTACGGCGCATGGCGCACCGTGGGCAACCATACGGGACAAAGATATACCGAGGAGAAATTCTGCGACATCCTTGAACGCAAGGCTCAGCTGGCCGAGAGCGTTAAGGACAGCGTGTGCGGACAGTTCCAATGGATTCTGCAAAGCCATGACAACCCCGGACGACGCCAGCCTGACGAGGGTTTGAGGCGTATCGACAAGGTTGGCCCGTTCAACCATAAAGGAATCTTTACCACATGGGAACAGCCTACGGACGCGTTCTATATGTACAAGTCACGCTACACTCCGGCTTCTGAGGAACCGATGGTGTACATCGTGCCAAACATCACTACGGACAGCATCCGCGTTTACAGCAACTGCGACTCCGTAGCTCTGCAATGCGGATGGTGGAAAGAACAAAAGACAAGAGAAGCCAACACGACACTCTATAAATGGCATAACGCAGAGCTGAAAGGCGACCTGCTCATTGCCACGGCCTACTTCAACGGCCAACCGGCAGCAGCCGATACGCTGGCACTGCCCTCGTTCCGCACATGGAACGAACAGATACTGAAGCCAGCCGAAGGCTACCATTATCTGTACAACATAAACTGCGGAGGCGACACCTACACTGATATCTTCGCCACGGAGTGGACACAAGACAACACTAAATGGTCGCGCTCATGGGGCGACAGGTTCCCGAAGGAGGCTAATTCGTACATGGCCAGCCAGACGTCAAATCCGCTGTTGCCCGTATCGCCGCTGTTCCGCACATCGCGTTTCGGCCGCCACGAGCTGTCATACTCGTTCCCCGTACGCCCCGGCGACTACCGTGTTGAGCTGTATTTCATCGAGCCCTGGTATGGCCCGGGCGCCAGCGAAACAACCGATTGCGAAGGACTGCGCCTCTTTGACGTGGCTATCAACGACAGCACCTGCATCCGCGACCTCGACGTATGGGCACAGGCACGCTACGCAAAACCCTACAAACGTGTGCTGAACGTCCACACTTCCGGTGACAGAATAAAGATTGACTTCCCGAAAGTGAGCGCCGGACAGGCGATAATCTCTGCCATAGCAATAGCCTCGAAAGACCCTGACGCCGCTGCCGACTATCCCGAAATAAAAGACGACAGCCTATGGCATAAGTTCGACAAAGACATCCTTGTGGAAATGCCAGACAGCCTGCTGCCGCCACGCACAAGCAGTGCCATAGAGGTGGACGGCATGGTGAAGGACAGCACAATGACGTGGAACTTCAACGTGGGAGTAGCCAAAGTCTACGCGATGCGTTTCCGTTACTACAACCCCGAGGCTGTAAGGAACCTGCACGTGAAAATCACCGACCTGAACGGTGTTGTGTATAAAGAGGACGACATCACGTTCCTGCAGACTCCGGTGAAGAAAACCAAGCGCCGCAACACCAGCATAACCACGGGCTCGCAAATCAACGCGGGCAGCTATATCGTGACGCTCAGCGGCGAGGGACTCGACAAAATGCTGTTCGAGAAACTTACGATTGAATAACCCACTGATACTCAACGCATTGCAAAAGGCCGTCTTTTAAGCTGCGAAAGACCGTCTTTTACCGTCCAAAAGACGGCCTTTTACAACGCAGTTTGCCGTCTTTCGCTAAACAATGAAAAAGACACCGCACTACAATACTTTACCCGAAACATAACAAGAGACAATTCATAATGAGACATCAACTACTGACAGCAGCCCTCGCCCTGTGCTCGGCAATGGCCGCAGGACAAGGACACGACTGGGAAAACCAATACGTCATGTCGATAAACCGTGAACCGGCACGGGCCTCGTTCACGCCTTACGGCACAACGCCGGGCGACAGACAGATGTCGCTTGACGGCCTGTGGAAGTTCAACTGGACAAAGACGCCCGACGAACAACCCGAGAATTTCTATCAAAAAGACTTCGACGACACGTCATGGACGACCTTCAGCGTGCCTGGCGACTGGGAAGTCAACGGCTACGGCACGCCCATATACAGCAGTTCGGGCTACACGTTCAAGATTGACCCGCCATTCGTAATGAAGGAACCGAAGCGCAAGTACACGGCATTTGTAGAGCGTAACCCCACCGGTTGCTACCGCCGCACATTCACGATACCCAACGATTGGAAGAGCAAGGAGGTGTACATACATTTCGGTTCGGTGGCAAGCGCGTTCTACGTTTACGTCAATGGCCGGCAGGTAGGCTACTCCGAGGGCAGCATGGAGCCGGCGGAGTTCCGCCTTACGCCCTACCTCAACAGCGGCGAGAACCTCATAGCGTTGAAAGTTCTGAAGTATTCCGACGGCAGTTACCTTGAAGACCAGGACATGTGGCGCCTCGCCGGAATACACCGCAGCATATATCTTTACGCCACGCCGCCCATCCGCATTCGTGACTTCGGCGTGCGCACACTGCTTGACGACAACTATCGCGACGCACGACTCGTAATCCATCCCGAACTGTCGGTTATCGAAGGACAGCGCGGCGAGGGTTATCACATAGAGGCACAGTTGTACGACGCCAACGGCAAAGCCGTGCTCGACAGCGTCCTGAAACAAGATGCCGTCCCCATGCTGAACCTCGACCACAAGGGCAAAATCATGAACGCGCGCAACCCGCAACGTGGTTACGCCCCTTACGGATGGCTCGAAGCTACGGTTAAGAACCCGCTAAAATGGACGGCAGAGACGCCTAACCTCTACACACTGAAGTTGGCCTTGGTCGACGATAAGGGCAACAAGATAGAGCAGGTGGAGACAAAAATCGGATTCCGCCGCCTTGAAATAAAGGACGGCCGCTTCCTCGTCAACGGCGTGCCGACCCGCTTCCGCGGGGTTAACCGTCACGAGATGGACCCCGTAACGGGCAAGGTGATGACCATGGAACGCATGGAGAAGGAGATAAAACTGCTGAAGCAGGGCAACATCAACGCTGTGCGCACATGCCATTATCCCAACGACCCGCGCTGGTATGAACTGTGCGACAAGTACGGAATATACGTAATGGACGAGGCAGACATAGAGGAACACGGTCTGCGCGGCCAGCTTGCGAGCGACCCGACATGGGCTGCCGCCTTCATGGACAGGACGCAGCGCGTGGTAATACGTGACCGCAACCATGCCTGCGTAGTGTTCTGGTCGCTCGGTAACGAGTCCGGATGGGGTCCCAACTTCGCGGCAACGGGAGCATGGGTGAAGGAATATGACCCGACACGTTTTGTACATTACGAAGGCGCTCAAGGCCCTGACAGCAAAGACCCGGCCACCGTTGACGTGATAAGCCGCTTCTATCCGCGCGTACAGGAAGAGTATCTCAACCCCGGAGTGAAGGACAACAACATGGAACGTCCCGAGAACGCACGCTGGGAAAGGCTCCTTTCCATAGCGCAGAAGACCAACGACAACCGTCCCGTCCTTACCAGCGAGTATGCCCACGCTATGGGTAACGCCATGGGAAACTTCAAGGAATACTGGGACGAAATATACAGTCACCCGCGCATGTTGGGCGGTTTCATCTGGGAATGGGCCGACGAGGGCATCTTCAAGCGCCGTGACGACGGCAAGACTATGGTTGCATACGGCGGCGACTTCGGCGACGCTCCTAACCTCGGAGCCTTCTGCATAAAGGGCATTGTTACGTCAACCTGCGAACCAACGCCAAAATACTACGAGGTGAAAGCTGTCTACGCACCGATAAAACTGACATTGGACGGCAGCAAGGTGAACGTTATCAAGCGTGACGAACATGTTTCATTAGACAACTATACGTTCCTCTGGAACATCACGGAGAACGGTAAAGTTACGAAGAAAGGCGTACTTGAGGACTTAACCCTGCCCACATTAAAATATGACGAGGACAAGGACGTACGCCTGAACATAAGCGTCGTCCTCACAAACAGCACCCCTTGGGCAGACGCGTGGCATGAGGTCTGCAACGAGCAGTTCGTAATCAACGACCGCATGGCTACCGCATTCAAGGCCAAGAAACTGAAGACGGGCAAGCAGGCAGACATCGAAGAAGCCAAGAAATGGTTTGACATGGTGCGTCCGCACTTCTTCCGCGCCCCCACGGACAACGACAAGGGCTTCGGCAACTGGATTGCGAAGGACTGGGAGAACAACCGTCTTGACTCTCTCTCAACCACAATCACCAAGCCTTTGGAAGCCGTAAGGAATGCCGACGGCACTGTGACGGTAAGCGTATCCACAACCAACAAATACATCAACGGCAGCATACGCGCCGACTATACATACACAATGGACGCCGAAGGGTCGGTAGACTTCCATGCCACTTACACCCCAGAAGGCACGCTTCCGCCGCTCCCCTGCATGGGCAACACGTTTGTCCTGCCCAAGGAGATGACACAGTTGAGCTGGTACGGAATGGGACTTCAGGACACGTATCCCGACCGACTGGAGGCTGCCTCGATAGGACGCTGGAACAGTACGGTGGCCGAACAGTACGTGCATTACGCCCGTCCGCAATACTCTGGCAACCATGAGCAGACGGCAGAGGTGACCATCACCGACGCTAAAGGCCGTGGATGGCGTATCACGGCAGAGGCCGACAAGCCGTTCTCATTTACCGCCCTGCCCTACTCTACGGCACAACTTTACACCACGGCGCACGACTGCGACCTCGCTATCGAGGACAACGTTTACCTTAATATAGACGCCGCCGTGATGGGACTGGGCAACAGTTCGTGCGGCCCTGGCGTGCTGACGAAGTACAGCATACCGCAAAAGCCGCACACGCTGCACGTCCGTTTTACGAGAATAAAATAATAAAAGAAATAAAAACAAAGAGCAAGGCCTAAACGGGAGGAACGTGATTGTCAAGCAGAACAGGCATTTCTACTTACTCCTTCTCTCCCTACTCCTTCTCTCCTAAACAAAACAAAGATGAAGAAAGTATTGATTTCAGCCCTACTGCTGGCATCGTTCGCAACTGGAGCATTCGCGCAAGGCAGCGTGTACACACAGCGCCAGTACCTTAGCGGACATGGCAGCGACGACATGGTAGAATGGGATTTCTATTGCACGGGAGGAAACAACTCGGGCAAGTGGACAAAAATCGGCGTGCCGTCGTGCTGGGAGCTGCAAGGCTTCGGCACTTACCAATACGGCATGAAGTTCTACGGTAAACCCTTTCCCGACGGTATTGCCGACGAGAAAGGCATGTACAAGTACGAATTTACGTTGCCAAAAGAATGGGAAAACCACCACATCGACCTCGTGTTTGAGGGCTCGATGACCGATACCGAGGTGATGATCAACAAGCGCAAGGCTGGTTCGCTGCACCAAGGAGCGTTCTACCGATTCACTTACGACGTGACCGACCGTGTGTTCTTCGGCGACAAGAAAAACCTTCTCGAGGTAACTGTAAGCAAGGAAAGTACCAACAAGGGCGTTAACCTTGCCGAGCGTCGTGCCGACTACTGGAACTTCGGCGGCATATTCCGCCCCGTGTTTATTGTCTGCAAACCTGCCATAAACATCGAGCGGACGGCAATAGACGCAAAGGCGGATGGCTCGTTCAGCGCCTTTGTCCTGCTCAACCATACGCTCGAAGGAGCAAAAGTGCGCACCACGATAAGCGACATGAGCGGCAAGAAAGTGGCTGAAAACACTACTGCCGTGCGCCAAGGCAGCGACCATGCAGACGTTACCTTCAACGTTTCCAATCCTAAGCTGTGGACTGCCGAGACGCCTAACAGATACCAGGTGGAGTTCGCGCTCATCGACGGCAACGGCAAGACGCTGCACATCGAACGTGACAAGTTCGGCTTCCGCACCATAGAGACACGCGAGGGAGACGGCCTGTACATCAACGGAAAGAAAGTAAACATACGCGGAGTGAACCGCCACAGTTTCTGGCCTGAGAGCGGTCGTACGCTGAACAAACAGCTCAACATCGCCGACGTGGAGCTTATCAAGAGCATGAACATGAACTCCGTTCGCCTGTCTCACTATCCGGCAGACCCAGAGTTTTATGATGCATGTGACAGTCTTGGCCTTTACGTCATGAGCGAACTGAGCGGTTGGCACGGTCATCACGAGACTATCAACGGACAAAAGCTCATCAAGGAGATGATAACCCGTGACGTAAACCATCCTTGCATCATCTGGTGGAGCAACGGAAATGAGAAGGGATGGAACACCGAACTGGACGGAGAGTTCCACAAATGGGACATCCAGAAGCGTCCCGTTCTTCATCCGCAAGGCAACTACGGAGGGTATGAGACCATGCATTACCGTTCTTATGGAGAAAGCGAAGAACACATGCGCCGCCCACAAATATTCATGCCGACGGAGTTCCTGCACGCCCTTTACGACGGCGGAGCTGGTGCCGGACTGTATGACTACTGGGAACTCATGCGTTCATGGCCGCGCTGTGCAGGCGGATTTATCTGGGCATACGCCGATGAAGGAGTTGTCCGCACAGACCTTAACAACATGATTGACAACGTCGGCAACTACGGAGCTGACGGCATTGTAGGCCCCCACCACGAGAAAGAGGGCAGCTATTACACGGTAAAACAAATCTGGAGTCCGGTGCAAGTGTTTATGCCTGAGAACTTCAACGGTACACTCAACGTTGAAAACCGTTACAACTTCCTCAGCCTTGACAAGTGTAAATTTGATTATTCTTACATAAAATACAATGGAGCTAACACCGAAACCGTGAAAAGCGGAACTGTAAACGGCGCCGACATCGCTCCCGATTCAAAGGGAACCATCAGCATTCCTGCCGCTCCAGACAATGCCGACGCACTCAGCGTAAAGGCTACCGACCAGTATGGCGAAGAACTCTTCACCTGGGTTTTCAAGCTGAAAAACTCCGACAATATATATAAAGGTGGCGCAAAAGGCAGCAAACCGACAGTCAGCGGCAATACCGTTAAGGCAGGAAATGTGACTTACACATTCTCTGAGACTGACGGAACACTGGCAAGCGTAACGACAAACAAAGGAGAATATACATTCAAAAACGGCCCCAAATTCTTCGCTTACCGCCGTGCGGATAGGTCATTCGACCAGTTCTACAACCACGACGACCCTGAAGCCGAGAAGAAAAAGACCACTTATACTGAGTACATTGACCAAGGCACATTCGTCAAGACAACAACAAAGGACGGCGAAAATGATACTGTAATAGTAACTTCCGAATACAAACTCGGTTCACTTCAAAAGGTGGAATGGCACATTGCGCCCGACGGCGGAGCACGTCTTGTCTACACATATTGCTTCAACGGTGTGGTAGACCTCATGGGAGTAAAATTCGATATGCCCGAAACTGACGTCGAGAGTAAGCAGTGGCTCGGTCACGGACCTTACCGAGTATGGAAAAACAGGGTGCACGGGCCGCAGCTCGGAGTATGGAGCAACGACTACAATGACCCAGTCCCTGGCGAAAGTTTCATCTATCCCGAATTCAAGGGATACTTTGCGGGTGTACAATGGATGAAGCTCAAGACCAAGAACGGCACCATAACCATACAACCCGGAACTGACTCTGAATACGTTGGAGTATTCCAACCGAAAGACGGACGCGACCAGTTGCTATATACTTTGCCGGAAACAGGTATAAGTCTGATGCAGGTAATACCGGCAGTCCGCAATAAAGTGAATACAACTGACCTCAACGGGCCGTCTGCCCAACCGGTTTGGGCACATGGAACATATGTCGGTGAAGTAACATTACATTTTGAATGACCATGAAGAGACTTCTTTCCATAATCTTCGCATGCGCCACACTGGCGAATGCAACAGCGCAAAATACCATTCAGGAGAACACTCCTGAATGGTACAAGCGTTTTATATCCCCGAGTGAAGAAAATGCCCCCTGGACATTCTGGTATTGGATGTTCGGATGTGTTTCGGACGAAGGCGTACGCCTTGATCTCAACGCTATGCACGACGCAGGTATCGAGGGCTGCTACCTCATGCCGATAAAGGATGTAAGTGACGGACCACAATATAACGGCACTGCACGGCAGTTGTCTCCAGAATGGTGGAAAAGGATGGATACAGCCTTCCGCACGGCAGACAGTCTCGGCATGCAAATAGGTATCCACTTCTCTGACGGTTTTGCGCTTGGCGGCGGTCCTTGGATTACACCGGAAGAGTCGATGCAACGCATAGTATGGTCTGACACCATCGTTGAAGGCGGCGAACAGGAAATAATATTGCCGCGTCCGGCATGCAAGGAGAACTATTATGAAGACATAACAGCCTTTGCCTACCCTGCTAACTTTTACGATCCAAGGAAACCAAAAGCCTCTGTTGAATTTCCATACCGCTCTTCGGAACCTTGCGACATAATAATGTCTTACGACGAGCCCTATACTCTTCGCAGCGTTGAAATAATCACAGGAGGCAACAACTATCAGGCCCACAGATTCAAGGTTTACGCTTCCGACGACGGAACAAACTACCGTTTTGTCCGTGAAATAAGTCCGGCAAGACAAGGCTGGCAGAACACTGACGCCTACGCCACTTACGCAATACCAGCAACAACGGCGCGTTACTTCAAATTCCATTGGACACCTGAAGGCAGCGACCCAGGCTCAGAAGACATGGATGCGGCAAAATGGAAACCGAACTTGAAAATCGCCGGACTCGTACTTGGCTCCGAACCAGTTATTGACGGGTATGAAGGAAAGTCCGGAAAAGTATGGCGCGTATCCGAATATTTCCCCGTTGCAGACAATGAATGCGTCGAGCCGAACAAGATGATAAACCTTACAGGAGTACTTCCCTCAAACGATTTTCTTGAAAAACCGATATCCATAAACCTGCCTAAAGGCCGCTGGCACATAATCAGGATGGGGCATACAAGCACGGGACACATCAACGCCACGGGTGGTGGTGGCCGTGGACTGGAGTGCGACAAGTTCTCACGTACTGCAATAAGAAAACAGTTTGACAATTGGTTTGCCAATATATACAATCACGTACCGAAAGACATAGCAAAGCGTGTGCTTACCAGACTGCATGTAGACAGTTGGGAATGTGGCAGCCAAAACTGGAGCGACAACTTCGCGAAGGAGTTTCAAAGCCGCCGAGGATACGACCTAATGCGCTGGCTTCCATTATATGCCGGAGTGCCAATCGCTTCATCCGAAGCGTCTGAAAAGGTGCTGCGCGACATACGACAGACCATTGCCGAACTTATCAACGACGTTTTCTTTGACGAGGTTGCTGCTCTTGCAAAGCAGTACGGCTGCAAGCTTTCAACAGAATGCGTGGCGCCGACAATGGTCAGCGACGGTCTTCTGCATTACCAATATGCAGACTATCCGATGGGTGAATTCTGGCTGAACAGCCCCACACATGACAAGCTCAACGATATGCTCGACGCCGTAAGCGGCGCACATATCTATGGAAAAAACATTGTACAAGCGGAAGGTTTCACCGAGATTCGCGGCACATGGGATGAAGACTTCGCTCTGTTGAAACTATTGCTCGACAGAAATTACTGTATCGGTATCAACGCTATAGTTTTCCATGTAAACACTCATAACCCATGGGCCGACCGCGCACCTGGAATGACACTTGACGGTATTGGTACTTTCTTCCAGCGCGACAACACATGGTGGAGGGAAATGCCGGCATTCACGAGCTACATTTCACGTTGCCAAGCATTGCTTCAATACGGACATCCCGTTGTAGACCTTGCCGTATACACCGGCGACGAAACACCACGAAGAGCGGTCCTGCCTGAACGACTCATAACAACACTGCCCGGACTGTTCGGCGAAAAGACCCTTAAACGTGAACAAGAACGACTCGCCAACGTAGGCCAACCGCTGGAGGTAAGCCCCGTGAAAGTCACCCATACGGCTAACATGACAAAGGCCGAGCATTGGATTAACCCCTTGCGCGGCTACCGCTACGACTCGTTCAACCATGACGTATTGGGCAAATCACAGGTAAAGAACAACATGCTCGTTACACAAGACGGCATGGCTTACTCTGCATTGGTGATACCCCAGGCAAGAAAGATGAACCCCAGCCGTATCGTTACATGCTGGAACACCATCGACTCAATCGAGAAATGGGGCGTGCCGGTAATCAAGGAGCCGTGGAACGAACCTGACTTGACCTCCATCGGCCTAAGAAAAGATGCCGACTTACCCGAAGGAATAGACTTCACCCACCGCCATGCTGACGGTGCAGACATATACTTCCTCAGCAACCAGACAGACTCGACGATGACTTTCACACCCACATTCAGGGCTGAAAGGGAATACCGATACATTGCTGACGCAATAACAGGGAAAGTATATTTGGCAGGCAACAGCGTTACGTTGCCGGAAGGTGGTTCTGCATTCTACATCTTGTCTGACGACAAAGTACCGGGCATTACCGAAGGAATAAAGACAAGCAGAAAGACCCTTACGACCTTAAACGGCCACAAATGGACTATAAAGTTCGAGAAGACAGGACGCACGACAACGACAAACAAGCTGTCTGACTGGAGCAAATCGGACATCAATGACGTAAAGTTCTACTCCGGACATGCGACCTATACAACTACGTTCAAGCTCGGACGTAAACCCAAAGGCAACATTCTGCTCGACCTCGGCAACGTTGCAGACATAGCCACTGTATATGTCAACGGACACGAATGCGGCACGGCATGGACTGCCCCTTATGCCGTAGACATAACTAAAGCGGTGAAACGCGGACGCAACACCTTGAAGATAACCGTGGTAAATACATGGGCCAACGCACTGCAAGGTAACGACATGGGCACTCCTCCATTCAAGGGCATATGGACAAACGGCAAGTTCCGCCGTGAAAGCAAGGAGCTGTTGCCTGCCGGACTGACAGGGCCTGTGGAAGTAATCCTGAATTATTAAAACTCAAGGAGTAAGGAGTAAAGGAGGGAAAGAGTAAGTAGAAATGACCTCAAGGCAGTTCCTGCAAACGACAAGGCAGTTAATCTACTTACTCCTTTACTCCTTCTCGCATTACTCCTAAAAACAAACAATACACAATGAAGAAACTATCATTCTTATTAACAGCACTGCTCGCGGTAACTGGAGCGAACGCAAAGGTTACCTTGCCAAAGATGTTTGCAGACGGAATGGTCATGCAACGCGAGGCCGATGCCAACCTGTGGGGTACCGCCAAGCCGTCAGCAACGGTAACGATCACAACGTCGTGGGACAACAAGACTTATTCCGTAAAGGCGGGAAAGGACGGCAAGTGGAAGACTGCCGTGCGTACTCCAAAGGCAGGAGGCCCGTACGACATAACTCTGAGTGACGGTGAGAAGACAAAACTTAGCAACGTACTAATCGGCGAAGTATGGATTTGTTCCGGCCAAAGCAACATGGAAATGCCGATGAAAGGATTTAAGAACCAGCCTGTAGAGAACGCCGTAGAGGACATTCTGCACAGCGCCGACAAAGAGCTCCGCCTCTTCACGGTTAAGCGCAACAGCCGTTTCACGCCCGTTGACACGGTAAGCGGTAAGTGGAATGAGGCCAATCCTGCCTCTGTCCGCGAGTTCAGCGCCACGGCATATTACTTCGGGCGTGAGCTGCGCCGCATGCTTGATGTGCCGGTAGGCCTCATCGTAGCGTCATGGGGCGGCTCGGCGTGCGAAGCCTGGATGACAGCCGACTGGCTGAAAGCCTTTCCCGACGCTAAGATTCCCGCCTCTGAAGACGACATAAAATCAAAGAACCGCACTCCAACCGTACTCTACAACGGAATGCTTCACCCGCTGATTGGCTACACAATGCGTGGAGTGATATGGTACCAGGGCGAGGACAACGTGCCGCGTTACAAGACTTACGCCGACATGATGGCGGCTATGGTGCACGGATGGCGCGCGGAATGGGGACAGGGCGACTTCCCCTTCTACTTCTGCCAGATAGCTCCCTACGACTATAAAATCATCAACTACACGGTGAACAGCGCCCTTCTGCGCGAACAACAGTCGAAAGCCGAGCTTATGATACCCAACGCCGGCATGGCCGTGCTCCTTGATGCCGGACTGGAATACGGTATCCACCCGCGCAAGAAGAACCTGGCCGGACTGCGCCTTGCCCTGCTCGCGCTCGACAAGACATACGGAATAGAAGGCATAACATCGGAAAGCCCGTACTTCCGTGATGTCACTTTCCAGAACGATACGGCCATAGTACGTTTCAACAGGGCCGACATGTGGGTGTACGGACGCAACGGCCTGAAGAGCAAATACTTTGAAGTGGCCGGCGAAGACCGTGTGTTCCACCCTGCGGAAGCATGGATAGAGCGAAGCAAAGTGTATGTCAGAAGCGAAGCCGTGCCACATCCCGTAGCCGTACGCTACGCCTTCAAGGACTGGGTTAACGGCGACCTGTACTGCGACGGCCTGCCAGTAAGCTCGTTCAGGACGGACAACTGGTAAAGGTGAGAAGGTGAAAAAGTGAGAAGGTGAGGAAGCCATTGTTTTACATTTGTCGTAAAATTCATTTGGCTTTCTCACCTTCTCACTTTCTCACCTTCTCACCTTTATAAGTATTTTCGGGAACTTCCACACAAATATAAGCGTACAGCAGATAGCCGCAGTGGCGTCGGCTACGGCCTCGGCGGCGAACACTCCTTTCACCCCGAACCACCGAGGCAGCACCAAGGCAAGCGGAACAAGCAGGATAACCTTGCGCAGAAGGGCAATGAAAATGGATATTTTAGCCTGTCCGAGGGCAACAAACATATTCTGGCATGTGCGCTGCAGGCCGAATATGGTCATACCAGAAAGGAAGAGCGGCATCATGACGCCCACCGAACCGATTAACACGACATCATCAGTAAAGGCCGACGCCACGACATGAGGGAAGAATATCATGAAAAGCATAAGCACAAGATTGAACGTGAACATCACCGTAACGGCCACACGGAAGCACGACTTTACACGGTCTACGTCGCCATGCCCGTAGTTATAGCTCACTATCGGCACGAAGCCCTGCGCAAAACCCGTCATCGGCACGCTGCCGAACTGCATGGCGCTCTGCAACACCGTGAGCGTGCTGACGTATATATCGCCGAACCGCTTGAGGCCCGTATTGAGCACGAAGCCTACAAGGCTCTCCGTGCTCGCCATGATAAAGGGCGACACGCCCAGGGCCACGATTGGCACAATCACCTTGCGCTCGGGACGCACATACCTCCACTCTATACGCAAGGAAGCGCGGCTTGAGGTAAGGAAGCGCAGCACCCACACGGCACTGCACGCCTGAGAGATGACCGTTGCGACGGCCGCGCCCTTGACGCCCATGCCGAACGCGAATATGAACAGAGGGTCGAGCGCGATGTTGAGCACGGCGCCAATCAGCACGGAATACATCGCCACGGCGGGGCGTCCCTGTGCGTTGATAAACGTGTTGAGCCCCGTGGACAGCTCAACGAATATCGTTCCCATAAGATATACCGACAGATAGTCGACGGCATAGCCCAAGGTATGCACCGAGGCGCCCGTCAACAGCAGCAGCGGTTCCATGAATACATAGGCCGTAAGCGACGTTACCACCGTGAAGGCCACCAACAGCAGCACGCCGTTGCCCAATATGCGGCCGGCGCGCTCACGGTCGTTCTGCCCCAGGGCGATGGCTGCCAGTGGCGCGCCTCCGCCTCCAACAATGGCCGAGAAGGCCGATATGAGCAGTATTATCGACGTTGTAACGCCGACACCGGCCAGCGCGTCGGTGCCGATTTGCGGTATGTGGCCTATGTATATGCGGTCAACAATGCCGTAAAGCAGGTTTACGAGTTGGGCCGCAACGGCCGGCATGGCCATCTTGAACACAAGCGGAACCATACGTTCCGTGCTCAGCCTGGCCTCATAGTTATATGACATGACCATCTTCCTTTATGCACGCGAAGGGCGTAATACAAGTAAACGCCGACAAACGAGCGACGGCCGGCACGGCACAATGCCACCACTGGCCGGCGCATAGGCCTTCACGCTTTTCCAGCGTGCAAAATTACAACTTTCCACCGGCATGGCAAAACGAATGCAGTATGGTTATGCCATAAAATGAATGTCATCAAAGCTTTAGCCCTTCAATAGCTAAAGGAGTTAAAGTTGTTATCCATCCCGGCAGTCGCCAAGAAGTCAAAGCCCCACGTCCCGCAGCCTCTCGCCGCTTGTGGCACGACATCAGGATTCTTATCGGCAGGCGCGACAGCACAGGGCTGACGGCTCACCGCAACCGAAATTGTAACTACCTGTAAATCAAACCGTTACCATAAGCATTGCAAAAGGCCGCCTTTCGCATTGTAAAAGGCGGTCTTTCATGCCGCAAAATACGGTCTTTCGTCTGCCAAAAGGCCATCTTTCACGATTCGAAACGCTGCCGACTGCCCACGCACAATACGGCAGCTACAGCGCCAATGGCGCCAGAGGACACGCCTACCTGCCTCCGGAGAGCGGTCAGACTGTACACTCTTAGTTTACTTCCACAAACTGTTTTACCTCAAATTATCGACAAAAAATCAAAATGACACACTCCAACAATATCGTTTTAAAAAAATTTTGCTAACTTTGCGCTTAGTTAAATAAAGGGCAAATACAGCCCCGCAGGCGCTAATCAGACGAAAGATGAATGCTATTAAAAATGCATGCAGACCATTGCACACAGCCCGTTTGGCGGCCATAATAGCCGTAGCGGCGGCGATAGCATGCGCCGTTCTCGCATCATGCGGAGGCAGGCAGACAGCTGACGACTCACGTCCCGACTCGCTTGCGGCAGCCCTTGCCAACGTAGACGACTCCGTGGCGGTCAACTCGCCATACGCCCTCAAAATGATAAAGGACGGCATGAAGAACGCCACCGACAGCCTTGACTACTACGACTGGTACCTGCGCCTGATGAGATACTCCGTAAGCCGCGACGTGCCTGACACTACGAAACTGCGGTGGAACAGCGTATACGCATTCCTGTCCGCACGTGAACAGACACCGAGAGTGCGCGGAATGCTGGGCTTCCTATACAACATAAAGGGCAGTTACTACTATAAACTACACTTCGCGCCGGCCAAGGCAATCAACGCCTACAACAAAGCCTGCAGACAACTGGCGGGCAGCGACTGCGAAAGCAACCTGCCCAACGTGTGCGCCAACCTGGGCGACGCGTACGTGGCGGCCAACGACATGCCGCGCGCCGCGTGGTGGTACAGGCGCGCATTGTTCCTTTCTGACTCGTTGAAACTGCCCGACGAGGACAACGTAAGCCTGTACATGGGGCTCGGACGGATATACCTTAACCTCGGAGACTTCGATTCGGCGCTCGGTTGCTACCGCGTAGCCGACGGCAACTTCAGGCTGATGTCGCTCAACATGCAGCTGTACTTCCTTACGAACTACGGCAATTACTACTACTATTCGGGCGACTACCGTGGCGCGGAAGCCGTGTTTACGAGAATGAAACAGCTTCTCGAGTCGCACGGAATGGACAACAGCTACGAGATGAACGTATGCAAGGTAAACATGGCCGACGTGAAAATGAACCTCGGACAGGAGCAGGAGACACGGCGGCTGGTGGACGAAGTCTACGCCTTCTTCAACAAGATAGGCGACGAGACGGCACTGTACTACTGCCATACAATCATGATCGCGCTCGCGCTGAAGGCCGGCGACACCGCAACAGTAAGCCGCATACTGGCCAACGAGCGGGTAACGACCACGATGGACTTCAACATGGCCAACATACGCCACCGCTACCTGCGCGAGTACTACGTGCGGAAGGGCGACTACAAGCGTGCGTACGACGACCTGACGGAAAGCAACACACGCAACGACTCGCTCAAGCACAACATAGTGAACATGCGCACATCGGAAATAATGATGCGCTACGCGCAGGACACGCTGCAACTGCACCACCGGCTGGCAATACAGGAGAAAGACGCCGACATACGCTCGGCACGGCTTACGATATACGTAGCGCTGCTGCTCGTGGCGGCCCTCGTGCTGCTGCTTCTGTACGGATACACTTTCACGAGGAAGCGAAGGCTGCAGATGCACATCGAGCTCATGCAGCTAAGACTTATGAACGTGCGCTCAAGGATATCGCCACACTTCATCTTCAACGTGCTCAACAACCGCATGGCAAAGACCGACAAGGGCGATGCCGACGAACTGATGGCGCTGGTAAAGCTCATCCGGGCCAACCTGAACATGTCGGGTAAGTACTACGTATCGCTGAAAGAAGAGCTCGACTTCGTAAAATACTACATCAGCGTAGAGCGCAACAGCGTATGCCCGGAACTTGACTTCACCGTCAACGCGCCTGACGACAAGGTGCTCGAAAGCGTCATGGTACCGTCAATGTTCATACAAATCCTTGTGGAGAACTCCATAAAGCACGGGCTGAAAGGCCGCAAGGGAGCCAAGCGACTGTACATAAACGTGACGAAAGACGAAGCATGCTGCAGGGTGACCGTGGGCGACAACGGCACAGGATTCGACATCCGGCGCTCCGACCCGTCGTCAACGAAGACCGGTCTGAAGGTCATCCGCAGCACCATAAACATTATAAACCGTGAAAACAAGCGGAAAATAAGGCTCGGAATAAGGAACGTCCGGGCGGCTGACGGAAACGTGGAAGGGTGTGAAGTCACTCTTGTCATACCGTCAGGACTAAAAAGTTTGGAATGATTTAATATTTTCTTTAACAGCAAAACGATGAACGCGATAATCGTAGACGACACGCCGGCGGCCATCGAAAGCCTGGCCGCAAAGCTCAAGAAATATCCCGACATTACACTTGTGGCCACCGCTGACAATGGCAGCGACGGCATAGAGCAGGTAATGAAACACCGTCCGGAACTGCTGTTCCTCGACATGGAGCTGCCCGACATGACCGGAATAGAGTTTCTCGAACGAATGAGGGCCGAGGACGATTACCGCTGCTACGTAGTGATATACACCGCATACAATGACTATATGCTGCCGGCCTTCAGGAACAGGGCGTTCGACTTCCTGCTGAAACCTATCGACGACGGCGAGCTGGACACAATCATGAACCGCTTTTATGCCGACAGCCTCAACGGCAACGGCAGCGCCCGGCAAGACGACACGCTGAAACGCGAGGACGGGAAACTGCTGTTCTACACCAACGCCGTAGACTTCAGGCTGATCCAGATACGCGACATCTGCGTGTTCCACTACGACCACGAGGCCCGCGTATGGACGGTGATAGCGGCCGGATGCGACCGTCCGCTGCGCCTGAAACGCAACATAACGAAGGAGAACCTGCTGAAAATAGACGACAGCTTCATACAAGTAGGCCAGAAATACATCATCAACATAAACTACCTTCTTGAGGTTCGCGACAACATCTGCTGCTTTTATCCCCCGTTCGACAAGATTGATTACGTAAAGGTAGGGCGCTTCTTCCGTCGCAAACTCATAAGCAGATACAACTCGCTGTAGGTTTTTATAAGAAGTTAAAGAATTTTCTTTTAGGAGTTAAAGAAGTTAAAGGAGTTATCACTTCGCTCCGCTTCGTTAGGAGTTAAAGACAAACGCCTTGTCTGTTATACGTGATTTACTACGGCAAAGACGTTTTCCGGATTTATTATTATCGCCATCATATAGCGCTTTTACACAAAAAACGCGCCGCAGGCGATTGCCTACGGCGCATCGTATCATGATAGAGTAGAGTACTTAGAACCTCACACCTACACGGAAGAAGAACTCTCCAGGCTTGGTGTCGAATTCCTTTACCATATTGCAGAAGCCATACTCATAGCCGAGCTTGAGCGACAGGAACTTCCATGCTCCTGCAATACCGCCCTGCCATCCGAAGTCTACGGTATTAGTTTCTTCCATATCATCCTTAGCTACAAGGAAACCGAGATACGGACCGGTAAAGATTCCGACCTTGGCATCCTCGCCCTTAACAAAGTTCCAGGCAGCGTTTCCCTCCAACTGGATGAAGCCCGGATCCCAATCCTTGCAGCCTTTGGTTACATAACCTACACCTGCCGACCAATCGAATGCGTCTGAAATTGGAGCAGTATAAGACACACCGATGTTCAAGGCCTTGAATTCAGACTTAACGTCAAAGTCGCCTGACATGTCAGCAACGTTTCCTCCCCACCAAATCGTAAAGTTCTTTTGTGCACTTGCGCCTACCGCAACTATTGCGAAGAGCGCTACCATTAATAACTTCTTCATATTGATATAAGTTTTGGTTAATAATAAATAAACTTAACTTTTCGCAAAGATACGTTTTTTTATCGAATATGCAATGCCTAAATAAATATTTTTTTACATTATGCACAAAAATGTGTTTAATGTGTTTTTTATTGTGGTTATTTGGTAAAAGTCTGTCGCCTTGAGGCGCAAAAGCGGCATTCCGCATTCGCGATGGAAAGTGTTTAAACATCATAACGGGCGTCCTTACGATATGTTAAAACGGCTTTTGCAAGGCGTCAGGACAGCCTTTGCAGGACGGCATGTAACAGGCTAGCAATCAAGACGTTAACGGCAGGCGTGTAAAAGGCCGTCTTTTAGGAGGCAAAAGGTGGCATTTTACCGTGCGAAAGACGGCCTTTCGCAACGCCGTTTGGGCTCAACCGCAATTCATTTATTATGGACACTGTCAGCGAAAGGGCGTCTTTTTATCAGACGGCCGCATTGCGGTGTGGAGAAAAATGATTAAATTTGCGCCCGAAATACAAAACAACACAAGGTATGATGACAATTAACACGAGACGCAGCATACGCAAGTATTCAGGCAAGGAGGTTGGCGACGAACTGCTCAACCGCCTGCTCACCGAGGCCGCACGTACCCAGACCATGGGAAACATGCAGCTGTACAGCGTCGTTGTGACACGTTCCGAAGAGATGAAAGCCAAGCTGGCGCCGGCGCATTTCAACCAGCCGATGGTTACCGAGGCGCCCGTGGTGCTCACGGTGTGCGCCGACTTCAACCGCGCCAGCAGCTGGTGCCGCTGCCGCAAGGCCGAACCGGGCTACGACAACTTCCTTTCGTTCATGAACGCGGCCACCGACGCGCTGCTCTACACGCAGACTTTCTGCAACCTGGCAGAGGAAGAAGGGCTCGGACTCTGCTTCCTCGGCACTACGGTGTACATGCCGCAGATGATTATCGACACGCTAAAACTGCCTCAGCTCGTAATGCCCGTGGCCACAATCACCCTGGGATGGCCGGCAGAAGAGCCGCCGATGAGCGACCGGTTGCCGCTTGAGTCGTTCGTGCACGACGAGACCTACCACGACTACTCGCCCGCCGACATCGACCGTTACTACGACCCAAAGGAAGCACTGGAGGAAAACAAGGAGTTTGTACGCATAAACAACAAGGAGACACTGGCCCAGGTATACGCCGACATACGCTATACAAAGAAAGACAACGAGGCCATGTCTGCCGGCATGATGGAGGCCCTAAAGAAGCAAGGATTTATTCAATAGGGCTATAAGATTATACGGTCATCAGGTTATACGGCCATGCCACGCAGGGCGTATGAACGCCACAAAGCGCAGCGCCGGAACCGATAAGCCGCAAAGAGACGGGCGACATCAAAACCGCATGACCGTATAGCCGGCGACAACAAACCTGCACATTAGGTCCTCAATGTGCAGGTTTTATGCGAACAAATGATAAATTTTGAAAAAACGAACGATTTTCTTGGCCAAACATTTGGAAATCAAGGAAAAAGTAATTATCTTTAGGGCAGAAAACAAAATACACAACATAAGTTGTCAACACTGCAGGAAATATTGGTAAGAAAATGTCAGAACAACTCTGATATATTAGACAACTAATGAACGTGTGATGTACTTTCGAGCGACGGGGAGCCAGTCGAAAAGATGGTAAATGTTGATGTCAGGAAGATGTTTTTCAAAATGATGAAAGGGGAACGTTAGAAAACAAGTTGTTGATATGGATGTTTTGGTAAATAAAAGCTGCTCCTTGTTGCTTAATCCAAAAGAAAGAGGACGTGTCGGAAACGGGACATGTCCTCTTTTTCTGTGAATGGACGGCAGCCACCGATACCGAGCCTCAACGACATATAACAAACCAGCATAACCGCAAACACCACGGATGAAATATCAATACAAAGTAAGACGGGGCATAGTCATGCCCATACAGCAGTTCATCAAGAGGGAGAAGTCGGCCGGGATAGTTCTCGGCGTGAGCATAGTGATAGCCCTTCTGCTGGCCAACTCGCCCTGGAGCGAGGAGTATTTCCACCTGTTCGAGCACAAGGTAGGCTTCATGTTCAACGGCGAGCCCGTGCTTTACTACTCGCTGCACCACTGGATTAACGACGGACTAATGTCGATGTTCTTCTTCGTTGTGGGGCTCGAGCTCAAGCGCGAGTTCATCGGCGGCGAGCTTGCCAACCCCCGCAACACGGTACTGCCAATAGGCGCCGCCGTGGCCGGAATGCTCGTTCCGGCCATAATCTACACCCTACTTAACGCAGGCACGGCAGCAGCCGGAGGCTGGGGCATACCGATGGCCACGGACATAGCCTTCTCGCTGGCGATAATCTATGCCCTCGGCGACCGCGTTCCGCTGGCGGCAAAGGTGTTTCTTACCACGCTCGCCATCGTTGACGACCTCGGTGCCGTAGTAGTAATAGCCCTGTTCTACACATCGGAAATATCACTTGTCAACATAGCCGTAGGCCTGGCGTTCCTCGGCGTAATGTTCGGCGCCAACAAGATGGGCGTAAAGAACGTGACGTTCTACGGCATACTCGGTATCTGCGGAGTGTGGACGGCGTTTCTCATGTCAGGTATCCACGCCACAATCGCCGCGGTGCTGGCCGCCTTTGTCATACCGTCAGACGCACGACTTCCCGAGGCCGAATACCTGAAACGGGCGGCACGCCACCTGCGCCGCTTTGCCGACCTCAAGCCTAACGGGGTATCCACGCTTGAGGAAGAACAGGTAAAGGTAATATCAAACATGATGAACGACACACGCGACGCCATCCCACCGTCGCAACGTCTCGAACACGCCATGCACCCGTTCGTATCGTTTGTCGTAATGCCCGTATTCGCATTGAGCAACGCAGGGATATCATTCGCCGGCCTTGACATACAATCTGTATTCTCGACAAACATCGCCTCGGGCGTAGCATTAGGCCTTCTTCTCGGCAAACCGCTGGGCATTGTACTATCGGTAATGCTGCTCGTACGGCTCGGCATAGCACGACATACTGAAGCGCTGACCATGCGCCGCATTATAGGGCTCGGCTTCCTCGCGTCAATAGGCTTCACCATGTCAATGTTCATATCCACACTCGCCTTCACCGACGGGAACATGCTGATGCAAGCTAAACTGGGCATATTCGCCGCGTCCATACTCGGCGGGATAACAGGATACGTTCTGCTGGGCACCGACGGCCACGGCAAGCACTGCCGCCAGGCAAAAACTGAAGACGGAGCAGCGACAGGAAACAATGGTGGAGACAATCAGTTAAATCACGTTTAACGACAAAATAAATCAATATTTTCAACGTTTTTGAATGCAAGTGCATAATAGAAAGTTATGAGAATAAGACAAATCCTGGAGAGAAAAGAAATAATACTGCGCAAAAAGCGGCTCGTGACAATGCTTTGCTGCATAGTGGTATTGATAGCTTTGTACGTAATCATAACCTGGCCGGGCAAGCAGGAGATTGAGCCCCCGGTAGTTTCGGTCGAACCGGTAGGTGTCGAGGACGTGGAAATATACGGCGACTACGTAGGCCGTGTGCGTGCGCAGCAGTTCGTTGAGGTGCGCGCCAGAGTGGAAGGATTCCTTGAACGTATGGCTTTCGCCGAAGGAACGTACGTCAAGAAGAACCAAGTGCTTTTCATTATCGACCAGCGCCAGTATAAAGCTAAGGTCGACAAGGCCCGTGCCCAGCTGCGCAAGGACTCAGCGCTGGTACGCAAGACCAAGCGCGACCTCGACCGAATACGTCCTTTATTCGAGCAGAACGCCGCCAGCCGACTTGACCTCGACAACGCCACGGCTGCTTACGAAACGGCTGTAGCCAGCATGGGCATGAGCCGCGCCGACCTTGACCAGGCTGAGCAGGAGCTCAGCTACACGTATGTACGCTCGCCGATATCCGGATACATCAGCGAGCGATTGGTTGACCTTGGCACGCTGGTAGGAACGTCTGGCAAGTCGCTTCTTGCCACGGTTGTAAAAAGCGACACCGTGCTTGTAGACTTCAGCATGACGGCGCTCGACTATCTCAAGAGCAAGGAACGCAACATCATACTCGGACAACGTGACTCGTCGCGCTCATGGCAGCCGTACGTCACGATTACGCTTGCGGACAACAGCGTGTATCCATACAAAGGACTTGTTGACTTCGCCGAGCCACAGGTAAGCCCGAAGACAGGTACCTTTTCCGTACGTGCCGAAATGCCCAACCCCGACCATGTACTTCTGCCGGGACAGTTTACCAAGGTACATGCCTTGCTCGACGTCCGTGAAAACGCGACAGTGGTACCACAGAAAGCACTTATTATAGAAAAAGGTGGAGCCTATATCTTCGTCATGCGCCGTGACTCTACTGCTGAGCGCCGATTCATCGAGCTCGGCCCAGAGTTCGGGAACAAGGTTGTGGTGGAAAGAGGACTTGCACCCGGAGAGACTATCATCAGCGAAGGCTACCACAAACTTACACCTGGCATCAAAGTCCGTGTGGCATCAAAGTCAAAATTAGCGGAAAACAAGCCTCGCGCCCACGCTAACCGAACCAAAGACTCCGACAAATGAAAGTAAATTTTTTCATAGACCGCCCGGTATTCTCGATCGTAATATCCGTGCTGATTGTCATCGTCGGACTCATCGGACTGACGATGTTGCCTATTGACCAATACCCGCAGATAACACCGCCGGTGGTGAAAATCAGCGCTTCATACCCCGGAGCCAGCGCCCTTACGGTTTCACAGGCAGTGGCAACGCCCATCGAACAAGAATTGAACGGTACGCCAGGCATGCTTTACATGGAGTCGAACAGTTCCAATTCCGGAGCGTTCTCGGCTACGGTTACATTCGACATATCGTCAGATCCTGACCTTGCAGCAGTGGAGATACAGAACAGAATTAAGCTGGCAGAGTCACGGCTTCCGGCCGAAGTCGTACAGAACGGTATCGAGATAGAGAAACAAGCAGCCAGCCAGCTGATGACCATCTGCCTCACATCAGACGACCCTAAGTTCGACGAAATATATCTTAGTAACTTCGCGACACTTAACGTTCTTGACCTGCTACGCCGCATTCCTGGTGTCGGCCGCGTGTCAAACATCGGTAGCCGATACTACGCCATGCAGATATGGGTTGACCCGGCACGCCTCGCAAGCTTCGGACTTACCGTGCAAGACGTGCAGAATGCCCTGAAAGACCAGAACCGTGAATCTGCAGCCGGAGTTCTCGGACAGCAGCCTGTACAAGGACTTGACTTTACAATACCCATCACGGCGCAAGGCCGATTGTCAACAGCTGCACAGTTCGAGGAGATTGTACTACGTGCCGATGCCGACGGTTCGTTCATCCGTCTGCGCGACGTAGCGCGTGTTTCGCTTGAAGCTCAGTCGTATAATACCGAAAGCGGAATAAATGGAGGTAACGCGGCTGTGCTCGGTGTATATATGTTGCCGGGTGCTAACGCCATGGAAGTAGCCGAGAAGGTCAAGAAAACCATGGAGGAAATCAGCAAGACATTTCCCGAAGGGATGAAATACGAAGTTCCTTTCGATATGACAACCTACATATCGGAGTCCATCCACGAGGTGTACAAAACACTGTTCGAGGCCCTTGTGCTGGTCATTGTAGTCGTATTCCTCTTCCTACAAAGCTGGCGTGCCACGGTAATACCGTTAGTGGCGGTTCCAATATCACTTATCGGAACATTCGGCTTCATGCTCATATTCGGCTTCTCACTCAACATACTGACATTGTTGGGACTTGTGCTGGCCATCGGTCTCGTTGTCGACGACGCAATTGTAGTAGTCGAGAATGTCGAACGAATAATGGAAGAAGAACATATCGGAGCCTACGAGGCCACGAAGAAAGCCATGCAAGGGCTTACCGGAGCACTTATTGCCACGTCAATGGTACTGGCGGCAGTATTCGTTCCCGTAAGTTTCCTTTCAGGAATAACTGGCCAGTTATACCGACAGTTCAGCGTGACGATAGTCATTTCCGTGCTGTTATCCACCATTGTGGCCCTCACGCTGAGTCCCGTCATGTGCTCGCTAATACTTAAACCCACAGACAAGAACAAGCCGAAGAACCGTATTTTCCGTACAATCAACCGCTGGCTCGACATCGGGAACAACAAATATCTTTCCGGAATATCACACATCATAAAGAATCCGAGACGCGTTGCCGTAGGCTTTTGCATGGTACTAATCATGATTTTCATATTGTACCGCCTCACTCCAACAAGTTTCCTGCCTGCAGAAGACCAAGGATATTTCACCGTTGAGTTGGAAATGCCCGAAGGAACAACACTCGAACGTACACGTGCCGTCACCGAGCATGCCATAAAGTACCTGATGAAAGACCCATCGGTAGAGTATGTCCAAAACGTGACGGGAACAAGTCCACGTGTCGGCACCAGCCAGAACCGAGCCCAACTTACAGTCATCCTCAAGGAATGGAAGAAGCGTGACGACACTACAATAAGCGACATAATGGCCGGAGTAAGCCGTGAATTGACGGAATATCCCGAGTGTAAGTTCTATCTTTCCACGCCGCCCGTTATTCCCGGACTCGGCTCGTCAGGAGGATTCGAAATGCAACTCGAGGCTCACGGCGACGCAACTTACGATGACTTAGTACGTGCGGCCGACACTCTTATGTACTATGCGTCAAAACGTAAGGAGCTGTCAGGACTCTCGTCGTCGCTCCAGGCAGAAATACCTCAACTCTATTTCGACGTAGACCGCGACAAGGTGAAAATGCTCGGCGTGCCGATGGCCGACGTATTCTCAACTATCAAGGCATACACCGGCTCGGTATACGTCAACGATTTCAACATGTTCAACCGCATCTACCGCGTCTATATACAGGCAGAGGCACCATACCGCGAACACCGCGACAACATAAGCCTGTACTTCGTGAGGGGAGCCGACGGCGACATGATACCGTTGACGGCGCTCGGCACGACCGAGTACACTACCGGACCGGGCAGTATCAAGCGCTTCAACATGTTCAACACAGCCATCATACGTGGTACGGCTGCCCAAGGATACAGCTCAGGACAGGCAATGAAAGTTATGGAAGAGCTCGTGCGCACGCATCTGCCAGACAATATAGGGCTCGAATGGAGCGGACTGTCTTACCAGGAAAAACAGGCCGGAGGCCAAACCGGACTTGTCCTTACATTGGTATTCCTGTTCGTGTTCCTCTTTCTCGCGGCGCTATATGAAAGCTGGAGTGTCCCGGTGGCAGTACTCCTGTCCTTGCCCGTAGCGGCACTTGGCGCATACATCGGAGTGACGGTCTGCGGTCTTGAGAACGATACATACTTCCAGATAGGACTCGTCATGCTGATGGGTCTGGCTGCAAAAAATGCCATCCTAATCGTTGAATTCGCAAAAGACGAGGCCGATTCCGGCGTCAACGTGTTCAGGGCGGCACTCCACGCGGCGCGCCTTCGCTTCCGTCCTATCCTGATGACATCATTCGCCTTCATCCTCGGTATCCTGCCTATGGTGATGGCCTCCGGCCCGGGCGCGGCCAGCCGCAAGGCAATCGGCACAGGCGTGTTCTTCGGAATGATAGCAGCCGTAAGCATAGGGATTCTCCTTATACCCTTCTTCTTCATAAGGGTATACAAGGCAAAGGCTAAAAAAGGCGGCAAGCAACCAAAAGCAATACAACACCAAGAAACATTATGAAATACAACCTGAGACAGATACGGCTTGCGATAACCATGACGGTGCTGGCAGCCATGACGGTGTCATGCCAGATTGGACGGCAATACACACGCCCGGACATTAAGTTGCCTGCCACCTTGGCCGACGAGGAAAGCACCGACTCGGCTTCGCTGGCCGACCATTCATGGACCGAAATATACACCGACTCCATCCTGCAAGAACTGATATTGAAGTCGCTCGCGCACAATAAAGACTTACAGATGGCGGCTGCCCGTGTCAAGGAGATGGCGGCGATGAAGCGTATTGACTATGCGGCAATGTTTCCATCGCTGGGCTTGAGGATATACGGCGAAAAAGAACAGGACAACCACGGAGGCAACAATAGCCAAAGCGACAACCAGTTTGACCTGAAAGCCAATATCTCATGGGAACTTGACTTATGGGGAAAGCTGCGCTGGGCGCACGACGCAAGCATGGCGGAATTCATGGCTTCAGTGGAAAACCAGCGTGCAGTGCAGATGAGCCTCATCGCCCAAGTGGCGCAGGCTTACTACGAACTGGTGGCGCTCGACAACGAACTGTCCATTGTGCGACAGACGGTTACGGCGCGCCGCGAAAGCGAACACCTGGCAAAAATACGCTACGAGGGCGGTCTGACATCAGAGGTGACATACCGGCAAGCACAGGTCGAACTATCGCGCACGGCCACTCTCGTGCCCGACCTGGAGCGACAAGTCACGGCGAAGGAGAACGAGCTGGCGTTCCTCACGGGCGAATATCCACATCATATTGAACGCTCAAAACTGCCACAAGAGGTAAGTTTCCCCGACAGCCTGCCCGTAGGATTGCCTTCCACACTGTTAGAAAGACGCCCTGACGTTCGTGAGGCCGAACAGAAGCTCATTGCCGCCAACGCGGCTGTTGGCGTAGCATATACCAATATGTTCCCTAACATCACGCTGACGGCTAACCTCGGCGCCGAGAGCGAGGAACTGAAAGACCTGCTGCACTCACCGTACCATCTGCTTAGCGCCAGTCTCTTGCAGCCTGTCTTCGCAATGGGCAAGAACAAGGCACGACACAAGGCGGCCAAGGCGGCATACGAACGCGCGACATACGCTTACGAGAAGACCGTTCTGTCCGCGTTCAGGGAAGCCTATGACGCCATAGCCAACTTCAACAAGATAAAGGAAATATACAAGACCCGTTACGAACTGGAAAGCTCGTCGAAGACAGCCCTGTCACTGGCTCTCGTGCAATACGTCAACGGAGCGATAGGATACATGGACCTGCTCGACGCGCAGCGTACTTACCTCGACGCACAGATAGGTCTCAGCAACGCCCTTCTCGACAGCCAGCTGGCTATGGTCAACCTTTACAAGGCACTCGGCGGAGGATGGGAAGAGAACTGAACGACACAATACGGATACTCTTTTTACGTATAGAAAACATACTTTACAAAAACAAGCGGGCAGGCAAACGTATTCTGTTTGCCTGCCCGCTTATTTTTAACTCGCCACCCGTATGTTTGTAACTTACCTGCAAAAAGGATTACTTGTGTCCGGACTTAAGGATTATTGCATCAGTCCTCCCTCTATATAGAACACCAGATTGCCGATGCCGTCACCACGCCTTTTGCTGTCTTTAAGGATTCCCGGCACTGTGAGAATCCCGTCTTTCTCCATCCTGTCCATCAATTCCCACATCACTTCATGGTAAAGAACTACGGTGGCTACGGCCTCTTCTTTGATACCGAATTGTGACGACATCGAACCACAAAAGCCTTTCAACGCCGCGCTTATGTTCTCCGTCAGGCGGTTGACCGTTTGGTGGAAAGCGTTGTCTTGGCGCCTTATTATCGGGAACAAGGCGTTGCCTTGCGCATCAACCATACCGTATTTTATGAGTTTTTTGACAAGAGCAGGGTCGTTGATTTTGCCATTCCGCCTTATTTCATCGGCGCATTTGTCCATCGTGTTGGTGCTTGGAGCAATACCGCTGTCGATTTATGTCAGGCACAAATCTTGCTCTCCGTAGCCGTTTGTGCCGTATTTCGCGTCAGGTCTCGGCTCATATAGTATCCAATAACAGCCGCTCCAAGTAGCGTGTTTGCCTGCATCGTCGAACAGAAGGAGCTTTGTCCACATCCTGCCGTCAAGCAAATAGGAGAACATAAGGGACAAAGTGTTGGACTCCCAACCCATGTCTTTTATAATGTTTGTCAGCTTAATGAAGTCCGGTTGATTCTTAATGTAGATATCATCGGCCACTTTCTTGCTAAAAATGCGCAGAGAGTCTGTCTGCCTTTTGTCAAGTATCGGTATGGCCGTATGCCATTTCCCGCCGGTCCTTTCGATAATTCCGCCGATTTCAAGCAGCATCAGCTGACTGTCGGAACACTATATTCCTTTGCCGCGCAGTTCACCGGCGGTCTGCGGAGTGCGCAGGTTGTAGGTTATTTCCCAGTTGTTGTCAGCTGTCACATAGTCGATAGGCTGGTGACCGCTCAAGGCTACAAACTGCGTTGCTTCCCACTTTTCGTATGGCCGCAGCTGCTCTTGTGCGGCTGAATTGGTTGCCGTCCATAGTGAAATACATAATGCGGCGGCGGTGAAAATGCGCTTGAACATAGTCGTTGTCATTGTCGAAAATAAAGCGGCGGACAAGTAAATGTATTCCATTTGCCTGTCCGCCGCCTGTTTGTTCATTACTTGTTACTTTTCACTTATATGCCTGTAACTCGTCAACTCGCCTGCTAAAAGGCTCACTTGCATGACGGAGTCCACGGTTTAAGCTGCTTGAAGAAGTCGTTGCCTTTGTCGTCAACGAGGATGAACGCAGGGAAGTCTACCACGTTAATCTTCCAGATTGCCTCCATGCCGAGCTCGGGATACTCAACGCACTCAATGCTCTTGATACTGTTCATCGAGAGAACGGCAGCCGGACCGCCGATACTTCCAAGGTAGAAACCGCCGTGCTTCTGGCATGCGTCGGTAACAACCTGGGTGCGGTTGCCCTTCGCTATCATGACCATTGAGCCTCCGTGATCCTGGAACTCGTCAACATACGGGTCCATACGGTTGGCCGTCGTCGGGCCCATCGAGCCGCAAGGCATGCCTTCCGGAGTCTTAGCGGGACCAGCGTAGAGCACGGGATGATCCTTGAAATACTGCGGCAGATCCTCACCTGCGTCCAAACGGGCCTTCAGTTTGGCGTGAGCGATGTCACGGGCAACGATGATTGTACCGTTAAGACTTACTCGTGTTGCAACCGGATACTGTGAAAGTATCTTGCATATCTCGCTCATCGGCTGGTTCAGGTCTATGCGCACGGCATCGCCTTCGCCTGCGTTGCGCAGCTCTTCGGGTATGAGCTGGCCGGGATTGTCGTCCAGTTTCTCAATCCAAACGCCGTCCTTGTTGATTTTGGCCTTGATGTTTCGGTCGGCTGAGCAGCTTACTCCGAGGCCTATCGGGCAAGAAGCGCCGTGGCGGGGCAGGCGGATTACGCGGATGTCGTGTGCGAAATACTTGCCGCCGAACTGCGCTCCGAGGCCTATCTTGTGGGCTTCGTCGAGCAGTTGCTTCTCAAGCTCGACGTCGCGGAAGGCGCGTCCCGTCTCGTCTCCCGTCGTGGGGAGGTTGTCATAGTAGTGGGTTGAGGCCAGCTTGACGGTCAAGAGGTTCTTCTCGGCCGACGTTCCGCCGATTACGAAGGCTATATGGTAAGGAGGGCAAGCCGCCGTTCCGAGCGTCTTCATCTTCTCTACGAGGAACGGAACGAGCGTGCCGGGGTTCTGTATCCTGGCCTTTGTCTCCTGGTAGAAGTAGGTCTTGTTGGCCGAGCCGCCGCCCTTTACCACGCAGAGGAACTTGTATTCCATGCCCTCCGTAGCCTCGATGTCGATCTGCGCGGGCAGGTTGCAGCGCGTGTTCACCTCCTCGTACATCGAGAGTGGCGCGTTCTGCGAGTAGCGCAGGTTCTCTTCCGTGTAAGTCTTGTACACGCCTTTAGACAGAGCCTCTTCGTCGCAGAAGCCCGTCCACACCTGTTGTCCCTTCTCGCCGTGTATGATTGCCGTGCCCGTATCTTGGCAGAAAGGCAGCTTACCCTTGCAAGCCACCTCGGCGTTGCGCAGGAACGTCAGCGCAACATACTTGTCATTGTCGCTAGCCTCAGGGTCAGTCAGTATCTTGGCCACCTGCTCGTTATGAGCGCGACGCAGCAGGAAGTTGACGTCACGGAAGGCCGTATTAGCCAGCATCGTCAATGCTTCAGGACTTACTTTAAGGATGGGTTTCCCCTCAAATTCGCTAACCGACACGCCGTCTTTGGTCAAGAGATAATACTCCGTGTCGTCTTTGCCCAACTGGAACATAGGGGCATACTTGAATTCCGGTGTTGCCATAATGTTTTGTTTGTATGTTTTTATTATTGCAAAATTACTCAATTTTATTTAGAAAAGCCGTTTCAAGGCAGTAAAACTTGCGCCCATTCCGGTCGCCGTTCACTTCTTTCCATTAGCTATACTGTTAATCCTATCCGCCCATTTAGCCTGTTTTTCCACGATATTGCTACGCATTTGCGCAAAATATGCGTCGGTTGCGGCCTTATTGCTTTCCCTTGCTTCCTCGGCCACTTCCCTCATAATCTGCGCCAACATTTCATCTGTCGGCTCTTTGTCGGGGCTGAATCTGTATTTGTTTAACTCCTGTTCAGACATTTTGGCGTTGCTTTATGGGTTTATATCAAGTGTAGTTTAACATTGCAAAGTTACTTATTTTTTCCGAGAAACAGGGACTTCTATATGTTTATTTAACCTTAATAAAACATGGCTTTGCCACTGTTTCCACTGTTAGTTACAGCACATTTGCAACTCACTGATAATCAATGCCTTTCCAATATGCCGAAAATCGTGTTGCAAAAGATGGCCTTTTGGCTTGTAAAAGACGGCATATTGGAAGCCAAAAGGCGGCCTTTCGCATTGTGAAAGGCCGCCTTTTGGGATTTTGTAAATTAACAAGTAAAAATTAAAAATCTGTCCTTGGATATTGGAACAGTGTCAATAGCCGAATATTTCCTCGGTCGTAAGCCGCTTGATAGGGCCGATTTTCTCCAACGCCTTCATGTCAAGCTGCTTCTCGTCGCCGAGGATTATGTAGCGGTAAGGCTTGTTTGCCATCACTTCTTTCTCGAACTTCGCTACGTCGTCCATCGTCAGCGAGGGCACGGCTTCGTACACTTTCTTGTTGATGTCGTAGTCAATGCCGCGGTCGCGTGCGCCAAGATATGTGTAAATCAGGTTCTCCTTGGTGACACGTCGTGTGGCGAGGCGCTTCATCAGAGCCTGTTTCGCCAGTTCGAGAGCCTTGTCCGACTGCGGAATAGTGTCGATAATGCTGTTGAAAGTGCGGATGCAGTCCATCATCTTGTCGTTCTGCGATATGATGTAAGTGTAGGCGTATTCAGGCTGTCCCTTGTATCCCGGAATGCCGTACATGGCGAACGCGCTGTAAGCAAGGCCACGGGCTTCGCGCAATTCCTGGAAAACAACGGTGTTCATGCCGCCTCCGTAGTACTCGTTGAAGAGCGATATTACGGGCTGCTGGTCGGGGTTCCACTGGCGTCCGTCGTTGTGGAACTGTATCATGTATATGTTCTTGGCATCATACGGGGCTATCAGCACCTCGTTCTGCGTGGTCTGCTGCATCTTGTAAGGCTTGCCTGCGGGCACGTCTGCAAGTGTCTTGGCCGCCTTCTGGCCCTTGTCGATAACGGCGGTAAGCTCGTTCAGCTCCATCGGGCCATAGTAGAGCACCTCGTGCTTGTAGCCTTTCAGTGCCTTAATCATGTCGACGAGCTTCTGCGGATTCATCTCTTTCAGTTCTTCCGACGACGGAATGTTGAGATACGTGTTGTAAGCGCCGTACATTCCATACGTTTGCAGGCGGCTGAAGTTTGCCCTTTGGTCGAGCTTGTTGTCGGCACGCGACTTCTCTTCTATGCCCACAAACTTTGTGTAAGCGTCCGTGTCAACCTTCGCGTTGGCTATTACGTTGTCGAGCAAAGCCATCGCCTCTGGCATGTTTTCAGCCAATCCGTTCAGGTAAATCCTGATGGCCTTCGTGTCAACTATTATGCCGTAGTTGCAGGCTAAGCCGTAAAACTTCTGCTTTACCTGCTCGGCGGTCATCTTGTCAGTGCCGAGATAGTTGAGATATTGTGCGGCGTAAGGCAGCCATTTGTCGCTTTCCTCGCCGAATTTATAGTAATAGCTCAGCGTAAAGCGGCCGTTCTCGGTGTTCTTTACGTACAATACGGGCAGGCCGTTTTTGGTCGTAGCCTTCGTCAAATCCTTGTCAAAGTCTACGAACTTGGGCTGTATCGGCTCCGTTTCAGAGTTGATAATCTCCGTGACGAACGCGCTCTGCATGTCGCGATTGGTAGGTATCGCCGTTATTTCGGGCTTGTCTATCTTCTTGATTGTCGAGTCAACGCCCGTGCGTTTATACACTGCGATGTAGTTGTCGAGGAAGTGTCGGTTGACAAAATCAACGATTTGCTGTTTCGTTATTCCCGAAATGCGGTCTAAGCGGCCAACAACGTCGCTCCACTTCTGACGGTTTATGAATGCGTTGACGAACATGTCGGCACGCCCGGCATTACTTTCGAGCGTGGTGTAGAAGCTCAGCTTCTTGTTGTTGATAACCGCTTTGAGCAGATCTTCGCTGAAGTCGCCCTTCTTTATCTTCTCAATCTCGCCGAGAAGCAGGGCCTTCACGTCGTCAAGAGACTGTCCCTCCTTCGGGAATCCAGCCATTACGAAGCCCGAATATTCGGCCAGCGGATAGGTGAACGTACCTCCGCCGAGCCACTTCATCTGCTGGTCGAGGTCAAGATCCATAAGTCCGGCCTTGCCGTTTGACAGCATGTCGGATATCACGTCGAGCGTATCTGTCTGGAAAGAGGCTGCCTTGTCAAACCTCCATGCCATGTAAATATTCTCCGCCTCCTGGCCTACAACGGTGGTGTCGGCCGGCGCCGTGCGCTCGGGAATCGGCGCGTATTGCGGTTGCGAGAGGTTGGGGTTTGGCTTCCATGTGCCGAAATATTTGTCGATTATGGCTATAACCTCGTCAGGATTGAAGTCGCCCGCCATGCAGATTGCCACGTTGTTGGGCACGTAGTAACGCTTAAAGTAGTTCTTGATGTTGACGATTGACGGGTTCTTCAGGTGTTCCTGCGTTCCGATTGTTGTCTGCGTACCGTACGGATGACCAGGGAACAGCAGGGCGTTCATGGCGTCGAACAGCTTGTTTCCGTCGTTCGCAAGACCGATGTTGTACTCCTCGTACACGGCCTCAAGCTCCGTATGAAAGCCTCGGATAACCATGTTCTGGAAGCGGTCGGCCTGTATCCGGGCCCAGTTCTCAACCTCGTTGGCGGGTATGTCCTCAACGTAGCAGGTCACATCGTTGCTTGTATATGCGTTGGTTCCCTGCGCTCCGATTGACGACATCAGCTTGTCGTACTCGTTGGGGATGAAGTATTTTGCCGCCAGTTGCGATATGCTGTCTATCTGGTGGTAGTAGGCGCGACGCTGGAGCGAGTCTTTCAGCGTGCGATAAACCTCGAAACGGTTTTGTATTGAGTCAAGAAGCGGGGCTTCCTTGGCTGCGTCTGACGTTCCGAACTGCCGTGTACCCTTGAACATCAGGTGCTCAAGATAGTGCGCAAGACCTGTCGTTTCAGGCGGGTCGTTACGGCTTCCCGTACGCACGGCGATGTACGTCTGTATGCGCGGTTTCTCGTTGTTGACCGACAAGTACACCGTAAGACCGTTGTCAAGGGTGTAGATGCGTGTTTTCATCAGGTCGCCGGGGACGGTCTGATACTTGTATTCCTTTGCCTCTACAGGCAGCACTAAGGCGAGCAGGAATGCAAAAAGCGCTGTTATTAACTTGTTCATTGCTATATGGATAAATGTTTTTTTCATCATGAAATTCGGGAGTCAAGGGAGTTAAAGGAGTTTATCGCCCGTTTCACCCGTAAAGGAGTTAAAGACAAAAGCCTGGCTGCTTGTGCCTTGTTGCTTGTCTACTCGTCTCTTACCCGAGCTGCGAGAGGAACTTGTCAAGCACAGCGCGGTCGACGTCGCCCATGTCGTACTCCTTCTCGGCGTCCTTCCTTATCTCGTCGAGCCATGTTTCGCGGGCGGCGTTTCCACGCTCACGCATTGACGCGAAGTCGTCTTCGGTAAGTTCGTCGGTGCCGAGATAGTCCTTCATCAGGCTTACGGTGAACGTCCACAAATAGTCGCCATACCTGTCGTTATACGCCTCGAGCATGCCCGACAGGGCCTTCACGCTGTCCACCACCCCGTATTTTATTTTCTCAACGAGCCTGTCTTCCTCAGCCGCAGGCAGCAACAGCCCCGACAGGTCATGCCATTCGCCTGCGCCGGAAGCCGTACAAGGGTCACCAAAGTCATGCGACATGAGCACCTCGCCAATGAAAAGTTCAATGGCCATCGAGTACAACTTAATGCCTCGCTGTAACGAGTTGGTACTCAGCTTGTTACCATTGAGCGTGTAAAAGGCCGTGTTTTGGCTTGCATTTTGCCGCAAATCGGCGAGCAATTGACGGCCTTTTACAATCTCATTGACCGTCAACGGGCTAAGCCAATCATAGTTAACGATACTTTTCTTGGCTGACTCGAGCCTTACGTCGCGCCTCGGCCATTTGCGTATGTCACGGTAAACGCCTACCGTAGTGATGTTCCTGCCCGGCACGATATACGTGTCACGGCCGTCGCCGATGATATATGAGAACGGCAGCGAGCGGGTGTCGGGATGTCCGGACAGCTTGCCCAGGCACACCGAGAAGGCGCCTATGTCTGCCGGCAAGAGCATGTGCGAACCGCTGGCTGTCTTCGTTCCACGCTCCAAAACACCGTAATGTATAGGCCCCATCTTGTACGCATGATTGCTGAAATTGGTCGCCGAACCGGCGTTGTAGAACGAAGTCATGCAGCCGATGAGCAGCGTGCTTTTGTGGTGTGACGCCGAGAACGGGCCGCAGAAAGCGGCGCATGCCTCGCCGTTGGCCATGTACGTATTGGCGAAAAACAGGCTGCTCTCCGCCGTAAAGCCGTTGGTTATCTGGCTGGCTTCGCCCACGTAGCAGTTAAACAGCTTCGCGCTGTTGAGTATTGACGAGCCGTCGGCTATGATGGAGTTCTCGCATATCACGCCAGAGCCTATATATACGCTGTCGTCCGGCTCGGCGGCAAGCGTACAGTCGGTAAGCCTCGACGCCCCGTTTACCTCACAGTTGTCAGAAATATTGGTATTGGTTATTTCCGTAGTGTTGACAATGCGCACTCCGTTGCCTATCGTTCCGGTGCCTGAAAGACGGCGGTCGATGTCGTCCCTTACCATCTTTCTCACGGCGGCAGTAAACTCCCTGTCGCGCGAATGTAGCACCATCAGCGCGGCAAAATTGCTCGTAAGTCCGCTGAACAGCATAACATTACCGTTGCCGGCCTCGTTAAGCACGGATATAGCGTTGCCTTCGCCGAAGGTAGCCTCGGCCGTTGTCTCGATGATTGACACGTTACTGATGTAGCAGTCGTCGCCGATGACATAATTATTGATGTAGTTGCCGATGTTCTCGATAAGGCAGTTGTCGCCTATCGTCACGTTGCGCAGCGTTGCGTTGCACACACCCGAATGCCTTACAAACCCGCTCGTAACCTCGACATTCTTCTCGAACACGCCGAGATTCACCGTGCCGTAAAACCTGACACGGCGTATGTACGTGGGCATGAAGTCGTCAGCTACGTTCACGCTGGTCCAGTCTTCCGCCGTACATCCGTTCTCTTCGAGTATCCCGATTTCCTCGTCAGTAAGCAATCTGTAATCATCCATGGCTTTTTATTTTAGGAGTTAAAGGAGTTAAAGAAGTTTTTCGCTTCGCTCAAGGAAACTCTCGCTCACTGCGTTCGCTAAGCAGTTAAAGACAAATGCCTTGTTATTTGTTGCAGTGGAGTTGAGCTTTCATTAAAATACGCCATTTGCTTTGTTTGCAGTTCAGCCGCTTTTTACCTTTTTACTTTTCTGCCTTTTCACCTTTAAACATCTGCCGTAGGGTACAGAAAGTCGTTGTACGGATATTTCTGTACATGCAGTTCGCGCACCTGTTTGTAAAGTACGTCGCGCAGTTCGTCGATGTTTGTCTTGTTCCTTGCCGATATAAACAGGCAGTTGTCGTTGAGCTTCGCCATCCACGTACGCTTCAGTTCGTCGAGCGTGATGTTCTCTTTCGTAGGCGGCGTAAGGTCATCCGGCTCCTTGTCCACCCACGTATAGGCGTCTATCTTGTTGAATATTATCATCGAGGGCTTGTCAGCGCAGCCGAGGTCTTTCAGCGTGTTGTTGACTACGTTTATCTGTTCCTCGAAGTCGGGATGTGATATATCCACGACGTGCAGCAGCAAATCGGCCTCGCGAACCTCGTCAAGCGTTGACTTGAACGAGTCGACCAAGTCGGTGGGCAGCTTCCTTATGAAGCCCACAGTGTCGGCAAGGAGGAACGGCAGGTTCTCTATCACCACTTTCCTGACGGTCGTGTCGAGCGTGGCAAACAGCTTGTTCTCGGCAAAAACCTCGCTCTTGGCCATGAGATTCATCAGCGTCGACTTGCCCACGTTGGTATAACCCACAAGCGCCACGCGTATCAGGCGCCCGCGGTTCTTGCGCTGCGTGCTCTTCTGCTTGTCAATCTCGGCAAGGCGCTGCTTTAACAGCGACATGCGGTTAAGGATTATACGGCGGTCCATTTCGAGCTGTGTCTCACCCGGTCCACGCAGTCCCACAGAGCCTTTTCCTCCTCCCGAGCCGCTTCCGCCGCCCTGTCGTTCAAGGTGTGTCCACAGCCTTTGCAGGCGCGGCAGCATGTAGCGGTATTGCGCCAGCTCTACTTGCGTCTTGGCACTGGCCGTCTGGGCGCGCATGGCGAAGATGTCGAGGATGAGCGATGTGCGGTCGAGAATCTTCACCTTCAGCTCATTCTCAATGTTACGTATCTGCCGGGCGGACAGTTCGTCGTCGAAAATCACCATTCCGATCTCCCTCTCTGCCTCCTCCTCGGCCAGTATATATTGCTTTATTTCATCGAGCTTTCCCTTGCCGACATACGTCGTCTGGTTGGGCGCGGGCACCTTCTGCGTAAACCTTTTTACGGTTACGGCGCCGGCCGTGTCGGCCAGGAATTCCAGCTCGTCAAGGTATTCTTTCGTCTTTGCCTCGTCCTGGTCAGGAGTGACGAGGCCCACAAGAACGGCCGTCTCGGCCTTGACTTCAGATATGACAAATTCTTTCATCCTATTGTTTGGGAATATAATATATTATGGTACAAAGTTATATTATTTCAATCAAAATACAAAGAAAAAAGCATTTTGTTTTACTTTACGGCGGCACCTGCATCCGACGGCGGCATTACCTGAAGTCGGACAAATAATGAAAGGCCGTCTCTTACATTGCGAAAGGCCGTCTTTTGACCTCCGAAAGACGGCCTTTTAGGAGCTAAAAGACGGCCTTTCGCAACATCTTGAAAACCAACATGTTATGAAAACGGGCACAACATGCCGTGTAAACGGCGCGCTTTACAAAAGCGACAAATATCACGAAAAGAATATAAAAATGTAAACATAGCACACGTATAAGCGCCGTCTGTCTACTACTTATGTAACAAATATGACGCAAGCATTCGTAAACGTTTACGTGTTTTTTTTGATTAAAAACCTTATATTTTTGATATGCATCAATTTTTTTGCTTACTTTTGCCCACGTAATCGAATAAGAGATTTTCAGAATTACATGCTACATTGATACTAAAGACTAAGACATTCAAAAATTAAGAAATTGCTCCGATGTGGTATCGGGGCATTTTTTATCTCCATCACGAGATTGTAGCGGATAACACTTTTGGCCGTATTTTTGCACTTTTCACGGACAAATGTATTATATTTGCATCATGTTTCCAACAAGTCCGCACGCCATGAGTCTTACTGTTTACTACAGGCGTGCGGGCTGAATGTACCGGCACAGCATGAAAAATCCCCTCAAAATATTAGGAAAAACAATACGCACGGCATACGACAGGGTATGCGGCACGCTGTCACGTATCGACTCATGGCAGCGCAAAGGAGTGAAGGTAGCACCATTGTCAGCGGAAAGCCACGAATGCCTTAACTGCCACACCACGTTCACAGGAAACTTCTGCCCACGCTGCGGACAGTCGGCCGGAGTGTCACGCTTTACTTTCAAGCACGCAATAAACAAGACTCTCGAGGTATGGGGACTGGGCAACCGCAGCCTGCCGCGCACCCTCTGGCACCTTATCTGCCGTCCCGGCTACATGATCGGCGACTATCTTGACGGCCGCCAGGCACCGTATTTTCCGCCGATAAAAATGCTTTTCCTCGTCACCACGGCGTTTGTCGTAACGCAGCATATCGTGGCTCCGGGAGCGATGGACGGGATTTACACTGACGCTACAATTAGCCTGTCCGATAAAAAGCTCGACATACCTAATGGCGAAGAGGCCTATAAGGGCAAACGTATATTCATTGAGGGGATGAACAACTTTATCGACGTGTTTAAAAACGTCACCGACTTCTTCCGGCAAAACCAGGCGATAGAACTCGTCTTGAGCCATAGCCTCTTCGCCTTGATTGCTATGCGGGTGTTCCGTCGGTCGCCGCTGCGTCCGAATATGAACCTTACCGAGTGCTTCTTCTCGCAAATTCTGATAGCCACTCAACTCATGATGGTGTCGATGGCGTGCATCATAGCCACCCAAGGCAGCAAGTGGATTGACAACATGTACTGCATGCCCACGTGGCTGTTGCTACTCGTCATGTTTTACGACTACAAGCAGCTGTACGGCTTCAGCCTGCTGCGCACGGCGTGGTTCACATTTAAAGTGCTTGCCGGGTGGTGGATCATGATGTTCCTTCTGCTGGTAGTCTGGATGGCATTGAGCGTCGCATGGGCGGCAATCTAAAAAGGTGAGAAGGTGAAAAGGTGAGAAGATGAGGAAAGATAGGTTTTCAATATCACAATGAAATGATTTGTATGCCTATGTTTTCTCACCTTCTCACCTTTTCACCTTCTCACCTTTCCAGTCAGTTTCTGAACTCCAGTCCCTCGCCGCCGGCGTCAACCACTATCGGCTTCTCACGGTTAACGTTGCCGCTAAGCAGCTGTTTACTCAGGTCGTTGAGCATGTAACGCTGGATGGCCCGCTTCACTGGACGCGCTCCGAACTCGGGGTCGAAGCCCACGTCGGCAAGGAAGTCTATTGCTGCGGGTGTCACTTCGAGCGTTACGTCCTGCTGTTCCAGCATCCTCTTCACGCCGTTTACCTGCAAACGGACCACGTCCGCAATCTGATTTTTGGTCAAAGGCAGGAACATTATGGTCTCGTCGATACGGTTGAGGAACTCCGGACGGATGGTCTTCTTCAGCATTTCCATCACCGTGTCCTTTGTTTTCGCTATCACGGAGTCGCGGTTTGCGTCGGTGATATGCTCGAACTCACCCTGTATGTACTGGCTTCCGAGGTTAGAGGTCATGATGATTATCGTGTTCTTGAAGTTCACCGTACGCCCCTTGTTGTCGGTAAGACGGCCGTCGTCGAGCACCTGCAGCAGGATGTTGAACACGTCGGGGTGGGCCTTCTCGATTTCATCGAACAGCACGACGGAGTAAGGTTTGCGCCTGACTGCTTCCGTAAGCTGGCCTCCCTCGTCGTATCCGACGTATCCCGGAGGCGCTCCTATGAGTCGTGACACGCTGAACTTCTCCTGGTATTCGCTCATGTCTATACGTGTCATCATCGTCTCGTCGTTGAACAGGTACTCGGCCAATGCTTTGGCAAGTTCGGTCTTTCCTACGCCCGTTGTGCCAAGGAATATGAACGAGGCGATAGGCCTTTTCGGGTCTTGCAGGCCCGCGCGGCTGCGTCGTACGGCGTCGCTCACGGCAGTGATGGCCTCATCCTGGCCTATGACACGCTTGTGGAGCTCCTCCTCGAGGTGCAGAAGCTTGTCCTTTTCGCTCTGCATCATGCGGGTAACGGGTATTCCCGTCCAGCGGCTTACCACCTCGGCGATATCGTCGGCGGTGACCTCCTCGCGTATCATAGCGTTGCCGTCCTGGGTCGAACGGAGCTGCGCCTGTATGTTCTTGATGTCGTCCTCAAGCTGTTTCAGGCGGCTGTAACGAATCTCAGCCACACGTTCGTAGTTGCCTTCACGCTCCGCGCGCTCGGCCTCGAAGCGCAATTGCTCCATCTGTTGCTTGTCCTGCTGTATCTTGTTGACGAGCGCTTTCTCGCTCTCCCACTTCGCGCGGTAGTTCTTCTCCTGGTCTTTCAGCTCGGCGATATCCTTGTCAAGCTGCGCGATTTTCGACTGGTCGTTCTCCCGCTTGATGGCCTCACGCTCTATCTCGAGCTGCTTCAGACGGCGCGTTATCTCGTCAAGCTCCTCTGGAACGGAGTCACGCTCCATCCTAAGTTTTGCCGCAGCCTCGTCCATCAAGTCGATAGCCTTGTCGGGAAGGAAGCGGTCAGAGATGTAGCGTTCAGACAACTTGACGGCAGCTATGCACGCATCGTCCTGGATACGCACCTTGTGGTGGTTCTCGTAACGCTCCTTCAGGCCACGCAGAATGCTTATCGCGCTGAGCTCGTCGGGCTCGTCCACCATTACCGTCTGGAACCTCCTTTCAAGAGCCTTGTCCTTCTCGAAGTACTTTTGGTACTCGTTCAGCGTGGTGGCACCAATGCTGCGCAGCTCTCCACGGGCAAGAGCCGGCTTCAATATGTTGGCCGCGTCCATCGCGCCTTCGCCTCCGCCAGCGCCCACGAGGGTGTGAATCTCGTCGATAAAGAGTATTATGCGGCCGTTGGAGTTGGTCACTTCCTTGATGACGCTCTTCAAACGCTCCTCAAACTCGCCCTTGTATTTCGCCCCGGCAACGAGCGCTCCCATGTCGAGAGAGTAGAGTTGCTTGTCCTTCAGGTTCTCGGGCACGTCGCCACGGACAATCCTTTCGGCCAGTCCCTCGACTATCGCCGTCTTACCAGTACCCGGTTCGCCTATCAGAATAGGGTTGTTCTTTGTACGGCGCGACAGAATCTGGAGCACACGGCGTATCTCGTCGTCACGCCCGATTACGGGGTCGAGCTTGCCTTGGCGGGCCTCCTCTACGAGATTTTTCGCGTATTTCTCGAGCGACTGGTAATTGTCGTCAGCCGACTGCGACTGTACTTTCTGTCCCTGTCGCAGCTCGTTGATGGCCGCGCGCATGTCTTTCTCGGTACAACCTGCGTCTTTCATTATTCGTGACGCCGTAGAGTTGACCGTAAGCATGGCAAGCAAGAGCGGCTCTACGGACACGAACTCGTCGCCCATCTTCTCTGAAATCTCCACCGCACGCTGCAATACCGTGTTGCTGTCGTTGCTCAGATAGGGCTGTCCTCCCTGCACACGGGGCAGGCGGTTGACCTCCCTGTCGAGCACGTTCTCAATCTGCATGGCGTTAACTCCCAGCTTCTGGAAGATGTAGTTAGCCACGTCCTTGGCCTTCGCCAACACTCCTTTCAGCAGGTGTACAGGTTCAATGGCCTGCTGGCCGTTGCGCTGCGCCGTGTTGACGGCTTCCTGAACGGCCTCCTGCGCCTTAATAGTGAATTTGTCGAATGTCATATATCTGATCTCCTTTCTTTATTTTTCGTTATACGGATAATCTGCGGACGAGGCTTCATTCAGACCTCAATCCGCTATACGTAGAGTCAAATAGCGTGCCCAAAGGATATTTATGCCATTTTGACACATAATAAGACAGATTGTCAAACACGTATAACAACAAGACCCAAGACGCTCTACGAATAAACAAAAGACGGCAAACGGTCACGCGAAAGACCGTCTTTTACACGATAAAAGGCCGTCTTTTGGAATGCAAAAGATGGCCTTTTAAATTCATAACAAAAGCCCGTCATCCGATAACACATCATAACCCGCACGGCAAGCTACGGTCTATATCGCAATGAAAAGCGCAGTATTTGCTTACAGTTTTCGGTCATGGAGAATGGGAAGGCACTCCGTTACCTCTTTACTTACAGCATTTCTTCATGATAAAACAGCCCTAAAGCCTATTTCATCTTGTCGAATCCCTCGCCGAACACGCCGTGGCAGAAGGTCTGCGAGACGATGGCCTCGGGGTCGATAATCTTTATCGTGGTAAGTATCCCGTGCGACTCGTACTTGCGGGCGAGTACGATAAGAATGTCGACGTCGTGCTTTGAGTACCAGCCTTTGCCCTGAACAACGGTCACTCCACGGTGAATCTTGTTGTTAATCATGTCGGCTATCTGCTCATACTTCTTCGAAATGATGATAAACTGCATTGTCTGGCGCGAGCCGTTGACCACGTAGTCGCATACATAACTATATATAATGGTGAAAGCAATGCCGTAAACAATCGGTTCCATGCTGTGGAAAAGGAAGTACGACGACGAAATGATACACGTGTCGATGAGCTGTATGGCGCGCCCGAAGTTCATGTGGAAGTACTTGTTGAGCATGGCAATGATGATGTCCGTGCCGCCGGTGGAGCCGTTATGCGCGAACACCAGTCCGAGTCCGGCGCCGCTCAGCACGCCTCCTATAAGCAGGTGCATGAACTTGTCCTCACCTGCCGTCACCATGGGGTACGCCTCGAACACGGGCTGCAGCGCACCAATCATGGCCGAAAGGATGGTTACGCCGATGATGGTGCGCACGGTAAACTGCTTGCTAAGCGTACGGTAGGCGATTATCACCATGATGATGTTGATACCCCAGATTGACAGTGCCGGCGGTATCTTGAACCCATAGAACAGCAAGGCGGCAATACCCGACGCGCCACCCATCACGATTTGGTCGGGCAGGATGAACGCCGTATAACCGAACGAATACATAAGAATGCCCACACAAAGGAAAAAGAGGTCCTTCATAGCTTGCTTCTTCATCTTGATGTGCAGATGAGTAATGTCTTTTATTTTATTCATGACGCGATATTATAACTTTTGCAAACTTACATAAAAAAATCCATATCCGTGCCTTTCGGCATGAATAAAATTTTATTTGCCGGTAAACGTGCATGTGGACGGCATTCACCCGTAAGGCAGACAACAGCCCAAGGCCGAACATACAGTATCCTCCTTTAATACAGGCGGCAGCGTTCCTGACCGAGGCAGAGCGCGGCTTGCGAGACTGTATGCTACCGTCTGGATTATAAAATGCAGGCACTTGGATTGGAAGGCATTATAAGAAATAAGCCCGCGGATAATGTTTTGCCAATCAACAGATTAGCCGATGAACCGCAAAGGGCCACCTTTCGCATTCCAAAAGGCCGTCAATCGGGCGCTAAAAGACCATGTTTCAGCGTGTAAAACATGGCCTTTTACAACGGCTCTGATTATCAAGCACTTACACTACGTCGGCAGAACGAGGAACTGACGGCGGCCTCCACGCCCGTAAAACGGACGTCGTGACACGTCAGGCCAATACGTTAAATACGTGAAAATATCATGGCACAAACTGCAATTAAACGGAATATTTGTTGTAATTTTGCGGTATTAAATCTAATCATCATAAGTTATGCTTAATTTAGACGACCTTTACAAAGCACGCTATGTGCTGAGTAAAATACTTCGGCATACCGACCTTGTGCACGCGCCGAAGCTTAACCCCGAGAGCGACATATACCTTAAACCCGAGAATCTGCAGATAACAGGCTCGTTCAAGGTTCGCGGCGCGTATTACAAAGTGTCGCAGCTCAGCGACGAGGAGAAGAAAAAAGGTGTCATTGCCTGCTCTGCCGGCAACCACGCACAGGGCGTTGCGCTCGGCGCTACAAGCAACGGCATAAAGTCTATAATCTGCCTGCCCGAGGGCGCGCCGATAAGCAAGGTGGAGGCCACACGCCGCCTCGGAGCCGAAATCTGCCTCGTACCGGGCGTGTATGACGACGCCTACAAACGTGCGCTTCAGCTGCGCGACGAGCACGGATACGCGTTTGTTCACCCCTTTAACGACGACCATGTAATAGCCGGACAGGGCACCATCGGTCTTGAACTGCTTGACCAGCTGCCCGACATCGAGGCCGTTGTAGTGCCCATCGGCGGCGGCGGACTGATTAGCGGCGTGGCTTACGCCATCAAGTCGTTGAAACCCGACGTCAAGGTGTACGGCGTACAGGCTGCCGGGGCGCCAAGCATGTACCAGAGCATACACGACAACCAGCCCGTGACTCTCGGCAGCGTAGCCACCGTTGCCGACGGTATAGCCGTGAAAACACCGGGCGACCTGACCTACGAAATATGCCGGAAATACGTTGACGACATAGCTCTCGTGAGCGAAGACGAGATTTGCGCCGCCATACTCCGCCTGATAGAAGAGGAGAAGATGGTAGCCGAAGGCGCCGGAGCGGTAAGCGTTGCGGCGGCGATGTTCAACAAAGTGCCCATCAAGGGCAAGAAGACCGTCTGCCTGGTGAGCGGCGGCAACATCGACGTGAACATCCTCAACCGCGTCATCAACCGCGGACTCGACAAGGACGGACGTATCTGCACGCTGGCAATGGAGCTTGACGACAAGCCCGGACAGCTGCTTGAAGTCATCGAAGTGCTGGCCTCACTGGGCGCCAACGTGCTCAGCGTACACCACGAACGCGGCGTGTACGGCCAGAACATCAACGCCTGCGAACTGCACGTACGCCTCGAAACACGCAACCACGAACATGTAGACGCCATCAAGGAAGGACTACAGAAGAAAGGATTTAAGCTGAAATAAACCTATTATACGGTAATTATCAGGAGTAAACAGGAGTTAGTCCGCTCCGCGGACAGGAGTTTACGGACATTAGCCTTGTACATAATTAACGGTTAAAGCCACAATAAACAACGGCAAGACAAATGTCTGTTAACTCCGGCGAGCGCAGCGAGCTAACTACGGATAACTCCCGTTAACTCCATAACCTATTAAAAATAAAAAACAATGAAAGCATTACATTCAGACAAAGCGCCTAAGGCTTTAGGCCCGTACAGCCAGGCAATAGTTGCCGGCGGATTCGTATTCGCGTCAGGTCAGGTACCCATCGACCCCGCAACGGGCAACTTCGTAGAGGGCGGAATAAAGGAGCAGACACGCCAGTCGCTCACCAACGTAACCAACGTTCTTGCCGAGGCAGGCATCGACCTGACCCATGTTGTCAAGACAACCGTCTTCCTTTCAGACATGGATAACTTCGCCGCAATGAACGAAGTGTACGCTACGTTCTTCAAAGAGCCCTACCCCGCCCGCTCCGCCGTCGCCGTAAAGACACTGCCCAAAGGCGCTTTGGTAGAGATAGAAGTGGTGGCAGAACTTTAAAAAGGTGAAAAAGTGAAAGGGTGAAAAGGTGAAAAAATTTTTTTATAGTAATAAGAATTCATGTTTTTTTCACCTTTTCACCCTTTCACTTTTTCACCTTTAAATATTCTTTTATCGTTTCCACGTATTCCTCAAACGCCTGCATGCCCTCCGAGGTGAGGCGGCACGAGGTGTTGGGGCGCTTCCCCACGAAGCTTTTTATTATGTCTATGTAGCCCGCCTTGCGCAGTTTCTCCAGCTGTACGCTGAGGTTTCCGGCCGTAGCTCCCGTCTGCTCGCGCAAGTAGACGAAGTCCGCCTCGCCCACGCTGACGAGTAACGACATCACCGCAAGGCGCAGTTCGCTGTGCAATAGAGGGTTCAACGGTTTCAGCATGGACGTCGGTTTTAGTTCTTTTTCTTAGCTATGTCGAAGCCGCACAAAATGCATACGGCGAAGAACAGGCAAAAACAAAAAATTCTTGAACTGCGCATTGCCGCCGTGTCGGCAAAGGTCATGACGCTCCACACCATTCCCCAAAACGCCATAACGAGCACACTCTTGTCCTTGAACATGCCGCTAAGCATAAACAACGCGCACGAAAGCGGCAACGCCATCAACGCAAGTATTAGCCGAGGTGCGTCGAACACGCCGTAAACCGCCGATATAATGGCAAGCCAGACAAAGTATTTCCAGCCCTGCCTTACGATACGTCCCACGATTGTCATCGGCTTGCGCCGCATCTTCTCATGCACGTACGGCACGCCATAGGCAACCACGGGAACCACTATCCACAGCCCCTTAACCCACTCCGGCGTGCCAATCCATTCAAGAACGGTAAGCACCAGCCCCATCACTCCGTACAAAGTAACGAAGTTAAGACGGCTGATCTCCGCCTTACGCGAACGCTCTATCATGTCGGAAATAAGCCTAAGGCTCTCCCGTTCATTCAGTTTCTCGTTCTCCATTTTGCTTCCATACTTTATATTTGATGACTATTCCAGGCACAACAAGGCACACCAAGCCTACCATTGCCATGTCAAACGCCTGCTCTGTACCGCTGTCCTGCAAGGCCCAGCCTGCCCCCATGAGTGACATTGCGGAAAAACCGTAGTTCTCTTTGACATTCATCACCGTTGTTTGCACAGCCGACGCAAGGGCAAACAGCAACATTACGATAGGATAAATGGGCACATAAGGCCATTCATGCGCCGCTTTGTTTGGGATACAACTGAATATCACGGCGAAGACGGAAATCATCGCAAAATACATCCACGTCCATCTTATCACCTGTGAGGCAAACGTAGGAGCCTGCCCTCCGTCGTACCTCCGCTTCAAGTTTATCAGGTAATAACACCAGCCTATGCCACCCATCACAACCCAAAGCAAGTTCCAAAGCGGCTCGCCCGTAGCTCCCCACGCCCACGACACGGCAATACCCGTAATACAGATAAGCACGCCCCACACTATCATTGGTGTTGCGGCATCGTTCATAACGTCACGCCTACTACGCCATATGGCGTCTCTTATTATCTCAAGGCTGCGCTCAGCGGCCAGTTTCTTATTGTCGTCCATACCGTCAATTGTCCTTTCTTGATTGCAGGTTGAGCTTTATTCCCGGTATGACGAGCAGCGTTACGGCCGACACTGCAACGCAAAGAGCCTCATAAGGACCGGGATACAACAGGGCGAAGTTCACCCAAATGACGTTGCCACCGATGAGGACGCCATACGTCTTGTCCTTCATCACGTAGGCCGTCACTGCCGAGGCGAACGTAAGCAGCAGTATGGTAACGGCCGTGATGGGCAGGTGCGTGCCATAGACCGACGCATCGCTTGACAACATCCCAATTACGGCAACCGCCACGGCAAGTATGCCGAACACCGTCCACGTCCATCCGACGAGCTTCCATACGTACGAGCTGGGGCGGCTCTCGTTGCGCTCCCTGCGGTTCATCAAGACCTGAATGACCCACCCCACGACGCACATGGCGAACCAAAGCATGTTCCACACCGCTGTGCCCGTAAGCCGCCAGAGCAGGCACACAATGCCGCCCGTAATGCAGGTAAGCACTCCCCACATTATCATCGGCGTGCCGGCGTTGCGCTCTACGTCGCGGCGGCCCAGCTCGATGGCATTGCTTATTATCTCAAGACTGCGCTCAACGCTCATTTTCCCATCATTTTCCATAATTCGTTTCGTTGTTTAAGAGGGATGGGGAAAATGGAGTCAACCCCATTTTCCACCTTCCCCTGCAGGTTAATTACTCACTTACCGCGTTTCCGGCGCACTTTCTCAATGATGTTCTCAAGACTCACGGTAACGCTGCCAGTGTCTTTCGAAATGTCGAACTTTTCAATACAAACATACTCTTTGGGCAGTTCGCCGTCCATGTCGCACGTCATATTGCCGTTAGCGTCGTGCAAAACGTAGAACACCACGTCACCGTCGGGCACGTTGCTTACCGTCACTTCGGTCTCGCCGGCCACAGCCTGCGCCATGCCTGTCTGCCCCTTGTTGGTAGCAATGAGCACTTTGCCACTGCCGTTAGGCACGTTCTCCACCTTTACCGTCACATTGTTCTGCGCCATTGCGCCTGCCGACACCATTAACGAAAGCGCCGATAAAACCGTAATTGAAATCCATTTATTCATTACTCAAAATTCTTTTAATAGTTAACAACTCAATTTTATTCTCACCGCCTCAGACCGCCGCCCCTGCAGCAGGCAACAGCCCGGGCCAAATCCGGATTTCATCTGTAGATTCGACAGCTGTCGTCAACACCCCTGCGGGCAATAGTCAATCCTGCCGTCTCTTAACAATGCAAAGATAAATAAGTTTATAATATAAACCAAATAAACGTAAAATAAAGAGCATTTAATTATTAAACATTAACACACAAACAGTTATTCTACCATTAATCAGCCATCAATTTAACAATAAGAAACAATCAACAATACAACAAATAACACCTGACAACACCACCGAACACGTCAAGTAAAAAGGCCATTTGAGACTAACGGCGTAACGCCCTGACACTCAATGCATTATAAAAGACCGCCTTTCGCCTTGTAAAAGGTGGCCTTTTAGGAGCTAAAAGACGGCCTTTTGGAACGCAAAAGGCCGTCTTTTGGGCTCATCCGCAGTTCTGTTGGATAAAGTTAAGTATTACAGTTCGGTATAAGAATAATACTTCTTTTGAATAAAGAACTTACATTGTTTGTAGTTCAAGCTGTCGAAGCGCGGAATGACAGATACCCACCGACAGCTTGCAGTAGGATTATTATCACATCATCATTATACCGAACTCACGTTAAGTACTATAATCATGACCTCGGAGGGAGCTATGGCGCAATGATAAGCATAGCGCTCAACAACGTGAAATACTGTTATTTATCAATATCTAAAGCGCTAACAAAACGAATATTTGAGTATATTTGCAGACAACAAAAAACACCGACAGACTTATGGATTACGACTTACGGAGATTTATCAAGGCGCAAAGCCTGCCGTATTCAGGGTATTCCACGGCACTGGAAGAAATCAAGGCAGGACGCAAACGCTCGCATTGGATATGGTACATATTCCCGCAACTTAAAGGGTTGGGGCATAGCTACAACGCCGAATACTACGGCATAGCGGAGCGTGAGGAGGCCGAAGCCTACCTTGCGGACGCCACGCTCGGCTTACGGCTTAGGGAGATTTCACTGGCGCTGCTCGCCGTTAACGGCAAGTCGGCAAGTGAAATTCTCGGCGGTATAGACGCCATGAAAGTAAAATCAAGCATGACACTGTTCGACGCCATCTCCCCGGGCGACGTCTTCGCCGCCGTTATCGACAAATACTTTGACGGCAAACGCGACGAACTCACCCTGAAAATGCTTGACAGAAAACAGTCCGACCGACCGTAGCCGCCAACGGTATATAAGATAAACGTAGGTACTAATGGACAAGAAGGTTATCATCATGAACTTCTCCGGCGTGTATTCCGAGGAGCCGTTCGCCCTTAATCCACGCTTCACCCACCTTGACTGCACCCATCTGCACGGCACCGACTGCTATTGCGACAAGGACGGACAGCGCGCCATACGCCGCATAATCGCGCCCTACCCTGCACAAGGCATACACTTCATCGACTCAGGCGACTACCATTATGTAACCAAATTCTGGACAGACAAGATTTCAATTCCGTTCTCATTAGTACTGTTCGACCACCACACGGATATGCAACCGTCACAGTGGGGCGGCATGCTGTCATGTGGCGGGTGGGTGAAAGACATGGCTGACACCAATCCCTTACTTAACCACGTCATCATATTAGGCATTCCCGAGGCAAGTGTGGCGTCAATCCCCAAGGCTTATCACGACAAGGTTAAGGTGGTTACCGACGCGCAACTGCACAGCCATGCCGTTTCAAGCCGGTCGCTCGCCATCGCCGAACCGCTGTACATATCCATCGACAAGGACGTGCTTGACACCAATTCGGCACGCACCGACTGGGACCAAGGCACGCTTTCACTAGACGAGATGAAACGCATACTGTACCTTATCATGAAGCACGAACAGGTAATAGGCATTGACGTCTGCGGAGAATGCCCCGCCACACTCGGCCTGTTCAGTACTGACAATGGCATTATCATTGACGACAACGCGAACCGTGAGCTGCTCGAAATGTTCAGACAGCAGAGATTATTCTGAACAACATGAGTTCGATACAAGCTTAATCCTTGTAAAGGGCAAAATATATCCACCATTGCGCTGACATAATAAATATATCTGACAGATAATGACTGCCGTCTGTCAGCGCATAACCATCTGGTAAACAACAAGATGACTACATAAATGACAGCTGACAGAGAAAACGGGAATATCCATCAATGTAACCAGTTAACCAGACAGCAACCAGAAAACAAAAGCGCTCCTTCCCGTCACGGAAAGGAGCGCTATCATAGAGATATACTTCTTAATCAGATTATTCAGCCTTAGGAGTTTCTTCTGCAGGAGCTTCAGCCTTAGCCTCTTCAGCTACGGGAGCCTCAGTTGCCTGTGCTTCAGGAGCAGCAGCCTCGGCAGCCTTCGAGCGGCGGCTACGACGAGTCTTCTTGGCTGCCTTCGGAGTCTTAGCCATGTTCTCGTCATAATCAACGAGCTCGATGAAGCATATATCAGCAGCGTCGCCCTGACGGGTTCCGAGCTTGATAATACGTGTATAGCCTCCGGGACGGTCAGCTACCTTAGTAGAGATTTCCTTGAAAAGCTCTGTTACCGCATACTTGTTCTGCAAATAACGGAACACGACACGACGAGAAGTTGTGGTGTCGGTCTTTGAACGGGTAATCAAGGGCTCTACATAAGCCTTGAGAGCCTTGGCCTTTGCGAGAGTCGTAGTGATTCTTTTGTGCATTATCAGCGAAACAGCCATGTTTGCGAGCATAGCCTTACGGTGAGATGCAGTACGACTCAGATGGTTGAATTTCTTGTTATGTCTCATTTTTTCGTTAATTCTTTTTGGAATAATCGCAAGCCGTGGCCACCGCCACACAGCGGTGGCCTACGTTAGAGCGGTTATTCTTTGTCTAATTTGTACTTTGATATGTCAGTTCCAAACGACAGATTCAGACTCTCGAGCAAATCATCAAGCTCTGAAAGCGATTTCTTACCGAAATTGCGGAACTTCAAGAGGTCTGTCTTGTTATACTGTACCAAGTCTCCGAGAGTCTCGACGTCAGCAGCCTTCAGACAGTTGAGTGCACGAACTGAGAGGTTCATGTCTACAAGCTTGGTCTTGAGCAACTGGCGCATGTGGAGAACTTCCTCGTCGAATTCCTGGTTGCCCTCAACGTCGTTGTTCTCAAGAGTGATCTTCTCGTCAGAGAACAGCATGAAGTGGTAAATCAGTATCTTAGCGGCTTCTTTCAGCGCATCTTTCGGGTGAATGGAACCGTCCGTCGTAACTTCAATAACCAGTTTGTCGTAGTCTGTCTTCTGTTCAACACGATACGGCTCAACCGAATATTTCACGTTACGGATCGGAGTGTAAATAGAATCGATAGGAATAACGTTGACGTCAGTGCAGAACTCACGGTTCTCGTCTGCGGGTACGTAACCGCGGCCTTTGTTTATGGTAAGGTCTATCTGCATTGAGGCTTTGGCATCTAAATGACAAATCACCAAATCAGGGTTTAACACTTCAAATCCAGTCAGATACTTACCTATGTCGCCGGCCTTGAACTCGGTAGAATTCTCCACGGTGACACTAACTTTTTCGTTCTCGAATTCTTCTACTACTTGCTTGAATCTTACTTGCTTCAAATTCAAGATAATGTTGGTAACATCCTCTTTTACGCCAGGTACAGAGGAAAACTCATGCTCAACACCCGCTATGCGGATAGTGTTGATAGCATAACCCTCAAGCGATGAAAGGAGAATGCGGCGCAGCGAGTTACCGATGGTAACACCGAAGCCAGGCTCAAGAGGACGAAACTCGAACTTGCCGAATTTGTCGTTAGCCTCCAGCATTACTACTTTATCAGGTTTTTGAAATGCTAATATCGCCATTAATTTAATGATTTATTTAGAATACAACTCAACGATTAACTGTTCCTTTATGTTCTCGGGAATATCGGCGCGCTCCGGTTTGTGCAGAAGCTTACCGCTCTTTGTATTCTCGTCCCACTCAAGCCAAGGATACTTGCTATGGTTGAATCCTGCGAGAGCTGCCTCGATTACTTCGAGAGACTTAGATTTCTCGCGAACGCCTATAACCTGTCCGGGCTTAACTGAATATGAAGGAATGTTGACAACCTGTCCGTCAACCACGATATGCTTGTGGCCTACAAGCTGGCGAGCAGCTGCACGTGTAGGAGCTATTCCGAGACGGAACACAACATTATCAAGACGGCATTCAAGACTCTGAAGCAAAACCTCACCGGTAATGCCCTCAGCCTTTGCTGCATGCTCGAACAAGTTACGGAACTGGCGCTCAAGTACACCGTATGTGTATTTAGCCTTTTGCTTCTCTGCCAACATGACACCGTACTCAGACATCTTTCTGCGACGGTTGTTGCCATGCTGTCCAGGAGGGAAGTTTCTTCTGGACAAAACTTTGTCCGCGCCAAAGATCGGTTCTCCAAAACGGCGCGCGATTTTTGATTTCGGTCCTATATATTTAGCCATAATATTTTTAATTTGCTTTCAGCCATTCCGCATATCCTACACGGATACACGGAATGAATATTAAATGTGTACTTGATTAAACTCTTCTTCTCTTCGGAGGACGGCAACCGTTGTGCGGTAACGGCGTTACGTCTACAATTTCGGTAACCTCTATACCTGCACCGTGTACGGCACGGATAGCTGACTCGCGGCCATTACCCGGTCCCTTAACGAAGGCCTTTACCTTGCGAAGTCCGAGGTCGTATGCTACTTTTGCGCAATCCTCTGCGGCCATCTGGGCTGCATACGGAGTGTTCTTCTTTGAACCGCGGAAACCCATCTTGCCGGCTGAAGACCAAGAAATCACTTGACCTTCGCTATTTGCCAAAGATACAATAATGTTATTGAACGAGCTATGTACGTGAAGCTGACCCATTGCGTCAACCTTAACGTTTCTTTTCTTGGATGTTGCTGATTTCTTTGCCATAACTAATTATTATTTAGTAGCCTTTTTCTTATTAGCAACAGTCTTCTTCTTTCCCTTGCGGGTACGAGCATTATTCTTTGTACTCTGACCGCGAACCGGAAGACCGTTACGATGACGTATACCACGATAGCAACCAATATCCATGAGTCGCTTGATGTTCATCTGGATCTCAGAACGGAGATCACCTTCTACCTTGTACTCAGCGCCGATAATCTCACGGATTTTAGCTGCCTGGTCATCAGTCCACTCGCTGACCTTCAGGTCACGGCTTACGCCTGCCTTATCCAATATCTTTGCTGAACTACTTCGACCTATACCATAAATATAAGTCAATGCGATTTCGCCACGCTTATTCTGGGGCAAATCTACTCCAACAATTCTTATTGCCATTTTAGTTAATGATAAATTAAATAATTAATGTTTTAACCCTGACGCAACTTGTACTTAGGGTTCTTCTTGTTGATAACGAACAGGCGACCTTTACGACGTACGATCTTACAGTCGGGTGTACGTTTTTTCAATGATGCTCTTGTCTTCATATATCTCTACTAAATTATTTGTATCTGAATACTATTCTGCCCTTTGTCAAATCATAAGGACTCATCTCAACCTTGACCTTATCACCAGGAAGGATCTTGATATAATGCATCCTCATTTTCCCAGAAATATGGGCTGTGATTGGACAGCCATTCTCCAACTCTACGCGGAACATTGCATTGGATAATGCCTCTACTATCGTTCCGTCTTGCTCAATTGCATCCTGTTTTGCCATTCTTAATTAATGTATATTTCCTTCTAATTGTTCTATCTCTTCAAACGAAGACAAAATCTCCGACTCTCCTCTGCGCACAGCTATCGTATGCTCGAAATGAGCAGCAGGCTTACCGTCACGAGTCTTAATCGTCCAACGATCAGGCATCATGCAGATTGACCTGTCTCCCATTGTTATCATTGGCTCAATCGCAATGCACATACCGGTTTTCAACAATACGCCGTTACCACACGAGCCATAATTCGGTATTGACGGGTCTTCATGCATTTTCCGGCCAATTCCATGTCCTGTCAATTCACGTACGACACCATAACCGAAAGACTGACAATGTTCTTGAACTGCATTCCCGATATCGCCCACATGCTTACCAGCTACGGCATTTTCAATTCCCAGAAAAAGAGCCTCCTTAGTAACCTTCAACAGTTGTTTTACCTCAGGAGCCACTTCGCCAACACAAAAAGTATAACATGAGTCTCCATTGAAACCATCAAGCATTGCGCCACAATCTACCGATATAATATCACCATCCTTCAGAACAGTTTTATCGTCAGGTATACCATGGACAACAACATCATTTACAGATGTACAGATACTACCGGGAAACGGATTACCATAAGGATTCGGGAAATTCTTGAAGGTTGGTATTCCTCCATTATCCCGTATAAACTCTTCAGCAATCTTGTCCAATTGGAGTGTTGTAACACCCGGCGCGATATGGTTAAATATCTCACCGAGTGTTTTAGCTACTAGTTGATTTGCCTTTCGCATCAACTCGATTTCATCTTCTGTCTTGAGAAATATCTTCATTCAGTACAGAAAAATCAAATCAATATGCAGAAACAGTATTGTTGCGTCCACGAACGCGACCTGAATTGAGCAATCCATCATAATGGCGCATCATAAGATGGCTCTCAATCTGCTGCAGGGTGTCAAGTACGACTCCCACAAGGATGAGAAGCGATGTGCCACCAAAGAATTGCGAGAACGCATCCTGCACATCCAGCAATCCAGCAAGAGCCGGCATTATCGCAATGAATGCGATGAACAAAGAACCAGGCAGTGTTATACGTGACATGACGGTGTCTATGTAATCCGCCGTATCCTTACCAGGCTTTATGCCGGGGATGAATCCATTGTTACGCTTCATATCCTCTGCCATTTGGGTAGGATTCAAAGTTATTGCCGTATAGAAATACGTGAAAGCAATAATCAAAATTGCAAACACTATATTGTACAACAAACTTCTGTGATCCATCAATGAGCGAAGGAAATAACCGCTTTGATCTGTTGAATACTGCACAATTGCCAAAGGAATGAACATCAACGCCTGGGCGAAAATGATAGGCATCACATTGGCAGCAAAAAGCTTCAACGGAACGTACTGGCGTGCACCACCATATTGTTTATTTCCGACAAGCCTCTTTGCATACTGCACAGGTATCTTGCGAGTACCTTGCACCAAAAGCAATGACGCACATACGACAATGTAAAGAATAAGTATCTCGACGATGAACATGATGATACCACCACTGGTGATAGCGGTGAAGCGAGAGCTGACCTCCTGGATGAAAGCCTGGGGCAGTCGAGCTATAATACCAATCATGATTATCAAAGAAATACCATTGCCGATACCCTTGTCTGTTATACGCTCACCAAGCCAAAGCACAAACATACTGCCAGCAGCGAGTATGACTGTTGCAGGAATGATGAATACAGACCAGTCAATTCCTGACGACAAAGCTCCGTATGCCTGCACCTTAAGATTCATCAGATACGAAGGAGCCTGGAACAAAAGAATTGCAACGGTCAAAATTCGTGTATACCAGTTGATTTTCTTCCTTCCACTTTCTCCTTCACGCTGCATCTTCTGGAAATAAGGCACAGCCACTGCAAGAAGCTGCATGACAATGGAAGCTGAGATGTAAGGCATTATACCCAACGCAAAAATAGAAGCATTGGAAAATGCACCACCGGAGAACATGTCCAACAGCGACATTAAACCGCCGCTGGTCTGAGATTGCAGCTTCTGTAACATTGACGGGTCGATACCGGGCAGAACCACGAACGAGCCGAAACGATAAATTGCTACAAACAGTATGGTTATGAGGATTCGCTGGCGCAAATCCTCAATTTTCCAACAGTTCTTCAGTGTCTCAATAAACTTTTTCATTTACTTAGATTATTGTTGTGTTACCACCTGCTGCCTTGATTGCATCTTCGGCAGATTTTGAAAAGGCGTTAGCCTCTACTTCAAGCTTAGCCTTAAGCTCACCGTTGCCAAGAATCTTGACCAACTTCTTACCATTAGTCAGACCGGCAGCTTTCAATTCGTTAATGCCAATCTTTGTAAGATTCTTTGCCTCAGCAAGAGCCTGAAGCGTTGAAATATTAACCGCAAAATACTCTTTGTGGTTGATATTCTTGAAGCCTGCCTTCGGGACACGACGCTGCAAAGGCATCTGGCCTCCTTCGAAGCCAATCTTCTTCTTGTAACCAGAACGAGCTTTAGCACCTTTATGACCACGAGTTGACGTGCCACCAAGGCCAGAACCTGGGCCACGGCCCAGACGGCGACGTGAATGTGTAGAGCCTTCAGCTGGTTTCAAATTATTTAGTTTCATAATCGTTCCTTTTTAAAATGTCATTATTACTCAATAACGGTTACCAGATGATGAACCTTCCTTATCATACCACGAAGTGAGGGAGTGTCCTCACACTCCACTACTTGAGATATCTTGTGCAAGCCCAATGCGGCAAGCGTACGTTTCTGGTCCACAGGAGCACCGATTTTACTCTTGATCTGCTTAATCTTTATTGTTGCCATTTTACAGTCTCCTATCCTCTAAATACTTTATCCAGACTAATACCACGTGTCTTGGCTATTGTGTAAGCATCACGCATTTGGCTCAGCGCAACGATTGTAGCCTTAACAAGGTTATGAGGGTTAGACGAGCCCTTAGACTTAGCAAGGACATCTTTTACGCCGACACTCTCAAGAACGGCACGCATAGCACCACCGGCAACAAGACCGGTACCTGCTGCAGCAGGCTTGAGGAATACCTGAGCTCCTCCAAAAGTAGCCTCAATTTCATGAGGAACAGTACCCTTGAGAATAGGAACCTTTACGAGATTCTTCTTAGCAGCCTCGACACCTTTAGAAATGGCGGCTGTAACCTCACCAGCCTTACCAAGTCCCCAGCCGATAATACCATTGCCGTCACCGACTACAACAATCGCAGCAAAAGTAAAGGTACGACCACCCTTGGTAACTTTAGTAACACGGTTAATAGCAACCAATCTGTCTTTTAATTCAACGTCGCTATTTATTTTAACTTTATTCATTGCCATAATCGATTAAAAATTAAGTCCACCTTTACGTGCTGCATCAGCCAATTCCTTTACTCGGCCATGATAAAGGTATCCGTTACGGTCGAACACGACCTTAGAGATTCCTGCTTCTACGGCCTTTTTAGCAATAAGCTCGCCTACCTTGGCAGCCTGCTCGCACTTCGGCATAGTCTCCATTCCGAGAGAAGACGCAGCTACCAATGTGTTGCCTGTGATATCATTGATTATCTGGACATAAATCTGTTTATTGCTGCGGAAAACACTCATCCTCGGACGTTCAGCCGTACCGTTTACACGCTTACGGATTCTGAACTTTATCTTAATACGTCTTTCTATTTTCTTTGTTGTCATAATCGTAAAATGTTAAAGTTACTTAGCAGCGGCAGTCTTACCAGACTTTCTGCGGATGACTTCGCCTTGGAACAATATACCTTTGCCTTTATAAGGTTCAGGCATACGGAAAGAACGGATTTTTGCACAAATAAGTCCGAGCAATGCTTTATCGCATGATTCCAATATAATAACAGGGTTCTGATTACGTTCAGACTTGGTCTCAACTTTAACCTCGCTTGGCAATTGGATGAAAATCGGGTGGGTATATCCTAAAGCGAACTCTATGATATTTCCTTGATTTGAAACTCGATAGCCGACACCGACAAGCTCAAGCACTTTCTTATATCCTTCGCTTACACCTACAACCATGTTGTTGACAAGTGCACGGTAAAGACCGTGGAAGGCTTGCTTCTGCTTATAATTTACAGGACTGTTCTCGTCAATTTCAAACAATATGTGATTATCTTCTATCTTGACGATAATCGAAGAGTCTACTTTCTGAGAAAGCTCTCCCTTCGGGCCCTTTACATTTACAACGTTGTTATTGAGAGTTACCGTAACTCCAGCCGGAATACTAATTGGTAATTTTCCTATTCTTGACATATCTTTTTCCTCCCAATTAATATACGAAACAAAGTACTTCACCACCGATCTTAAGAGCGGCAGCTTCCTTGTCTGTCATTACACCTTTGGATGTAGATATAATCGCAATACCCAATCCGTTGATAACTCTCGGCATATCCTTATAACCGGTATACTTACGCAAACCCGGTGTTGAAACCCTCTTCAAGCACCTTATTGCGTTTTCCTTGGTTGCGGGGTCATACTTAAGCGCAACCTTAATGGTTCCCTGGGGGCCATCCTCTATAAACTTGTAGTTAAGGATGTAGCCTTTCTCGAAGAGAATCTTCGTAATCTCTTTCTTCAAGTTTGAAGCCGGTACTTCGACAACACGGTGATGAGCCATGATGGCGTTTCTCAACCTCGTCAGATAATCTGCTATTGGATCTGTCATAATATAATTGTTTAATTAATCGGGACTACCCCGACAATATTAAATAAATTTCTCCGAATGCTTACCAACTTGCCTTCTTCACGCCTGGAATGAGACCAGCTGATGCCATCTCGCGGAACTGGATACGTGAAAGGCCGAATTGACGTATATAGCCCTTTGGACGTCCAGTTATCTTGCAACGGTTATGCAAGCGGATTGGGTTTGCATTACGCGGAATGCTCTGCAGCTTGCGCGCTGCATCATAAGCCTCGGCAGGATCATTGGTTGTAGCGATGATTTTCTTAAGAGCCGCACGCTTCTCAGCATATCTTGCGACCAGTTTAGCACGCTTTACCTCACGGGCTTTCATTGATTCTTTTGCCATATCTATTAATCGTTTTTAGCGTTCTTGAAAGGTAAACCAAATGCCTTAAGGAGTGCGTAACCCTCTTCGTCTGTCTTAGCAGAAGTTACGAAGGTGATATTCATACCCTGAATCTTATCGATGGTGTCGATATTGATTTCCGGGAAGATTATCTGCTCCTGGATTCCGAGAGTATAGTTTCCACGTCCGTCAAACTTGCTTTCGATGCCCTTGAAGTCACGGATACGCGGAAGAGCGATACGGATAAGTCTCTCAAGGAACTCATACATACGCTCACGACGCAATGTTACCATAACACCGATAGGCATCTTCTTACGAAGCTTGAAGTTGGCGATATCCTTCTTTGAATATGTAGCGACAGCTTTCTGTCCTGTTATAGTGGTAATCTCATTGATAGCCACATCGATAATCTTCCTATCTTGCGTAGCATCACCGAGACCTTGATTTACCACGATTTTCTTCAGGACAGGAATCTGCATCTTTGAAGAATAATTAAACTGTTTTTGCAGCGCGGGAGCTATCGTCTCCGCATATACCTTCTTTAATTCAGCTGTATTCATTATTTAATTTCCTCCCCTGATTTTTTTGCGATACGAATCTTCTTGCCATCTTCCGTTCGCTTGATGGCGATACGAGTAGCCTTACCGCTCTTCGGGTCAACCAGGCTCAAGTTGGAGACATGTATCGGAGCCTCCTGCTTAATTATACCACCCTGCGGATATTTAGCGCTGGGCTTCATGTTCTTGGACACCATGTTGATGCCCTCGACAATTGCGCGCTGCTTCTCCACCAAGACCTTAAGCACCTTTCCGGTCTTGCCTTTGTCCTCACCGGCCAAGACAATCACCGTGTCATTTTTCTTTATATGTAACTTGTTCATTACTTAATCACTTTAAATGTTAGAGAACCTCTGGTGCCAAAGAAACGACTTTCATGTTAACTGCACGGAGCTCACGGGCTACCGGACCGAAAATACGGCTTCCGCGAAGTTCTCCTGCATTATTCAGCAACACACAAGCATTATCGTCAAAACGGATGTATGAGCCGTCAGCACGACGAATCTCTTTCTTTGTGCGAACAATCAAAGCCTTAGATACTGCACCCTTTTTCAAATCACTTGACGGAATGACGCTCTTGACAGCAACGACAATAACGTCACCAACACTTGCATAACGACGGCGCGTACCACCCAATACACGTATGCAAAGAGCTTCACGTGCACCGCTGTTATCACATACTGTAAGTCTTGATTCTGCCTGTATCATAATTACTTAGCTTTTTCAATTATTTGAACTAATCTCCATCTCTTTGTCTTACTCAAAGGACGGGTTTCCATAATGAGCACTGTATCACCTACATTAGCCTCATTCTTCTCATCATGTGCATGGTACTTCTTTGTCTTCTGGACAAACTTACCATATATTGGGTGCATCTCCTTGAACTTAGCTGCAATAACAATGGTTTTATCCATCTTGTTGCTGATAACGACACCCGTTCTTGTCTTTCTTAAATTTCTCTTTTCCATCTGAACCATTGTTATTTATTAAGCTCTCTTTGACGAAGAACTGTTTTCATGCGTGCTATATCACGACGAGCGGCCTTAATCTGAGATGGATTCTCCAGCGGCGTGATTGCGTGATTCAACTTCATCTGATGGTATTTCGCAACCTCTGCCTCTAACCTTTCAACCAAATCCTTGGTTTCGAGCTCTCTTATTTCTTTAATCTTCATAATTAAGCGTTTTTATCGTAATCACGTCTAACAACAAATTTTGTCTTTACAGGCAACTTCTGTGCGGCAAGACGGAGAGCCTCCTTAGCCACGTCAAAAGAAACGCCTTCAACTTCGAAGAGAATACGTCCAGGGGTCACAGGTGCCACCCAGCCAGCGGGATCACCCTTACCTTTACCCATTCGGACGTCAGCAGGTTTGCGTGTTATTGGTTTGTCAGGGAATATACGAATCCATACCTGACCTTCACGTTGCATATAACGATTGACTGCGACACGGGCAGCTTCTATCTGGCGGCTATCCAACCATTTAGCCTCAAGCGTCTTGATACCAAATGAGCCGAAAGCCAATTGCGTACCTCTGTGGGCGTTGCCTTTATTGCCGCGCCCATCCTGAGGTCTTCTATATTTTACTCTTTTTGGCTGTAACATGATAGCTTCTTTCTTTAACGGTTATTGTTCCTCTTACGATTAACTCTTGATTTGCCGTTAGTACGTCCGCTCTGCTTTTCCTGAGCGAATGTCATGGTAAGATCACGCTTACCGTATACTTCGCCACGGCAGATCCAGACCTTAATACCTAACAAGCCGACCTTAGTAAGGGCCTCTGCCTGGCAATAGTCAATGTCCGCACGGAATGTATGCAGAGGAGTACGTCCCTCCTTATACATCTCCTTACGAGCCATCTCGGCACCATTAAGACGTCCTGTTATTTGAACCTTAATACCTTCGGCTCCGGCACGCATCGTATTAGCTACAGCCATCTTTATTGCACGGCGGTAAGCTATCTTACCCTCAACCTGTCGTGCAATGTTATTAGCTACGATTGTTGCATCAAGCTCAGGTTTCTTTACTTCGAATATATTGATTTGAATCTCCTTATCGTAGAGTTTCTTCAGCTCTTCCTTCAATTTGTCTACATCCTGGCCGCCCTTACCTATTACAAGACCTGGACGTGCCGTGCAAATGGTGATCGTGACAAGTTTCAGCGTACGCTCAATGACGATACGAGATACACTGGCTTTAGCCAGACGTTCGTTCAGGTATTTACGGATCTTCATATCCTCAACGAGGTTGTCTCCAAAGTTCTTTCCTCCGAACCAATTTGAGTCCCAACCTCTAACAATACCGAGACGGTTACTTATCGGATTAACTTTCTGTCCCATTCTGCTTTTTATTTTTCGTCATTAGTTTTGGCATCAACAAACAAAGTCACGTGATTACTGCGCTTGCGAATCCTGTAACCGCGTCCTTGCGGAGCCGGCCTCATACGCTTCATGGTAACGCCTTCATCAACAAAAACTTTTGATATATAGAGTTCGCCGTCTTCTGCTTTGCGGTCATTCTTAACTTCCCAGTTTGCGATGGCAGAGCGGAGAAGCTTCTCTACGTCGGCTGCAGCAGCCTTCTTCGAGAATCTCAAGATGCCAAGAGCGCGATTAACCTCCATTCCGCGGATCATGTCAACGACATAACGCATTTTACGCGGAGAAGAAGGCACGCCTTTAAGCTTTGCGAAGTACAATGTCTTGCGGGCTTCTTTCATTTTTTCAGCCGCTATCTTTTTTCTTGCTCCCATTATATTATCTTTTTATTTTCAATGGTTTGCCTGCTTACTTCTTATTACCTGCGTGTCCTCCGAAGCGGCGAGTCAATGAAAACTCACCAAGCTTGTGGCCAACCATGTTCTCGGTAATGTAAACAGGGATAAATTTGTTTCCGTTATGAACTGCAACAGTGTGACCTACGAAATCAGGAGAAATCACTGATGCTCTGGCCCATGTCTTAACGACACTCTTCTTGCCACTCTCGTTCATCGCGAGAATCTTCTTTTCAAGCGACACGTTGATATATGGACCTTTTTTTAATGAACGACTCATAATTTACTCTTGTTAACTTATTTTTTATTAGCTCTTTCAATGATATACTTGTTAGAAAGCTTCTTCGGTGCCCTCGTCTTAAGACCCTTAGCATACAAGCCCTTACGTGAACGGGGATGTCCTCCGGACTGACGTCCTTCACCACCACCCATCGGGTGATCATGCGGGTTCATGACAACACCACGGTTGTGAGGACGACGGCCAAGCCAACGAGAACGTCCGGCCTTACCAGACTGTTCAAGAGCATGATCCGAGTTACCAACACTACCTATAGTAGCTTTACAAGCGCTCAATATCTGGCGTGTTTCACCAGAAGGGAGCTTAACAACGCAATAACTGCCTTCACGAGAAGTCAACTGAGCAAAATTACCAGCCGAACGAACGAGCAACGCACCCTGACCAGGACGTAATTCTATATTGTGAATCACTGTACCAACGGGAATGTTTGCCAAAGGAAGCGCATTACCAATCTCTGGCGCCGCGTCCTTTCCAGACATCAGGGTTGCACCTACCTGCAGTCCGTTAGGAGCAATAATGTAACGTTTTTCACCATCTGCATAATACAACAAAGCAATACGTGCCGAGCGGTTCGGATCGTATTCTATTGTCTTCACTACAGCAGGAACACCATCTTTCTCACGTTTAAAGTCGATTAAACGATACTTTCTCTTATGACCGCCACCGATGTAGCGCATTGTCATTTTTCCAGTATTGTTTCGACCGCCGGTAGAACGTTTACCGTAAACGAGAGACTTCTCTGGTACGGATGCAGTAATCTCCTCGAACGTACCAATAATCTTGTGTCTTTGACCCGGGGTTACCGGTTTAAATTTACGTACTGCCATTTTTTATTTTCAAATATTGCTGTAAAAATCAATTGTATCGCCCTCCTTAAGAGTAACTATTGCCTTCTTAAATGCGTTCTTCTGGCCCCTGATCAGTCCGGCCTTGGTATAGCGGCTCGAGCGCTTACCTGCATAGCGCATCGTATTAACATCTTCAACCGTAACGTTATACAAATCCTCGACTTCTTTCTTTATTTGGAGTTTGTTAGCCTCAGGACGAACAACGAAGCCGTAACGGTTTGGTCGCTTGTCTGTAATCTTGGTCATCTTCTCAGTGACCAACGGTTTTATTATAAATGCCATATTTACCTTTCTCCTTTTACTTGTTCAAGATTTCATCGATTATCTTCAGCGAGTTTTCAGTCATGACAAGAACATCAGCATCCAAAACCTTATAGGTATTGAGTGATGACGCCATCATAACTTCTGCACGCTGCAAATTTCGAGCCGACAAATATACGTTTTTATTTGATTCCGGCAAAACGAAAAGCAGTTTCTTACCGTCAACTTTAAGATTTTTAGTAATATTTACAAAATCTTTTGTCTTCGGGGCGTCCAAATTGAAATCTTCTACTACAACAATGGCATCTTCCTTAGCCTTATAAGACAAAGCGCTCTTACGTGCAAGAACGGTTACTTTATGGTTCAGCTTAATGCTATAGTCGCGGGGCGTCGGACCGAACACACGGCCACCACCCTTAAGCAACGGAGAATTGATGTCACCACGACGTGCACCACCGCCACCCTTCTGACGACCAAGCTTACGTGTAGAACCTGCATGCTCACTTCTTTCCTTAGCCTTAGCCGTACCCTGGCGCAAGCTTGCCATGTAACGCTTAACGTCAAGATAAAGAACGTGGTCGTTGGGTTCAATTCCGAAGACAGATTCGTTTAACGTAACCTTTCTTCCGGTGTTTTCACCTTTGATATTTAATACGTTAATTTCCATTATTTCTCAATTAAAACGGTTGAACCTTTGCAACCAGCAACACTACCTTTCACAAGGATGAGGTTATGCTCCGGTATTACTTTTAACACTCTGAGGTTCTGAGTTGTTACCCTATCACCTCCCATCTGGCCTGCCATGCGCATTCCCTTGAATACCTTTGCAGGATAAGAACATGCACCGATTGAACCCGGCTTACGCGCACGGTCGTCCTGACCGTGAGTGCTTTGGCCTACACCGCCGAAGCCATGACGCTTCATTACACCTTGGAAGCCCTTACCCTTTGACGTACCTACAACGTCTACGAAGGTAGAATCGTTGAAGATATCAACGGTGATTACGTCACCAAGGTTGTACTCTTCATCAAATTTGAACTCGGCCAAGTGTCTCTTCGGTGTTGTTCCAGCCTTCTTGAATACGCCCATCATAGGCTTTGTGGTGTTCTTTTCCTTTGCTTCACCAAAGCCTAATTGAACAGCCTTGTAACCGTCCTTCTCAACGGTCTTGACCTGGGTAACAACACAAGGACCAGCTTCGATAACAGTGCACGGCACATTCTTGCCGTCGGCACTGAAAACGGATGTCATTCCGATTTTTCTTCCAATTAATCCTGGCATTTCAATTAATATTAAAAATTATACTATACTTTGATTTCAACCTCAACACCGCTCGGCAACTCAAGTTTCATGAGTGCATCTACTGTTTTAGCCGTAGAGCTGTAAATGTCTATAAGGCGCTTGTAGTCGCTCAATTGGAATTGCTCGCGCGATTTCTTGTTTACGAAAGTACTACGGTTTACGGTGTAAATTCTCTTGTGTGTCGGCAGTGGAATAGGACCACTTACAATAGCTCCCGTTGCCTTTACCGCCTTCACGATCTTTTCTGCTGACTTGTCTACCAATTTGTGGTCGTAAGACTTCAGCTTGATTCTGATTTTCTGACTCATGTTTTTTAATTTATTATTTTAAATTAATTACAAGAGAAGAGGTACGCCCGTTAAGAGTCATTCGCTAACGTGACGCCTCGTTCTCCTGTTTATTTGATTATACCAAATCTACACGGCCCTTGATTTCCTCGAGCACAGCCTTAGCGATCGTGCTTGATACAGGCGCGTGGTGATCATACTCCATAGAGCTCGTTGCACGGCCGGAAGTAATGGTACGAAGTGCCGTTACGTATCCGAACATCTCAGCCAATGGAACCATTGCCTTGATTATACGTGCACCGCTACGGGTCTCGTCCATACCTTCTACTTGACCACGACGCTTGTTCAGGTCACCGATTACATCACCCATGTTCTCCTCCGGAGTAACAACCTCAAGCTTCATGATAGGCTCCATCAACACCGGACCAGCCTTAACGCACGCGTTCTTGTAAGCATTGATAGCTGCGATCTCGAATGACAACTGGTCAGAGTCTACCGGGTGGAACGAACCGTCAAGCAACGTAACCTTGAGGCTGTCCATAGGATATCCGCCAAGCACGCCACTCTTCATTGCAGACTCAAAACCTTTCTGGACAGAGGGGATAAACTCCTTGGGGATGTTACCACCCTTAACCTCGTTGATGAACTGCAATCCGCCCTCTTTGTAATCCTCGTCAATCGGGCCAACGTTTACAATAATGTCAGCAAACTTACCACGACCACCGCTCTGCTTCTTGTAAACCTCACGCAGGTTGACAGTCTTGGTGATAGCCTCCTTATAGTTAACCTGAGGCTTACCTTGGTTACACTCAACCTTGAACTCTCTCTTCAGACGGTCGAGAATAATGTCGAGGTGAAGCTCACCCATACCAGAGATAACGGTCTGGCCACTCTGTTCGTCTGTATGTACAGTGAAGGTTGGGTCTTCCTCTGCAAGCTTAGCAAGACCGATACCAAGCTTATCAACGTCAGCCTGGCTCTTCGGCTCAACTGCAATACCGATAACCGGATCCGGGAATGTGATTGACTCGAGCACAATAGGATGAGCCTCATCACAAAGAGTATCGCCAGTACGTATATCCTTGAAACCTACGCCGGCACCGATATCACCTGCATCGATAACTTCCATAGGAACCTGCTTATTTGAGTTCATCTGGAACAGACGGCTTACGCGCTCTTTCTTACCTGAACGTGTATTGTAAAGATAAGAACCAGCCTCAACCTTACCTGAATAAACGCGGAAGAACACCAAACGGCCTACATACGGGTCAGTTGCAATCTTGAACGCAAGAGCAGAAGTAGGTTCTGCCTCTGACGGCTTGCGGTCCTCCTCCTCACCTGTAACAGGATTGGTTCCAACGATGTTAGGAGTATCGAGAGGCGAAGGCAAGAATGCGCATACATAGTCAAGCAAGGTCTGCACACCCTTATTCTTGAATGACGAACCGCAAAGCATTGGGGTGCACTGCATTGACAGTGTTCCTTTACGGATAGCTGCGATTATTTCCTCCTCTGTAATAGAGTTGGGGTCTTCAAAATATTTCTCCATCAGGGCCTCATCGTACTCAGCCGCACTTTCGAGAAGCTTTCCACGCCACTCTTCAGCCTCGTCCTTAAGATCTTCAGGAATATCGTCTATCTCATACTCAGCGCCCATAGTCTCATCATGCCAATAGATAGCCTTCATTTTGATGAGGTCTACAAGTCCCTTAAAGGTCTCTTCACTACCAATAGGCACAACCAAAGACACAGGGTTAGCGCCGAGAACATCCTTCATCTGGCGGAGAACGTCAAAATAGTCTGCACCTGAGCGGTCCATCTTATTGACGTAGCCAAGACGTGGAACGTTATACTTGTCTGCCTGGCGCCATACAGTCTCCGACTGAGGCTGAACACCACCTACGGCACAGTAGGTAGCAACCGCACCGTCAAGCACACGCAAAGAGCGCTCTACTTCGGCGGTAAAGTCAACGTGTCCCGGAGTATCAATCAAGTTAATCTTGAATTGCTTGTTGTCATAGTGCCAATAGCATGTGGTGGCAGCAGAGGTAATGGTAATACCACGTTCCTGCTCCTGTGCCATCCAGTCCATTGTAGCGGCACCGTCATGCACCTCGCCAATCTTGTGAGTCTTACCCGTATAGAACAGGATACGCTCAGAAGTTGTCGTCTTACCGGCATCGATGTGGGCCATGATACCGATATTGCGAGTCAAATGTAAATCTTGCTTTGCCATGTTTCTTTTTACCTAACTATGTTGTTAAAACCTGAAGTGAGCAAATGCACGGTTAGCCTCAGCCATGCGGTGCATATCCTCCTTGCGCTTGAACGCGCCACCCTGATTGTTATAAGCATCCATGATTTCGGCAGCCAGCTTGTCCGCCATGGTCTTGCCACCACGTTTGCGTGCGAAGTTTATCATGTTCTTCATTGAGATGCTCTCCTTACGGTCAGGACGGATTTCTGTAGGAACCTGGAAGGTAGCACCACCGATACGGCGGCTCTTAACCTCTACCTGCGGAGTGATATTGTCAAGGGCAGTCTTCCATATCTCAAGGGCTGACTTTTCCTCGTTAGCCATCTTCTCCTTTACGGTATCCAATGCTTTGTAGAAGATTTCATAAGATGTATTCTTCTTTCCGTCATACATCAGATGATTAACGAACTTCGAGACCTTCTGGTCGTTGTAAACGGGATCCGGAAGGATCACACGCTTCTTTGGTTTTGCTTTTCTCATTTCTCTTTTTGAAATTAATTCTGCATGGGGCTGTTCTCGTTCTTCAGCTTTCCCTCCGGAAACGCTTACTCAACCTTTATAACAAATCTCCAGCAAAACGATGATAAAAAATGTCTATTGTGTCCTTTATTTATACTTCCAGGCTAATATTATTTCTTTGCCTTAGGACGCTTTGCACCATACTTTGAACGGCGCTGTGTACGGTTAGCCACACCTGCAGTATCAAGTGTACCACGAACAATGTGATAACGCACACCGGGAAGGTCCTTTACACGACCGCCACGTACGAGTACAATAGAGTGCTCCTGAAGATTGTGGCCCTCTCCAGGAATGTAGGAGTTGACTTCCTTCTGGTTTGTCAGACGAACACGGGCAACTTTACGCATTGCCGAATTAGGTTTCTTCGGGGTTGTTGTGTAGACACGAACACATACACCACGACGCTGAGGACATGAATCCAAAGCCGGCGATTTGCTCTTGTCAACAAGCGCCTTTCTACCTTTTCTTACCAATTGTTGAATTGTAGGCATTGTTGTTAATTTTTTTAGTTATATATTGTTTTTATTATTTTCTTGAATCCAGGACGGCCAGGACACAGGCCGTATTTGGGCTGCAAAGGTACAAATAAATATTCAAATTACCTAATTATAAAGAATTCAAAAAGCCTATACCCTTATAATATTTAAACAATATAGGCTTTATTAAAATAAATTAACTTAAATACAACTATTTCAACACGCTTTGAAACATACTAAGGCTGCATGAGTTATACAAAGGTATTACAACTACATGTCAGCGTAAAGATATATCCGGCAGCAAACACGCACCAGACTAAGCGCTTGACTTACCCCAAACGGAAGACTAAACTGCTTTAACAAATGTCCGTCCGGGGCAAGTCTCCAGCTATTAAGCTTCGCCCTTATTTATGTTGAAAGGCGCTATCGTTCCCTTTTCCTGCTGTGGCAGTTTGATTTGTCCAAACGCATTCTCGTATCTTACTATATTATCCTTCAGTGCCATAAGCAAGCGCTTGGCGTGTTCTGGAGCAAGAATCACCCGCGACTTTACCATTGCCTTTGGCACACCCGGGAGTATACGGGCGAAGTCGAGTATAAAATCCGAACTTGAATGGGTTATAATTGCAAAGTTGGCATACTCGCCCTGAGCTACTTCCTGCGGCAATTCAATCTGAAACTGCCCTTGTTTGTTATTGTTGTTGTCCATTGTATTTATATATTATAATAAGGTATATTTCATTTATTACTGTACTTTTCGGCCTGCTGGCGTATAAGTTCCATATCGTCAAAATAATTTATCTTCATGGCGTCACGCACATCATGCAAAGTCTGCGCCGCAACCTCACGGGCAGCCTCCGATCCTTTCTTCAAGATATTATACACCTCAGGGATGTCCTGCTCGAACTCGTGGCGGCGCTGACGTATAGGTTCAAGACGCTTATCAAGCACCTTGATAAGGAACTTCTTGCATTTCATATCGCCCAGTCCTCCACGGCGGTAATGATCTTTCAGCTCGTCAAGGGTCTTGTACTCGGGCCAGAACTCGGCAAAATCGTCAGGCGTACTGAATGCGTCGAGATAGGTAAACACAGTGTTACCCTCAACCTTTCCCGGATCCTCTACACGCAAGTGACCGGGGTCAGTGTACATGCTCTTGACCTTCTGCTGCATTTCCTTCGACGAGTCTGACAGGTAGATACAGTTGCCGAGGCTCTTGCTCATCTTCGCCTTGCCGTCAGTACCCGGCAGACGGCAGCACACCGAGTTGGTTGGCAGCATGATTTTCGGCTCCACCAACACGTCGCCGTATATGTAGTTAAAGCGTTTCACGATTTCGCGCGTCTGTTCGAGCATTGGCTCCTGGTCTTCTCCTGCCGGCACGGTAGTAGCCTTAAATGCTGTTATGTCGGCAGCTTGGCTTATAGGATATGTGAAGAAACCCACGGGAATGCTTGCCTCGAAATTGCGCATCTGTATTTCGGTCTTTACCGTCGGATTGCGCTGCAGGCGCGATACGGTCACCAGGTTCATGTAATACACGGTGAGTTCGGCCAGTTCAGGTATCATTGACTGCACGAAAAGCGTGACCTTCTGCGGATCAAGACCTGCCGAAAGGTAGTCAAGAGCCACCTCAATGATGTTCTGGCGCACTTTCTCCGGATTGTCGGCATTGTCTGTCAGGGCTTGCACATCGGCAATAAAGACGAACATGCGGTCGAAATCGCCCTCGTCTTGAAGCTCAACGCGACGGCGAAGCGAACCTACATAATGTCCGAGATGTAGGCGGCCCGTAGGACGGTCGCCGGTAAGTATGATTTTTCCCATCAATGTTTACGTTTTTGATTATTCCACGTTTTATGATGTGCAAACTTACGAAAAATCCACGAAACAGACAAAAAAGTATGGTTTTAAAAATACAAAGAGGCATATCAGCACCGCACGTTGGACATTAAATAGAGCAACCACGATACTGATTATGCCTTATTCTTTCTTCCTCCGGAGACCTCCAACAGTTTATTTTTTCTTTAAAATACTGTTCACCACACGTATGCTCGACACGAGTTTGTTGGTTGAAGTGAACACGTCAACATTCCAGACATGCGACGAACGGCCACGGTGTATTATTGTGCCCACGGCCCGCACAGTGTCCCCTTCATGCGCCGACGATACATGATTGCCGCTCACCTGCATGCCCACAACAATTTCATCCGGCTGGCAAGAAATCATCGAGCCAAGCCCGGCTACGGTTTCGGCCAGGGCCAGCGTTGCCCCGCCATGCAGAATGCCGAAAGGCTGGCGCGTGCGTTCGTCAACGGGCATGGTGGCCTCTATTCGGTCTTGCGAGGCGTAAGTGTACTGTATGCCGAGATTGCCCATCAAGGCATGGCGCGTCTGCGAGTTCAACATATCAAGCGGTATTTCAGAGGCATGCACCTCGGAAAGAATGAGCTTTTCTACCGCCTGCGCCACACCGTCCTCATCATTTGATGCAGTAACGTAATCGGCGCATATCTTAACCGAGTCTTGCGCGTGTCCCATAGCGACACCTACACCGGCAAGCTGAAGCATGGTAACGTCAGCTACGCCGTCGCCTATGGCTATCACCTCGTCATGTCCAACGCCCAACATTCCCATAAGCACACCCAAAGTATTGGCCTTGTCTACGCCGAAAGGCACCACTTCAAGGAAATACGGTTCTGACGGGAATACGTCAAGCACACCAGCAAGCCTCCGCTTCCAATGCTTTTCCAATCCAAGCAACGCCTCTTGGTCGTCGCTTACCAGCACACACTTGCACGGGCGGAAATCTATTGCTATGGAGAACTCTTCCTCCTCCACTATTTTAAGGTTGTTCAACTGTGCCTCACGGCGAACGTGCGCATTGTCAGCGTTGTCCGTAAGCAACGTACCGCCGTTGTAAGTGAATATCGAAAAACCGTTTTTCCGCGCCTTACGTTCCAGATATGGTATCTGCTCAGGGTTTATGCGACGCTCGAACATCACCTCGCCGCTGTCGGCCTTGACTATCTTGCTTCCGTTGTACGACATTATATAACCGCCGAAGTTGTCCAGTTCAAGCATCTTTGCCAACGGCAACAGACCCGACGTAGGTCTCCCGGAGGCAAGGACGATGCGCACTCCCATGTGCTGCACTTTAACCAGGGCGGACTGCGTACGCTTGGTAATTTGCTCAGCGCTGTTAAGCAGCGTACCGTCGACATCGAGCACTAATAACTTATATTTCATAGTATTCCGTATTTTGGGTTTGCATCCACAAATATAGCGAAAGGTGAGCGCAACGGCAAGAAAAGACAAAGTTTTTTGACATGACATTGCCGAACCGCATCCTATATTCGTGTCAACAAATATACGCAAAGATTACGGAATCCGGTTATATTCTGCCGATTATTTCAGATTAAAAAACGTTTAGAGACGCATTCGTAAAAAAACTATAATCGCACGGCACGGATACCAACCTGCCGCAACCCGCGCAACCGCCCTGGAATACATATTCCCGCGGCAGCCTCATCCCTTCAGGTCCGTACCGGCCGGGCGCTGGAATATACCCAAGCCGAACTCGCGCGCCATTACGACTGCGTAATCGAGCATCGAGCTTTGGAACATCTCAAACGGAGCCCACTCGGTAAACGAGCAGAAACAGTAAAGCTCCACGGGCAGCCCCTCGGGCGTAGGCTGGAGCATGCGCACCATTATCATGAGGTCTTTGTTCACGTCGGGATGGCTACGCATATAGCCTATCATAAAGTCCCTGTACACCTGCGTGTTGCTGACGGGGAACCCTGCGTCGGCATACTGGCTCGCTGACACATAGCCTTTCTCGACGAAACGCGCGATGTCATCGGCCGAACAGAAGCGCACGGTATTTGCGTCGATGTTGACCGACAGCTTCATGCGCCGGCCGCCCGCCGCCCACATGCCACGCCAGTTCTGGAAACTGTCGCTCACGAGAAGGTAAGGCGGAATGGTGGTTATCGTCTTGTCGAAGTTCTGCACCTTTACGGTTGTGAGCGACACCTCGCGCACATAGCCGTTAGCTCCATATTTCTGCATTGTTATCCAGTCGCCGGGGCGCAGCATGTCGTTGGCCGTAAGCTGGACGCCGGCCACGAGACCAAGGATTGTATCCTTGAAAATCAGCATGAGGATGGCCGCCGAAGCGCCCAGGCCGGCCAGCACGCTTATCGCGCTTTTGTCGATGATAATGCTTATGATAAGTATAAGACCGACGACGAACGCCAGCAGGTCGAACATCTGGAACACGCCCTTGAGAGGACGGTTGCGCAGCTTTTTGTGCTCCTCGGATATTTCGTAGAGCGAATGGAGGAAGGCGCTGACGAAAAGCAGTGACACCACCACAAGGTATATATTGCACACCTTGAGCAGGAACGACAGCAGTCCGGGCGAATGGGTGAGCACAAGCGGCAGCGCGACATACCAGATTACGGGCGGTATGATACGCCTGAAGGCCTTCATCACACGGTGGTTGAAGATATAGTCATCCCACTTGGCCTTTGTACGTTCGGTAAGTTTCTGAACCGCCGGCATTACAATAAAGCGGAACACGGCCGTACAAACGTAGGAGAACAGTGCCACGGCAAAAGCCGCGGTAAGCGGATACAGCCACGTCAGCATGCTCTCCGACACGCCTGCGGTATGCCTGAGAAAGTCGAGAATAAATACATCAAAACCGTCCATCGGGGTAGTATTCTTGGTTATTCAGTACGCAAAAATAAGCAATATTATCGAAAAACGGAAAAAACAAAAGCGAAAAGAAGGCGTCTTGCATGTCACCGCCACTGCGGCACATCACAACCCCGAGCGGATTAAGGCGTATGCTTTGCGCGTCAGTCCGGCGTCGCGCGAGTTGAGGTAGACGTGCCGCCCGCCACGTGTGACAACCCTTACGAACGGTCCGTCGCCAGAGTATGAATGGAGCGTCAGGCTGCGTCCGTCGGCCGTCTCGAATCGTCCGAGGGCTACGCCGTTAAACGAATAGCCGTTGGTGCGCCGCTCGATATACGGCATTTTGTCGACAAGCATTACCGTTGATATGCTGTCCAAAGGTATTGTCTCGCCATAGCTGCCGCTTATCTTAAGCCGTCCGTCGGCCACGGTAACGTCAAGGTCTTGCGTGGAATTGATGAAAATCGGCAACAACGACACTACTACAACCACCGTGACACAGCACAGCGCAAGGGGCAGCACAATCCTGTCGCCCATCACCTTGCGCCCTGTCACAGCGCCCGCTACGCCCACCACGAACATCGGCAGCACCAACGAGCAGAAGTAAGCCACGTCGGCCGACAGCAGCGCGGACACAACGCCGCCCACGAAAGTAACCGCGGCGGCCACGAAAAGCATGCGCCTGAGCCTGCGCCGCACGACAACGGCACGGTAGGGCATGCCCTCTCCTGCCCCATCTTGTGGCTTGCGGGCCTCGCCGAACATGCAGCAGCCCACCTCGAAGAGCAAAAACGCGACCATACCCGCAGGTATCAGCATTATCAATACGTCAACAATGTCCATATACCTATCATTTTATTCCATGCGCAAAAATAACAAAATATGTCGAGAAATGCAAACGCAAGAACAACGTTTGGCGGCATGAAGCAGTCCCATTGGCACCAAGTTTGTAATGCGCTGACAGTCAACGGCTTTGCGAAAGGCCGCCTTTCGCAAGACAAAAGGCGGCCTTTCAGCGTGCGATTGACGGCCTTTTGGAAGACAAAAGGCCGCCTCTTGCAAACCGACTGGTTCCCATGCTCCCGGCAAACAATATCAAAGCGGCAATTTACTGACAAACCGCCCCTGGACTAAGAGGTTAAACCGACCGAATAAAAAAACATTAAAAATTTTAATAAAATTACGCCTCGTGTGTATATTTATTCTTACCTTTGTGGCAAACAAACTGCATACCTAATATCAAAAGCACATTTCATATCCGCCAGGATTGCAGGAACAAAGCCGACACGAACTACCATACAGACTAATACCAGGCTACGGTTGCATGACCGCGGCAGCGTGCCACGATGGCTACAGATGAATACTTTACTTACCACAGTTATATAATTACCTATTCAATTAAACAAACTATGTACAAGAAAAATTTAAGGGCAATCGGCTATGCGCTGATTTTGCTATTGGGATGGGCAAACTGTCCCCTGCCAGTATGCGCGCAGACGGTTAACGAGAGTGTCACGGCTACATGGCCGTTCGACGAAGGCACGGCTGGCCAGACGGCCTCCTTCACGCCCGAGGAAAGCAGTACGTATTTCAACAACAACTATGTACAGGTTGGCTCAAACCTGAGTTATTACAGGGCAAAAGCCGCCAACGGCGATGGCGAACCCGTACAGACAACGTTCCAGCCGGGCGAACAAGACAGCGGCCCGACGGACGACAACGCCGTTGAATTCATGATTGTGCCGAAAACCGGACTCAGTTTCACTCCTACAAAAGTGTCGTTCGTAAGCTCAAAGTTCGGCACTGGTGGCGGCAAGCTTGACATTTCATGGGTCAACTCCGACGGCTCTACCGTAAGTCTGGCGACAGGTGAAAGCCCGTCGCGCGAGAACGGCAGCGACCCGAACGAGACTTTCGGCGGACAATACAGCACTCCGTTCAGCTTCAACGTTACCGGAGCGGCAGCGTCGACGGGTGCCTGCGGACTGCGTGTCAACATCTATAGCCTCGGTGCCAATAAAGACCTCGGCTTCGCCAACGTAATAATCGAGGGAACGATAAGCGGCACGATACTTGACGTAAAGCAGTGCAACCTGACCGTACAGGTCAGTCCCGAAGGCGCGGGCACGGTAAACGTTGTGCCAGTAGGCAACGTGTTTGACGAAAATACAGCCCTTACGTTCACCCAGACGCGCAACTTCGGCTACAGGTTTACGGGCTGGGGCGTGTCTGACGGCACTACATCCGAAGAGGCTGAGCTGGCTTACACCATCACCGACGACGTGACCGTAACGGCCAACTACGAGCGCATTAACACCTACGCCCTTAGCTACGGCGCCACTGGCGGCGGCCGCGACTACATGATTTCGCCCAACCCGACACCTACGGTGGTTGACGGAAAGAACATGTACGAAGAGGGAACGGAAGTTACTCTTACCGCTACGGGCAACTACATTCTCGACTTCTCCAACTGGAGTACAGGCGAGACAACGCCCGAAATAAAGGTTACGATGGACCAGGACAGGAACGTCACGGCTGCATTCGCCGCATCGAAGGACGTCATTGCTGGCTGGGACTTCTATCTCACGGGCAATAACGGCCGTAAAGCCGACTTCTACGCTGACGAAAACGACGCCGACGCGCTGGTAATGCGTAACGAAGCGGGCGAAAGCCGCGGCTGGCTTGACCGCAGCGTAGTCTCCGGCGGCGACGAAGGACGCGGCGCGGCAAGAAACTGGCAGACTAACGGACTCGGCACGTTCTACTGGCAGACACAGGTGAACGCTGCCGCATTCAAGGACATCAAGGTGCATGCGGCGATGATGTTCAACTACAACACACTGTCAAGGCAGGACGTTGAGTGGTCGCTTGACGGCCAGACATGGAACAAAATAGGAACATACGAACTGACAACGGCGAAACAATACGTTGAAAACACATTCGACCTGCCGGCCGAAGCAAACAACCAGGCCACCGTCTACATACGTTGGAAGGGCGACAAGACGGCCGACCCCATCGGCACAACATCTGACCACGACGGCATTTCGATAGCCGACATATACATAACGGGCACACCCGAGATAATCAATGACGGCATGGCACCCAAGCTGGAGAGCACAGTCCCGGCGGAAGGAGCCACCAACGCGTCGGCCAACGGCCGCATTGTGCTAAACTTCGATGAAAGGGTTAAGATGGTTGAAGGCACCGTAGCAACGCTCGGCACGCAGGAACTGCAGCCCACCGTGTCAGGACAGACTGTAACGTTCGAGTACAAAGGCCTTGACTACGCCACCCCATACACATTCACATTGCCGGCAAACAGCGTCAGCGATCTTACCGACAACTTCATCACCGACGAGATAACAGTCAACTTCACCACAATGACACGACCTACGGTTACCAAGGCCGAGTTTGACTTCATCGTGCCTGACGACGGCACTATAACCGAAGCGCTGGCTGCGGCAGCCGCGCGCGAGGACGAATCAAAGCGTTTCTACATCTTCGTTAAACAGGGAGACTACGTCATTCCGGCCTCTGAAACATCAAAAGTTGAAGGCACAGACTATCCCCATCCGGCAACGATAGTGAACACGCCAAACGTGTCAATCATCGGCGAAGGCATGGACAACACCTCTTTCGTGAACACGGTTCCATACACAGAGCCTGGAACTACCAACCCGATTGAGGGCCTCGGCAAGTGCGAGACATTCAGATTTGAAAGCCAGGCTACCAATATGTACCTGCAAGACGTGACCATCAAGAACGGGCTTCAGGACAACACGGGTCGCGGCGCGGCTCTGGAGGACGGCGGAGACAAGAACGTGTTTAAGAACGTTCGCCTCTACGGATACCAGGATACGTACAACTCAAGGAACAACAGCGGGCGTTATTACTTCGAGGGAGGCGAACAACGCGGACGCACTGACTTCCTCTGCGGCGGCGGAGACGCTTACTTCAACGGCGTAACGCTCGTGATGTGCGAGGCCGGAGGTTTTCTCGCAGTGCCCAGCACACCGAAAAAGTACGGCTACATCTTCATGGATTGCACCATCAAGGGCGAAAACTCTGACGTTGACGGCAACTATTCGCTCGGTCGTCCTTGGGGCAACGGTACTCCGATAGCACTCTACATCAACACCAGGATGGAGGCTCAGCCCACTGCGGAAGGATGGAGCGAGATGGGCGACGGATACCCGGCACGCTTCGCCGAGTACAACTCGACAACAGCGTCAGGCACCGTAATCAGCCTCAACGACCGCAAAAAGACTTTCGGCGACGGACATGAAAACAATCCGGAGCTTACCGAAGAAGAGGCCGCTTTCTACACCGTGGCCAACGTAATGGGCGAAGGCGACGACTGGAATCCGACCGCAATGACCGAACAAGCTTCCGCACCGACCAACGTTTACATAGAAGGCACACAGCTGACATGGGACGACAACCAGTACGTTCTCTGCTGGGCAGTATGCAAGGACGGTAAAGTGGTTGACTTCACGACCACTCCCGAATATACCGTTGACGACGCATCGGCCACTTACTCGGTACGCGCTGCCAACCAGATGGGCGGACTCGGTGAAGCAACCGTTGCCGAAATATCGACCGGAATAAACGAAATTGACGGCACGGAAACCGGCGAAGCCGTAAAGACCGAATACTACAGCATTGACGGAGCACGTGTAAGCAGCACCACCCGCGGCGTAGTGATAGAGGTGAAGACCATGGCCGACGGCAGCAAGACGACCAAGAAAATCATTAACAAATAACCGTTTACATAATCCGGCCGTGCCGGCATGGACACCCTCCACGCCCACACGGCCAGAATAAACTTACCTAACAACTTAAAAGAATCAAGAGTATGCTAAAGAGAATTTTACAATCGCTGCTGACAGTGATGACGTTATTCGTCGCCGGCAGTATTCAAGCACAGACTCCGGCCTTTCCCGGAGCGGAAGGTTTCGGCCGGTACACCACGGGCGGACGTGGCGGTACGGTGTATCATGTCACCACGCTTGAGGACACGGGAACGCAAGGTTCCTTGCGCTGGGCATGTAACCAAGAGGGCACCCGTACAATAGTTTTCGACGTTTCGGGCACTATACACCTTAAATCAGAGCTAAGACTGAGACATGAGAACGTGACAATAGCCGGACAGACGGCGCCGGGCGACGGCATTTGCATAGCCGACTATCCGTTTGTAATCTCGACTGACAACGTCATCATACGCTTCATCCGCTTCCGCTTGGGCAACAAGGAAGTGGCCAACCATGAAGGTGACGGTCTTGGTGGCATGGATCTTGAGAACATTATCATCGACCACTGCTCAGTAAGCTGGAGCATAGACGAATGCCTTTCAGTCTATGGAAGCAAGAACTTAACAGTGCAATGGTGTATAGCATCGCAAAGCCTGCGCGAGGCAGGACACTCAAAAGGCCGTCACGGATACGGCGGCAACTGGGGCGGTTCAGGCGCTTCGTACCATCACAACCTGATAGCCCATCACGACTCACGCACCCCGCGCCTTGGCCCGAGACCAAGTACACAGACCGATGAGCGCATGGACATGCGCAACAACGTTATCTACAACTGGCACGGCGAGGGCTGTTACGGAGGCGAAGCGATGAACGTCAACATCGTAAACAACTACTACAAGCCGGGTCCGGCAACCGACGGGACGACAAAACAACAGCGCATAGCGAAAATCGGAATACGAACAACCGACTATTGCACAGAAGACGACGGCAGTTGGAACGAATGGCAGCCGACATGGCACAAATGGGGAACGTTCTACGTCAACGGCAACGTAAACCCGGCACAACCCAACGTAACGCAAGACAACTGGACATACGGAATATACAACCAGTTTGACGATAACAGCAAACTTGACAACATGCTTACGGACGAGGCGAAAGAAGAAATGCGCCTTGACGCCCCGATTACGTTTACCAACGTTACTACACACTCAGCCGAAGACGCCTATGAGCGGGTACTCGAATACGCCGGAGCCTCACTACGCCGTGACTGGGTGGACGAGCTGATAGTAAATGACACCCGCAACGGACAGGCTACCTGCACAGGTACCAAGAGCAACATTCCCGGCATTATCGACTCGCAAGACGACCTGAAGCAGGCATTCACCGATGCGGGCGACGACTGGAGCGCATGGCCCGAACTCGAAAGCGAGCCCGCACCGACTGATACCGACCAGGACGGAATGCCAGATGAATGGGAAGACGCCAACGGACTTGACAAGAACAACAGAGCTGACGGCGCCACGATAGGCGCAGATGGATACTCCAACCTTGAAAAGTACATGAACAGCCTTGTACAAGATATCATGGACGGAGGCAACGAAGGCGGCACAATGCTCAGCGGTAACGAAGAGTATGATGGCGAAGGCGGCGGCGACGAACCGTCACAGAGCGTAGTATATGTATTGGACAACACCACATACACCACGTCTTCAGCAGACGGATATACATGGAACTTCAACAACGGGTTCAGCGTAAGCAACGAGGCCGGCAAGGCATACGGCAAAGAAAGCGGAACAGACCTTGTAAAATACTCGGCCGAACAATTTACGATAAACATTCCCGAAGGCAAGAAAGTGACCAAAGTCAGCTTCTACGGATACAACAAATATGCAGACAAAGACAGCTACATTGCAGAGCTTAACGGACTGGAATACGGCGAGACAGACTATGTTTTCCCGGCGAAGGACAACGACCAGGCCGTTTACAGAACTCATGACATAGAGCTGGCGACACCTGCCGAAGGAAGCATGACGTTCACAATCAAGGGTAAACAATGCGCCCTGAAGATAAGCCTCTACACCGACATATCAACAGGTATCAGCGACATCACAGTTGAACGCAAGCCCACAGGCAAGATATACAACCTGCAAGGCATGGAGGTTAAGGAGCCTTTGCGCCCCGGAATATACATCCGCGACGGAAAGAAATTCATAAAAAGGTGAGAAAGTGAGACGGTGAGAGAGTGAGGACGGGCAGAAAAGGCCTGCCGGGATGCACCTATACAACCGTCGGAACAGAACACCGAACGCCATTAAAAACAGACAGTTAAAGCCGTTAAGGCAATGCGTAAGAGCCGTCCAAACGACATGTTTGGACGGCTCTTTTTACATCCTGCCTACTGTCTGATAATCAACGGCTTTGCGAAAGGCGGCCTTTTACCTTTCAAGAGACGGTCTTTTAGAGGACAATAGGCCGTCTTTCAGAAAGCAAAAGGCCGCCTATTACGGTTCATCAGCAGTTCAGGTGTATTACAACGAACAGCAAAAAGTCCTCGAAGATGCTGGAATTACAATACATACTTTATCCAACTAATCGGCGAATAGCACCTTACTGGAAATCAACTGATTTCCGTGTGCATGACAGACGACCATATTATCGTACGCATGTAAGCAACGGTTGCCATTTACGCAGCCAAGAATCATCATGCCACAAAAAAATTGCAGGACACGATATCGTGTCCTGCAAAATCTGTATTAACAACTAAAAAGTGATAATTACTTCACAATCACCTTGCGTGTTGTTCCGTCAGACATCTTAACGATGTTCACACCCTTAGTCGGAGCAGCCAGCAGCGTGCCGTCCAATGAGTAGCGTGCAACTTCAGTTGCGTTCTCGTCAGTTACTGTAATGGCATTATCTATACCTGTCGATGTTTCGCCAAGTTTTACTGTTTCAGTGTTACTTACCCATGCGTCGTTGATTCCGCTGGCCAAATAAGCTTGTTCGCCAACAATCTGAAGCTGTATAGGACGACCGATAAACGCAACAATATTCATATTATCAGCATTCCAGCCTTCATCAAGAGTTATGGTGTACTCGTTGCTATAAGTAGTACCGCTTGTCCAATTGATTGGTTCGCCAAAACCGTAACGTCCATCAGCTGCGTAACGGAGAACATGGTCGTGAGGATAATCATATTCAGGTTGACCACCTATCTGATTGTTATATTGAAGTCCTTTCAGACCGTCCTCTGTCAAGAATACGGTAAGAGCGCCGTCTTTCAGAATAGTCTGAACATCAGCCTTTCCTTCACCTGATACAGTTATCTTGAGTTCTCTTGTGGTCTCGTCATATTCCGATGCGATATTGACAGAAGCAAATGCAGGTACATCAGTGTTTATCTCGTCAATAATGTTACTGAACATATTTGCCACTTGCTCGTAATATGAAGGATAGAAACCAATACCAACTGCAAGTGTACCATACTCATTCAAAGTCGGCTCAGAGATATATGTACGGTTGAACGAAGCACTCGGGAATACAGATACTTCAAAATTCGTCAGGTTGTTTGAGAAATTGGTTGTGTACTCATCTTCCACCGTACCATAATCAGTATGCAATGAAACCCATGCCAAATCATCGCGCTTTGTATTCAAAAGGTTCAAAAGGTCATAGCCATACGGGCAATTCGGGCAGCCTGACGAAGTGAATTGCTCAACAAGAGTCTTTTGCTTTGCTACAACATCGTCGTCTGTGTAAATATAAATGTTTTCATCGATCTTATCATCTTCTGTATTGACTGTAGGTACTTTACCATTGATGCTTGCAACGCTTACAGATATACTGTGCTCACCCTTGCTCAAATCTGAAGCCAAAGGCAAAGAATAAGTGTAAGAATGAATAGAACCATCAGAAAGGTCTACCGGTGTATTTACCGATCCTACTTCCTTGCCGTCAACCTGGAAACTCAACGTATATGAAGAAGGCACGTTGTTTCCTTCATTCATCAAAGTCATGGTTATGTCCTTATTTTCACCTGATTTAGATATGGTTCTGTCTATTCCGCCAGTCAAAACAATATCGTCATCACTGTAAGAACCGCCTTTAACAACAAGCTGGATACATAGATTTACATCGCTATAAATGGTGTACAAACCAAAACCCTGGCCATAGTCTCCTAACAGATAAATACCACCGGCTGCATAATCCGTATTAAGTCCGTAATCAACCAAGAAATTATGCGTAGCAGTATTATTATCAAGAGCAAAAGTATAAGTAACAAAAAATCCTTCGTTTGCATTCAATGTTACAGGTCTGGCGAATGTTACATCATTCCACCCTGCAACTGTTGAAGCGATAGTTCCTGTTGTCGCAGGCTGTACACTTATACGACCCTCTGCATCAATAGTATAAACAGAAACAGTAGTACTTCCTATCGGCTCAGCTAACTGGATACGAGCCTTGGTCAGCTGTCCGCCTACAGCCTTACCGTAAAGGTTTGAATAGAAAGGAGTTCCGATGGTATGCGTACCGGCACCAATTTGCGGAGTTTGGCCAACGTTTTGAGATATTTCCTCTGACTTGAAATATCCGATAATGCGTTCATCTGTATCAAGACTAATTTTTTGTTGCGGCGCCACAGGTTGGGCAAAAGGCTTCACCTTTCCTGCTTCAGGCGTTTTCAATCCACGATAAGTCGTTTCCATTCCAATGAATGCACCTTTCGTAGAAAGCTTTTGTGCATTAGAACTTACCGTTTGCGCATTGGCACCTATCACTACTGTCATAAGCGCCAGAATCGTGAGTAAAGTTTTCTTCATGTTCATAGCTGTAATTTTTAATTATTTAACAAGTATTTTGGCTGTTTTGCCATTTTCGTATTTTACTATATTAATCCCCTTTTGCGGTTCAGAAATCTGCTGTCCGTCAATAGTATAACGTGCAACAATCTTGTTATCGCCTGCTGCATCCACCTCGTCTATACCTGTTGAAGTCTCGTCAAAAACAAAATTAACAGTCACTGACGGGCCGTATGCCCTAAATTTATATACTGGGAAAGGTACACCTTCGATTTCCTTAAATTCAATATCCATCACCATAAGCCTGAACGTTGCCGTGCATTGACCGTAGCTTTCGCTGTTGTCAGGTATCCATTCAGAAACTACCGCCATCTGTCCATTGGCTTCTATCTCAGTGGCAACTCCCTCATACTTGCCAGGTTTGTTAGCCTCACGGACGCATGCTCCAGGGAAACAGAAGTTGAATGAGCCATTGTCCATGCTCGAAATGGTGAGTTCCGCATTAATGCCAGTTGCCGTAGAGGCGTTATTCTTCACGCTTAAGCCTGTGCTTACCTGATAATATGAATCTTCAGGGCTGCCAAGATCAAAATATTCAACTATTCCTTTGACAGTCGCTCCATCTTCAAGCACTTTACCAGAGGAATCAACAAACTGCAACGTATTGTCCACCTGGGCCATTGCACCACAACAAGACAAAGCAGCAAAAACAAACAAGAGTAAAGATTTTTTCATAACACAAACTTCTTTTTAATATTCTACATTATTATTAATTATCTCATTCTGTTGTCTCACCATCGCCAGGCTGCGTGCCATCCTCTGGCTCAGCGATAAGCTTCGCCCTTGTTGCCTGCAACACGCCGGTATCATCATACACGAACACTACCGCCCACATATTATCTACAACCCAGTTTTCGTCAATCTCACAAGTAAAATCCAGAGTCTCCGGCAGTCCCATAGTCAGGCTTATCTGGTCGCCTGAACGGTCGTTAACCGAAGTACGGAACACATGGTTGTGTACATAATCAGGATTTGTTGAACCGTCAGGCATAAACTGCAAGCTCGTAACCTCGTCCTCAACAAGCCACACTTGCAACCGTCCGTCAACACTGGTCAGCCCCTCTGCCGTAACGGTTATACCGACTGAACGCGACAATTCGTCATAATCGCAAGCCGCTTCAAGACGCAAGACAGGTTCCTGCTGTATGCGGTTATTCACATAAGTGCCAAGCGCGTTCATATCGTTCAACACGCCTTGACGGTCTACCATCACTGCGGGCTGGTTCGGACTGCCGTTCTGCTCATAATACCAGTTGGCCGTTTCGTTGTACAACGGCAAAGGCCTACCATTCGGCAATTTGCCCAAACCGCCACAATACAATCCGACAGCAATCACGTTGTCGGCCCCGTAATCCTCTTGAAGCTGCTCGATAACGTTAGCTGCATTCGGACAGTTAACACACCTTTGCGCCGTAAAATCCTCTAAAAGCACGCATTTCTTTACGTCCGCGGGTTTCACGTAGATAAACCTCTCGTCCTCTGAAATGTCGTTGCAGGCGGCAAAGGCAAGGGTTAAAACGCAGATGGCAGTACTATATATAAGTTTCAGATGTTTCATTTTATTTAGAAATTATAATTGTAAGAGAGTGTAAAACCACGACTCGAGGGCACACGGCGGCATACTCCGCCGGCACAGTTCCAGCCTTCACGTGTGCGTCCGTAGCCTAATTGCACACGGTGTGAACCGTTATTGTAGGAAACATATCCCTGGTAATAGTGAACGTTTGTTCTGCCGCTATTGTACATATCGGCCACGGTAAACATCCAGTGGGGCAGGAACGACAGCTCCAAAAGTCCGTAGAGCCAGTCGCCGTCGTCATCGTCAGTGCTAAGATATTGCAGCTCGCCGCGCAGTGTCAGCTTCCTGTTTATGCGGTATTTTGCATCGGCAATGAAGATGTCAGAGTGCACCATGCCGCCCTCTCCCTCAACGATGGTCTGGTTATAAAACTGGTTCATGTACATGAGGTTAAGCCTGAACGCACGAGAGAAAGGCTTTTCGATCTGGATGTTGAAGTCCTGGTAGTAAGTCTCGTCACCCCATTTCCAGAACGCCGAGCCATAGCCGTCAGTGCCGCTGAACGTGCCGTTATAAGGATTTACGGCATGGTTGTTGCGGTCAATGGCGTGTACGTGCGAGAAGTTAACTTTCACGTTCATTCCATATTTTCCTCCAAGGGCAGTATTACGCTTGAAGCGGTATCCCAGTTCGGCCTGATATGCCCACTCGCCGTTAGGCTGCGTGGCATACGGATAGAGCGCCGCGAGGGCATAAGTATGCTCCGTCGTGAAAGCCGGCAGGTGGTTGATTGACGAGGCTATGGCGCTGGTCTCGCCCCTACGGCTGCGGAACACCATAGCGTCGCTACGCTTTGCCTGCACCAGCAGGCTGAGTCCGCTCTTTGAATACGAGGCCGACAGCATGGCGACATTGCCCTCACGGTAGATGTAAGGATAGCGTCCGTCAAAGGTAGGGTCTTGTCCTTTCCACGCATATTCGGCAAGAATGTTGAAGCCGCCCTTCTGAAGGCTCGCCCTGACGTCAAACGCATTGACAGACGTAGGGAAATTAAGCTTGTGTGAAGTTCCGATAACAAGGTCTTCGTCTTTCTCATACTTGTTCACCCACGAAGCCCCCAAGGTAAGGTAAGTGCCCTTATCAGAAAGAGCCTTGAACCATTGGTCGAAGTTCAATTCGAGGTCGGCGCCAGTCACCCAGCCATTGTTGTGCGCCCAGAAACGGCGCTGCTTGCCGGAGAGAATCTTAGCCGTAACACCCTTGACAGGACGAACGACGAGGCGTCCGCCAAGTAGTGAGTTGTCAATACCAAGAGTGCGCTCCTCGTATGTACGGAGAATGAAGCCCGAACCGAACTGTTCGTAGAAGTTACCCAACGTCAAATCCCATGATTTAAAGTGTGCCTTAACATACACATAAGGGACACCCCAGCCCTTAAACCCTTTCTCGTCGTAGAACGTTGGCAACGGGTGTTTAACGAACTCGAAACGTGCGCCGGCGTCAATGTGCTCGCTCGTGACGTTCACGTCTGCATAGGTATTGGTCAGTCCCCATTCGTTATACCCCTTGGCGTTGATAGTTTTATCCTCTTCAGGTATGATAATGTCGCTCTGTATACTTCCGCTTACGTTAATCTTGTTGCCCCCGTCGTCTTGCGCGGCTGAGCAAACAGGCATGGCTATGGCGGCCAGCAGGCAGAGCAGCTTGCTCGATGTTGTTGCCATCAGTGGTTTCTCTCTAATTAAAATGAATATTCTTAAATCCCGATTGCAGGCTTATTTTGCCTGAAGTTCCCTCACTTTTTCTATAAGTTCTTCTTCAGCACCTTCTACGTAGCCGTTATGGCGATAGGCGATTTTTCCGTTACCGTCTACTATTATAGTATAAGGTATTGTCTGAACCCCGAGTGAACGCTTGAAGTCACCATTCGGATCAAGCAGCACGTCGTATGTCCATCCGTGGCTGTCGACCAGCGGTTTCACCTTATTTATATTCTGCGCCTGGTCAATCGACACGGCGATAACCTTCACGCCAGTCTCGGCCTGCCAGTCTTCATACACTTCACTGATGGCTGTAAGCTCGCGGTTGCAGGGCTTGCACCACGTAGCGAAAAAGTCTATTATAAACGGCTTACCATTGTTTGAAAGCGTATCAGTCCTTACAGTCTTACCGTTGATATCTTTCAACGTTACCGAAGGAATCTGGGCTTCAGCCGCAAATGAAAAACTGAAAGCTAAGACAAATGAGATAAAAAACTTTTTCATGTCTAAAGTGTATGATAAGTTAATAAAAAATTACGGATTTCATCAAATTTCCAAATTGTTACATTTCACAAGCAAAAATATAAAATTCATAAAAAGAAGCATATAAACATACAGTTAATTTTTACTAACAATCGCAGTAATAATTGGGTGTAAAAGAACAGTTTAATCATTAAAATCCCGTTAAACATCTAATAATCAGAGATTTAGAACAGACATACATGCGCTGGTTCATATCAAACGTTGAAAGGGCAAATCGTTGTTAAATACAGATAGTATTATTTTATTTTAGTAAAAATCCCAAACTTAGCCGACATGCAAAATAGTAAAACATACCGAAAAAGACTAACGTAAAAACAACTTTGGCCAGCATTCTGCAAGTCCGGTTACAACAGGTGGTGACAGCCTGATAATCAACGGCTTTGCGAAAGGCCGCCTTTTACCTTCCAAGAGACGGTCTTTTAGAGAACAAAAGGCGGCCTTTCAGCGTGCGGTTGACGGCCTTTGGGTTTCATCCGCAAATGTGTTGGATAAGCCGCCTTTGGCAATGCGGCACACAACCATTACGATTCCAGACGAAAACCTAACAAACGCACTACGAGAAATGCATGTTTAACGTTTTTTTACTCTCCATGATTATGTTTCTGCAAAATAATTAATACTTTTGCACCGCAAATCAGAATTATCTGACAAGGAGATTACATTACCTCGGCAATTCGGCATGGCCGTTGTAGCCATGGCTGAAAGTAATGGGACGGCTCTTCTCCTTAAACACAGACGAAAAAATCTGCGTCCCGTCTTGCAGAATTAACATGGACTGAACCCACAGGTTTAGAGGGATGAGCCAAGTATAATTCTATGCAATTGACAGGAAGATTTGCCGCAGTACACACGATTGCACACATTCTCACGACACACGCACCGACGACCGCTAATGGCTGTCGGGCAACTCACTGCGCACTTAACCAACCAAATAATCATATATTCAACAAAAAACAAAAAATCATGAAGAAGTTAAATCTGTTTTTCATGGCCATGACCATGCTGTTCATGGCCGCAAGCCTCACAGCCTGCAGCGACGATGACAACAACGGCGGAGGAGGAGCTGACCTGCCCACTCCGCAATACGAGCAGGTAAGCGGCAAGTACGCTATCACATCGGAAGGTTCTCCTTACGAGAGTATCGAACTAAGCGCCAGCGGCAACTACATCGTGACCCTAAACTACAGCGGAGGTTACTACGCCGCCGACAACACTTCGGCAAACCGCATATCCACAAACCACCACAAGTCGCTATTAAGCGGCGGCGCACAGACGCGCGCCACGCAGGATGGGAACGTGATATACGGAACATTCACCAGTCTCGGCGAGAATGAATACGCCCTTGAAGGTTTCGGCACGATAAAGCTTGACTACACAGGCAGTGACGTAACTGGTATAGAAGTGACGACACAGGGTGGACAGACCACGCAGTACACTGCCGAAAAACAACCCGTAATGGGCGACGACAACATGACAAGCTCACTCTGCCGCACATGGAAGATAGAGAAAATACATGATGTGTACTATGACAAGGAAACCGGCAAGACCGATGACGTTACCGTAACACCCGAAAATCCAGGTGAAACAGGTTATGATATGCCCATCGAGGTTATGTGGTCTAAATCGGGCACGTATTTGGTTTCTTACCGCGACGGCAGCATAGGCATAGCCGAGTGGAAATGGAAAGACCGCGGCGCAGGCCAACTGTACTATGCGTGGGATGGCGAATGGACGGGCGACTACGCCACGATAACATTCGACAGAAACAGGGCCGTAATACATGACAAATGGGAAGACGAATACGGACGTGACGAGTCGTGGACTTACCTCGTAGCCGTAGACGCCCCTGAAACGCCCGGCACCGACCTGCCCGAAGGCCAGTCACCTCTGGCAAACGTGTTCACCGGCAAACTGCTCAAGGAGATGGACGGCGACCGCTTCATCTATGAGAACGGCTATCTGACGCAAATAACAAACGACAAGGAGACAATCACCTTCAACTACAACTACGCGACGGGCGCAGACGGCCCTGACGTTTATGTGACTATGAGGGGAGACGGCGACGACGATTTCGCCATAACGCTTAACGAGCAAGGCTTCGCCGAGAAGATTGTACAGACAAGCTACGACCAATACGGTGAGAATGTGTACACAAAGACATTGGAATACGACGCCGACGGCCACCTCACGGCCATGAACGACGACCGCAACGGCCGCCTGTACGACCTGACTTGGACTGACGGCAACCTGACAAAAGTACACTGGCTATCCGACAGCGGCAGCGAGCACACATATACATACACCTACGGCGACCAGGCAAACACCAACTGCCTGCTGTTCTACTACAAGGTGTACTCGGTTGACATCGACGAAGTGCAATGCCTCTACTACGCCGGCCTCTTGGGCAAAGCTCCCAAGCACCTGCCCGAATTGGAGACAAGCGACAGCGGCAGCACAACCACCTTCACGTGGACCGACAACAGCCTGACAGTAGACGGCGACGACTATCATCCTACGGAGTTCAGCTTCTACGAAGAATAAATAAACACTACGTGGGTTCTATATAAGAACGTACAACAACATTCAAATCTCAACCAGCACAACACAACGAAAAAATCGGCGCGGAACATTTTGTTCCGCGCCGATTTTGCTATATGTACAGGCCTGCTTATTCAGCCTCAGCCTTCTCTTTCTCGCTGTAATCGATGACGTTCTTGCGGTTGGCCTGCATACGGTCATAATCTTCCTTTGAGCCGACAATGATTTTGTCAAACTCGCGCAGACCGGTACCTGCCGGGATGAGGTGACCACAGATAACGTTCTCCTTCATTCCCTCGAGATAGTCTACCTTGCCGCGGATGGCAGCCTCGTTGAGCACCTTTGTCGTCTCCTGGAACGAAGCGGCAGACATGAAGCTCTTGGTCTGGAGAGCTGCGCGCGTGATACCCTGGAGTATCTGTGTTGACGTAGCGGGCACGGCGTCACGCACCTGAACGATCTTCAAGTCGCGGCGCTTCAGCGTAGAGTTCTCGTCGCGCAGTTTGCGTGCGGTAACAATCTGACCCGCTTTCAAGGTCTCGCTGTCACCTGCGTCAACGACAACCTTCTTGCCCCAGATACGGTCGTTCTCCTCGGCGAAGTCGAGCTTGTCGACGATTTCCTGCTCGAGGAACGTAGTGTCGCCCGGATCGTTAATCTGCACCTTACGCATCATCTGGCGCACGATTATCTCGAAGTGCTTGTCGTTAATCTTAACGCCCTGCAGACGATAAACGTCCTGCACCTCGTTGACGATGTACTCTTGAACGGCGGTCGGGCCCTTGATGGCGAGGATGTCGTTAGGAGTAATCACGCCGTCAGACAGCGGTGTACCGGCACGAACGGCGTCATGCTCCTGCACAAGGATTTGCTTGGACAGAGAAACAAGGTATTTGCGCTGTTCGCCAGTCTTTGACGTAACGATAATCTCACGGTTACCACGCTTAACCTTACCCATTGTAACCTCACCGTCGATTTCGCTGACAACAGCAGGGTTGGACGGGTTACGTGCCTCAAATAGCTCGGTAACACGGGGAAGACCTCCGGTGATGTCGCCGGCCTTACCTACTGTACGCGGAATCTTGACGAGCGTTGCACCGGTCTTGACAACCTGTCCGTCCTCAACGACAACGTGTCCTCCCACAGGGAAGTTATAGGTACCTACCACTTCACCGCTCTCGTCAATAATATCACAGGTCGGAACCTTGCTCTTATCCTTCGACTCGGTGATGATCTTCTCGGTAAGACCTGTGGTGTCGTCGGTCTCGGAGTGGAATGTCACGCCATCAATAACGTCACGGAACTTAAGTTTACCGGCATATTCGGTTACGATAACGGCGTTGAACGGGTCCCAGCGTGCGATGATGTCGCCTTTCTTAACGACAGAACCTCCCTTGAAGTAAAGAGAACTACCATACGGAACGTTCAATGTAGAAAGTACGATGTTCGTATGCGGGTCGACGAAACGGATTTCAGCCAGACGGCTTACAACCATCTCGCACTGAACCTCGCCATTCTCTCCCTGCTCAACAAACGGAACAGTACGAAGCTCGTCGAACTCGATACGGCTGTCGTTCTTGGCAACGATAGACGCGTTAGCTGCAGCGTTGGCAGCCACACCACCGGCGTGGAACGTACGGAGGGTAAGCTGTGTACCGGGCTCACCGATAGCCTGCGCGGCGATGACACCTACGGCTTCACCCTTCTGTACCATGCGGCTGGTAGCCAAGTTGCGTCCGTAACACTTCATGCAGACGCCTTTCTTGCTTTCGCATGTGAGCACCGAACGAATCTCGACACTCTCAATCGGGCTGTCCTCAATGGCCTGCGCAATAGGTTCGGTAATCTCTTCACCGGCAGCAACGATAAGTTCGCCGGTCGTAGGATGTATAATGTCGTGAACGGAAACACGGCCGAGAATACGCTCATAGAGCGAAGATATAACCTCATCACCGTTCTTCAATGCCGTACAAACAAGACCACGGAGCGTACCGCAATCCTCCTCGGTAATAATAACGTCATGCGATACGTCAACAAGACGACGGGTTAGGTAACCTGCATCGGCTGTCTTCATAGCGGTATCAGCAAGACCCTTACGTGCACCGTGGGTAGAGATGAAGTATTCGAGCACGCTCATACCCTCCTTGAAGTTTGAAAGGATAGGGTTCTCGATAATCTGCGCACCTTCGGCACCTGCCTTCTGCGGCTTAGCCATAAGTCCACGCATACCTGCCAACTGACGTATCTGGTCCTTAGAACCACGGGCGCCGGAGTCAAGCATCATGTAAACGGCGTTGAAACCCTGGTCGGCTTCGGTCATCTCTTTCATCAAAACATCACCAAGCTCGTTGTTTACGTGCGTCCAGGCATCGATAACCTGGTTGTAACGCTCGTTGTCAGTGATGAATCCCATGTTGTAGTTGTCGGTAATCTGGCGAACTTCCTCGTTACCTTTCTCCACAAGGGCAACTTTCTCCTTCGGTATGATGATATCGTCAAGGTTGAACGAAAGTCCTGCCAAGTATGCCATGCGGTAACCCAGGTTCTTGATACCATCAAGGAACTCACAGGCACGCGCAAAGCCAACGGCCTTGATTACATCTGCAATGATGTCGCGAAGACTCTTCTTTGATATAATCTTGTTGACAAAACCTATTTCATCCGGCACAATGCCGTTTACTATCACACGGCCGACAGAAGTATCAACCATATGGCTGTAATAGTTTCCGTACTTGTCTACATCCTTGACAACGACCTTAACTTGAGCGTGGAGATCACACTTGCCCTCATTATGGGCTATGATAGCCTCTTCAGGCCCGTAGAAGGTTAGTCCTTCGCCCTTTGCCCCGGGACGTATCTTTGTGATATAATAGAGTCCAAGCACCATATCCTGTGATGGCACAGTAATAGGAGCACCATTAGCCGGGTTAAGGATATTATGGCTCTGGAGCATGAGGATTTGCGCCTCAAGCACAGCCTCGTTGCTCAACGGGAGGTGAACAGCCATCTGGTCACCGTCGAAGTCGGCGTTAAATGCAGTACATGCCAACGGATGCAACTGGATTGCCTTGCCTTCGATAAGTTTTGGCTGGAAAGCCTGTATACCGAGACGGTGCAGTGTAGGCGCACGGTTGAGAAGCACAGGGTGACCCTTCATTACGTTCTCAAGAATATCCCAGATTACGGGCTCACGACGATCGACAATCTTCTTCGCGCTCTTGACGGTCTTAACAATACCGCGCTCGATGAGCTTACGGATGATAAACGGCTTGTAAAGCTCGGCTGCCATCAACTTCGGAAGACCGCACTCACCCATCTTCAGTTCAGGGCCGACGACGATTACAGAACGTGCAGAATAGTCAACACGCTTACCGAGAAGATTCTGGCGGAAACGTCCCTGCTTACCTTTCAATGAATCAGAGAGTGATTTCAACGGACGGTTTGACTCGCTCTTGACGGCGCTGCTCTTACGTGAGTTGTCGAACAAGCTGTCAACAGCCTCCTGCAACATACGCTTTTCATTACGCAGGATGACCTCAGGAGCCTTGATTTCCATCAACCTCTTCAAGCGGTTGTTACGGATAATAACACGACGGTAAAGATCATTCAAGTCTGATGTAGCGAAACGTCCTCCATCAAGTGGCACAAGTGGACGAAGCTCAGGCGGAGTGACAGGGATAATCTTCATTATCATCCACTCCGGTTTATTTATATTACGGCTCGCGCGGAACGCTTCAACTACCTGCAGACGCTTGAGGGCTTCGGTTTTACGCTGCTGTGAAGAATCACTGTTTGCACGGTCGCGAAGCTCGTATGACAGAGAATCAAGGTCGATGTTCACGAGCAAGTCGTAAATAGCCTCGGCACCCATCTTGGCAACGAACTTGTTGGGATCAGTGTCGTCAAGATATTCATTGCCATCGGGCAGGTTGTCCATTATATCAATATATTCGTCCTCGGTAAGCAAGTCCATCTTATGTGAACCGTTCACCTCGATACCCTCTGAATCTTTCCTGCCTTCCATTACGCCGGGCTGTATCACGATGTATTTCTCGTAATAAATCACGGAGTCAAGTTTCTTCGTAGGAAGGCCAAGGAGATAACCTATCTTATTAGGCAGCGAACGGAAGTACCATATATGCGCTACGGGTACGACGAGCTCGATGTGCCCCGTACGCTCACGGCGCACTTTCTTTTCCGTAACCTCTACTCCACAACGGTCGCAGACAATGCCCTTATACCTTATTCGCTTATATTTACCGCAAGCACATTCATAATCCTTTGTCGGGCCGAAGATACGCTCGCAGAAAAGGCCATCGCGCTCGGGCTTGTACGTACGGTAGTTTATTGTCTCAGGCTTGGTCACCTCGCCATAAGAATTTTCGAGGATTTCCTCAGGCGACGCAAGACTGATGGTTATCTTCGTAAAATTACTCTTTATCTTTGAATCTTTCTTGAAAGCCATATTTCTTATGTTGTAATTGTTATGTAAAGAGTTCCTTTTATTAGTCAAGAGTTATGCTTAAGCCCAAACCACGAAGCTCATGCAGAAGGACGTTGAGTGACTCCGGTATTCCCGGTGTCGGCATTGGCTCTCCCTTGACAATTGCCTCATAAGCCTTTGAACGCCCTACCACATCATCTGACTTGATTGTCAAAATCTCTTGCAGAACATGGCTTGCACCGAATGCCTCCAATGCCCAGACCTCCATCTCTCCGAAACGCTGGCCACCAAACTGAGCCTTACCACCAAGAGGCTGTTGGGTAATAAGAGAGTACGGACCGATACTGCGGGCGTGCATCTTATCCTCAACCATATGGCCTAACTTAAGGAAGTACGTGATACCAACGGTTGCAGGCTGGTCGAACGGTTCTCCTGTCTCACCGTCATAGAGGCGCGTAGAACACAGACGCGGCAGTCCTGCCTTATCCGTCCACTCCTGGAGATCATCAAGCTTCGCACCGTCAAAAATCGGCGTTGCGAACTTAACACCAAGACGTTTTCCTGCTGCACCGAGAATAGCCTCGAATATCTGTCCAAGGTTCATACGCGATGGCACACCTAACGGGTTGAGAACCAAGTCTACAGGACGTCCATCCTCAAGGAACGGCATGTCTTCCTGACGAACGATTTTAGAAACTATACCCTTATTACCGTGTCGTCCTGCAAGTTTGTCACCTACGCTGATTTTACGTTTCTTGGCAACATATACCTTAGCCATCTGAAGAATACCAGAAGGCAGCTCATCACCGATTGTTATCGCGAACTTGCGGCGTTTCATCTCAGCGTCAAGCAGCTTGTACTTCTTTATGAAGTTCATGATAAGCTTCTGGATGAGTCCATTCGTATGTTCGTCAGAAGTCCAATTGTTTGACTGGATTCCGTCATACTCAAGATTCTTCAACTGAGCCATTGTAAACTTACTGCCCTTAGTTATGATCTCGGCACCTGTGTAATCCTTGATTCCCATAGATGTCTTGTCATCCGTCAGAGTAAGCAGCTTATCTACAAGAATATCCTTCAGGTCGTCTATCTTGGCTGCGTATTCCTCGTCTATCTTGGCAAGGACAACCTTGTCTTGCTGTTTCGAAGCACGAGTCTTGACTGCACGTGAGAACAGTTTTTTATCAATTACGACACCTGTAAGTGACGGATTGGCCTTCAACGAAGAGTCCTTCACATCGCCAGCCTTATCGCCGAAAATAGCACGAAGAAGTTTCTCTTCCGGAGACGGGTCGCTCTCACCCTTAGGCGAAATCTTACCGATAAGGATATCACCCGGCTCGACACGAGCACCTACACGGATAATACCGTTGTCATCAAGGTCCTTGGTTGCCTCTTCACTGACGTTAGGGATGTCACTGGTAAACTCTTCCATCCCTCGTTTGGTCTCACGCACATCGAGTGAATACTCATCAACGTGCACTGACGTAAGGATATCTTCACGAACAACACGCTCGTTAAGCACGATAGCGTCCTCATAGTTGTAACCCTTCCAAGGCATGTAAGCCACAAGGAGGTTGCGACCGAGAGCAAGCTCTCCGTTTTCTGTAGCATATCCTTCAGTGAGTATATCACCTTTCTTTACCCTCTGTCCCTTATTACAGATAGGACGAAGGTCTATTGTCATATTCTGGTTCGTACGACGGAACTTCGGTATTCTATATTCCTTGAGCGCTGGCTCAAAGCTTACAAATTCCTCTTCCTCAGTCCGGTCGTAGAGTATTCTTATTGTTGTCGCGTCTACATATTCGATAACTCCATCGCCCTCTGCCGTTATCATGGTGCGCGAGTCGACGCATACTTGTCTTTCTATACCAGTTCCTACGATAGGAGCTTCATTGTGCAACAAAGGTACTGCCTGGCGCATCATGTTACTTCCCATCAACGCACGGTGCGCATCGTCATGCTCCAGGAAAGGAATCAGGCCGGCAGCTATTGAAGCAATCTGTTGTGGCGACACGTCCATAAGGTCAACCTGCGACGGCGGAACAACAGGGGAATCAGCATCCTGACGGCATTTTACGACATCACGGATAAACGTTCCGTCATCGTTAAGCGGCGCATTACCTTGGCCGATAATGTGGTCTTCTTCCTCTTCCGCGGTAAGATAAACGATATGGTCATTATCCAAATCAACGACACCGTCCTTAACTTTACGATAAGGAGTCTCGATAAAGCCAAGATCATTAATCTTAGCATAAACACACAAAGACGAGATAAGACCGATGTTCGGGCCTTCAGGGCTCTCAATCGGGCAAAGTCGTCCATAGTGAGTATAGTGAACGTCACGGACCTCAAAGCCTGCACGCTCACGTGACAAACCGCCAGGACCAAGCGCTGACAGACGGCGCTTATGCGTTACCTCGGCAAGCGGGTTTGTCTGGTCCATGAACTGCGACAACGGGTTTGTTCCGAAGAAAGAATTTATAACGCTCGATATTGTCTTCGCGTTTATAAGGTCTGTCGGAGTGAACACCTCATTATCACGCACGTTCATGCGCTCACGTATAGTGCGGCTCATGCGGGCAAGGCCAATCGAGAACTGGTTGCTCAACTGCTCGCCAACGGTACGTACACGGCGGTTGCTCAAGTGGTCGATATCATCTACTGTTGCGTTTGAATTGACAAGCTGTATTAGATACTTGATAATCTCGATTATGTCCTCCTTGGTAAGGATGCGAACGTCCATATCCGTATCAAGCCCAAGCTTCTTGTCTATACGATAACGACCAACCGTACCCAAGTCGTAACGCTTGTCAGAGAAGAACAGATTTTGTATAACCTCACGTGCGCTTGCATCGTCTGCCGGGTCAGCATTTCTCAGCTGGCGATAGATATACAGCACAGCCTCCTTCTCGGAGTTACTGGGGTCTTTCTGCAAAGTATTGAAAATTATCGAATACTTACTTGCAGAATCAGCGTCCTTGTGAAGAAGGATTGTAGACGTTCCACTCTCGAGAATATCATCGATGTTGTCTTTGGTTATCTCAGTCTCGCGCTCCATGATTACCTCATTACGCTCGATTGACACAACTTCACCTGTATCCTCATCTACAAAATCCTCATTCCAGCTCTTCAATACCCTCGCTGCGAGCTTACGGCCGAGAACATCCTTCATGTTCTTCTTTGTAACCTTCACTTCCTCGGCCAAGTCGAATATCTGCAGGATATCCTTATCTGTCTCGAAACCAATGGCTCTCAAAAGAGTTGTAACGGGCAATTTCTTCTTACGGTCGATGTATGCGTACATCACATTGTTGATGTCTGTCGCAAACTCAATCCATGAACCCTTGAACGGAATGATACGTGCAGAATAAAGCACTGTACCGTTTGCATGCACTCCCTGACCAAAGAACACGCCAGGCGACCTATGCAACTGTGATACGACAACACGCTCGGCTCCATTTATTATAAATGTGCCATTATCCGTCATGTAAGGTATGGTGCCAAGGAATACGTCCTGTATGAATGTTCCGAAGTCCTCATGATCCGGATCAGTGCAATACAATTTCATCTTTGCCTTCAGGGGCACGCTATATGTGAGGCCACGCTCCAAACATTCATCAATAGTATAACGCGGCGGGTCAATATAGTAATCCAAGAACTCAAGAACGAAATTGTTTCTCGTGTCGGTTATAGGGAAATTCTCAGCGAATACCTTATACAAACCGTCATTCTTGCGTTCTTCAGGTGGAGTGTCCAACTGCAAGAAGTCCCTGAAAGACTTTAATTGCACATCGAGGAAATCCGGATATGGCATCGGATTCTTCACGCTGGCAAAATTTACTCTGTTATCAACAATTTTTGAAGCCATTACAGATTTATATTACCGTTATAAATGCCACCTTAGAATATTTTGAACGGCTGAAATGATAGTGTTACCCAACTTTGGTGCCGGCCAATATGCGGCGGTGGATGACCGCATAATCAAATAAAGACACAAAAAGGTTAAGACTCTCCGACTGGGAGAATCTTAACCCCTAATATTTCTGTTGACAAAATTATTTCAGCTCAACCTTAGCGCCGGCCTCTTCGATAGCCTTCTTCAGGTTCTCTGCCTCGTCCTTAGACATGCCTTCCTTCAAAGTAGAGGGAGCGCCGTCTACAAGTTCCTTAGCCTCTTTCAGACCGAGACCACAAGCCTCCTTAACGGCCTTAACAACCTGCAGTTTAGCTGCGCCAACCTCAGCGAGAACTACATCGAAAGATGTCTTCTCCTCAGCTGCGGCTGCATCACCACCTGCAGCAGGACCAGCAGCAACAGCAACAGCTGCAGCAGCAGGCTCAATTCCGTACTCGTCCTTCAGGACTGTTGCCAACTCGTTTACTTCCTTTACTGTCAAATTTACCAATTCTTCAGCAATAGCTTTGATATCTGCCATTTTATTCTAATTTTAATGTTTTTAAATGTTAAATGTTTGGGTGTTTAATTATTCAGGACGCTCGCCCAAGGTCTTGAGCACGCCATGGATGGTATGCGCACCTGATTGAAGAGCTGAAACAACGTTCTTTGCCGGAGACTGGAGCAAAGCAACAATCTCTGCGATAACCTCGTTCTTGCTCTTGAGAGCTGCAAGTTCCTCCAACTTATCAGCGCCGACGTAAATGCTTTCCTCAGCATAAGCTGCCTTCAAAGAAGGGATACCCTCTTTTGCATAAGTCTTGAGCATTTTAGCCGGTACATTGGCGGTATTGCAGAAAAGCACGGCGGTACTGCCTTTCAGACAGCCGTACAAAGGTTCATAATCAACATCTGAAGCCTCGAAAGCCTTATGGAGAAGAGTATTCTTCACCACGACCATCTTGATTTCATGCTTGAAGCAATCACGACGGAGCTTGCTTGTTGCGCCTGCATTCAGACCCGTAACGTCAACGAGGTAGAAATGAGCGTACTCCTTAAGCTTCTCGCCAAGTTCAACAACTATAGTATCTTTTACTTCTTTCTTCATCTTACAAAACTTTTAGAGTTATTCAACTGATTTAGGATCAATCTTGACACCCTTACTCATAGTGCTCGAAATAAAGATACTCTTGACGTATGTACCTTTAGCAGCAGCAGGCTTCAACTTAATTACAGTAGAGATAAACTCCTTTGCATTCTGGAATATCTGTTCCGGAGTGAAAGAGACTTTACCTATAGAAGCATGGATAATACCGGTTTTGTCAACCTTGAAGTCTATTTTACCCTGCTTTACCTCTTTTACCGCTTTTGCAACGTCCATGGTTACGGTGCCGCTCTTAGGGTTAGGCATCAAGCCACGCGGACCGAGTACACGTCCCAAGGGTCCTATCTTACCCATGCACGACGGCATCGTGATAATTACGTCAATATCTGTCCAACCACCCTTGATCTTTTCGATATACTCGTCAAGACCAACATAGTCAGCACCTGCCTCTTTCGCAGCAGCCTCAGCATCCGGTGTACAAAGGCAAAGCACGCGGGTTACCTTACCCGTGCCGTTGGGAAGAGAAACAACGCCTCTAACCATCTGGTTTGCCTTACGCGGGTCAACGCCCAAACGTACATCGATATCTACGGAAGCATCAAACTTGGTCGTGGTAATTTCCTTGACCAGTTCGGCAGCTTCTTTCAAAGAGTATGCTTTCCCTGCTTCAACCTTATCAGCTACTGATTTTTGATTTTTTGTCAGTTTACTCATTTTCTTAATTGAAGTTATAAATTATTTACCAGGGAAGTCCCCTTTTACAGTGATGCCCATGCTTCTTGCAGTACCGGCTACAAGCTTCATAGCCGACTCTACCGTAAAACAGTTGAGGTCTGCCATCTTGTCCTCGGCGATTGCACGAACCTGCTCCCATGTAACTGAAGCTACCTTCTTACGGTTAGGCTCGGCCGAACCGCTCTTAATCTTGGCTGCCTCCATAAGCTGAACGGCTGCAGGAGGGGTCTTGATTTCGAAGCTGTATGACTTGTCAGCATAGTAAGTGATAACGACTGGAAGAACTTTTCCGGCCTTATCCTGGGTTCTGGCGTTGAACTCCTTGCAGAATCCCATGATGTTGATACCCTTAGAACCAAGGGCAGGACCAACGGGAGGTGAAGGATTGGCAGCGCCACCTTTAATCTGTAATTTGATTAATCCAGCAACTTCTTTAGCCATTTCTTTTGTTATTAAATAATTGATTTATATAAAAGAACAGCCACATCCGTAACAATGCGTTATTCTTTTGCAACTTGCATAAAACCGAGTTCAAGCGGTGTCTTTCGCCCGAAAATCTTTACCATGACCTTAAGTTTATGCTTCTCGGTATTAACCTCTTCGATAACACCGCTGAAGCCACTGAACGGTCCATCCGTAACCTTGACAGTCTCATCAACACTGAAGGGGATGTTGACTTCCTCAGCCAGCTCCGACTCTTCAGCCGTTCCGAGAATACGGTTGATGTCAGCCTGCTTCACCGGGGTAGGAGACTCCATACCTCCAAGGAAGCCAAGCACGTTAGGCATGAAGCGCAACGCATGCGCCACGTCACCCTTCAAATCTGCCTCGACGAGCACGTAGCCGGGAAGAGCTATCTTCTCCTTAACTACACGCTTGCCGTTACGCAGCGTCGCATGCTTCTCCATAGGTATAAGAACCTGAGAGACATGTGAAGAGAGCAACGTGTTATGCTTCAGTTCGGCCTCGATATATTCCTTTACCTTAGCCTCCTTACCGCTAACAGCGCGCAGGACATACCATTTCTTACCTGAATCAGCCATTTCCTCTTTTAGGGTTTAATTAGGATAGATTGCGCTCATGACAAACCGGAACACGGAGTCCATAATGAACACCACAACAGCAATGATCAAGGAAGCAGATAATACAACCATTGCTGAGTGAGTAAGTTCGGCCCGTGTAGGCCATGACGTCTTATGCACAAGTTCGTTGTAACAAGCCTTGCAATAATTTGTTATCTTCGTAAACATATTATCTTTCTTTAGCACGGGAAGAGAGGCTCGAACTCCCGACACCTGGTTTTGGAGACCAGTGCTCTACCAACTGAGCTATTCCCGTAAAATAGGTTCTCGTCGCGAAAGGCGAGAACCTAAATATCTATTGATTACGTCGTCAGGGATTAGTCGAGAATCTCGGTAATCTGACCTGCACCTACCGTACGGCCACCTTCGCGGATAGCGAAACGCAGACCTACGTTCAATGCAACTGCGTAAATCAAGTCTACAGTGATTGTTACGTTATCACCAGGCATTACCATCTCAACGCCCTCGGGCAGATGGATTTCACCTGTACAGTCCATGGTACGGAGATAGAACTGAGGACGATACTTGTTTCCGAACGGAGTGTGACGTCCACCTTCCTCTTTCTTCAGAACATAGATCTGAGCCTTGAACTTCTTGTAAGGCTTAATCTGTCCCGGATGGCAGAGTACCATACCACGCTTGATTTCGTTCTTGTCGATACCGCGGAGCAGCAGACCTACGTTGTCACCAGCTTCACCTTCGTCAAGAATCTTGCGGAACATCTCAACGCCAGTAACGACTGACTTCTTGTCCTCGCCAAGACCGAGAAGCTCTACTTCGTCGCCAACCTTTACACGGCCAGTCTCGATACGGCCAGTTGCAACAGTACCACGACCTGTGATTGAGAACACGTCCTCAACCGGCATCAGGAACGGTTTGTCGAGGTCACGCGGAGGCAGTGGAATCCACTCGTCAACAGCCTTCATAAGCTCCATTATCTTGTCTTCCCACTTAGCAACACCGTTCAAGGCGCCGAGTGCAGAACCACGGATGATAGGAGTATTGTCGCCGTCATACTCGTACTGATCGAGAAGCTCACGCATTTCCATTTCTACGAGCTCGAGCATTTCCTCATCGTCAACCATATCGCACTTGTTCAGGAATACAACCAGACGGGGAACGTTTACCTGACGAGCGAGAAGCACGTGCTCACGTGTCTGAGGCATAGGACCGTCAGTTGCAGCAACAACGATGATAGCACCATCCATCTGAGCAGCACCGGTAACCATGTTCTTAACGTAGTCAGCGTGTCCCGGGCAGTCTACGTGAGCATAGTGACGGTTTTCAGTCTCATACTCAACGTGTGCAGTATTGATGGTAATACCACGCTCTTTCTCCTCAGGAGCGTTATCGATTTGGTCGAATGACTTAACATTGCCTTCATTTCCAGAGATCTTCTCTGCGAGCACCTTAGTAATGGCTGCAGTCAGAGTAGTCTTACCGTGGTCTACGTGACCGATAGTACCAATGTTAACATGCGGTTTGGTACGTTCAAAATGTTCTTTAGCCATAGCTTTACTTATTTATTATTTAATGAATAATCGTGTATTTTCTGCTTCTACTTACAATCAGAAAGTCGTAGAGCTGTAACCGAGATTTGAACTCGGGACCTCTTCCTTACCAAGGAAGTGCTCTACCACTGAGCTATTACAGCAGCGAGAGCGGAAAACGGGACTCAAACCCGCGACCCCCAGCTTGGAAGGCTAGTGCTCTATCAACTGAGCTATTT
>OHXC01000044.1_pt1 | contig 98884 bp, 98 predicted proteins | sample 1579891 | NCBI WGS metagenome assembly OHXC01 (sample SAMEA3882531, study PRJEB24775) | human gut metagenome | biome: human-associated habitat; feature: intestine environment; material: feces | place: Netherlands | collected 2009/2010
TTTACACATTTTTTATTGTTCATAAATGTGTCAACTTTTGCCAGGACAAGACACCAACACTTACAATTCAAAAAATATGAATAAAAAACAGGCATGCACTTGCCGTTCTCTTTAATTATTCTTATCTTCGCAAACAAAACCAAACGTCAATGAGTCCACGGTTCAGGGAAGAAGAAGGATTTGTATTTAAAATCTATTCCAACGAGGAAGAGAGAAAACACATACATGTAGTCAAGGCTGGCAACGAGGCCAAATTCTGGCTTGAACCTGAGATTAGCATGGCCTACAACCATGGATTTAAGGAAAAAGAAGTAAAGAAAATAATCCAATTAGTCGAAAAATATGGAAACGAATTTAAACAACAATTCGCAGCACACATCGGTAAGCGTCTTGATGATTAACTCACAAGGGATGATGCTTTCCGTCCAAGGCAACGACTACTTTGTGTCATACAACCGCGTACCATGGCTTCGTGACGCAAGAATAAGCAGTGCGCTAAACGTGCGTATGTCAGGACCTGACGCAATAGAGTGGCCCGACCTTGACGTCGACCTTGAGATTGAAAGCCTCAAACATCCGGAACGTTACCCCCTGGTGATGAAGAGGTCGCCGTTCGACGCATTGTAAATTCACTATATTTATAAACATCTGCACAATAAAAAAGCCGTTCACTATTTTATGGAAAACGGCTTTTTTATTACTTTTGCAGTGCGTAACGAGATTAAGGAGAACGGCATATTACAAGTCATACGGCAACATACGGCAAGACTTTTGTCCGTTAACTACGGCGCGAAGCGCCTGACTCCGGATAACTCCCGTTAACTCCTTTACAAATAAAAAGACAACATCATGAGCACCGTAATCTATCCGTCGCCAATCTTCGGCCCCGTACACAGCCGCCGACTGGGCATTTCCCTCGGCATTAACCTTATGCCGGCAGACGGTAAAGTGTGTACTTTCGACTGTATATATTGCGAATGCGGCTTCAATGCCGACCACCGCCCACGCCTGAAAAGGCCTACAAGCGAGGAAGTTGCGGCGGCCCTTGAACGTAAACTGAAGGAGATGCAGGCTGACGGACAACTGCCCGACGTACTGACATTCGCGGGTAACGGCGAGCCGACTGCCCACCCGCAGTTCGCCGAAGTGATAGACGACACAATCCGCCTGCGCAACACTTACTGTCCCGAAGCGAAGGTGTCTGTGCTCAGCAACGCCACAATGGCAATGCGGCCCGAGGTGCACAAGGCCCTGGAACGTGTAGACAACAACATCCTGAAGTTGGATACCGTCAGCCAGGAATATATAAACAAGGTGAACAGACCCACCTACCCCACTTACGACGTGCGTGAGATAATCGAGACAATACGCTCGTTCAACGGCCACGCCATAGTGCAAACGATGTTCATGCGCGGCACGATGGACGGCCAAGACGTGGACAACACTGGCGAAGAATATGTCGCTCCGTGGCTCGAAACAATAAAATACATTACCCCGCGCCAGGTCATGATATACACCATCGACCGCGAAACGCCCGACCACGACCTGAAAAAGGCCTCGCCCGAAACCCTCAACGCCATCCGCGACAGGGTTATGGCAATGGGTATTCCGTGCTCAGCGGCATACTGAAAATTTAAAAATTAAGAATTAAGAGTTAAGAAAATACGACAAAATACAGCTGGATAGCCTATACCTCAACTAAGGTATAACTATCCAGCTGAGTTTTTAACGGCAAGTATTTTCATTCATCATAATACTCGACACTTATCGTGCAAGTATTCAACAGGTTGTTATCATACCTATTTATACAATTCCTTGTTATGCTTGATATCCTTCCGTCAGAATCCTTTTCATATGAATACGTGAAATAATAATCCACAAATTCAGGAGTATTAATTCTCGAAATAAGATTCGCCGACCTCTTTCCTGCAAGCCCTAATTCCAGATAATTAACGCAACCATATTCGGTTCCGTTGGATGGAAGGAAGTAATCTATAAAATAATTAAGGTCTATACTTTCGTCGTTTTTTTCTTTTGAATACTCATATTTGAGCTCCGTATCCGACATATTGAATGAAGACATATTGCCACCTGAATATGTAAACGTACCTTTATCATAGTTATTCGATATCTCAACCAAATAACCATTGTTGTCATATTCAGCCCTTGCAATAGATGTATTATTGAAGAACACCTCCGCATAATGGCCGTCGTCCTTGTGGTCTATCAGCTTAAGCCTGTCGCCTTTATTGTACCAATTAATGTACCTCACCCCATTCTGTTGCGGTTCAAAAGTCAGGTTGTCGTCTTCATCGAAAGCACCCAAGCCAAAACCAATAGCGTTCAGCTCGCCTTTGAAATCGTAAAAGAACCAATAGGAATGATAATCGTACGAATCATCGTAATCTGTAAGGAACGACAAATGCGACACTTTACCTGCAAGACTTTTCCTTCTGGTGAACTTGGCCGTAATTATATAGTCACCGTCTTGCCTTTTAAGGGTAAGTTCGTTTTCCTTCAATGACATTATAATCCACGGCACATCATCTTGATTGCGATTTATGATGTTTCCTGAAAGAGTGTAAGTAAAATATTCACTCCGCCCTGTTTCTAAGAGTTCATCATAAGCGCTTTCGCTTTTCAAGAATCCAGATCTATCTTCGTTAAATGTTATAGCGAGGTTGTCATCGTTATAATAAGACTCACTTTGATGGTCCTCGCCTTCCTCCCAATGCTGATAATAGCAAATCCATTCACCTACAAGATTCTCATAAACGACCTCCACTTCATGTCCGCCGCCTTCGCCGTCGCCTGCTCCGTCGTCATCATCATCCGAACAAGACGCAAACATAAATATCAGCATCGCAGGAAGGCACAATAAAGATAAATACTTATTCATAATGTTGAATTTTACATTTTAGCCCTCTTCAGTCCCCAAAAAAAGGCTCACAATAAACTGCAAAGCGTGGAACTGCAATACCCTACATCCTCAAACGGAGGCCCTGAGAAAGCCCATTACAAACAGATGTTATGATAGCAGCCCACGCCAAGCGTGAGAACCATCATGCCATTCACTGTTTACAATTAGAAGTTTCTCAGGTTTCCAGTATTAATGAAAGAGCATAACGCTTCTTATTCCCAAAATGTCAGCAAAGGGCGTAAGCCCATGCGATTGCAAATATATTAAAAATCAGTAAGACAACAAAAATTTATCAAGGAAATTTGTTTTACGATAGGAAATTCCACTTTTCACGGGAAATGACAATAAGAATATCAATGTAACCGTGCTTTCCTTTTCAACTGATATACTTGATAATTATCAACTAATAAAGATAAATGTTAATTCATGATTTCGTTAAGAAATAGACGAAAAACTGACTGTTAGAGGGGCACTTGAACGAATTTATCACGCAGTTTGCCATGGCGGACAATGCGGCAGAGGTTAATATTTTATGGTTTTCAACTAAAATAGCAGATGATTTCATGTTTATTTACACACAGAAGAACATCTATTGAGTGGCAATATACGGTAAAACATGACGCAAAAGGTGCCCCATTGGCATGTCAAAGGCGGTCTTTTGCATTGTGAAAGGCCGTCTTTGACATTGACGAAAGCTATAAAAACAGCAGACAATAGGCGTGTCTGAGATTACAGACTGCCATTTCTGAACGTTTAAGATGTTAAATTTAACATTACAGACCGCTAAGTTTAACAATCAGGAAAAGCCACGACCATATAAAAAATCACACATATTTTCTTAATTCTTAACTCTTAATTCTTAACTTATATGTACTTTTGCATGGTTTTAAAGAAAGGATAACAAGATATGCCCAGCATTAACGATATGACCGTAGGGTCGCCTACGAGGGATATTATAAAGTTCGCCGTACCGCTGGTTGGCGGCTACATACTGCAACAGATGTACCTTATTATCGACGCGGCCATAGTGGGACGCTTCATCGGTGTCGACGCATTGGCTGCTGTCGGAGCGTCGTCGTCGATAATGTTCCTCATCATGGGCTTCTGCAACGGCTCTTGCGCGGGCTTCGCTATACCAGTTGCGCAGGAGTTCGGGGCAAAGGATTACTCAAAGATGCGTGCCTACGTGGCCAACGCATTGCGGATTGTAGCGGTCATAGCGGTGGTCATCACCGTGGTCACGGCTGTCTTCTGCGAACATATCTTGAGGGTTGTCAATACGCCGGAGGACATCTTCCACGACGCATACGTGTTCCTTTTGCTTAGTTTTCTGGCCATTCCTTTCACGATGGCTTACAATATGCTGTCGGGCTTTATACGGTCGTTGGGCGACTCTAAACAGCCATTCTATTTCCTCATAGCGGCCTCGCTGCTCAACATTGTACTCGACTTTATCCTTATTATAGGCCTCGGCATGGGCGTTGAAGGCGCCGGAATAGCCACCATGACGGCACAGGCGTTCGCCTCGCTGCTGTGCTGGCTGTACATCAGGAAGCACCTGCGGCTGCTTATTCCGACGGGCAACGAGCGGGCGTATGACGACAAGAAGGTGGGCCGCCTGCTGATGAACGGCATACCGATGGGCATGCAATTCTCGATAACGGCTATCGGAGTGATAATGCTGCAGAGCGCAAACAACGCGCTGGGAACGGTCTACGTGGCGTCGTTCACGGCTGCGATGCGCGTCAAGTACCTGTTTACGTGCGTGTTCGAGAACATCGGCGTGGCCATGGCTACGTACTGCGGACAGAACATCGGGGCGCAAAAAGTCGAGAGAATAAAGCTCGGAATATGGTCGGCAATGAAGATAACGGCGGTGTATTTCGTGTTTACATTGATTATAATATACCCCTTCGCGGACGACATGATGCTGCTTTTCGTCGAGTCTGGCGAGCGTAACATCATCGACAACGCTGCCCTTTACATGCGCCTGTCAAGCTATTTCTTCCCCGCGTTGGGGCTGCTCACGATACTGAGATACAGCCTCCAAGGGCTCGGATTCTCAAACCTGTCAGTGCTGTCGGGCGTGATGGAGATGATAGCCCGCTGCGGAGTGAGCCTTTGGCTGGTGCCCACGTTCGGTTTCCTCGGCGTATGTTACGGCGACCCTACGGCCTGGGTGGCGGCCGACTTGTTCCTCGCGCCGGCGGTGTACTTGGTGTATAAGAAACTTAAAAAGGTGAAAAAGTGAAAGATTGAAAAAGTGAAAAAACTCTATCCTACAACAAAATACAAGTTGTTTTAACTTTTCACTTTTTCAATCTTTCACCTTTTCACCTTTTAATTCATTCCTTAAGAATATCGTTCCAAATCTTTCTCAAGCGGTCAACAAGGGGCATTACAGGTTTATGTTGCGTGCCGGTGTCGTCCGTCGGGATGTCGTCAGAAGGTTCAGTGACGGTATCGCCCCCGCCTGACGGCGTGTCGCTGGTTGCTGGTTTGTCGCCGGTGCCGCCGCTAACGGTTATCGGAATGTCGGCCGGGTCTTGCCGGGTAGTGTTAGCCTTGACGTCGGCAGGCGAATAAAGTTTCTTTATCAGGGCGCGATAATGATCCATATCGTTGTCGGCAAAGTCGTTGTCCATGCGTCTGAAGTCGTCGCTCTCGTCGTCAAGACCTGTCGCAAGGATGGCTATCTTGGCGTCGCTGTCTAAGGTATTATCTTCTGAAACGCCCCATATAACGTCAATTTGCGGTGACAGTTCGTCCATGAAGGCGTCAATCTCCTGCAGCTCGTCAACAAACAAGGGGCAGTCGGTACTGGTGTAGATGTTGAACAGTATGCGCTTAGCCCGGCTTATATCGCTGCCGTAAAGCAACGGAGAGTCAAGGGCGTTGATGATGGCTTTCTCCACACGGTGCTCCCCGCCGGCACGTCCTATGGCCATGATGGCACCGCCACCGCTCTTCATCGTCGACTCAACGTCACGGAAGTCAAGGTTGATATCGCCCTCGATGGTTATCAGTTCGGATATGCTCTTGACGGCGTTGCTCAGTATTTCGTCGGCCCGTTTGAATGCCTCTTTCACGGGTATGCGCGTGTTGGAGTATATGTCGCACAACCGTTCGTTGTTCACAATGAGCAGAGCGTCGACGTTCTTGCGCATTTCCTCGACGCCCTTCAACGCCTTGATGATTTTCTTTTCCTTCTCGAAGTAGAACGGAATGGTTACCACTCCGATAGTCAGCATGCCCATTTGCTTGGCAATGTTTGCCACCACCGGGGCGGCGCCCGTGCCCGTACCGCCGCCCATTCCGGCAGTGATGAACACCATCTTGGTATTGTCTGAAAGCAGCGAACTTAGCGCCTCTATGCTCGACTCGGCCTCCTTGCGTCCCTGTTCGGGCACTCCTCCTACGCCGAGTCCTTCCTCGCCGAGGAGCACCTTGACGGGAACGGGCGACTTGACAAGCGCCTGGCTGTCGGTGTTGCATACGGCGAACGTCACGTCGCGTATGCCCTCCTGGTACATATTTTTTACGGCGTTGCAGCCTCCACCGCCAACACCTATTACCTTGATGATATGCTTGGTCATGTCTACCGGCGCCCCGAAATCTATCACGCCGTGGCTTCTTGCTTCCATGTTCATTATGTTTTGTGTAAAATCCCGATAGGCTTGAATTCATGAATTTAGAGAATTTATAGAAGTTATCACGTCGCTCCGCTTCGTTAGAAGTTATAGCCAAATGACCTGTTGACTATTCATTGCCCATTGCCAACCTTTCATTTAGCAAAGCTATCGGCTATAACTTCTTTAACTTCTTTTAATTCTTTAACTTCTCAATGAACAGCAGCCTGCGGATGTTCATTTACATTTTATGTTGCAAAGATAACCAACTTTCCATTTACAACAATACCTCTGCAAGGCTTGCGGACGAAAATTCACGCGCCGACATTAGCGTTTTTCATGAATATTGGAGTATTTTTGCATCATGGAAACCATGGACGAGAGCAACCGTACGGCGGAAGAACTGGCACAAGAACTGGGCAGACTGGTAAAGCTGTTGCAACAGACCGGACGCTATGACCTTATGTTAAAGGCCATAAGCGTGCCCGTAGTGGAGCAGCTGCGCATAGAAGCGGCCCGGGCAAAGCTGAGCCGGCTCGTCATAACAAAAAACTTCCGCTTCATCCTCGCTGACTATAACAAGGAGGTAACGCTCACTCCCGTGCACAAGGCGCTGTACATATTGTTCCTCAACCATGATGAAGGTATTGAGTTTAAAGACCTTGGCGACCATCGCGAAGAGCTGCGCCAACTGTACAAGATGGTGGCACCGATGATTGACACGGCCAAAATCGACGATACCGTAAGCCGCCTGACCAACCCCATAGACAATGCTATCAACGAGAAATGCTCGCGCATCAAAGCCGCGTTTGCAGACCTTGTAGACGAGTACACGTTGAATTATTACATGATAAGCAGCCATACCACGCGCCACTTCAACAGCTCGTCGCGCGTTTGGTTCAAGCGTCTTAAACTGATAACGCTGCCCCGCAAGCTCGTAATCCGTGAGTATGAGGACGCGCTATGACAACAACCCTAACAGCTGTTTACCCCTAAATTTTGATACATTTATAACTTTCTGATAATCAATACATTATCTGTTTACGCACAAAAGACGGCCCTTCGCGTCGCGAAAGACCGTCTTTGAGAATGCAAAAGGTGGCCTTTCGCAAGCCGAAAGGCCACCTTCTGCGTTACCGTGAAATATGATTCAGAAAAACGTTTGCCGCAGCTTGTCCTACTGCTACTTAACCTTGTTTATCCATCCGGCTATATCCTGCATCACTTCGGGCGACATAGTCTCCTCTATCTGGTTATATTCGGTCACCATTCCGGTGGTACAATGCTGGAAAAGATGGTTCAGTCCGTCATACTCCTTTACTACGTTCATCTTGTTTGCGGGCAGCAGGCCACGTATTGCCGACAAGTTTTCGTCGGCAATTACCTGCATGTCCTTCGAGCCGTTGACGGCCATCACGGGGCATTTCTGCGCCTTTATGACGCCCGTAGGGGCATAAGAGATGAATGATTTAAGCCACGGCGTGCCACTTTCAATTACCTTCGCGAGGTTTGCCACGGCAGGTGCCGGCAGATTGACGCCGGTCTGCTTGACTATCTCGTGCGCCTTAGCGTTCGGGTCAGAAATGCTTTCCGTGCCTGCCATTGCGGTCAAAATGCCTTTAAGAGCCTTGCAATAACCGTCCGCCAAGCCGGCAGGCATTCCGCTTTGGGTTAAGATGCGACGGTTCTGTGTCAACAAAATGCTGTCTCCTCCGACGCCCGGGCCTGCCATGCTGACGATAAAGTCGGCCTTGCCTTGCGCCCCGAGCATAAACGCGATCAGACCTCCTTCGCTATGTCCGAGCACTCCCACCTTGCCGAACTCGTCCATACCGCGCGCTGCCTCGACAGCCGCCAAAGCGTCGCGCATGTTGCTTTCAACCGTGGCCGTAGCCGGATTGCCGGTAGACTTGTCCTTTCCTCGGTCGTCATAACGCAACGTAGCTATGCCGTTACGTGCCAGATAATCTGCCAAAACAAGGAAAGGTTTATGCCCGAACAGCTCTTCGTCACGGTTTTGCAGGCCGCTGCCGGTCACCATCACGACAACGGGCACATCCTTTTTATCCATCTTTTCGTATCCTACAGGATAGGTCAGCGTGGCCCCGAGACTTACGTTGTCGGCCTTGTTGTCTATTTTCACGTCCTTGGTTGCGTAAGGATACGGTTCAACAGGCGTCTGCGGGCGGTTCAATTTCACCGTGCCGGGTTTCAAGTTGAGCGTAAACGGCATGCCGCCCTGCGTGAAAGTACCCTTCATCTCGCCGTCTTTCACCTCGCCTTCGTATGTCGCCATGAGGTTGGTAATGCTTACTTTCACCTTTGTTCCGTCGGTAACGGTTATATCAGCGGGTATGCCTTTAACCCCTTGGTCAGGACTGCCGAGAGTACACGCGAACTTTCCGTCGGCGCCTTTTGTGATATTAAGCACGATGGTAAGCTGCGTTCCGCCCACGCTGAGCTTACCCGTCCAGCTGCCGTCGACGCTCTGTGCCTGCACGGATAGCGCCATGAGAAAAGCAAAAAAGAGTAAGATTGTTTTTTTCATGATGTATTGTTTTATTATAAAAAATGCGTAAAATGATGTGCAAATATAGTAAAATGTGAGCGCAAAGGCAAGAAAAACGAAGTTTTTTAACGTGACATTGTCAAGCCGAATCCTATATTCGCGAAACAAAAAATACGCAAAAGAATAACACATCGTCACAGATATGCACAGAAAAGCGCTCCCTTGCATAGTATTGAACTTAGCAATGGAGCGCTTATACAGTATCTTATAAGACTTTTACCGCTTAACCGTCAATCAGCAATCTGCACCGTCAGCGACGCATTCTGAATCTCTGTCGTATTGCTGTTGCTGCAAATATCAACCAGCTTAGTTGCGGTATTATCCTTTCCCTCATAAATTGCTGCCGGCACAAGGCTCAACTGCATAATCTTATGTGAGTTGATGAATCCGTACTGTCCGCCTGTTGGTCCCCAGAAAGCGATTGTCACGTCCTTGTGGGTCTCTCCGTCATAAGTCAATTCATCATAGACAACTGACTGGGGATAAGCGAAGAAAGAAACAATAGAACTGATATTATAAAGAAGGAAACTTCCATCTATTGTCTGGGCAGGGGCTGCCTCAATAGCCTCCTTCAGGCTTTTATGGCTGTCGGGAATGGCCTTCGCAAGCACTCGTCCTGGCACGTTGTAAATCGTAAACGTAGAGTCCGTCCTAACGGTTCCGCTTATATTCTCGACAGAATCAGTCTTATACGGATTGTTCTTATCCGTTATCGTATCATTATAAAAATAGATTTTGTTCTGGTATCTCCAATCTGAGCTGAAACCATTATACGGTCCTGCCATCTGTGTAAGGTACGTCCGATAAGTTTCGGGGTCAATTCCGCCATCGTCATCGCTGTTTATACACGATGTTATTGACATTGCGCCGACGCAGCACAAAAGAATAATGAATAACTTGTTAAATCTTTTCATTGTTTTATGTTTTTATTAAATTTTCTATATATCTAAAACCTCTGTCGGCAAAAAACTTGCATCAAAAGACGAAAAAAATGTTTTTTTATATTTAATATTTACCGATTGCCTGTTTCTATATGTGCCTAACCTCACTGTGCAGCAGGTTCATAAACTCCTCACGGGTCTTCGCCTGGTTGAACGCTCCGGAGAAATCACTCGTCGTAGTGATGGCATTCTGCTTTTCCACGCCACGCATTTGCATGCACATATGCTTAGCCTCAACAACCACCATGACTCCCAACGGTTTAAGAGTTTCCTGTATACAGTCCTTTATTTGCAGGGTCATGCGCTCCTGCACCTGTAGCCGATGGCTGAAAATATCAACCACTCTTGCAATCTTGCTCAAGCCTGTAATATATCCATTGGGTATGTAAGCCACATGCACTTTACCGTAAAACGGAAGCATGTGGTGCTCGCAAAGAGAAAAGAAATCAATGTCCTTTACTATTACCATCTGGCTGTATTTCTCCTCAAACAGCGCATCAAGCAGTACTTTATGGGCGTCCTGGCCGTATCCACGGGTAAGTATCTGCATGGCTTTAGCCACTCGCATCGGTGTTTTTTGTAAGCCTTCACGGCCAGTATCTTCACCCAACAGTTCGATTATACTTTTATAATGAGACGCAAGGTCGTCAAGACCTTCGCGGAATTCGGTTTCGGGATTCATCTTGTTCTTTGTTTGTTATTCTATAAGCCACTATGTTTTGACACGGCGCCGCATATTGTCAAATCTGGCAATACACACAATCCGCCGTTCATCATAAAGGGCACACTAACGTAAGAAAGTTAATACGCGACTGTAATCTTGCCCTTTACTATACATGCCTGCCGGTACCCCATGTTCTTGATTTCCTGCAACACTTCATTTGCCTCACCGTAAGTGCGGAAGTTTCCCACACGGCATATCCATCTCGGAGAATAAAAATGTACATAAATCGGCAGGTCTGGAAATCTTGACTTGATGGCGTTGCCTATGCTTTCCGCCTTCTGTCGGTCAGCCCTCGAGTTCCCTCCGGAGAACGCCTGCACACGGTATCCAGTTATTTTACGGGCATTTCGCAATACTTTCTTCGACGTATTAACGCTCGGTGACGTCACTTCCGCTTCATGCCTTGCCTCGGGCAGACGGCTGCTTACGGAACTTTCATCGGCCGTCTTGCTTACAGCCTCGTCCGGTTTTTCCGGCTTTGTAGGTGTAGACGGCCGTACGCCGCCCTGCGACATGGGAGCCGTCGACTGTTGCGGGATGGCGAGTTTTGCGTTGTTGACTAATTCGTCGATGTCTTGACTTTGGGTTACGGTCACGGTTCCTAGCCCTGATTTACGCTCCCTTAATTCGTTCAGGAATGACTGAGCCCCGGCTTCGGTGGCAAAACCACATGCCAGAAGCATTATTACGGCGAATTGTCTCATGATTATCTGTTTAATGTCCTTAATGTATAAACATAATAGAAAGAGTGGGACGTGACTCCTGTTGACGGTCTCACGTTCCCCTCTTTCAGATATAAGCTTATTATTTCCAAGCGTTGATGATACCCATGAAGTCAGCTGCCTTCAAAGAAGCGCCGCCGATAAGGCCACCATCAATGTCAGGTTTAGCGAACAGTTCAGGAGCGTTGCTTGCCTTGCAGCTGCCTCCGTAAAGGATAGTGGTGTCGTCAGCAACAGCCTGTCCGTATTTCTCAGCGATGATGCTACGGATGTAAGCATGTATTTCCTCTGCCTGGTCTGCCGTTGCGGTCTTGCCTGTTCCGATAGCCCAAATTGGCTCATAAGCAATTATTATATTCTTGAATTCTTCCTCTGTGAGGTTGAAAACGCTGCCTTCAAGCTCGGCCTTAACGACCTCGTTCTGCTTGCCAGCCTCCCTTTCTTCAAGACTCTCGCCGATACAGAAGATTACCTTCAGGCCATTCTTCAGCGCGAGAAGTACTTTCTCCTTCAGTATCTCGGGAGTCTCTGCGTAGTAACCACGGCGCTCCGAGTGGCCGAGGATTACATACTGAGCACCTGTGCTCTTGACCATTTCGGCAGAAACCTCTCCCGTATATGCGCCTTTTTCCTTGTCGGCACAGTTCTCTGCGCCAAGTCCGATAACGTCTTGGTTGAGGAACTGAGCAATGCTTGCAAGATGGATGAACGGCGTACAGATGATAACGCCGCAATTAGGTTTCTCGTTTGTAAGAGTCTCATTTAGTTCTTTTGCAAGAGCGATACCGTCCTGCAGGTTCATGTTCATTTTCCAGTTACCTGCTACAATTTTCTTTCTCATGTTCTTTTTCCTTTTTAATAGTTTATATATACGGTTTGAATGTTCTTTTTTTCTTATCCACTGGCTGAATTTCCAGGTACGGTCAGCGAACGTAAGAAGCATGAGCGGAAGGATATACCACAGCAATATCTGGGATATCTTGCTCGTTACGGAGTGCTCCGGCATGCGTCCGTATTCCGTATCTTCCAGCCGTGGCGACTTATAGTCAAGACCGGGCAGGTCGTTATGGCTCCATTTCCCTATGACCGTTCCGTCCTTGAGCAACAGGAGGCCGGGATTACTTCTTATGACGGTCTTGAGTGTCGTCTCGTCAGTCAGGAAGAAATTATATTCCGCCCCGGTTATGTCGCGCCAATGGTTTATTGCCTCATCCGTGCTTGCCGTTAAGGCATAGAAGGGATATCCGTGGTCAAGCGAATACTCGTAAATGGCGTCTATCTCGCCGAAATTTGCATCGCTGGCCGTCTCGAAATGAGGAGATACTAACACGAACGAGTAACCTTTATGGTTGAGCACGCTGTCGGTGATGTCCTCGCTGCCGTCGGTCGTCTGTATCGAGAAGTCATGTATAGGAGGGACATATCCCGCCTCTGTCTGCACGGTCTTGCTGTCGATGAACGTCCAGGTGGAGTCCGGATAGTCGTCGAGCGTGAATTCCCTGCGCTGTCCGTCCTTTTCAAGTATGAACGTCGTCTCGAACTGTGGCAGCTTTGCCCCCTCGGGGATTTCCATCCCCTTCCGGATATTGGCCCCGATGTGGTACGGACGGAAGTCGAACGGCGGCAAAGTATAAAGGCTCATGCTGCTTGACACGAGGATAAACAGCATTGTATAGTTGACCACTATCCACTGATTTGAGCGGCTTATGAACCTCGGCATTGCGAGCGGACGCATGAACAGCAGTACGGTAGCTGCCAATAGCACCACGTTCTTGCCGAAAGTCTCCCAGTTGGTAAGCTTCACCGCGTCACCGAAACACCCGCAATCCTCAATCGGATTGTCAAGGGCGAGCCACAACGTAAGCGGCGTCATTACCGCCATGAAGAACAAAAGCAGGCGCGTAACGAGCCTGCGACGGATGGCGAAAAGGAGCAGCACGCCGAGACAGAACTCAATTCCGCCCAACAGCACGGAGACAGCAAGCGTAATATAGTCGGACACGTAGGCCGAGAGGTGCACCACTTCGAGATAGTCCTGCAACTTATACAGCGTGCCGAGCGGGTCGATGGCCTTGACGTATCCCGAAAAAATGAACGTCAACGCGACGACAAACCTGCACAGGTTGACAAGTATCCCGATAGTGATTTTTCTCGATACCATCTACTCGCCGGAAAGTTTTATAAGCCCGAAAACGGCATAGTTTATAATATCCATATAGTTGGCGTCTATTCCTTCCGACACGAGCGTTGCCCCGTGAATGTCCTCAATCTCCTTTATCCGCTGTATTTTGGTCAGTATAAAGTCCGTGTAACTGCTTACGCGCATCGACCTCCACGCCTCGTCATAGTCATGGTTCTTCTTCAGCATAAGGGCCAGGGCTTTACCGGCAAACGCGTCGTAAAGGGCCAGAGCCTCGTCGACGCTAATGTCGGGCGTATCGACAAAGCCCTTGTCAAGCTGGATAAGGCCTACTATACCATAGTTGATAAGTCCTACGAACTCAGGCCGTATTCCCTCGCCCACGAGCGACTCTTTCTTCAGTTCGAGGCTGCGTATGCGCTTTGCCTTGATAAACAGCTGGTCGGTAAGCGACGACGGGCGCAGAATGCGCCACGAAGGGCCGTAGTCATGCAGCTTCTTCGCGAACAGCTCACGGCATTCGGCCATGGCCGCCTTAAACTGTTCCTCTGTTTTGGAAGTGTCTTTTGCCATCATGTTCTGATTACGGGTGCAAAGGTAAATATATTTAAGGAGTTAAAGAAGTTTAAGGAGTTAAAGAAGTTAAAGAAGTTTATAGGGAGTTAAAGGAGAAAATTTAGGAGTTAAGGAGTTATGGAGTAAAGGAGTTAAGACGTATGTCCACTTGTCCGACAAAGCTTTCTATATCACGGCTAATGTCTTAACTCCTTTACTCCATAACTCCTTAACTCCTAAAATCTTATTCTCTGACTTCCTCCATCTTCTTCTTTATATACTTTATTTTTGCGCACTCTACGTCGAACACCGTCTTCAGCGAGTCGCGGTACACGCGCAACTTGTTGACCTTACGCAATTGATCCTCCGTAGCAAGGCTCTTTGCCCGCAGTCCGTCAACGGTCTTTTTCAGTTCCTGGTACTCACGTTCAACGCGCTGAAGAACGGTATCTGTGCCCTCAACCGTCAGCTCGGCACGCTTCAGCTCCACCTCCTGGTACAGCTTGAGCGCCTTCTTGCGGGCCTCGATGGCCTCGGGGCAGTTCTTGCGCAACGAGTCGATAGTGGACAAAGCCTCTTTATATTCGCCATGTTCAAACATGGTTTGCGCCTGCTCAAGCAGCTCGCCTGCCTGCCTGTCGGCGGCATTACCGCCGCAGCCGGTCATCGCCAGGGCGGCGCACACGGCCAAGGCCGCTGTAAAAAGTCTTGCTTTCATAATAAATCCGATTGTCGGGCAAAGATACGAAAACATCCTGAAACATGCAACCCGAGGCCCGTTTTTCCTGTAAAAAACAAGCTCCGGCACGCTGCCTCATGGCCCTTTCATAAAGCATTGGTAATCAACATGTTTCCCAAATGCCGTCTTTTGGCTTGCGAAAGGCGGCATTTTAGCACCTGATTGACGCCCTTTCGGAACGCGAAAGGCCGCCTCTTGCAAAACGCCAGGCCACACGCGGCCACACAGCATGCCGCATGCGCGCATTTCACCTGCCGCAGCCCCGTACTTCGGCAGCCAAATGCAATTTTCTTAACTCATAATTCTTAATTCTTAATTAATTAACGTAAATTTGCAGCCACTTTACAATTTTGAACGAAATGAGGTTACTTTCTGACGCCGAACTGGCGCAACTTCTTGATAAAGACATATTCCATAAAATATCTTCCGCGGCCGACACGTTGGGCCTCGAATGCTACGTCGTAGGCGGATACGTGCGCGACCTGTTCCTCGAACGGCCGTCGAACGACATCGACGTTGTCGTTGTAGGCAGCGGCATTAGCATTGCCGAGGCGCTTAAAGAGCAGCTCGGCAAGAGGGCACGGCTGTCCGTATTCCGTAATTTCGGCACCGCCCAGGTGAAGTATAAGGACATGGAAGTGGAGTTTGTAGGCGCCCGGAAGGAAAGCTACAGCCACGACTCGCGCAAGCCGATAGTGGAGGACGGCACGCTGGAGGACGACCAGAACCGCCGCGACTTCACCATAAACGCCATGGCGGTATGCCTCAACAAGGCCCGTTTCGGCGAACTGGTAGACCCCTTCGACGGCCTGGCCGACCTTGAAGACGGTATCATACGCACGCCGCTCGACCCTGACGTGACGTTCTCTGACGACCCCCTGCGCATGCTGCGCTGCGTCCGTTTTGCCACGCAACTTAACTTCTTCATCGAGGACGAGACGTTCGACGCGCTCGAACGCAACGCCGACCGCATAAAGATAATCAGCGGGGAGCGCGTACAGGAGGAGCTTAACAAGATAATGATGACCGCCGCGCCGAGCAAGGGTTTTGTCGACCTGTACCGCTGCGGACTGCTGCCGCGGCTGCTGCCCGAGCTTACCGCCCTCGACATCGTTGAGACCCGCAACGGCCGCGCGCACAAAAACAACTTCTACCACACGCTCGAAGTGCTCGACAACGTCAGCCGCAAGTCGGACAACCTCTGGCTGCGCTGGGCGGCACTGCTGCACGACATAGGCAAGCCCAAGACCAAACGGTGGAACAACGCGCAGGGATGGACGTTCCACAACCACAACTTCGTGGGCGCGAAAATGGTGCCCGACATCTTCCGCAGGCTAAAACTGCCGATGGACGCGAAGATGAAATACGTAAGCAAACTTGTAGACTTGCACATGCGCCCAATCGTAATCGCCGACGACGTGGTGACCGACAGCGCCGTAAGACGCCTCCTGAACGACGCCGGCGACGACATAGACGACCTCATGACCCTGTGTGAGGCCGACATAACCAGCAAGAACGAAGTGCGCAAGAAGCGGTTTCTCGAGAACTTCCGCATAGTCCGCTCCAAGCTGCACGACCTCAAGGAGAAGGACTACAAGCGCCTGTTGCAGCCCTGCATCGACGGTACTGAGATAATGGCTATGTTCAACCTGAAGCCCTCACGGGAGGTTGGCGAGCTGAAAAAGGCGCTCAAGGACGCTGTGCTCGACAACCGCGTGCCCAACGAGCGCGAGCCGCTAATGGAACTGCTGATGGAAAAGGCCAAGGAAATGGGGCTTGTAAAGGAAGAATAACAATTAACGGAAGCCACGCACGTGGCTTCCGTTTTTATTTTGAATAGCGCTCAATCAAGCTCCTTGTCGAGCGTTTCGTAAAACTCGTCGGTCTCTCCCTTGAAGCATTTTATCACCTTCCCTTTCGGCGAAATGAGCACTTTATAAGGATAGCCAGTTACGCCATAGCGCTCTTCCGTTATGCCGTCGGGCGAAAAAACGTGCAGCCAGGGAACGTTGTTCTTAGCCACCGAGGCTTTCCATTTGTCCTCCTTGTCGTAGCAGGCTACGCCGACAATCTCCAATCTGTCCCTATATTTATTGTAGTATTCTTTCATCTTGGGAAATCCCTTGATGCACCATGAGCACCAAGAGCCCCAGAAATCCACGACAATGTACTTCCCCTTGCCAAACAATGAAGCAAGATTGAAGTCGTTGCCGTTGATGTCTTTCAGGGTAAAGTCGGACGCACGCTTGCCCTCTTCTATCTCACGTTCCGCCTGTTTCGCCGCCGCAATCTCTTTCAGCACACGTGATAAAAAGCCCTCTATGCCGTCAAGATAATCCTTGAAACGGCCGTTGCGCACCTCGGGCGACATCCTGTTGATGACCTGCGGTACTTCTTTATAATCAAGCGAGAACAGCATTGTGGCCGTAACCTCGTCGTCAAGATGTTGCATTATGTACGGACGCAGGGCTTCGCGCTTCCTTCTGTTTATGTATCTCTGCGTCGAGTCTTTTACGGCTTTCAGCTGGCTTTCGTCCTGTCCTTGTGCAATGCCGTTGCGGTATTTGTCCGACACGGCCTTCGACTCCATCAAAAAAGGCCGCTCCATGAGCCTTACGCTGTCAAGTTTTTGGTAGAACGCCGTTCCTTTGAGCGACCATCCGGCCTCAAAGTCGGACGTTCCCATGACCTCGGCGCTTTCATTTGGCACGAAGAAGAAAAACGACTTGTTTCCATTTGACTGTACTGTCAGATCCGCATAAACGGCATAGTCTATATCGCACGAGTATATAAAGCCGCCGTTGCCGTCAACGGGCACTCTGGCCTCAGTTATCTTACGCTCGGGGATATGGCACACGTATTCTATCAGCAGCGTGTCGTTCGCTACGTCGGTAAGGCGTCCTTTGATTGTGAAATTGTCGGCAAAAGCGCCCGTGCAGAGTACGGCAAGGAGCGCGGAAATGATTGTTTTCTTCATGTTTTCAGTTTTATAAGGTAATGGCAGGCACAGAGTTACGCCAAAGCAACAGGTCACCGCCATGCCGGCTTCTGTTCTTACAACTAACAAAGTTAGGCATTTATCCCTGAAAAACGAAACCAACGCTGTACGTTTAACAAACATTTAAGATATCGGCAAGCCACACGCGCATCATAACAAAGCGTAAACGTAAAAACGACTATTGCTTACATGTTGTTTTTCACCAAGCCACTCAGATTGCGTTATTCTGAAAAACAAAAGACTTCGGACAAAATATCGCAGAATACGGCGTGCAAAGATAAACCGCTGAACGTCAGTGAATTAATCACAAAAGAACATGATGTGTGCAATAATCAGTACATAACGAGCCCATGAAAATACGACTTACGGATACTAAAATATTACTTTCAGACATTAAATATATGGTATCCTGCCTGCTGGAAGATGGCCTTTGAGGATACGAAAGGCCGTCTTTGGCACCCTCAAAGGCCGTCTTTAACACTTCCAATGACCGCCTATGAGGTATCGGGAGAGTATTAACGGACATGCAAACTGCCTATTTCCGTTATTCCGACGGACATTTTCACGTTTACGTTTTGATATGTTGTTAACAGAAACAAGCTGCGTTTTGACATCCGGCAATCAATAAAAGGCTCGCCATAAAACGATGGTTCAGGCTGACACCCATGCCAATCAGCCTTTTATGCCGCCAGACATTGATTTTTGCCCGAACCTCCTTGAAAATAGGGATAATCACCGCTTGTCTTGCTCAAATAAAGTTAAATCACGATAATTATCATTTAGCACTATGGCGTATTAAAATAATAATGTGTATTTTTGCACGTCGAAAACCGATAAGGACAAAATAGTTTTCGCATAAATACATATTCAACCCGCCATAAAAATAAAAGAACATAATTTATTTGAAGTAAAATAGGTATGAAAAAGAACAAGTTTTTAATGCTTGCAGCTGTGGCCGTAATGCTCTCGTCATGCGGCGGACAGCAAGGTGGAAGCGGCGACAACGAGTACGCCGTGAGGACGATCGAAACACAGAACGCTGAATTGCAGACCACTTATCCGGCAACGATAAGAGGCGTGCAAGACGTTGAGATACGTCCTATGGTTTCAGGATTCATAACAAAGATGTATGTCAAGGAGGGCCAGACCGTAAAGAAGGGCCAGGTGCTTTTCGAGATTAACAAGGTAACTTACGAGGCAGCAGCCCGCCAGGCCAAGGCTGCCGTCAACTCGGCTGAGGCACAGCTCAACACGTCGAAGCTGACTTACGAGAACAACCAGAAACTGTTTGAGAACAACGTCATCGGTTCATACGAGCTGCAGTCGGCAAAGAACAACTATGAGAACGCACAGGCAGCGCTCGCACAGGCCAAGGCTAACTACGTATCAGCAAAACAGAACCTCGACTTCTGCTACGTAACCAGCCCGTCAAACGGCGTCGTAGGCGACCTGCCCTACCGTGTAGGAGCCCTCGTAAGCGCGTCGAGCGCTGAAGCGCTGACCACCGTGTCAGACATCAACACCATGCAGGTGTACTTCTCGATGACCGAGAAAGACATTCTCGACATGACCAAGGAGAAAGGCGGACTGCATGCCGCAATAAGCGAGTATCCTGCCGTTAAGCTCCAACTGGCCGACGGGACGACATACAACCACGACGGAAAAGTGGCAGCCGTAAGCGGTGTCATCGACCAGTCTACCGGCTCGGTATCGATGCGCGCCGACTTCCCCAACCCTGAACACCTGCTAAAGAGCGGCGGTTCAGGCTATATCATCGTGCCGCACGTAAGCACTAACGTAGTGGTTGTGCCGCAAGACGCAGTGGTACAGGTTCAGGACCGTTATTTCGTTTATGTCGTAGGTAAGGACAACAAGGTGAAATACACCAATGTGAACGTAAACCCCAACAACGACGGAAAGAGCTACATAATAGAAAGCGGACTGAAAAGCGGCGACCGCATAGTTGTCAAGGGCGTTACAACGCTTAAGGACGGCATGCAGATAACGCCGATAACAGAGGCGCAGTATCAGGAAAAGCTGAAGAAAACCAGCCAGATGGGCGCAAGCCAGAACGACCTGAACAAGCTCAAGGAAAACTTGACAAAATAAGTTTTTAAAAGAAACAAGCAGACGAGAAACAAGTAGACAAGTTTATGTGCCGACGTCATTCGGCATAAAGCTTGGGTTCAAGACAAATCTCCTTGTCTGCTCGTCTCTGGTTAACTTGTCAACTTAAAAGATAAAATCAATGAGATTAGACAACTTCATAAAGCGCCCGGTGCTGTCAACGGTGATATCCATCCTGACGGTCATCCTGGGTCTTATCGGATTGGTGTCGCTGCCAATGGAGCAATATCCTGACGTTGCGCCGCCAACCGTCAGCGTGAGCGCGAACTATCAGGGAGCCAACGCGCAAACAGTGTTGAACTCGGTCATCGTGCCGCTTGAAGAGCAAATCAACGGTGTGGAAGGCATGACCTACATGACATCCACCGCAACGAACGAAGGCTCGGGCCGTATCACAGTGTTCTTCAAGCAGGGTATGAACGCCGACATGTGTCAGGTGAACGTGCAGAACCGTGTATCACAGGCTTCAGCTCTTCTGCCTGCCGAGGTTACACAGGCCGGTGTGACGGTGCAGAAGCGCCAGACGTCAACCGTGCTCCTTATGTCCATCGTCGGCGACCCGGAACGCTACGACGAGAAATTCTTGCAGAACTACGCCGACATCAACATCATTCCGGCACTTAAACGTGTCAACGGTGTGGGCGACTGTGAGGTTATGGGTGCAAAGACGTACTCAATGCGTATCTGGCTCGACCCCATCAAGATGAAGAACTATGGCCTCATGCCATCTGACATCTCCGGAGTTCTTGCCGAGCAGAATATCGAGGCCGCACCCGGTAAGTTCGGCGAACAAAGCGACAATCAATACGAATACACCATTCGTTACCGTGGTCGTCTGCAAACTCCGACGGAGTTCGAGAACATGGTCATATCAAGCGACGCCAACGGCAACACAATCCGCGTGAAGGACGTTGCCCGCGTAGAGCTTGGCGGACTTTATTACAGCGTTACGTCAAAGGTTGACGGCAAGCCCGCCGTCATGATGATGGTGACGCAGACGGCAGGTTCTAACGCTACACAAATCGTTAACGACATCAAGAACGTTATCGACCAGCAGCGCGAGCTGTTGCCTCCTGGCGTGGAAATCAAGTACATGCAGGACGTGACGGAGTTCCTTTACGCTTCAATCGACAACCTTGTACACACCCTCTTTGAGGCATTCGTGCTGGTGTTCATCGTTGTGTTCCTCTTCTTGCAGGACTTCCGCTCGACACTCATCCCGCTTATCGCGGTGCCGGTGTCGTTGGTCGGTACGTTCTTCTTCCTCTATGTGTTCGGCTTCTCGCTCAACCTGCTTACGCTCTCGGCGTTAGTCTTGGCAATCGCGATAGTCGTCGATGACGCCATAGTGGTCGTCGAGGCCGTCCACGCGAAGCTCGACTTGGGTTATAAGTCAGCACGCCAGGCCTCAATCGACGCGATGAACGAAATCTCGGGAGCTATTATCTCCATTACCCTCGTGATGTCAGCCGTGTTCATTCCTGTGTCGTTCATCGGCGGAACGTCCGGTACGTTCTACAAGGAGTTCGGTATAACGATGGCTATCTCAATCGTTATCTCGGCTGTCAACGCGTTGACGCTGTCTCCTGCGTTGTGTGCAATCCTCCTCAAACCGAAAAACGAGGACGGCTCTGCACGCAAAATGTCAATAATCGACCGCTTCAGCGCAGCATTCAACGGTGCTTACAATAAAGTACAAGACAAGTACACAAAGAGCGTACGCAAGCTTGTGCAGAAACCGGTAATATCACTCATCGCCGTTATTGTAGGTATCGCGGCACTCGTGCTTACTGCAATGAACACCAAAACCGGTCTCGTACCTGACGAAGATACTGGTACTGTGTTCTGTACCGTTTCAACCCCTCCGGGAACCTCTCTTGAGAAGACAAACCTTGTGATGGACCAGGTTGACTCAATGCTTGCCACCAACCCCGCAATCGCCAACCGCCTGCGTATCACCGGTTACAACTTCATCTCAGGACAAGGTACCAACCAAGGTACGTTCGTAATCAAGCTGAAGTCGTTTGAGGAGCGTGACAAGGAAGAAGGCTTCATGAAGTATTTTGACGTTCACAGCATGGGTTCAAAGATGGTGCTCGCCATGATTTACAAACAGACGGCAGCCATCAAGGGCGCACAGATACTGGCCTTCCAGCCGCCTATGGTGCAAGGATTCTCCGCAACCAACGGTCTGACGTTCTCAATGCTCGACCGTACCGGTGGCGATGTCAACAACTTCTTCAAGATAACCCAGAACTTCCTGGCCGAACTCAACAAGCGTCCCGAGATTGCAACGGCTATGACTTCTTACAACTCTCAGTACCCGCAGTACCAGATCGACGTAAATGTCGAGAAGTGCAAGCAGAGCGGTATTGACCCGAGTGTTGTACTTACGGCCATGCAAGGATACTACGGCGGTCTCTATGCTTCAAACTTCAACTCTTTCGGTAAGCTCTACCGTGTCATGATTCAGGCAGACCCGAAAATGCGAGAGAACTTGAACAGCATGAATAATATATATGTAAGGACAAGCAATGGCATGGCACCGATTAACGAGTTCGTCACCATGACCAAAGTCTACGGTCCTCAGGAGATTGCCCGCTTTAACCTGTTCACGTCTATCGACGTCAACGCCACCGCGGCTGAAGGTTATTCTTCAGGAGACGCCATCCGTGCCGTTGAGGAAGTTGCAAGCACAACCCTGCCGACAGGTTTTGGCTATGAATTCTCAGGTTTGACACGTTCCGAGCAGGAGTCAAGCAGCTCTACGATGATTATCTTCGTACTCTGTCTTACCTTCGTGTACCTGATTCTGAGTGCGCAGTACGAAAGTTATCTAGTACCTCTGTCGGTAATCCTCTCCATTCCGTTCGGTATTGCAGGCGCGTTCATCTTCACCGACCTGTTCGGAAAGCAGAACGACATCTACATGCAGATTGCGTTGATCATGCTTATCGGACTTTTGGCCAAGAACGCCATCCTTATCGTGCAGTTCGCCCTTGAGCGTCGACGCACGGGTATGGCACTCTCATGGGCGTCAGTGCTCGGTGCCCAAGCCCGTCTGCGACCTATCCTGATGACATCATTGGCAATGATTATCGGCCTTATGCCGTTGCTCCGGCCTACAGGTGTGGGATATAACGGTAACATGACTCTCGGCGCTGCCGCAATCGGCGGTATGCTCATTGGTATGATTTGCCAGCTCCTGGTGGTTCCGGTGCTCTTCTACATCTTCCAGTATCTGCAGGAGAAAGCTAAGCCTCTCGAGTTCGACGATGACAACGCGGCTGTAGATACGGAGCTGTTGCAGTACACCCGCCCGGTTGAAAACAAGATAAATGACAACAATGATGAAAAGAAATAATATTTTGATAATGATTTCCGCCGCTGCCCTTATGAGCAGCTGCGGAATCTACAACAAGTACGAGCGCCCCGATGTCAACGTTACGGGCATTGTGCGTGACGTAACTTCAAATACCGATACGCTTGCCGTTACCGACACTACAAGTTTCGGAAACCTTCCATGGCGCAGCGTATTTACCGACCCGCAACTCCAGGTGCTTATCGAACAAGGTCTCGAGCACAATACAGACTTGCTCAACGCCGCCCTCAATGTCAAGATGGTAGAGGCACAGCTCATGGCTGCAAAGTTGGCGTTCGTTCCTTCGTTCACGTTCTCTCCGCAGGGAACGATATCGTCATGGGACGGCAGCAAGGCTACGAAGACCTACTCTTTGCCCATCAACGCAAGCTGGAGCATTGACCTGTTCGGCAACCTCTTGAACCAGAAACGCAGTGCGCAGATGGCCCTTCTGGCTACAAAGGATTACCAGCTTGTTGTTAAAACGAACCTGATTGCCAACATAGCGAACGCATACTACACGCTACTTATGCTTGACAAACAGCTGGGAATCGTGGACAACATGACTGTCCTGACAAAGGATACATGGGACATGATGAAGCTACAGAAAGAGTTGAACAGCGCAAAGGAAACCAGCGTACAGAGCGCCGAGGCCAACTACTATTCAGTATTGGCACAGGCTGCTGACCTGAAACGCCAAATACGCGAGACGGAGAACTCTCTTTCATTGCTGCTCGGCCAGCCGGCGCAGACCATCGCCCGCGGTAGACTGGAAGACCAGTCACTGCCTACAGAATTCAGTACGGGCGTAGGCATACAAATGCTCAACAACCGTCCTGACGTTCACTATGCCGAAATGACTCTTGCACAGTGCTTCTACGATACTCAGGCTGCCCGTTCAAAGTTCTATCCGAACATAACGATTAGCGGCTCCGGAGCGTTCACAAACAGTTCAGGCTCTGGTATCGTCAATCCAGGTAAGTGGTTGCTTAGCGCAATAGGAAGTCTCGTCCAGCCGATATTCCAGAACGGACAGCTTGTTGCGCAGCTCAAGGTTGCCAAGGCAACACAGGAACAGGCCTACAACACTTGGCAGAACGCCGTGCTCTCGGCAGGTTCTGAAGTAAGCAATGCCCTCGTGCTCTACAACTCGTCTGACGAAAAGAGCAAGCTTGAAGAGAAACAGGTAGAAAGCCTGACAAAGAATGTCCAGTACACCAAGGACCTCTTCAATATGGGCAGCAGTACATATCTCGAGGTTATAACGGCGCAGCAGTCACTGCTCAATGCTGAACTGTCAAAGGTACAGGACGACTTCTACAAGATGCAGGCTGTCGTGAACCTCTATTACGCCCTCGGCGGAGGAAGGGATTAAAGTATGGGGTTGTGCGGTTATGCGGTCATAGTGTTGTACGGAGAAAGCATAAAAGTCTTTATGACCACATAACAACCCAAACCGTATAACCGTAAAACCCACAACCTTATAACCGATTAAAATTAAACAATATGATAAGTCCAAAAGCAGAAATAGACCCGAAGGCGAAAATCGGGAAAAACGTTACGATTTATCCTTTCGCCTACATCGAGGGAGACGTTGAGATTGGCGACGACTGCGTCATCTATCCTTACGTTAGCATAATGAACGGGACCCGTCTTGGACGTGGCAACAAGGTGTTCCAGAACACCGTACTCGGAGCTATGCCACAGGATTTCAACTACAAGGGCGACAACTCACTGCTCGTGATTTGCGACAACAATATCATACGCGAGAATGTCGTTATCAACCGTGCAACTTTCAGCGACGGCCAGACATACATCGGCAATAACAACTTCCTTATGGAAGGCGTGCACGTATCACACGACACAAAGATTGCTGATGATTGCGTGTTCGGTTACGGTACAAAGATAGCCGGCGACTGTCTGTTCGAAAACGCAGTAATCTGCTCGTCCAACGTCATCGCTAACGCCGGATCGCGTGTTGGCCGCGGTTCAATGATACAAGGCGGTTGCCGCATCAGCCGTGACGTGCCGCCGTACATCATTGCCAGCGACAATCCCGTAAAGTACGGCGGTATCAACGCCTCAATACTGTCCAACCACGGAGTATCACAGAAGGTTCAAGACCACATCGCCAATGCCTACCGCCTTGTATTCCACGGCCAGACCAGCGTGTTCGACGCCGTAAGACAGGTTAAGGAACAGGTGCCTGATGGCCCCGAGATACGCCACATCATCGAGTTCATCAACGATACAAAGCTTGGTCTCATAAGCAAGATGTGGTAACATCCACGTTGAATGAATAAAAGGCACATACCCACAAAGGGCATGTGCCTTTTTTATGTCGCCTACCGCCGAGAAACATCTCAACAGCGCTTGGGCACGTCGACAAACGATATACAATGATTATTTCCTTATGAATTCCCGTATACGTTCTACAGGAATGCCGAAATTGAAATTATCCGTAGTGCCGAGTTTGGCAAAGTTGACGGCCACCACGTCGCCGTATTCATCAATTACCGGACTGCCGCTCGACCCCTGCAGGGCAGGAATGCTATACAGCAGGCGCTGCCCGTCAGGCAGCTGTGTAACCTTGCCACTGGTCATCTGAACCTTGATTCCCTGGCGGGTATTTGCCAACACAAGGCCGGCATTATACCCGAGCATATACAACTGCTGGTCTATCTTCAGCGGAGCATTCTTACCCGAACCGCCAAACAGTTTCGTCAACAGCCCATCGTCATCGCCGTCTCCCTTTATAGTGAACACATGAGCCCCCTCGGGCGTCTTCTTGTTTTTAAGCTGCAGCAAAGCAAGGTCAACGTCCTCCTTGTCCGATATGCGCACTACAACGCAAGGATTCTTCTCCACAAAATCCTTGTCGGTCGTCACAAACGTGTTATTATATGCTACGCCAAGCTCACACACGGTGTTAATCTTAATGCCCTCAGGGTCTATGTTGTCATCAATCTCGCCAGCCGACTGCCCCAGAGCGTCAAACCTTCGGCTTAAATCCTGCTGTTTGGCGTTAATCTCGTCCAACCTATTCTGGTCCGAATATACATTACCGTAATAGTCGGTATAAACACAGTCGGCCTTCTGGCTTTCAAGCACGGCGTACTGTTGCGACAATGAAGTCATTTCCTCAGAGATGTACATCTTCATCAGTCTCAATATCTTTATCATGCTGCGGCGTGCAGTCACGGCGTCAATTCCGGGACTGGCCACGTGACGGTTAGTCATCATTGTGCCGTCACTACCGATAAAAAAAGCAGTGCCTGTAAGCATGCTGCGGTTTGCCCGAACCTCATCCTCGTCAGCTGTAAGGCCGCTTATGTCACCGTTTTCGTCAAGCCCGGTAAAATAGAGTGAGCCGCCAGCGGGCAACTTCAATTCATAATAATACTCGTTGAGCACCACTACCACCCCCGATGCCGTCTGCCCGAACAGTTTCTCTGCCGATTTCCTTCCGTCACAGCCAGCGACAACAAGCGCAATCAAGAATATGACTAACAGTTTTTTCATGATACTTACGGTTTTTATCCATCGCCGTCATGCCCGCTAACCGAGGCACACACAACGTCTCCATAGTGCAAAGATAATGCAAAACAGCTTAAAAGCAAAATAAAATATGCCGTAAACAAGCTTTTTGTCTTGCCGCAATATAAAAAACGGGCCCGGAACTCTTACCAAGTTCCGGGCCCTTACTGCTTGGTCGGGATTACTGGACTCGAACCAGCGACCTCACGCCCCAGACGCAAAAGCGTCTTTATAAAATCCTTATTATCAATATATTACAAATAGTCGTTTTGCATGTGCAGGTATTGTGCAGGTTTTATCTAAAATTAAAGACTCTGAATACAAAAATACGGAAAATTCCCACAAGCACAAAACCTGTGGGAATTTTTTATTTTAACGCCGCATCGAGACACTGTCCAGCTTGTCCACTAACTCTTGCTTCAAGTCATTGCTTAACTGCTTCAGTCTCTTGCGTTCCTCATCTTCACCGTAGCCTTCATACTCGCCCATGTCCTTAACCTGCTTATCCAATTCGTCCAAAGACTTTTTGTAACCGTCAATAATGAACATCCGTTGTCCTTGCACACTATTAGTGAAATCAATCAATTTCGGAACAAACTCCGTTACGCCATGATTAGCTTCTCTGCGGTAACCGTCCCAACGTTGCTTCGACAATCTGTATTCCTTCATGTAAGTGTTATATCTGTCGCCCGCACTCTTTGTTATCGGATTGCCGCTTTGACTGTCCTTTACGTTCCTGTTCAAGAATGGAATATTGCGAATATCTTGCATATCCTCATCCCAAATCATACTGACTGTCTTAGCAGCCTTTGAAGGGAAGGTGTAAAGTCCGCCTAAATAGCTATCAAGTAAATGCTCAACAATGGCCGGATTGATGTTTATTGCACCTGGCGTATATTTATCAGGTTCGGGATAATCCTTAACCCAAAACTTAGGCGTGGCATTATTTAATACCTCAGAACTCTTTGTCAGCCATTTTGCCGTGCCAGCATAAGCCTTCGTATATTCGGGCATTCCTTGGTTAAAGGTATTCTCACGGTATATCGGCCTACCTGTGAAGTCCTTGTTTTGGATAATATCTACAAGCGGCCTTACGATTGTGGGCGAAAGATTTTGCGCAACCGTGCCGCTCGCAAACGATAAAGGCAGTAAATCACTCAACTGTGTTACTGTTTCTTTCACAAGCTCACCCGGTTCAATCATGCCTTGTTCAATCTCCCAGAACATTTCACCCAAGCCATAACTTACACGTAGCTCATAACTCAAAGGAATTGTGACAAACTTAGTCCCCTCTATTGGTATGCATATATTTGTCCTCCTTATCCATTTTGGCAAATCCATGTAAGCCTCCCTTACCTTTTCGTCATCGTCGCCATCAAGTATAGAGGCCGCCAACGCCGCAACTCCATAACCCAATACAGCAGGCAAACCAGCAATAACAAGCGTACTTCTTACGGGATGATTGCTAAATGCAACGCCAGCCTTATTAAGTCCTTGTATGCTTGGATTGGTGAATATAATCCATCTACGCAAGTTCCTGAACAACTTGTGCACAACACCGTCATTCTTCATGCCGTCTGCGCCGCGCGTATTGAAGTTCAATGATATTTCCTTGGCGTCACGTATAGACCTGTCAATGCTTCTGCCTTGTTCCCTCGATGTAACGTAAGTGGCAAAACGTGTTGCGTCCTCGAATACCCGGTTGGCACGTTGTGCCCATCCAAAGCAGACACGGCCGGCTTTACTTGCAGTAATTGGCTTGTTGACCTCCTTAATCTCTTTTTTGATAAGTTTCTTATAGTCGTCAGCCGTCAACATATTCGTAAAGCCGGTTTCACCGCCATTGGCCAGGAACTCCTGCATATACCGTTCAGTCGTATTGTCAGGATTTATCTGTCCTTTTGTTGATTTGCTTATCAAGTGGTTTATGTATATACCAGTTGTAAGTGGATTAAACTTCGCCATGTTCTTTATCCACCCAGCTTGGTATGCCGGTGTTTCCGTTGCGGCAACTATTGCTGCAGCAAACCCTGCGTCACGTTCATAGTTGGTGACAACGAATTCAGGATTAAGACTTGTATATACATTCGCAAGCCATCTGTTCACCCTTTGTATTATACTGTTCCCTTCGTCGTCCATTCTCAACTCGCCGTTTATAGCTTGCGCTGCACGAGGATTGCCGTTTACATATATATTATATTCACGGCCACCAATGCTTACGTTCACGCGGTGTTGTTGTTCCTGAGCCGTTGTCGTATGGTATTTAAGCGTCAGTCCGTCCCTACGTTGAGTGGCCATACCTTCGTCTTTCAAGGCTTTCATTTTCTCGTCAAACTCTTTCAAAGCAGCAGCCACTTCGTCTGCTCCCATATCACCGCTCAATTCAGGATATGCACGTTGCCAATCTGGGTTTTCCTTTGTCCCTTCATTAACGTACCACTGTTTGCTGATAGAAAGCAATGAAGTATCGTGCCCAATAGCAAGGTTGTACAGACGTTGCTTTACACGGTTCTTGTTTGCCTGCAATATACCGTCTTGTCCCATACGACCTATAACGGCAAGCGGATTTTCGGCAAGACTCTTACGTCCCTTAGCCCTTTTCATTATCCTACCGCCAACACCTTGCTGTCCCTTGTAATTATACATCTCGCTTGCAACATCATTGCTCCAACCTCTTAACGGTATGTAGTATTGGTACATATCACGTGTGACCTCATATCCGCTGCGCGAGATAAGACCGGCTTCGTATGTTTTCCTCAATGTCGTCTTTGTAGCTGCATTGATTTTATTCCACAAGTCGGCTGTGTCAAACTTGCTTTCAAAGTCTAATACATACTGCTCGGCCAAGGCGTCAAAATCCATTTTGTTGTTATAAAGTTCGGATAATCCCGAATAATCCCTTGTAATGGTATCTATTCTCGATTTTTCCTCTGCCTCGTTGGCTTGCTCGGTCAGCTTGTCTATTTGTTTGTCTGCATTTACCTGTGTAATCTCTCCATTGTCGACAGCCTTCCTTATTTCCTCGATGCTTTCCTCGTATGGTCGCCTTGCTTCCATCGCTGCTACTTCACGGAAATGTGCATTACGTTCTATTCCATGCTTTGAAATAAGATATTTCAATATGTCGTCCTGGGCGTCTTCCATGTTCCGACCCAATTCGTTATACCTTGCACCGGCCTTAACAAGATTACCTACGGCCATCATCAGTGGCTTGTAGTAGTTTTCGTAGAAATAATCCTGCTCATATTTATTTGTACTGCTTAGTCGGTTCTGCAACGCCCATACGTTCTCGTCTTCTTTTATCGGTTTGTCTGTTTCCTTTGATATAACATCTTGAAGAATGCTGACACTCTTCATACCGTCTTGTGCCGCTTCGGTAAACTTGAAAACCGCACTTAGCGTCCTGCGGTCATATTCGTCTTGCCACTCACGGCTCAAATCTTCTTCCGCCTCGTCTTCTTCACGGAAACGCACATCGTTTTCCGCACTCATTGCCGTAACATCAGTGCTTGATGAATAATTACCTACATTCAATTCATGTTGCTTGGCAATGTCCCTTACTTCGCCCATGATACTGCGGTATCTGCCAGGCTCTGCAAGATTCTCATAGCTCCGCCACAATAGGTAACGCAGCTCATTGTCAGAAATGTATTCAAACGATTTAAAACCCTCAAAACCTATCTCGTGCAGCATGCGTAAGAAGTATCGCTTTATCTTATCCCACCAGCTTGCGTTCATGTCCTCGAAGTTGGTGTTCTCTGCCAACGATGCAAGATATTCCTCGGTAGCTGTGCGTGTACTCCAGCCACGTTGTTGCGACATTGCGTCAATGCGCTGTTTCAATTCGGGGTCCACATTATTATATACGTTGTCAAGGAACGTGTCGAAATGTTCCCCAAATAGTTGGCGCAATCCATAGTGTGCCACGGCTTCGTGCAACAGGGTTTGTTCCACGTCACGTATGTCCATATGATTTGGTATCACTATCGTTATTCGCCCAGTACTACGCGAATAAAAACCTTTTGCTCTCGAGCGTCGGCCTTGTAGTGTACTTGCATCTGTAACGATGTCTACGTTGTCAAGATTCAACTTTCTTGCCAATTTCTGTACTGCGTCAACCATGCGTTGGCGTTCACGTTCTGCAAACCTTCTGCGTTGTGCCGATGTACGTGTTGACCTGCCCGTCAATGCTGCCGCAGGGTCGTTGACAAGGCTTAATTCGTCGTCGGTCAATGCACCGCTGCCACCTCTCATCATGGCACTGGCTTTCTTGCGTCCCTTGCTGATACCGTCTACAATCTTCACGCCGAGCTTCTTCAACTCTTCAAGCAATGACGGAGTAACAGTATTAACAGGTATGGCAACGTCCTCACCCTCGATAAGTTCGGCGATGTGCTGCGCCACCTCGCTGTCTGGAACAATGCGTACAGGGCGCATCCACCTCGAAAGGATTACTTTGCGTTTCTTGTCGCCACTAAGTTGACGGTTAACTGGCCCTGCATTCCACTTCGTTTCGCCTACAGGGTCTTTAGCACCCTCTGCCTGATAGCCGCTTGTCAGTTCACTTTCAGGCACTTCTACCTCAACAGTAACAAGGTTAGGACGTTGGTAGGCTTCTGCGAACTGGTCGTTAAGCGGATTGCGCGAGGTATGGAAATAAGGATTGTATGCAACCCACAAGCCTTTGCCGTTGTCCTTTACAATGTAGATATGGTTCTTGTGTGCTCCTTCTTTCTCCACAAATTCAGGCCGTTCGTCCGACACTTCCCACTGGCCGAACTCTGATGGAGCTTGGCTTACACGATTGCTGCCAGTGCCGATTTTCTTCGACATTGGCGGATACAGCTTGCCGTCCACCAACGACATGGCACGGTACACCTTTACAGTCGGTTCACTGTTTAACCGTTCTATCTCGCTTGCGTCATCAACAACACGGAATAAATCATTTGCTTCTTCTTCGCTGACACTTATATTACCATTGTATCCGTCAGCCTCTCGGTAAAGAGTCTCCCCATCTTCTTCCGCCTCTTCCGCACCGCTAAGACTACCGAGGTCTGCAATCTGCGTCTGCGCGTCCATTTCGGCATATTTCTGCTCTTTCGCCGCCATCTCCTTACGCATTTTTTCCGTGTATTCCTCAACTTTCTTGCGTGCGTCTTCAAGTTCTTTCTCGTTTTCAAACGGCTTGCCTTCACGCGATTTCAATTGCTCCAGTTCTGAACGGTTACGCTCAATGGAGTTATTCTCCGTTTCGATACGCTCGCGCATGTCATTGCCGCTCAACACGTTGTTCATAATGTCGTCAACGGCATTCTTGAACGATGCTCGCTGTACAGGAACGTTAGATAAGCCCAACTCGTCACACGAGTAAGTCATGTTCCTGTGCACTATAGGGAACAGGCTTCCGTTCTGAAACTCCGTATCCTTGCTGTATTCGGTATTCACCGTGAAAGTAAATGGCCCGGCTTTTATGGTGAACGATGAACTTGCCTTAGTTCCTTGTGCGCCTTTCCTTACATTATCCTCTGTTTCGGTTTGCTTCTTGTTTACTACGTCCTTTATGTAGTCGCCGATTTCCTTTTGGCCGGACAGCTTGCTGTTGCCGATGGTTATCTCCTGCACTGTTCCATCAGGGAACGCCTTTTCAACAGCCGACAACGCCTTTTGCTGCTGCTTTACGGTTTCCTCGCTTGCCTTTATCTGCCCCTCGTACCGTGGTATGGCGTTATGCACATATATTTGGTCTGTTTCGTATTGCTTCTTCTTGTTGCTGTATTTCCTGAAGTCACGCTCCGCCTGGTTCTTCAACAGTGCGTACTCGCTGCCCGAAAGCTGTGCTACGGTGTCGCCGAACACGTCTTCCTGCTCTTCAAGCGTGCGGTCTTGCTGGTTATTGTTGATGAACTTCTTACCCTCCATCACGCTATCAGCAATAGCACCCTTTGTTTTCAGACGTTGATATGCCGTAATGTCGAGTGAGTCTTCAACGCCGAAACGCAATATCTTTACAGGTAATCCCCATTGCTTATGCAGGTTGCCCTGCCTTAATATACGACCGTTCCTCTGCGTATAGTCCATAGGTCGGTTTGGTGCGTCTAAGTGTATTAAGGTATTCAGACGTTCTTGTATGTTCACGCCCGTACCGAGAGTAAACGTGCTGCCCATTATCACGCGCACGTCACCTGCGTTCACCTTGTCGAATATCTCGGCCTTCTTGTTTACGCTCATGCCACTGCGCATGATTACTATTTGGTTTTCGGGCACACCGCGTTCAACGAGCTTACGCTTTATTTCCTCATAAATATTGAAGCCGGTCTGGTTGTTCTGATACGTGTCACAGAATATTGCTACCGTTCCCTTATAGTCTTTCGTGGCTTCGAGCGACTTTAATGTTTCCTCTACTGCACGATTCGTCTTGCTTACAGGTTCATCCGCAGCTGCTGCCATAACGAGACGTGGGTCAATAGCTGCCGCCTTGGCTATTCCGTACATCACAAGAGGTATTGCACTGTTTTCTTTCTTTTCTTTACCGCTCATGTTGTCGAAACGTTCCAATTCTGCACGCACGGCTTTCATAATTGAACGAAGACTTGCCGACTGCGGCAGGTAGATGTCTGTGGCCTTTTGTCCTCCGTCTACCGTTTCGGGCAACTTGTCTTTCAGGTTTGTTTCTTTTGTCAACACCGTATCTGACACACTCGACCATATTCTTATGAGTTCGGGAATGTTTACGTAGCCTGCAAAGCGGTTGTTCTCCCTGAACTTGCCGCTCGTGGTAAACTCCAGCATCTGTGTCAGGTTGCCGAAGTTGCGCACAAAATCGTCGAAGTAGTAAATGCCGTACTCCTCCATCATGTGCTTGGGCATGAGGTAGCGCATGAACGTCCAAATCTCCGCCGCCGTGTTGCTTATCGGTGTACCGGTTGCAAATATGACATTCTTTCCACCCGACCTATCCATAACGGCACGTGTTTTCAAGTACACGCCAGCCGACTTCTTGCTGTATGACGGGTCAACACCCTTCACGCCACGTTGCATTGCAGTGGAAAAACCGAGGTGCTTGTACTCGTGAGCCTCGTCCACAAGCACTGCGTCTATCTCCATGTCGTCGAAGTTCTCTACGTCGTCGGTAGCCCTGTCAAGTTGCTCCTGTGCCTTGGCAGCCGCGTTTTGTCGTGTCTTTGCAGCACGTTTCTCGTCCTTTTGCCGTTTCTTGTCTGACACTTCGGCAAGCTCTGTTTGCAGGCTGTCAAGCTCTCGCTTGGCGTTCCTTGCAATCATGCTCTTGGGGTCAATCTCTTGTATCTGTTCAAGTACGTGTTCCTTCTCTTCTATCCTGTCGTTGATGAAGTCCATTTGCCGCTCTTCGCTGTCAGGAATACGCTCAAACACACTTTGGGGTACAACAATCATATCCCAATCATTGTACTTGATTTTTGCGTAGAACCTCTTGCGCCCTTCCTCGTTGCGCTCATTGTCGGCAATGGTCAGCACCTTGGCGTTAGGATAAAGCTCTTTAGCCGATGCGATGAACTGTCCGACGGTTGCATTCTGCACAACTATCATCGGTTTTCTCGCCAATCCCAACCTGCGCATTTCCATTGCCGTCGTTATTAACGTAAAAGTTTTTCCTGTACCTACTTCGTGAGCCAGCATTATCGGTTGACCAGTTGCACGTATGACTGCTTTTGATTGGTGTGGAAACAAAGTTATCTTTGTCGATGCACCGGGGAAATGTCCTGAAGTAAATTCGTCGGGAACTTGTACGGGTACGTAGTTGTTGAATCGGTCATTGTATGCTCGTTCTATCTCCTTCGCCATTTCAGGGTCACTCTGCATTTTCGCACGTGCCCAGTCTTTAAAGTCGTTGCGAATGTCGTCTATTTTAGCGGCGCACGCTTGCGTGGCTTCTTTGTCGGTTATAGTTTCAGTCTTACCGTCCCATGTCCTTTGAGTAGTGCTTACCGTTATCGTGCGGTTGTTTATAGCGGCGTTCATCAAGTCCGTACCAAGAACGATTTTATTCAACTTTTCACTCCTTACACCCTCGCTCTTGTTCTTTTCCGTAGCGGTATAATACGGTAAATCCATATTCCATTGTCCTCCGACGTTGGTGAGCGTGACTGGTACGCCTGTCTTTTCGTTTACGTAGTCAGAAAATAGTTTAGGATTTACCCATGATGAACCGAAGGTGAACTCTATCAAGTGCGCCGGGATGTCCATCGGCATAACTTTTCTTAATGCCTTGATGTTCTTGTCATACCTGCCGTCCTCATTGTTCGCCTCGGCAATGGCGAGCTTCTGCCTTACATTGCCGCTAAGGTATTCGTAGCTCACTTCCATGTTGCCAGTTGCCGGGTCACGATAACCAAGTCCATTGTCGATAATCTCTTTCTCAATGTCGGACACATCCCTGCCGAGTGCATTGCTGATATAGTCCAGGTCAATACGTCCGCTCCTGAACACGCTTGTCTTTACTGCATCCAAAACGTTTGTCGGGTGTGGTTCAACTTCTTTCTGAACCACACGCTCAGTGAAGATTGATGTCTTTTCTGTCTGCACAATGCGCTTGCCGTCCTTGTCGTTGGTTTCGTTGAATTTCTCCAACGCTTGTATGCTCGGGAAGTCTATATCATTGCGAAGGAACGATATTGCCGTGTTTTTGTTCAGATTGCCGTACTTGTCCTTAAAGCTGTCGTATGCGTCGTTCAGTTCTTTCAGTAGCGGTTTCAGTCCATCGTCTTTTTCGTTTGTCGTTTCATATTCAAGCACGGCGTTCAAAGCCCTCTTTATACGGTTGTAGTCCTCCACGCATTCTGCTTTTGTATGGCCTTTCACCTTCTTGTCATTCACGCCAAGCGGTTCTTGTCGACCGAGATACATCACGTTTATGCTTCCATCTTCACCTACAACTATTGTTCCGTCCTTTATTTCGTTGCCATTGGTGTCGGTCTGCGTGTCGGCAGGTTCTTCTGTTTGTGGTTGCGGTACGTCTACGGCCTTATCTTTGAACGTTTCCGCCCATTGCTGCATACGCTCTTCCTGGTTTATACCAGTAGTTGGGAATAGACCGCTTCCTTCGGGACGGAACGTTTCACCGCGTTCGTAGTTCAACGCCATTTCGCCGCCCATGTTTTCAGGATGTTCAACGAAATACTTGTTGTATTGCAGCACCACAGACTTTATCTTCTCCCGTCCATTGTCATTTATTGGAACACTCACAGTACGCACGCTTTCCGTGTCAAGCAAGTCTATCGCTCCTGCCGACTTATTACCGTTCACACGTTTTCTTACGACAATAATATCGCTCGTCGCCGTTGTTCCACCAAACGTTTTGTTGTTCAACCTGAATGCGCCTATAAAATCAGCATTACCTTCATTAACGACCCATTCGCGTAATGCCTTATTCTTGTCAAGTGTACCACTCGACGATATAAACACGCCGATACCGCCCTCGCGCAACTTCCTGACATTCTTCGCTATGCAAAAGTCATGGATGTTACCAAAGCGGCGTGACAGGTCTCTGTCGCCCGTCGTATCGTGTACATGTAATCCTGTAACGAACGGAACGTTGGTTATTGCAAGGTCAACGCTACCGTTTCTTACCTGCGTATTTTCAAAGCCTTGTATGTCAACCTTTGCGTCAGGATAAAGTAACTTTAATATCATGCCACTTACGCCATCTATCTCCACGGCTTCAATGTTGCTCCTGTCGCTTATATCCATCGGCATAAGACCGAGGATATTTCCTATACCGGCCGAACCTTCAAGGATATTGCCGCCCTTAAAACCAAGGTTCTTGACAATATCCCACATAGCGTCTATTACATCTGCTGGTGTGTAATAGGCACTGTTTATACTCATGGCAGCTTGTTGATAGCCGTCATCGCCCAAAAGTGCAACAAGTTCGTTGCGTGTGCGCTCGTTGTTAAAGAAAGTACCAAGACCGCCCCAGCCGCTGAATTGACGCAATATAGCCTTTTGTTCATCCGTCGCTTGCTGACCGCTGTCTGTAAGTTCTTTAGCGAGCCTTACGGCCTCTACGTTTGCGTCATACCTTGCCTTTGGAGTAGTTGGAGCGTAGTCTGTGCCACGCTCTACATGGTTGTTATTGCGGTTTCGTGGTGTCAGCTGCCCATCCAGTCGCTCGGACTGTTGCAGGCTGCGTCGTAATTCTCCGCTTCCGCTTTCTTCTCCGCTTCTGTCAGGTCTTCCACTTTCTTGCCCAACCGTTTCGCCCATGCTTCCAGACGGCTCTTCGGTGTCACCTCTGTCGGTTGGCAGTCCTTCGGCGCGTACCGCTCCATCATTTCTTTGTAATCCATAATTATCGTCTTCTTGGTTTTGTTCCGCATTCACATTACCGAACAAGTCCGGTGTCTGTTGCGAAGATACGGATTTTTTCTTGTTCCGGCTCCTCTTCTGCCTTTCTTTTTCGTTTCTTTGTGTCGTCAGAATGTTTTTTGCTTCCTCTGCCTGCTTGTTTACCTCCTGCTCTTGCACAACAGTATGTGCCGTTTCGATAGCATCAACAGTAGGCTTGTCGAAGTTGGCCGTGTCGAAAGTGCGAACCTCATCGTATGGGGTCATTTCATCCGCCAATCCTGCCTCTTGCACTTCGGGCAAGTCCCTCGCTCCGTTATAGAACGACTTGAGGTAGGGGCGTATCGCGTCGCCGAGGTCGGCTATCATGTGCCGTGCATAGTCGGCAAACTTCCTCGCTCCGGCTTCTATGTGGTATGCCGCCATTTCCGTGCCGATGGCCAGTATTTCAGGGTCAATGCCCATGTTCATCTGTCCACCCAACTTTTGGCGCATCCGTACTTTCAATTCTTCGTACCGGTCGCGGCTCACGAGTTTGTTGTTTGCGCCGTAAGCATTCCCTTCTTTCTGTTCTGAACTTTCCGATTCTTGAACGGAAGCTTCCTCTTTTTGTTCTGATTGTGGCACAAGATGGTCACTTAACTTAGCTTCCCCGTTCTCTTGTATAGCCTGCATCAATCCCTCTAAATCCACCTGCCTCATTACCGGCTCTTCCAACTTGCGCGTGTCTGCAAGCGACAACGGCTGTGCATCAATCACGGCTTCTTCGTTGCCAGTTATTCTGTCGACCAGCTTCCGTGCACTTTCCTCGCTGCGCATCATGAATCCTTCTTTGTCGCGGTCATACCAGCCCTTTTCAGTCTTAGCAAGCTCTCGCGCCGCCCATTGCCGCTCTTTGCTCAACGGTTCTGCAAACGTCACAAGGAACATGTCAAGCACCTTGCCTCGCTTGGTAGTGTACTGTGCTGGCGTTATTTCAAAAACAGTATCCGGAGTTTTTGACACAGATAATCCCGTTTTTTTATGGTCAAATCCGTAATATTTTATTACTGAAACAGATTTCAAATACCCTTGTGCGTCTTTGTGGCCAACAAGTTCATAAGAACTCTTATTCTGTAAGTCATATACTACAATAACATCACCGTTTTTTGCAGAAAACCAATCTCTTTCCGATTTGAACAGCCTTCCGGATGGTATCTCTACATCTGTTCGTTCGGCATTGTATGTATCATAGCTTTCTGTGTGTGAAGGGAATCCTTCAATAACTCTTTCTGCAAACCTGATAATATCTAAACGTGTTACACCATCCGGGATAATCTCATCTCCACTGTCACGGACAAATTCATTAAACGAACCGGAAACAGACTCATTCTTCACATTCTTGTACTCCGCAAACGGCTTTGTCTTCCGGTGGCTGCTGTCTATCCACTTCTCGAAGTCCTCCAAGTTCGTGGAGGTCATGACAATCTTACGCTTGTCAGCCCAATCATCGCTGTAATTGGCGAAGTAGGCATTGCGTGCGTCGTCCTCATCGTTGAAGCCGAGCATTACCTTGTGTTCGTCAAACGTGCCGTCTTCGTTGTACTGGTCCACCACATACACCCTGCGTCCGTTCCATCCGTCTATGTCGTTAGTCAGGAACACGTCGATATGGTCGCCGTCCACGCCCTCTGTACCACGGATGTAACCGTAGGTGTTCTGCATGGTAGTTTCCCACGGATTGCCGTTTGCATCCGTGCCGCGACGCATACTTCCTTTCGGGTTCTCGACTGTGATGTTGAACTGACCGATGCGCACATGGCCTTTCTTGTAGTTCCCGGCTTCTTTCTGTGCTTCGGTCGGGTTTTGCTCGACTTTCGCTTCTTCTTGTGCAATTTTTTCGCCAACTGTTTGCTCGTTTGCGGAAGTTTGTGTATCTTTGCTTTCAGAAAGCTCCCGATTGGCAGGATATTGATGGGGATTGTTCCCATCCAGAAGTGACTGCTGCTCGGGTGCTTCTTCCAAAACATTGCCGAGGATATCCTTATATAAGGCGATACCTCCGTGAGGCTGAGACGCTGCGGTTTGAAGGGTATCGCCTCTTTTTATGTTCTCAGCGACAAACACTTCATGTACATATAACCTATTCTTATTTGCATCTTGCATTGCCCTACAAAATACATAACAGCGTTTATCATTATAAATTATGGGGTAAGCAAAGTAATGCGACAAAACACCTTCTTGCCGTGTAAAATCAGGCAATGTCCCAAGATACACGGCATTTTCGAAGCCGTCAACCAATGATGTTATTGCGTCAAGTTTGGCTTGCCCATATCTATGAGCCAAGGAACTTTCTACTGAATTCTTATTTATTTCAACTTCACCAACTTCTGTGTCATAGAAAACTGGTTCTGGAACGTTCTCGTCCCACCATCTTTCCGCAACCTTGCGTGCGGAAAGTTCAGGCGTGCTTACTATTTGTCCTGCTTTAACCTCAATAGCAGGAGCATTACGCAACATATCTCCTCGTTGCTGTCTTTCGTCATTAGACATTGAACGAGGGTCTATTGTCCTTATATTATCCTGTTTTACTTGTTCGGATTGGGTATCCGTTTCGGATAACTGATATTCTTTATCCTCTCCTCTGTTTGTTTCTTCAGGTACAGCTCCATCCTCAACCGTGCCCTGCACGCCAGCTGGAACTTCTGTTCCTTGCTCTGTGCCGCCTTCACTTCCTCCGGCGTTACCAATCCCTTGCTCAGGCAGAACTTCATTGCCTCCGCCAGTTCGCGGCTCTTCTCCTGCGGTGTCATTTCCTTGCTCATTTATTCTTGCATTTAATGATTGTTCTATTTCGTCTGCATACAGGTTGTAAAATTCAACCTCGTCAAAGTTAGCATATTTTCTCAACATTTCGGGCAAGTTCTGCTCCTCATACGCCAAATAATCTTCGTATGTCATGCCGTATGCCTCCATACACTGTGCGTCAAGCTCTGCGCGGCGTGCTTCAACATATCGTTCTTGCTCCGCCGTGTTATCCGTGGTAAGCTCTCCACGGGTGCCGGCACTCTGCAATGCTTCGAGTATTGCATCCTTTGCCGCGCTCGTGTCACCGTTGAACGTTACGCCGTTAAGCTCTGCGTTGTCGTAGCTTACGAGTTCCTCGGCAAGGCGGTCTATCGACTTCCCACCGTTCTGCTCCGAGGCTATCATACCCACGAAACGGCGTTGTTCACCCGTGCCATATCCCGTTTCTGCCCTGAAACTCTCAGGCGTAATCTTCGCGCCACGTATGAAGTCTGATGCAACCGATACTGCGTCGTTCACGCCGTTCTCGTTGTATTGATTAAACTCCTCCCGTGCGTTCTGTCCGCTAAGTTCAGCCTGCGCCGCTTGCGTTTCCTCTTCGGTCGTATGCGTCAAAGCCTGCTTTTGGCTGTTTACCTCGTTCCAATAGTCAAGTACACGTTTTGCTTCGTCAACGTCAGCCTGCCATTTGCGCTTTTGTTCCAAATATTTGGCCTTGTTTGTGCCAATCTTCGGTGCTTTTTTCTGCACACTGTCGTACTTTTTCTGCGCCTCATTGATATTTGCGTCAATAAACCCTTGCACTTCATCGTCATTCAGGCTACCGTCGTACAAGTCGGCTATTGTTGCTTCCACCGGCACCTGGTCATATATCAGATTACCTTCATCGTCTTGCGGAATCTGTTGCTCTTGCTGAATATTTTCCGCAGAAATTCCGCCGTTTTCCGTGGAAATTCCGTCAGTCTGTTGAATATTTTTTGCACCAATGTTGCCATTTTCAGGAATATTTTGCGGTGCATTGTTCCCAGTTCTCTCAATACCAGTAACATTCATGCCTCCATTTCCATCAGGCATGAGAGTAGCAACAAATCCATCGTTCTGCATTTGCACGCTTCCGTCAGGCAAGGTTCCGATTACTTCACCATTTTGGATAATGTCCTTAGCTGTCGCCATTGCCTCCTCAGCATTGCCGAAATACTCACTCACATCAATAGGCATTCTATCTTCTGCTGTCTGTGACGCATTAGGCTCATTAGTCCCATTTGGCTCAGCATTTTCAACAACAGCCCCAGCTCCACCAACTGGCGGCTCTTCATTGTTCGGTCTGTTGGCATTCCTTATTTCGTCAATAGTGAACGTCGCCGGGCGGTCCATGCCGTTTGCATCCTGATAATATACCGACACATTGCCGTTGCCGTCAGTACCCTGCACAGTCGCTTGGTACGTTTGGCCGTCAACATTAATGTTTACCACTTGCCCAGGCACGATTTCCTCGGCCATATCAGGCTCATTAGCCTCATTCGGCCTATTCGCTGCCACATAATCCTCAACGCTTATAGGTTCTGCCACTGCTTGCAACTTGTCAGGGGATACAATATGCACCTGCCCATCCACACCTTTATAATATATCTCCTTGTCTGATGCTTCAGTGTCTATCGTTCCGTCCTCACGCATTACAACATTGCCTCGTGTAATGAATACCTCTTGCGGTTGACCGTTATTCTCTGCCGTCGGATATAGCACGGCGGCGTGTATCATGCCATCCACATGTACATTCTGACGTTCCTCGGGTGCCAGATTCTCTATTCTTGGGATAGCGTCTTGTGGCACACCACCATTAACTGCCGCGTCAGAAACCTGCTCCAACGAGTTCTTCAGCTCTCCTGCATTAAAACCTTGGTTTGCCAACGCTGCCGTAGCATAATTGATAATAGTGCGCTTTTTCTCGTCGCTATCAACATTGTTAAGCATTTTCTTAACGGCAGATGCAGCAGTCTTGTCATCCAATCCGTCTATCTCGTTGGTTATTCTTTGCCACTCTTTTGTGCCGAACACGTCAAGTCCTGAAGTATATGCGTTGTCAAGCGCATCCTTCAGCCGCCCTTTCGTCCTGATGTAGTCAACTGTTTTCAATGATGACATAAATCCGCTCATCACTGCTACACCGAGGAACGTGTCTATATTTGTATCGAGGTTGAACACGCCGTTCTCGTCTGTACTGAAATCCATGTCACCGATAAACTGTGCGTTCTCAACATTGTTGACTACCTCTTCGAGATACTCGTTGAATGTACCTTGCCATTGTGTACGTCTTGCGAAGTCGGCGTATGCACGGTAAAAGTCCTTGTTCGATATGTTGGCTATCATGTCGCGAACCTTGCCAAGCCCTAACTTGTCGGTAGCACGACCGATGCCACTTGAGATGATATTGGATAACGGACGGAAATATTCGCCAACCATTTCACTTTGGTATTCCAAATAGTTCGAGCCTATTGATTTCGCGATTGCTGCCGCTTTCGACGTTTCTGCATTGTCCCTTCCGATATATTCTACATTCCCTTGTTCGTTTCTTGTACCTCTTACGTTGCCTATCAGACGGTCGTACATATCTGCGCCGATGGCCGGTGCTCCGAATGTCATTGCAGGCAAAGCCGCAGCAAGCATATCGCCCGTAACCCGTCCGCCTGCCTTCAATGATGTTGTCAGCAGTCTTTTCATGTACTGGTTCATCATCGAGCGACCAAACGTCCTTACGCCAAATCGTGTCGCGGCTTTCATTGTAGACTGACCTAAACTTCCGATAGGATTGATGTACATCTGAGCCATAAACGGTATGGCTTGTATCGTCATTTGTCCAGCACCATACATACCGCCTAATGCGTCGGCATTCTCGCCGTTCACCATAGTCAGTAGCGAGTATGTGTCCAGCAGGTCTTTCTGTGCGTCGGTTGCAGTGCCTGCCTCGTAAGCGTCCACGGCCTCCTTCACGTTCCGTAGGTCGTGCATTTCCTCTACGCCGCCGTCATACAGTCCCGTGTCAGTCATTGCGTCACGCATGCCTCTTACGAGCCTTCCGCTCCAGCTCTCGCCTTCATCGTATGCCTTACCTGTATCAAGTACACGCCTTGCGTCAAGCGCAATGTTTATCTGCGTGTCGGCTATCTGTATGCGTTTGTCGTTTTGGTTCATCCAATACGCACGTTGAACGGGATTACCGCCAAACATCCTGTCAAGCCATGAAGAGTTCTCATATTCCTCTTTCGCCTTACGGGCATTTTCCTGCATCACGGCAGCACGGTCGGTGTACGCCTTATTGTAGGCCTCGTCTATTTGTTGACGTTCCCTCTGTCGTTGCGTTTCCCGTGCTTCAATCTGTGCCTGTTCGTCGTTCATCGTCCTTTCGATGGACTCACGCGTCAGCAAACCTTGGTATTTCTTCGACAATGCGTCTACAAGTTCCTTGCGCTGTCCTTCGTCAGCGTCAAGATACTCTATTCTTGCATTGTTGATGTCATTGTTTAGCTCATTGTATTGCTGCTGCGCCGTTTCGGTCATAAGCTCACTACCGCTAACTTGTCTACCGTCAGCAGTCGTAAATGTCCCGTTGAGATAATCATCACCGTATTTTCCCTTCATCAGCACGTCAACATACTCTGTCAGGCTTCCGTCTAACCTCATTGCACGAGCGTTGCTGTCAGGTAGTTCGAGAGAGGCAGGCTGTTGCTGCATATATTCACGCTCGCCCGTTATCTCCTGCTTGGCCGTCCTTATGCCTATCTCACTGCGTGAAATTGGTTTTCCTTGCTCGTCTGTCCATGTGTACAAAGGCTCGCCAGTTTCCCTATTGAAGGGCACGGCTTCGTCCGCTTTCAGCCACGGATAGCGTTTCAGTGTTTCCGCTGTAGGCGTAGCCATCACTATATTACTTGCCTCTGGTACAAACTGCGCTTTTGGCTCTCTTGCTTGAACCCTCTGCATACCTTCCTGCACCCTCTGCAAATCAGCCTTATTTGGCTCATTTGGCTTATTCGGCCCATTATTAGGCGCAACGCCAACTCCTTGTGCTACTTCTTGCGCAGTTGGCGACAATCTGCCGTATTCCTCCTGCGTAAAGCTTTGCTGTGTATTGGTAACCGTATTTGGCTCATTAGGCTTATTAGCCTCATTACCATACCCCAACGATTTTTCAAAGTCCTCTTCACTACCAAGGTCATAGTCACCTTCTATTGCATTGTAAAGATTACGCCTATTGTTTGCGTCCTTCAGCGAATTTCTGAAATCGTCCTCACTACCAAGGTCATAGTCACCTTTCAGTGCATCATACAAATTCTTGATGTTATCTTGTGCCATTGTCTTGTTCTTTAATTACCAAAGCCTGCTATTTTCTTTTTGCCTGATGATTGAGAGTTGCCAAAACCACTCACTTTCTTCTTACTTCCGCTTTCAGGTGAACCGTATTTTTGCCTCATCTTGGCATTTACCAATTTCACCGTCGATGAAGTGACCTGTTTCTCCGGCATGTGCGTGTATGGGTTGATTTGCGCATTGTCGGTCTTAATCTTGCTCACCTCGTCTGGGTGCAACTGCTCCCAACGTGCATACTCGTCCCAATCTTCTTGTGCTCCACCACTTCCTTTACCTTTCTTATTTGCATTCTGTTGTGCAATACTCACTCGTTGTGCTCCTTGTGCCTCCGAAGCTCTGTTATGCCTCTTTTGCTCTTCGGCTCTTTGCTTTGCAAGCTCATGTGTCCGTTGTGCATTCTCGCGGTTCTGCCTTAGCCGTGCGGCAGTGCCTATGAGGTTGTCCGCTTGCTTGTCAGCGTCCTGTCTTGCCTTTACTGCCTTGTCATACCTGTCGGCGTTCAGCTTGTCCTGCTGTTGCTGCAAGCCCGACAAGTATCTGCGCGCCGTTTCGTAGCGAGCTGCATTCTCTCGCCTGCGTTGAGCCGCACGTTCCACGGCCTTACGGTGAGCGTCCGACATCGTGACGGTCTGCTTTATAGGCGTAGCGCCGGCCATCGCCCCTGCAACATTACTCAATGCTACGAGGCCGTCTGATATGGCGGCTATTCTTCGGTTGCGTTTCTCACGCCGCTCCCTTGCCGCCTGTTGCTCCGGACTTTCGGTGTACTCACGCCTTACACGTTCTATTTCCTGCATCCAGTTGGGCTGTCCGCTCGTGTCAATGTTAACGGGCGACTTGGCAAATTCACGGTATTGCGCAGCCTTGCCTTCCATATTCCTTATGGACTGCTCCACTGCGTCAGGCTGTTGCGTTGCCGTAGCCTGCTCCTGCTTTTTCTTCTCTTCCTCTGTCATGGTTCTTGCGGCTTTAGTATGGCAGTCTTTTGAACTGTGGAGAGTTCCACATGCTGTTTTCGGGTAATATGTCAGGATTTACACTAATCCCTTGTCCCTTGCTGTTTATTGTTTCCAATGTACCAGCCGGAGCATCGCTTCCCTGATTTCCACTCGCTTTTTTGTTCGTCCCTCCGTCTCCGGCTGCTGCAATGAGGCTTGCCCCTGCGTTCACCGCTCCCGTGGCGGCTTGTGCCGTTGCTGCCCTCCTTGCCGCTGCGGCCTCGGATTTCACGGCATCCTCCTGTGCGTCGAGGTCGGCCTTGCGTTCGCGGTATTGCGCCTCGATATTGTCCTTGCGTGCTTCCGCCTTTGCCGCCACTTCCGACAGAGCGTCGCCCATAGCCGCCGCGTTTGCCTGTTGTGTCGAAGCGAGAGATGCGTCTGTGCCGCCTATTACCTTCTGCTTGCCTGCTGCAGCCCTGTTGCGTGCCTTTATCGCCTCATTCGTGCGGCTAAGCATGCGCTGCACGTCTGCTCTCTGCGTTGCGTCCTCATTGTAGCGGCGATTGTACCAGTCCCGGTTCTCTCTCTGCTGCTTTCGTATGGCTTTCAGCTGTTCCCTTTCCTGCTTGTTTGCCGATATTCCGCCAAATATGGCGTTGCCAATAGACGACGCAAGACTCACACCTGCGCCAATAAGCGGCGATATTGCCATCATCACGCCGTCAGGCGCAATAATCTGCTGTAAAAGTTCAAGAATATGTGTCATAATTGCAATTATTTGTACTTTGCAAATATCCGCAATCACAACCTTTTTTCCTGCATATCTGCGCAACTCATATTAGGCCCATTTGACTAATTCTTAAAAAGAAAGGCCGCCAGACTTCACAGCCTGACAGCCCTCAAATGAAGAAGTTATATATATTAGTCAAATGCTCAATACCAATACGGCCTTACCCTCAATTTCTTTGGTTCGTAGGGCAATACCAATACCGACGCAATCCGCTGCCTCGTGTCCTCGGCCTTCTGTTCCCAGATGGTGTAAGTGTTGGCCGCCGGTAGCGTCATTTCCAGCCACTCCGCGTAGCATTTGTACACGATGTAGTCATGGATGAGCCGCCTAAGCTCCTGCACCTGCGTTTCGCTCCTCTCGTGTTCAAACGTCAGACGGATAACATACACGTCCGCCTCGTTGCCGTCGTCACCACACCGGCACCGCCTTATCGGTGTCTTAGCATACGGGAACAATATGTTCATGCACTCGTACACGTATTTTGCCACCAATCCCGTCACTGTCTCACGGTTACCTTCGTCCAAGGCGTCCTTTGTGTTGTGCGTCTCTGCGTCGCCTCCTATGCTGTCCGCCGTGACAAGCAGCCTGTTGGCGACATCTGACAGCAGTTCATCCTGCTTCAGCTCAATATCTACGCTATATGTTCGTCTTATCCTTTCCATCATCATTTTTCTTGATTAAGCCTCGCAACGCTTCCGTAACCTCGTTGCCCATCTTAACGTTGCCGTTAAACTCAACACTGCTGTATTTCGGTCGAAGGTATGCCATGAGGTCGCAGTACACTCGGAAGTAGTCCTTACCGTGCAGCTCGGCAAGCTCCACTTGCAGACGCTCGGGGTCTTCCATCGCCTCCACGAGCTTTGCCAGCGTGTCGAAGCCGCCGAGCTTGTCCTTCTTGTTCGGCGTACCCTTCTTGCGTCCTCCCGTCTTGGGTTGTCCTTTAGGCCTGCCCACCATTCGCTCCTCCTTCCTCGGCTTGTCCGCTCGTCTGCTCGTTTACTCGTCCCTCGTTTGCTTGTATCTGTTGCATGGCTTGCTGTTCCTCTGCGTTAATGATACTCAATAGTTTGTCGCCGAACGGGAATGCTCCTGCCTCAAGCATCGTCTTCAGGCTGATCTGCCCGCTCTGCCATACTTGCAGCAAGAACTCGTTTGCCACTTGCCTGAACACTGGCGACGTGGTGCTCTCGCTGATGTTTATGTCATACTCCATGTACTTCACCTTCGACGGGTTGAAGTTCACCTTCTGCCCGTCCCTGCCCACGATATTTACTATCCTGTCAGTCGTGTAGTATTGCTGTATGTTCTTGCAGTCCTTCGCCGCCGACGCTTTCCTAAACGAGCTGTACGCCGTCAGTATGCCTTGCAGGCTCGTCGCCGCGTTCTGTGTCTGCTGCGCGTAGTACGTGCCGCTGACGTTGCCCACGCTCTTGCCCTGCAACGCCGCGTTCACGCCCGTTATCTCGTCGAAGAACTGCTTTTCCATCTGCACAAGCTCGGTCAGCCCCAAGTTCTGCACGCTGTTGGTGATTTGCGTCGGCAACGGAATGTTCGGCTTCGCCTTGAACACGAACACGCCGCCCGGCTTTGCCCATACGTCGGCTATGTCCTCTATGCTTAATCCCGTACCTTCAAGTGCTTGTTCGGGAACGGCCAACAGACCTTTTGCCGATGTGCGCAGCAGGTAGTCGTTAAGATTGATAAGCTTGTTTATGTACCGCTGCACATCGATGACGTCGGTCACGAACGAATGTATCTCGCCATTGATGAACGGATAAAAGCGGAATACAAACGGGTGTTCGCCGTGCTCGTATGGAGTTTCACCCTCCATTATTACTTCTCCCGTAGGAGCGAAGAAGCGGTAATACCAGTAGTTGTCGATAAACCATTCGGCGGTAATCAACTTGCTTTCGATTTCTTCCGTAGCCACGCCTGCGCTCATGGCCTGCTGTCGCCGCTGTTCGTTCACAGCGTCCACAAGCTCGCGCTTGTCCCTCGTCTCGCATTTGAACATCTCGCCCGTCAAGTGGTCTATGCAGTGGTAGCGTGCCTTGCGCTCCTTGTTCCACACCTCGATGACGCGGCAATTGTTCGTGTCCTGCGGGAACAGGAACGAGGCGTTGATGTCCCTGTGGTAGCCGAATTGGTCCGCGCTCTGCGTCACAAAGTGCTCATCCGTGGCGTAGTGGTATATCTGCCTCAGCCGCTCAACGTCGCCCGGACGCTTTGCGAAATTCGTCAGAAGGTCGCCCCACGTCATGTCGTGTATCTCGCCCACAAGCGAACAGTCCCAACACCTGACGTCTTTCATGCCCGTGTCAACGAAGAAGTTGTCCGCTTGCACCATAGTAGTCCAACAGTCCAAGCGGTCGCCCATATAGCCGAACGACTTTCTCGCGCCAACGAAGCCGCCAATCACGAAATCTTCGAACAAGTCTGCATACAGCGTCCGCCCGTCATTAATGTCGTCAACATACTTCAACAGCTCCGTCAGGCAGTCGCTCATCACCTGCTCGTCCCTGTCCCTCGCCACGCATATTGGCTCGGTGTTCTGGTTGATGTACAGACCTTTAACCGTATTGACGAGCTTACGTATCATGTTGTTCTTCATCGGGATACCGCCCTGCCGCCTTATCATCTTGCTTTCGGGCACAAGCCGTCCGCGCTCGTCCCTCACCTTGTCGCTCCATTGGTCACCGTATGTGTACGCCATGGCACGCCTCCGCTCACGGCGGAACTTGTCGAGGTTGTCCCAACAATACTCCGCCTGCATCAGCACGTCGTAGGCGTGCCTGTCTTTCGTCATCAAGCCCGGCGTAACGGCTATCGGTTCGTATGCCATCGTCTTTCCACTTTTTCCGCAAAGTTAGCCAACGCCCCTTATTGTTCTTGTATATCTGCGCAAGTCGTGGCCGACAAGGATTTGCAATCAGCCTTATTTGGCTTATTGGCCTTATCGGGCTCATTCGTCTCATTAGGCCCATTTATCTTATTTATACAATTTCTAAATAAAATCTAAATTAGAAACAAAAGAAAAGGCCGCCCATCCTCACGGACAGGCGGCCTCAAGCGCTCTTTTAAATATATTACAACGAAAAAAATCGTTATCCTTTCATTTTCTTTACTCTTTTACCTTTAAAACTATTTACCTTATCTTATCTTGATACTTGTCCCTTTCTTCAATTGTCAACCGACTTATCACATCTCCGTGAATGTCAAGCTGACTCCAGCCTGCCACGATTACATATTTGTACGGCGTGCCGCTGATACGAGGCATTTTGACACCCTGAACGGCACCAATCAGCTGCCAGTTCACCATATCCCTGCTGCCCCACAGTGCAAGGTATTTCGCACCGCCGTGGCTTATGCTCCTTTCGACAAGCGTTCGCATAGTTTTCAGCACGTCGGGCTTATCTAATTTCATCGGTCTTGTGGTGTAGAATGCCATGCCGTCGCCCACCAACGCCTGTGCGTCAGCGTCAAACCGGCCTATGACCGTCACGCCATTGTCGCCTACCATGTTCACCATCGACGCCGGATAGCCTTCCACCGCCGATGTCAGGGTATTGGCCATCGTTGCCCACATCTTCGACTTCAGGTCATACACGTATGCCGTATGCGTGCCCGTGTCGTCTGCATCGTAAGGCTTGAACACTATTATCCGATAGTTAATGTAGTCGAAAGCCATCCTCGCCCCTTGTATGAATTTCAAGAAGTCGTCGGCCTCAAGCCACCCATCAGCCCCATTAGGCTCATTCGTCCCATTGCCCCTGAACTTTCCCACTATCCTCGTCCACCCCGGCAAGTCGTCCACGTCAAACGTAGAAAACCTCTCCTGCAGGTCGCCACTAAGCAGCGTCGTGCGTTCGCCTATCAGCTGCATAAGGCCCCGCTCCGACAAGAATATTATCGAGTTGTCTATCTGTAACGCTGCGTCGGGGTCATTGCCAAGCAGCGTTTCACGCGTCGGCGGGTTCGTCGCCACAAACAAACCCGTCGTGCCCACACTAAGCGGCCATACGCCGTCCGTGCAGAATGCGTACAGAGGCATAGAACCGTATGCCGTGCCCTCGCTCATCGCCTTTGCCGCGTTCTTCACCGCGACAATCTCTCCCGAACCAATGGCGTTCACGCCCTGCGACGGAAAGAAAAACGGATTGTCCACCTCGCTCGTGTACATGTAGTTCGGATGGCTTATTGTACCTTCAGCTTTAGTAAGTGCGGCTTTTGCAGCCGTCTCGCTATCGTACTCCGTGCCATGCTCGTACAGGTTGAAATCCTCGTCGAAGAAGTATGCGCCGTGCAGGAATGGGTGAGACCGTAAATCTATCTTGAACACCATCCAGTTGTAAGCTTGGTATGGAGATACTATCAATTCTATCCTCTTAGCATCAGGATGTGGGTAATATAAGTAACCGGCGTTCACCCACAGCCTGTACCACTGCTCTGATAGCGGTGCGCATGTCGTCACGCCGTTTGTCGTTATCACCACCTGCCCTGACACTTTGCCTTGCCCGGCTTCTGCGACCTGCCCTCCGAGCCACGTCCAAGGCATGTCCCTGAAACCTATTTTCAGATTTGCAGCGTTAAGTCTTCCGTTGTATGTATGCACCAATTCCGGCATCACTTTCTGCCAAGAGTTGTAGTCGTCCGTCAGTGTGTCTGTCCTTGCTGTCAGGTTTTCAAGAGTGCCTTTCGGGAATTTCACGAACGACAGGTCAACCGGCGCACTTACTTCCTCGCCTTTCCTCGGCCATATTGTAGACGAGTTGTTTTGCTCCAGGTAAGGCCACTCCATCGTCTTGTTGTCCGCGTCTTCCGACGTTCCAAGCCTGCACGCTTCCTCTATCGTGTATTCCTTAAGCGGATAGAACAGGTACTGCTGCTCCACCTGGCTCTCCAACGTGTCCGGCTTCTGCTCGAACTGCACTATGTGGTGGAAACCGCCGAACTCCGTTAGCATCCTGATGTAATAGTCCTTTACTGTATTATTACCAATCAAACTGTCGTCTAAAAGACTGTAATGCACATCCAACTTTTGATGATGACACAACTTCGCTGAGAAATCGCCATCACTTATACTTGTATCAAAAGATATGCTTTGGCTTTCCATCACCGACGGCCCATTCTGTTCGTCGGCGTTGTTGCCTTCCGACAGTTCCCACTGGCTGTCCGGGATGTCTCCGCCGTACCACGAATACCGAGGCGGCGACCAGCGGCGGCTCGCCCACCTGCCATAGTAAACTCCGTAATCAGGCAGGTACGCCCTGTACACGCCTTGCTTCCATGTCTGCCGGCTAATTCCCTGTGTAAGTCCGTCTATTCCTTCACCGTCTATCACAGTCTCGTCTTCCACTTTTTCCCAATATGTACCTGACGGTTGGTATGTCGGTATCTTCTCCTTCCTTGTCAGCACAATATGTTTCGGGTCTTCCGTATAGCTCTGCATCTGCGGCGTGACAAAGACGCATATCCTGTCTATCACGTCCTCCCAGTCTTTCAGCTTTTCCTTGTCTTCCGCGCTCGCCGTGGCTTTCACTCCGAGGACGAATGCTTTTACCATGAGCCTGGACGCAACGCTCAATTCCCAATAATAACTGCCATTAGTATCTTTCTTCAACTCCGCGTTTATCTTATACGGCCATATCATCGGATTGTCTTCCATCGTCGGAGCTATCAGCACCGGCGCGCTCTGCATTATATACGTACCGTCATACAGCCTGTAGGCTGTCCTTACGAAAAATTTTTCAAGAAACAGCCCGTTGCGTCTCATTTCCGCCTTCACCTCGTTAACGCGCCCCAGCAAGTGGTTTACCCATTCCGGATAATCCTCGAACGCATCCTCGTAGCTCAACATCGAACCTTGCGTAAATTGCATGTCCGCACGGAATTTTATCGTCACATTTTGATTGTGCGTCTGCACCCAGAATCCGTCGTTGTATGACGGTTCGCCGCTCTCATTTACCGAACCGCTGTAATATATCGGGCTGAATTCCAACCCCACGTCCGGCGGAGCCTGCCCAATATATTTGTATTGTCCGCCGCCGTCCTCTTTCCAGCGGTAATAGTGCAGCCCCACAGTGCTCCCGGAACTCTCCGTGCTCCCAGCACTCCCCCTAAAGTTCACCACCAGCACGTTCCCCACGCTTGTTATCTGGTAGTTCCCTTCGGTGAACAGCCCGGTGACTGGTTCCGTTATCTCCGTTCTCCCGTCACCGTCTTTCCTTTTCCACCATGCGTTGCCATCACCGTCAACCATGATGTACACGTCGCCCTGTGAAGTATGGTGCACGAATACCAGTCCTTTCCATCCCGCCGGAAGTTCCGCAGCGGTCTCAGCCAGTTGTATCGGCCGCAAACCATCACCCGTATTTATTGCGTTGTGGCACACCTGTAGCTCACCGTCACCACATTCATAATCATTCTGCGTTGACGTCAGCCCCTTCAGCCTTATCTCTTTTACCTCTCCTGTCCTCATTTGCCCAATCTTTCTATTAGGCCCATCAGGCCCATTTGTCTTATTTCTTAATTCTTCATTCTTAATTTCAAGACTTCCACCTTAACCGGCCCTATATTCTGCCGCATGTCGCCTCCGTAATTATTATCACCGGTCTTTTCCTCTTCCTCGTCACCGAAGTCAGGAGCTTCGCCCGTGCCTACAATATTATTACCGGTCGGGCCTTCGTCCGCCCTTGTGAACGTCCTTGCGTGCAATATGTCGCCAATGCCTATAAGCAGGCCGTTACATTCGTCGTTATACACTTTCAGTGCGTTCACGTCGTAATTACACATCAACAGCCATTTGTACAATATCATCCTCACGATATACGAGAATACCTGTTGCTTCAGCACATCGTCAAACGCCTTATTGTATTTTGCCGGCATGTCCAATGTCAACGTCCAATCTGTGTCCGTCGTTACCGCCGCCGTGAAATACTCCTTTGCCACAGCCGCCACGTTAGAGCAGGCCTCGTTCCAGTACCGTTCCAACATCTCGGCGTCCTCCTTTATCGTCGATATGTTGTAGTACAGATTCTCCCCGTCCTGCGTTATCGTCTTCGCGCCAATGTATGCCGAGGTCTTGTTCACCTCGGCAATAACATCAGCCTTCGTTATCGTTATTATCAACTCCATATCCAATTATGAATTGTGAACTATGAATTAATCATTGTAAATTGCAAAAATCGCCAACCACGGCTTATTGGGCCTATCAGACCCATTCGGCCCATTTAGCTTACCAGCCTTATTTCTTAACTCTTCACTCTTAGTTCTTAATTCCTCAATGTACATTCTTCCGCACCATTCAGGCTCCAGCCCGTATGTCTGGTATATCTGTTGTATGTACGGGCATGGTATCAGAATCCTTCCGCCAGTGTCTCTCGTCAGACCGTGCGTACTTGTCATATCCACACCGTCTGGATTAACGGCGAGCACATACCTTCCGCCCATCCTCGACCATACAAACCGCAATGAGTTCTCCGCCTTCGGGGCATCCTCCAGGCTCTTGACGAGCAACTTATTCATATACCTGTACGTCCATTTCGGTATATATGCACAACTGTGCATACCGTCCATCAGCAGGTAATGCCGCCGTCCCATCTTTCTTATCAGGCCTATCTGCCTTATTTGTCTTATTAGGCTCATTAGCCCTATTTGTCTAATTAATCCCATTGTCTTCTTGCAAATTTATATTTTAATATCCGCATTCCCAGTATATCTGCGCACACCCTCTCATGTTCTCATCCTTTCTCCTCCCCTCGTAGGGGTCGGGAGTGATACCTTTTCGTTCCTAATTCTTCATTTTTAATTCTTCACTCTTCATTTTTAATTCTTACCTCCCTAAACATTTCCGGGCACGATTTCCTTCCGTCAGTATGCGGTATTGGTTTAACCTTTTCCATACGCACCTGCCCTGCATACCACCTCCTGCTCCTGAATGTCACAGTTTCGTAGTACGTATGCGCCGTTACTGTAGCCTCAATTGTATTGAGATATTTTTTCAACCTTGCGTTGCCCTCCGGCGTGTCCTCGAAGATATACGAGCATATCCAGTACCTCTCCACGCCTCTGTCTTTCAGTATCACTGCCCTGTACTTATAGCCCAACAGCAGCTTCATTATCTCCTTTACTAACCTCATATCATTTAATTTTTAATTGTTATTTTGTTAATTCATTCAACTCATTAACCCTTTGTCTCAATGCTTCCTCATAATCTACACCCGTCGTCTCCGCGTCGTGCCGGGCAATGCGCCTTAGCCTCGCCCGTGCGCAGCGTGGGCAGCGGATGGAAAGCAGGCGTGTGATACGTAGTCTCTCATTTCCCCTCCTTAGCTATTCTCTTGGCTTCTGCAAGTGAAACCCCTTCCCTGACTAATTCTAACGTCCTGTCACGGCCTAACTTCCTGTAGACCGGTATCCAGTCCTTGCGCACAAGGTCGGCCGGCTCTCCGGGCGGTATTGCCTTGCCTGACTTCACATAGTGCTTGCTCGAAGGATTGGACAGCTCCTCAAGCGTTACGCCTTCCTTGTTGACTATCTTGTATTCGTGACCGTCAATCTTCACAACACCATAATACTTGGCAATGGAAAAGTAGGAGTTTGCCCAACATTTCTCCGTCATTATTACTGCACTCATTTCTTTTTCTCCTTTCTTTCGGGAAGCAAATCCTCCAAATAAGCGTATTCCAAAATATCTGAAAGTGGAAATTCAATGCCTGACTGCGTTATAAATCCAATATATTCATGGAAATAACCGACAACATCAAATCTACCTATGCAGAAACCTCTTTTAATCCTTGCAATTACGTGGACATCCCTTTTCAATTCCTCACCATATGCTGACGGCTCGTGCCATACGCTGTTGATGCGCCATTGTGCGCCCATCTTAAATCCAAAGACAGTGCCCCGCACTTTCACCTTTGCGTATTGGACTCCGCTATATTCCCAACGGTCTTTTGCGCATTGAAACGCCGCCTTTTCAATCTGCTCTCTTGTCATATTAATTCCCAATTATGTAATTTTACAATGGGCATGGCGATGGTTTACCCTCCGCCACGCCCGAACACACATCAACGTCGAAACTCATTACCGACACAGAAGTCAAACCACAACTCTTTGAACTGCTTTCCGCAGTATTCTGCCAACTCTCTTGTTTTTAATGCAAGGCGCGAGCCGTAGAGCGCATACGAGGACGAGAAAGCGTTGTACGAATACACGTAGCCGAGGTCGCAGGACGTCCCGCTGAACGCGAAGCCGCCGAAAGCCACAAGGTTTTTCTTTTTGTCCTCGTCCATTCTCTCGACTTCATCTTTCGTGTATAGATAGAAATAAGGATAATACCTACATTCATCTTCAGTGAACTTCGGAGTCCATCCCTCATTGAGTGCAGCAACAATAATGCGGAGTTTTAGGTAGGCAGTCAAATCGGAATCAACATCATCTATATTGTTATACTGAAAAACAAGAGGATGGTTTCTGCCAAGCTCATTCAAAGCGTCTTTAAACGTCTTAATACGCTCCATAATGTCTTTCGGCTTATCGTCAACTAAAGTCAAGACATTATTCACCCATTCAACTTTCTTACCTTCAGGTACTTCAATACTAATCAGTTTTGTTTTCATAATATTTTCGTAATTTGAATATTATTTTTACTAATTTCTTGTTCTGCTCCCTGTACATGTCAACCTCCCTTTGCAGGAAGTCTATCTCGTTGCATAGGGCTTCATGCTCGATATCGGTCATTTTACCAGTTCAAAATCATAAACGAACACATAGGGATTCTCTTTCCACACGTCTTTTCTGCTCACCTTATTGATGAGGTGAGCAAAGGCTTCACGAGGATTTTCAAAGGAGCAGGCATTGTCTCCTTTGCCAACATAATACTGAACGTATATCCCGTTTTCATTTACGACTTTTCTAACGCCCTCTTTGATGCAATCCTCGTCCGAAATGTCTTGCAACCGTTCTACACGAACATCTGTTATGCGGATTTGGTGAATCATCATGTCTGCGGCAACGAACATTTTATTATTGAAGCCGGGATGCTCCATCCACGATATGTATTCACAAGCCTTTTGCAAATTCTTCTCGTAATGTGCGGCACAAGTCGCGTTATTGCTATTTTCCAATTCCTCTGGAATAGAACAATAACTTTGCGCCAATACCGAGACTACTCAACCATATATGTTTTCCCTTCATAGGCTTTTCGTTATAAAGCCATAGACTTCCATCGGCATCCCTTGCTATCCACATAGTTTATTCCTCCTTTAATTCAACAGGCTCATCTTCCCAGGTTAAATGTCTACCTATAAGTTTCTTTATTGTGCCTTTAGGAAGTGAAATTCCAGTATCTTCATTATCATAGTCACTAACATCTTCATCACTCCAATATTCAGGTTCCCATCTATTGAGTGAGTTATTAGGGTCGGATCTCAAAGGTCTAAAAGCAAATATACCTTCTTTTCCGTTCTTATCTACTGCTACCCATGCCATATTATTCCTCCCAACAAACTCTACCGTCCCTTGTGCAGATTGGTTTACCTTGTTTGGCTGCTTCGAGGGAAAAGGGTTTAAGTTTGAGCTTGTTCATATTCTTTTCAAGTTGGTTTTGTATATTTTCACTTACCTTGTTAGCTATGCGCTCTGCTATTTTTTCTTCTTTAGTAGGATAATCCTCTGTTGTATGTTGTTCTCCACCAAAATACTCTATCTCTTGTTCCACATCTTCTTTGTTTTATTTGATTTCTATATACACCAATGTTTTTGAAGGCATACTTACCATAACCCTTCTATCTTTACCACTATAAGTAACCTTATTTACAGCAAGTTTATATCTTTGAAAGCCTTGTATAGGCTCTCCGACCTTTTCAAGTTTCTTGAAGATGCGATTTAGCCTGCAAACATCATTTATAATTCTTTGTTCACACGCTTCATCTTGAATAGAACAATATGCACAATTACCTTCAACACACTGATACCACTCGCCGTTGTTCTCAAATATTTCTCCTATCTTACATTCCATAATCAAAAAATAAGTATTGTATCATCATATTCACTTATAGTGTTAGCGTCCTCATAAACGTTATCAGAATACACTTGTATTATCTTTGACTTATCTTCCACTTTCGAAAGTTCGTCAATCAATTCTTGTACGGTCATTGTTTAGTCCTCCTTTCTTCAATTCGGCAATGAGGGCATCGGCTGCATCTACAGCATATTTAGCAAAGTTGATTCTGTCTATAGTGAAGCCATATATAGAAGCAAATACTTCTTTGGCGATTTCATACCTGCGCTGCTCCCAATCAAAATCGGGAATACGTGTATCTTCTATTGGTATATCCTCAAAATCCCACCATAGGTTTAATCCTCTCACATGATGATGTTCTACACCCTTGCTGTCAATATAAGACACTTGGTCAGAATCATCTCTTTCTGACTGATAAAAATTGTTGAACGACACCACATCAACTATCTCTCCGGTCTTTCTTAGTCTCTTTTTCATTGCAGACCTCCTTTCGCCACGTTGTGCCACATTTCGCTTGCCACCTGCAAGCTGTCAGCCTTTGCTTGAATACCAATGTACCGCTTGCTTGCGTAATCCCTTTCAGCTCTTGCCTTGCCGACGTAGGCGAACGCTATCACCACCAGCACCAACGCCTCCGCGAACATGAAGGCATACGGCCATCTGTGTATTGCCTTGTTTACAACTCGGCACGTCTCCTTGACGGCCATCGCGAAGCCCCTGCCTATCATCGAGAAGGCCTCGCGGTAGATGTTTGATGTAAATGCTATCTTTGTCATAAATCCAATTTTCAAATAAAACATTCGTTCTCACTGATTTCCTCGGCGCAGAAACGTTCAATCCATGTGTCGAGACTTCCGTCATGCCCACAGTGTTCACGCAAGGAGCATTCGTCGCAAGGATTATCTACGTATGAAGTAGCAACATGGTACAACTCCCCGTCTATTTCTACTCCTGTCAGTTTCATGGCTTGTTTCTTAGCTTGATGAAACCCTGCCTTTCGTACTCCCGCAACTCGTCGAGCTGCTTCTCGTCAACGTCGGCCACTGTCTCGCCATTGATGGTAATCCCTGCGGAGATTCCGAAGCGTTGTCGGATGCGGTCAATTAAGCCACCGTCCTTGGTTCTCCAATAAATCGTCACTCGCATACCTTTCATCTGTTATTCCTCCTCGTCGTTATAGTTCTCAAACCTGTTCCCGCCCTTGACAAGCAGTATGCACACGATTGCCACGGCGATTATAAATGCTATTAAGTAATTCATGATTGTTCTTATTTTTCGTCTTCAACTTGCGCTATTGCGCGGAATATCTCGTATGCCACTTGAGGTACCCATGCGTTACCCAACGCTTTCACCGCTTCGGAGCGCCACCTTGGAAAGGTGATACTAGCCAGTCCGAAGGAAACCCCATCATGTCTTGAACAAACAGGGGATTGAGTTGGGAAATCCGCCCATCTGTCTGACGGCAGACCTGCATCGGCAAGTCCATTTTCCCCTCCTTGTAAGCCCGTCCTTGCGCACCTTTCCAGTCCCTCGCATTCGGTGTCATCAGCAGGCCGTTCGGTCTCGTCTCTCCGTTCGCCCGGCTGTGGAACATAGTTCCTCCTGCCTCCTTCAGTTCCGACACGCGCCTTGCGTGGTGTATGTCCGTCACCATCGGAGTGGGGAGCAGGTCTTTCCTTATCACCCTGCCTATCAGTGAGCTGCGTTTTGACTGGCTCGGAGGCAGCGTGGTATTTTTCCCGTCCTGCGCACACGGCGTCGGCAGCAAGTCCAGCGGCATAAACTCCGTATTCCCGTTTGCATTGCATCGTTTCAGACCCTGCGTCTGCACTGTGGGTAACAGGGTCTTGTATCCTTCTTGCAACAATCCATATCCTGTCCCTGCGGTGGGGCGCTCCGACGGCACAAGCCGGAATAACAAACGGCTGGACGGCATATCCTTCACGCTCAAGACCCTCGCAGATTTCACGAGGGTGAACCGCTGCTCCTTTCGGTATATGTGATTCTCCTCGAAAATATCGTCTGTGCGTCCCACCGCAATCTCCTCGCCGGGCTGTACCATCGTGAGGAGGCCAGCAACGTTCTCGCCAACAAACCAAGTGGGCTGTATCTCCCGTATTGCCCGTAAAGTTTCAGGCCACAGGTAGCGGTCATCGTCCGCTCCTCTGCGCTGTCCTGCAAGGCTGAACGGCTGGCATGGAAATCCCCCGGTGAGCACGTCGATTTTGCCTCGCCATTCCGTAAAATCCGTTTTTGTAATGTCTTCATAAATCTTGCTGTTTGGATACCAGTATTCAAGCACGCGGCGTGGAAACTCCTGTATCTCGCAATGGAACACGTTGTCCCAGCCCATCCACGAGGCTGCTATTTCCGCTCCGCCTATTCCTGAAAACAGGCTTGCATGTGTCTTAATCATCGCCAATAGTTTAAAATCCCGATAGCCTCGGCTCTTGTTTCTCTTTCAGTACTTGCGCCACGCGTGCTATTTCATCATCAACCCTCTTCTCCAAGGCCTTGCTCTCCTTCAGAGCTGATTGCGTGCGCGTCTTGAAATACTCCTTCTGCTTGTTTCTCATTTCCGAGACAAGATTGAAAAACTGCCTTGCGTCCATAACTCTTCACTCTTAATTCTTCACTCTTCACTTAATCACACGCTTCCCTCGAATATCTTGGCGAAGTTCTTTGCCTCGAATATCCAGTCAAAGTCCGCCGGTATCTTACGCCGCGGCGTGCGTCCGTTCAGGTAGTCGCTTGTCATGGCGTTGCGTATGGCGTCGGCTATCTCCTGCGCAGTGTAATTCAACACTACGTCCTCTAATTTACGCTCACGCTCGTTCGTCAGTACTTTCACCGGCTTGATGGAGCTGTGGTAGTACTCTATCATTTCATTGAAGAACTTAAACATACGGAGGGATTTTTCCTTTACGGACTTGTCGGCATTTTCTCCGTTTTTCTCACGCGCGTTTTTTTCTTTTTCTTTTTTTATTTCTTTATTATTTACTTTACTTTGTGGATTATTGTCAACATTAACTCGGTTATTGCATACATTAACCCCGTTATCGTCTGCATCAATAAGCAGGTAAGGCAGTTTCTCATCCGTCTTGCGCCTTTTTGCGGCCTCGAAAAAACGTTTCTGAATTCCATGAGAAGTCAGAACCCTTACCGAGTCAAACAGGTTTTTATCGAAGAACCCCCACCTGACTAAGCGGTTCAAAATCTGGTCAAACAATTCAGTGCTGACACCGGGAAGGGAACGAAGCATTTTCATCTTCATCTTGTCATTCCACTCTATGAAGTAGCCGTTGCGATATACCGCACAGAGCAGCTTGACAGCTGTTATCTCACCCTTTATCCCGAACTCCCCGGCGATGCAAACTATCTTCTCGTCCTCGAAGAAGTCGACATCGAAAGGGAAATAATCGAGCCCGATTTTCTTTGGTCTTGCCATTGATTGTCAAACGTTTTTAAGAAAGTCGTCAACCTCGCGCATAAAATCATCTATGCCTCGGCACAATACATACTTAAACTCACCGTCGGCGCAAACCGCCTGTTGCCACCACTTTTGCGCGTCACTCTGCCTGCCATTGGCTGTCTTCATTTCTATCAGCAATCCACAGTAATGGCGGTTGCGTTTCAGAAGAATTAAATCTGCCACGCCAGGTATTACGCCCTCCGCTTTGAGCCTCGCACCAGTAACACCGTCGCGACGCCCGCCGTTCGGCACGGCAAACAGCCGCGCGAACAGATGCGGATATTTCAGCCTGAACCACCGCACACATGACACTTGTATGCGGTGCTCCTCGTCTGATGGCTGACGGCGCACGTCCTTGGCATTTGCCATGGCAAGCAGCTCGTCAAGCGTCGTCTTCTTCATGGCCGTGCGTCTTATCTATCACCACATCCTCGCATCCCGTTGCACTGATTGTCACCTTCTGCCCGTCGGGTATGCCGTCAACAAAACGTTTCACGGCCTTGCTTATGGCCTTGTCCGTTTTATCAGGCTTATCAGTCCCACCAGCTTTATTAGGCTCATTCGGCTTATTTGCCCCATCCGCCTCATAAAGGAACACGTCCATTATCTTGGTTTCCGAAACTGCCTCGCAGTCCCAGTCTACCACCGTGCCCTCCATGTACTTGTTCGTCATCCGCCTTGCGTCGTCGATGTCCTTCGCCTGCACAAGCAGGTAGGTCGCAGTCTTTTTCTCCTTTTCCGTCCTTTCGTCGGTTTGGATATAGTTTATTTTCACCTTGTACCACTTGTCGGCCTGTGAGTTGTCAGACTTCACAAGCTGCGAGTAGTTCGTGATCTTCTCCGACACTACGTCAAACTCACCGCTGACGTAGCATGACATTTCCTTTATTATACGGCTTTCGGCCTCGGTAAACGAGAGCGCATCTACGATATACAGCTCCGTCACCTTCTTCTGCATCCCGTTTTCCATTGTTTTCTCGTAGCGGATGCCGCATTCAAACAGTTTCATATATTATCGTTGTTACGTCCTGGCAACTTGTATTGCCAGGACGCGGTTAATAATTACATACAAGGCGACTTACAGTCACATTCACACGGAACATCGTTCTCTTGTAAGATTTTTCCTTCCGGCTTTATGGCACGTTTTAAACGCTGAAAAAGCGTCTGTGCATAGTTGTCCATCTGATTGTACTGCCTTTCAAGCAAATATACTTCCTCTTTGTCAAGCTCAAAAACTTTTTCCGAATACAAGAAGTTTTTGAGCTTTTTCATACGCTCACGCAACTCTTCAAATTCTATACGCATACGGTCTATATGTGTTTCAGCCACTTTATACGCCTTTTCAAAAACCGTCTTTGGCGACCATGACTTATAACCATCTTTGTACTCCACGATGTAACCTTCCTCGTTGTCACCGTGCACATCCGAGCTGTTGGCATAAGGATTACGTCCTGTGGTTTTGATGAACTCGCCTAAATTCATAGGCTCTGCACTCACTTGTTTTGTTCCAACATACTTTTTCATTTTCTTTCTTTTTTTAGTTTAATAATAAGTTGTTTTATCATGTGTGCTCTACATTTGCATTTCTGCATTGGTAGAGCGTCGTATAGTTTCGCAGCGTCATCCAAGTACTGGATTATCTTCCGCACGTCCGTCTTGCATATCTCCATGTTCCATGAAAAGGTTAACGAGTTCGTTGAAATACGCCTCCTCCGTCGGTATCCCGTCGTCGGAGTTCATTATCTGCGCAGCCGTGTTTTTTTTGTCCTGTATAAGCCTGTACACCACGTTGTCTATTGTGCCGCCGGCCAGCAGGTAGTAGCACGTCACGTTGTCCTTCTGTCCTATGCGGTGCGCCCTGTCCTCGCACTGGCAGCAGTCGCAGTAAGTCCACGGCAGTTCGAGAAAGGCCACCGACGACGAAGCCGTCAATGTCAGCCCTACGCCAGCGGCCTTGATTGAACAGATTATGAGCATTGTTTCCGGATTGTTCTGAAAGTTGTCCACCGCTGCCTGCTTCTCCACTGCGCTGTCACGCCCCGTTACGGTCACCGCGCCGGGGAAAGCCTTTACCAAACCGTCAACGACTTCGTGCAGCGAGCAGAACACTATCAGCTTCTTGCCGTTCTCCAAGAATGTGCGTATGAAGTCCACCGCCTGCGCCACCTTGCCCAGTGTGGCCAGCCTGCGCAGCGTCATGAAGCGCACAAGAGCTTCCATCCTCATCTTGCGCCGTATCTCCCAGTCGGTGCATTCCGTGTATCGTTGAAGATATGCCGCAAGGTCTGCGGCGGCGAGGTTGTATTCCGGCGCGTTGTCTATGTCGACGTACAGGTCTATGCGTGTCTTGTCGGGCAACTGCGGCAGCACCTTGGCTTTCTCGCGGCGTATCATGCAGGAGTTGTATAACTTTCTGCTCAACACCGACAGCGGCACGGCCGGCTCCGCCTTTTTGTCTTTCTGGTCAATGCAGTAGTCCGCCATGAACTGCGTACGCCCTCCGAACTCCTGAAGCCGTCCCATAATTGAGAGCTGCGCGACAAGGTCTTCAGGTCTGTTCACCACCGGAGTACCCGACAGTAGGATTACCCATTCCTTGCCTGTCGTAATCCCCTTGGTGAAGATTGTCTGTTGTGCCGACGGGTCTTTTACTCGGTGGCTCTCGTCGATGATGACGCTCTTGAACATCCTTATCTGCGGACAGAACACCACGTCCTTCAACCGGAAGCTTTGGTTGCCTTTCCCGGAACTCCCATTGCTCCCAGTCCTCCCATTTATATCCCACACGAAATACTTTCTCAGACTTTCGTAGTTCACAATGGCAACATGGTGCATTCCCATCTTGAGCAGGTACGGCCACGTTGTCCGAACGGAATTGTCAAGCACCAACGCCGACTTATCCGTGAACTTCCCGAACTCCCGCTGCCAGTTTATCTTCAACGACGAGGGACAGATGACAAGGCAGGGATAGGCGTTTGCCGTATCAACTATGCCTATGCTCTGTAGCGTCTTGCCCAACCCCGGTTCGTCCCCGATGATAAGCCGTTTCTTTGCCAGCCCGTATTCAATACCTTCCTGCTGGTATGGGTACGGCTCAACGCGAAGATGATGTTTCAGCGTGTGCATCTTGTTTCTTGTTAAAGTTCCATCCGTTCAGTTCATACACCCGTCTGCGTGCCTCTTCCCGATTACTGTATAACGGTTCGTCGTCAACAGGCTCAGCCATAGTACACGACTCATTGACATGAATGTATCTGTATATGCGGAAGGCACGTCCACGTGGCGCATAATAACATTGTCCTACTTTAGGTTTTATCATAATCTGTTCATTTAAAATTTTCAATCTCTTCCTCCAAGTCCTCGCGGTCAAGGCCGCGTATGTAAGTGTAGAGCACCAGGTTCACGCAGTCGTTATAGAACCGCTCAAACTCTTCTTCATCCATTGCCGCAAACGATATGCTGCGGTACTCAATCTCACGCTCGCCCCTGTCGTTCATTCTCGACGAGAAATATCCGAGGTCACGCTTGAACCGCCGCACCATGTCGTCCACACTGCGTATGTTCCACCGTTTCGCAAGCTGCAACGGCAGGTTGTCGTATGTCAGCCTCACGAGCGCAAAGAACTTCTTGTGAAACTCGTAGTTGCGCGGCTGCGTCACACGGCAGCGTACCGTCGAGCCTGTCTTCAGCCTCTTCTTCATGTCCAGGTCGCTGTCATACAGCGGCACAAGTCCGTAAGCCGTTACCCGGCAATAGATGTCCATATCTTCTTAACTATTCATCCCATTAGTCCTATCCGGCCTATTGGCCCCATTCTTTATGAATTGTGCATTGACAGCAGCCACCATTGAAAGGCCAACTCCTCGTACTTCTCGCGACCACGGTTATAAACATCGTCGTTCCTGTTGATGAACTTCTTGAACACCTTGCAGTTCTTCTTCGAAATGGCGTAGATGAAGTCACGGTCGCTGTGTGCGATGTCCATGTACCATGCGCGGCTCCTGTCCCAGTCGAAGAAGTCCACCGCCTCGTCGAACTCCTGCTGCGAACTGGCAAAGGTGGTTTTCAGGTCGCCGCCGAAGCCGAAGGCCGTCAGGTACCAATCCCACTTGCAGCGTGTATCAAGATGGAAAGGATATTCACAGTAGGTGAACTCCTGCCCCTTGTTCACCATGAAGCGTTGCGTGTCCGCCAGTTCGAGCACCTTGGCGAGAAATGGGTCGTGCCGTGCTTCCATGCGGAGCGAGCGTTGCATTTCCTTGGCGTGAAGAAACTCGTCGTCAGTGTATTGCACATCGTCCACCGTGTAGCGGTAGTAGTCCACCCGTGCCGGCTCGGTGATGATTGCGTCAACCAGCGTACCGAAGCGGAACGCCGCCTCGCGGACGCCGAACTGCTGCCGTGGGTGGATGATGTCACGCAGGGCCGTGAGGTCGGAATTTGAAACCTCTGTTCTATTGTAGTATTCATCAGGATTATGGTTCATTGTTACTTTGCCTTTACTTCGTCCACATACTCCACGTTCTCGTCGTTCACAAAGATGTCCTCCTTGTTGGCCATCTTCTCGCAGAACGTGATTTGTTTCTTGAACATCTTGGCAAGTTCCTCAACAGTAAGTGTGCAGCCCTCCTTGCTCCACCACAACGAGAGTATAGGCATGATACCCTCTGGATTAAGCAGGTTTATTTTCTTCGTTACCTTTGTCTTCGGCTGATAACCTGCCACGGTTGCCTGTTGATTGAAGAGTGAGGTCATTTCCTCCGTCTTGTGCTCCATTTCGACCTTACGCTTTTCCTCGGCCTCGCGTGCGGCGCGTTCCTGCTCCAGACGTTCGGCCTCGGCTTTCTGCCTTGCCTCCATTTCCGCCTTTATGCGTGCTGCTTCCTCTGCGTTGGCCTTAGCCATCTTTTCGAGGTTTGCTTTCTTTGAGGGAAGGCGGTCAAGTATGTAGTCCAGGTTGTCGCCAACTTCGGCGATGTACTGCTCAATGAACTGCTTGTGCAGCTTTTGCTTTGTCTCCGTCTCTATCTCGGCTGCGTTCACGCCGGAGGGGATGCGCACAAACGTGCGCAGGTTCTCAAACCATTTGGATGGCAGTCCCTTGTCCACATAATCCTTCGTGCTTTTCAGCCTTGCCAAGGTGTCGTCGTAGTTTTCAAGCGTCAGCTCGTTGTCAGCCTTGGTTATCTGGTTTATGCTGTCGTTAACAAGCCGCTGGAACTGCTGCTTGAAGTCGTCCTCCACGTCCATGCGGAACTTCCGTACTGCCTCTTCCGCCTGGCGGCGTGCCATTTCCTCGCGCAGCCGCTTTTCTTCCTCCGTACGCTTCTTTGCTGCGTACTGATTGCGCAATTGCTGGAGCTGGTAACCTATCGTTCCAGCTTTTGCCGGGTCAATCTCGTTCTCTATGACAGTGAATGCCGTGCGTACTTGGTCGAACAGCTTGGTAACGGGCGAGCGGCGTTCGTTCATGACTTTCACCGTGCGCCGTGCCTTTTCGATGAATGTTGCCGCCTGACGGTCGAGGTCGTCATTCATGCCCTGCTGCTGTATGGTGTGTAGTATGTTTTGTCCGAAGTTCACGCAGTTGTCGCGCGACTGCCTGTTAAGTTCATAAGACTTCGGGGCGGCCTGCATAATCTTATTCATGTTCTCCGGCCGTATTATAGTAAGTTCGTTGCTCATAATTTATAATTGGGTTTATTTGTCCTATTTGCCCCATTCGGCTTATCATGTTATTTAAAAAGTATCGTCTCCCGACGGCTCTACCGTCACCCCTGCCGACATGTCCTGCGGCGGAGCGAACGTCTCCTCTCCTTTCGGTTGCGATACTTGAGCCGTGCCTTCGGCCATTCCTCCGTACGGGTCAAAGCCCGTTTCGGGCTGGCCGTCATTGCCTATCACATCGCTCTCAAGCTGCGTACCTTTGCCGATGGCTATCTTCGGATAAGTCTTGAAAGCGTGCTTTATGCACTTGGCCTTGAGAAAGCCCGTGTCTATCTGACCGTCGGCCGAGGAGTATAGTTGGTTGGGGTTCTCGACGTATTTGTGAGCGTCATTATCCCAATACCTGTTAGCCTTGCGTGAGAAGTCAGAAAGGCGTTTCCAGTCCGATTCCGTCATCACGCTGTAGTCTACCGAGCCGTCAGGCCGTGTAATCTTCAAGAAGCAGGCTATTATGCGGTTCGACTGGCGCGGAATCTTGCAGCAATAGTTCACGTACTTGCGCCCGTCCTTCTCGCCGAACGAGAACTCGTCACCATCATACACAATCACCGGGTTGTCCGCATACTGTATCTGTCCGGCCTTAGCCCTCAACAGCAACTCACCGTATCCCGAGATTGTAAGGTTACAGCGTGTCTCGTATAGGTTCTCTCCTTGCGCGTTCTTGCCCGTGCAATAGTTTCTCGGCAGCAGGTAGCACAACGCCTGCGCCCCTGGCTCCAACGTCAGGCCGCGCACCGCAAGGTCAATGAACGCGAAGAATACCGACATTCCCGTACACTTACGCAGCTTTTTGTTGTCCCTCAACTGGTTGTTGAAGTACATTGCCTCACGCTCATACACTCCTTCGCCGCCGTCTTTCCAAATGGCGTTGTACACGTTGATGAACTGTGAGCGCACGTAGTCATTTCTTATCACATCCGTCGCCTTGAGCGACGAAATAATACGTGCCTGATTCAAAGTTTCTTGGTTGTTCATAATCTGTCAATTTTTATCGGTTGAAATTCTTAATCCAAAATCTGTACACGTCCTTGCCGCACATTGCAGCAAAAAACATAAATGCTACGATTAAAGCCGTGACGTCGCCCGTCATTGCTGCGTGGCCTGTTGTCAGCGCAAGCAGCGCAATAGATAATGTTTTCATATATCTCGTGTTTTTTGTTTCGATTAAAAAGAAACTTGCCGTATCTCACGACAGGGCAAGCCGAAAGTATCAGTTCTTTGAAACATTGAATTGCAATGTCGTGGCGCAGCCGTTCTCGCTACGGGATGCAAGTCGTCAGCTTTCCCTGCGCCTGGATTACAATGCAAAAGCCCCTCCGCCCGAAGATTTTGGACGCGACAAAGAGAATAAACCCCTAAACGGAGGGGCGTTCCTACGCTTTACTCGCAGGAATATATGTTTGTCATTATGGCCTTTGGAAACTGCCTATCCTCACGGACGGGCAGAGTGAAATCCAAATAAGAAAAATATGATTATTTAAACCTACCGCCCAACCTCACGGCCAAGCAGAACAAAAACTAAATTGAAAAAAAACATTATAGTATGAAAACCTCTTGCCTCCGCCGAGGCGGTAACTTATATAATATGTATTCTATCCGTTATGTAAGCCGTGCGGACTTCACAGCTGGCACGGCAATAAAAACCTTAAAAAATTAATACCATATGTGTGCATGTAATTCGTTCCCGTGCGTGTTCCGGTGTCAACGCTTACCGCCATGTAAGGCACGGGATATATATGTCTTTGCCCACGTCGTCACCCGGTTGCGGCCGCCCACTCCGCATAACTTTATAGCCTTAATGGACTGTGGCAGGCTCTATCCGTCGGCAATCAATCTCTAACTTAACGAACGCCATACTTGGCGCACGCCCGTCAACAGCACCTCGCTTATTTATTCACGCCGTGACTTGACGGGATTTAATTTTATTTCAGCCTTTTTGTTCCAATATGTCAAAGAACTACGAGCAAAAGAATTCTTCATTCTTAATTCTTCACTCTTAACTTAATAAAGTGGTGCAGCCGCTCTCGCTGCGTGTTGCCGGCCGTCAGCCGCCCCTGCACCTATCGCACATTAACTATTTATCACCTTCTCACCCTTTCACCTTCTCACCTTTATAAGGTTCTCCACAAGGCTTTTATCGCCCTGCCCGTAAAGAACTTTCTCGGCCTGCCCATGCGGTCCTTCACCGTCCGCCGCTCGCCGTATTTTATCAGTCCTTTCGCCACATACTCAGCAAACGCGCTCCGGCTTACGCCCAAAGCCTCGTATGCCTCCTTCGTGCTGTATTTCGCCGTATCCGCCACCTGTGGCTCTATCGCTGTCACCATATCTGTCCCTCCTTTCAGAATTTCTTTATCATGTTCAGTTCCTTTGCCAACTCTCGTACTTTATTCTCTGCAGGAGTGTCAGCGTTCCATCCGAGAGCACGTGTTACTGTCATTCGGCTTACGCCTGCAATCTTGGAAAGTCTTTCAACCTCGCCTCTCCTTAAAATTATTCTCTTTCGCTTTGCCATCTCAGTTTTAATTCTTATTTTTGCCGTTAAATCGTCTTGTGTTGCATTTCTGTTGCCTTGACGTTGTGCGGTTGTTCTGTTTACAGTTGCAAAGATAGATATTATATCTTAGATAAACAAGTAATATCTTAGATTTTATATCTATATTAACAATAATTAAGGGTAAAGGTTATGAACAAAAGAATATTGCAATTTATTGAATACTTAGGTATTTCAGTATCAGAATTTGAAAGAAATTGTGACTTAAGCAATGGTGCTGTTTCAAAAATGGGAGATAACACAAGACGGTCAACAATAAATAAAATATACAATGTATATCCGCAGTTGAATACCGATTGGCTTCTTACCGGGAAGGGCGACATGCTTAACTCTGAACAATCACCATCATTATTGCCGACAACTGATAAGGTTATTGCCGATAATGACGGTGATAATCAACATATAATTAAATACTATCCCAATGTCAACGGTTCAATGGGCGGCGTGCAATTTCTCGACGACCCTGACGAAACAGTCTGCTACATTTCCATTCCCGGTTATTCAGATTGTAAGTTCGCTATCAATGCGTACGGAGACTCCATGTACCCACTTATCAAGAGTGGGCAAATCGTTCTTATGTCCAAATGGCTTGAAAACTTCATTGACTGGGGCCGCATATACCTTGTTGTCACCAAGAGCGGTTATCGTGTCATAAAGCGCCTTTATCCGGGTTCGTCCAACGCCACCGTAACTTGCGTAAGCGAAAATCACGAAACAAATCCTCCCTTTGAAATAGAAAGGGACGACTTAGATAAATTATATATCGTAAAAGGCTGGATTTGCAGAGAGGTAATATAATTGTTTAGAATAAAAATATATGAAGAAAATAATATTTCTGATATTAATTGCTTTTTGCCAAACTGTGTATTCACAACAATTATATATATACGGTGGCAGTAATCATGATGAATTTTTGGGATGCCTTAATTCAAATGGCTATGACAGTAATTCAATATGGAATGAATACGGTACTTATGGTAATTCCTATAATTCAAAATCAATATGGAATGAATATGGTACTTATGGTAGCGAATACAGTAGTTATTCTCCTTGGAATGAATATGCAACAGAACCACCAGTTGTAGTAGATAAAGAAGGTAATTTTTATGGATACCTTACCGTAAATGAATATAAATCACAGCGTGCTGATTTTGATTTGGCACTTATCATGTATAAATATTATGACCTTATAAGAGAAAATGTATCAAAATGGTATGAAAAAATCTTTGATAATTATTAGTATCGCTGATAAAGAATTACCAAGAAATATGATAATTTCAGATGAAAAGTAATAAATATTCTAACAAATAAAGGTTGGTAGAATATTTATAACGATTAACTTTGCAAAAAACAAATATAATTATGGAAGAGAAAATAACAAAAGAAGAGAAAAGGAAAGACTGGGAGAAAATTATCGCCAAGTTGAAGTCTATGCCGCCTGAGAAATTATCCAAGGCCGCAAAGTGGGTGCTTAAAGAAGAAGAGAAAGGCGACGAATATTGGTTAGACATGAAGGCTGTTTTGAAATGAAACTGTATCTTGACACCAATATCGTAACCTATTTCCTTTACAACCGCGATGAACTATCGCTTGAAGTAAGTGAACTTTTGTTTGATTATGCAAACATATTGTTCACCAGTTCTATTTGTGTACAAGAATTAATCCACCTTACACAAATCGGCAAGGTGCAGAAGGTTGTCAACGGCAAGCACAAGCCAATCGACCCGATTACTGTTATCAACACAATCAGCGACGCAGGCATAGACATTGTCCCTGTTGAAGAACGGCACCTGTCACAGCTTGCCTCACTTCCACTTAACGACGACCACCGCGACCCTAACGACCGTCTGATTATAGCTCAGGCAATATCCGACCGCACAGCCCTCATCAGTTCAGACCATAAATTCTCGCAATACGAAAAGTACGGACTCGATTTCATACAAAACGGGCGGTAAAAATATTATATAAATGGGAAAATACGATGATGATTATGATGGGTGGGGGCAATGGGGTTTAGCATTCTTCATATCAGTACAAGCTATAGGTATTATTATCGGAATGCTTGATATTGATAATATATCTATAAGTAAACCTTTATTTTATATACTAATATTATTATTTATTATAAGCGTTATCATTTGGAATATAAAAGTCGTACATATTGCGAATAAAAAATATAAAGGATTTTATAAGGAAAAGGAAGAAAAGGTAATCAAAGATTGTAACTATAAAATTACGCAATATAAAAACCTGACGAATTCCATTTTACAAACAAATACACCTTTTATATATTCTGCATCTCTTTATGCGGACATGAAAACTTATATATATACTGAAAATGAAAAACACCTACGATATAAAAGCCATCCGGCCATAAAGGCTGCAGATGAAGTAAAAAAACTAAAATGTGAAACCCAAAATTATATCACACAATATAAGGAAATGCTTTATAAATATGAATTCTTACTAAAAACATTTCCCGAACTCCAAAAATATGTAGATGATGAAGAAGCCTTGCAATCGCTTGACAAAGTTAAAAGTTATGCTGAACTGACAGAAAACACAGACCATGCAAGAGATTACTTATCCGAAGAAGAATGGAAGAAACTCAGCATAGATGAGCGTAATCAGTTAGCATTGGATAGATATAAAAAACGGCCAAAATCAAACTGGAAAATCGGTATAGAATATGAAATGTATGTTGATTTCCTGCTAAGGACTAAATATCATTTTAGTACAATACCTTTTGGAAGCCTTAAAGGACTTGACGATTTGGGGCGTGATATTATAGCGACACGTATTGATGTGTCAGGTGCAATATCCACATATATAATACAATGTAAATATTGGGCAAGCACGAAAGTAATACACGAAAATGTTGTCTGTCAGATTTTTGGTACTGCAATGGAGTATCAGTTAAAACGGAATTTGTTTAAAGAAAAGGTTATTCCCGTTATTGCAACTACCACAACTCTTTCAGATATGGCGCAAAAGTTTGCAAATAAACTTGGTGTATTAGTATGGAAAATACCAAAGGGGGAATATCCTATGATAAAGTGTAATATTGGTACAAGCGGCGAGAAAATCTACCATTTGCCGTTTGACCAACAATATTATAGGACAGAAATTAAAAAAACAGGAGAATTTTATGCATGGACTGTAAAAGAAGCTACCAGTAGGGGCTTCCGTCGTGCTATCAGGCATATAATAACTAATTAGCTATTACACCCCCAAGTTCCAATACAACACGCTTAGCAGGCGGCAGAAGTCACAATACTTCATGCCGTCTGCTTCATTTATTATAATGTCTATCAATTCTTTCATTTGCACTTTTCCTCAGCCAATGTTCAGGTTCGATAAGTATCTTATATAATAATATCAGCCCTGACAAAACGTTAAATCTCATCTGTCCACGCTTAATAATTTTCTCCTGCAAGTATCGCAAAGAAACATCTTTGCCACCTCAAACATCCTTTGCCCCACATACCCGGCAAGATATTCCGCATCCTCGCCGTATGGGTCAATGCCAAAAGCCTGGGATATGTGCCGGCACAGGTGTCCTTTCTCGTGGTCCAGTGAATTCTGGAATTGCGCAGCCGACGAAGTTTTGCCTATCACGACAAGTGTCCGCCGTTCCTCCGTGTTTGAATACGTTATGCCTGTGTTCCTTTCTCCCGATGTTAAGTTACGGTAAGCTCGTTTCAAGTCATCGCCTCCGCATCCCAGCCTTTCAAGTTCTTGCATGATGCGCCCCACATCGTACCCCGTCACAGCATAATATACAGTCACGTTCCAGCCATACTGCGGTATGTCAAACACCTGTCTTATCATCACCCTCATAACATCACCCGATTTTAATTTTTCATTGTTAGTTTTTAATTTGGAATTACATCATGTCCTCCCAAAGTATCGGGCAACCTTTGCCTATGCAGTCGGCATAGAACCTCGTGAACGGTAGTCCCTCGTAGCCGTCCTCGTCGTCCATGTAGTCCTTGATGAACAGTGCAAGGTGCATCTCGTCGGTTATCGCACTCTTGTAGAAGTCGCTTTTCGCCATGTTCGCCACGTACACACAGTCATAACCTGCGTCATGCTCTATCTTCAGACCGTAGCGTGCCAGCAACCCTTTCACCTCGTCTCTCGACATCGGCTCCAGCTTCTTCTCCTTGCCTGTTGCCGGGTCTTTCGTCGTCATATTCGACACCGCCCATTCACACATCTTCTTGGAGAAGTGCCAGCCGTACTGCGAAAGATATTCAGCTACGGCTTGCGGCATGCGGTCGTATGTATCAAGTCTTTGTCCCATTTTCTTTATAATTCTAAAATTAAGACCGGCTACCGCTGTCACAAGTCCGCGACAACCGACAGCCGGCCTTTTAATTGTTAATTTTTCATTTACATCAGTACCACCTTCCGTTGCTCCTGCGGCGGCGTTCGCCCATCTCGCCCGGTTCTGGCATGCCCATCGGCCTGCGCTCGCCAGTGCGTCCGTAACTCTCGCCGCTTCGGTCGCCGTATTCGGTACAGAAGCCCATACTGCCCTCAAGTTTCTCTTTCACCGTCTTCATGGCCTTTTCGTAACCGTGCTGGCAACCTTCCTCGTAGCCCTGCTTGTAGGCTTCCTCAGCCTCGCCGCCCCTCATGCCGAAACTGCGGCGGTACTCTTCACGCGGATAATCTTCACGGCCACGCTCGTATTCCTCGCCGTAACCTCCGCGTCCTTCCTCTATTATCTCCCAACTTCTCATTTTCCTTCTGTTTTTTGAGTTCCAGAACCTTCGGGCTTGTTCGCAGCTCCGCACATCCGCGCTATCTGTCCCATCAGTGTGTCAATCTTCTGTTCAAGACCTTGTATCCTCTGTTCCTGCTCCTGCTTGGCGGCAATCTCCGGGTTCAGCGTGTTCAACATCTTGTCACAGCATGCTATCACGTTTTTATGATATTCTATGCTGTTCAGTATGTCAAGACTCTTCTGTCTCATCATTGCCACCTCGCTGTTTATCGCGTCGCGGGAGCATGACACTATTATTTTGCCGTTGTCATCAACGTCGGCATTGGCTTTCAGGTCTTTCAACGGTACTTGCTGCCCACGTATGTTGACCATTACGTCAACAACGGTTTCTACCTGTGGAAACTGCCCCATAGGTGTAGGTGACATCGGATATTTGGCTCTCGGTGCCGTGACATTCGTCACTGTTCCATACTCTACATACGGATTGCCGTCCTTGTGCAAAAGATATATTTGCGAATTTACTCTTAGGTTCTGAAACATGATTTTTTTGTTTTTGTGTTGATTAACTCATATTTTTACGCTCCTGCCGCTGCCGCAGCAGCAGCCGGCCTGTAGCCTGCGTTCACGAGATACAGCTCGTTGGTGTAACGGTTGTAGTGTATCTCGTATATGCCGGCTCCGTTCAGGTTGTCCGCCGTTACCGGCATACCCTCCGTCGCCATAAGTGGCAACGATACGCCGTTTGAACTGATGTTCACCGGTAGCGTTCCCGTGGTGCCTGCCGGTATCGACGTGCGCAGGTTCAGGAAGAACGAGCCTACATAGTTGCGCCTGTACAGCGAATGGTTGGGCAGTTCAATCGTCACCGCGTCAGTTCCTACCGTAACACCTGCGCTCGGTATGGTGTTGTAGTTGTTGCGGCCAAGCGACGGGAAGTTGAAAGGAAGTCCAAAGAAAAATTCCCACATAGTCGCCTCCTTTCCTTGCTTAACCCCAGAAACCGTTACCGTAACTGCATCCGCAACCGTAACCTGCGTGACCGCCTGCTGCCGCTCCGAATGCCGCAGCACGTGCTACTTCGGGATTGTAAACCTGCAACTGTGGGTATGGCACGCTTACCGTGTTCGGCAGCTTGCACTTGATGCCGTCCACATCGCTCTGCAATGCCTGCAATGCGGCAACGATAGGTGCGTTCTGCTGTGCCACGCTTGCCATTATCGCCTGTGTCTGATGCTCGTTGTTGAGCTGTGCGGCCAGTGTCGCGCTCTTCTGACGCTCTGCGTCGAGCTTGTCCTGAAGCACACGGGTCTCGGCTGCGTCGAGCTTGGCGAGTATGGCTTGTGTCTGTGCCTGTGTTGCGGCCTGAAGGTCACGGGTGTTGTCGTTCATCTCACGTGTCAGGGTGTTCATGTTCTGACAGTTCTGCAACTGTGTTGCCGCACCCTGACGCTCCACAGCCTGAAGGATGTTGCAGCAGCAGGTTGACAGCTGGTTTACGATGCCGTTGTCACCGCTTTGGATGGCGTTGATAATCTGCGTACCAGTAAGGCCGATGCTGTTCTGGATATTGCACAGTGCGCTTTCGATTTGCTGGCTTGAGCAGTTCAGTGTCGATGCAATCTGGTTGATTGCGCTGGCGTTGCCTTGAATGGCTTGCATTAGCAGCTCACGTCCTGCGTTGCCTGCAAGCTCTGCCGGAAGTCCGTTGCCGCCGCGTCCGCCGAAGCCTCCGAAACCGCCGTTGTTCCACCCGAAGATGCTTGCCACGATGGCAAGGTAAATCACTCCCCAGATGCCGTTCTGGCCACCGAAGCCACCATTGCCGTTCATCAGTGCCAGCACGTTAGGATCTACTCCACGGTAGCCACCCAGCATGCCAGGCAGCATGGCTGTGACATCGAGTTTGCTTCCGCCACCGGTGCCACCGTCCGAATTGAAAACATAAGTTCTGTCCATAAAGTTTAGTTTAGTTTTTGTGTTGCGAACAATATCGTTCGTGCAGCAAAGTTCACAAAAACCAACCGCTTTATGAAAAGTTACTTTCCTATTGGCAACCCATTATCCGCCTGTCTGCGGAAATCAATTATACTGTTCCCATTCTCTCACAATCCCAGTTCTCCCAGCTCTCTCATCCTTGCTCTTTCTCTGTATGATTTAAGATATAAGCTATCGTCTTAGTGCTTAGTCCCGTCCGCTCCTTCACTTTTTCATATATATGCAGCCGTGGCACCAATCTTGAATATTCGCCCAATTCCTTGCATATCTCCTCGTATGCCTCATGCACCTTGTTGTCACGAAAAACCGTGCTCGGCCTCCTGTTTTTGCCCGAAAATCTTGTCATAATTGAAAATATTTTGTAATTTTGTACTGCCAAACATACTTTATTTAATAAAAATACGCATCACGGTGCGAGGATTTATCCTCGCACCGTGATGCGTGTAAATACGTTTAAAGTTATGTTTGGCGACAAAACTTTTCGGGTGCCGGGGTTTTATATGCTCTCCCCGACAAAGAGCCATCATTTATTTCTTCCGCAGCTTCTTCACGAGCCACACTACGATGAACGCCAGCACGGCAACCATCGCCACGAGCACGGGAAAAGAGTAAAGCCTCGTCTTCTCCCACCAGCCCAAGTCCTTCTCTACAGGGTAGGGCACTTGCACGCTGTCAGTCCTGACAACGGCCACCGTGTCATATCTCCATCGGTCTTTGTACTTGTACTTCGTCACAACTTTGTCAACAAACACCGTGTCGCCTTTTGAATAATGGTTAACAAACACGCTGTCATGCAGGTAGACGCTATCACGGTGGAAGCGGTCAACGTAAACGCTGTCAATGCTCACCGACGGCACGGGAACGTACCTCGTCGTAGTGCAGCCAACAAGCAGCACAACCGACAACAGCCCCAAAATCAACACTCTCACTCTATCCATATACCTATTTTTTAGCCAACAAAAAAGCGGCAGCCCCATTACCGTGGAACTGCCGCCTATGCATTTATGTTATTATGTTATTTTTGATGAAATCCGGCTGAAAGCTCTTTTATGTATTTATTTTCCATTGCTTCACTAACTCTATCACTTGGTATTCTTGCCGTATAACTTGTAAAACGCATCATCATTTGTTCAGTAAATGGTGATTTCATTTGTCCTACGTATCCAAGTTTATCAATATCCTTTATCGGTATAGATTGTATTAATTGAAAATCAACGAATAACAAATCGCAGTTTATTACAGGCTGTGGGTCAAAGAAATAATATCGACATATATTTTTATTGTGAATGTACGATTTTAGCATATCAGAAAGAGACTTCCATTGTTTTGAAGTAAGTCCTTTGTCTTCTGTTGCGTTATTTGTATGATTATGAAATTCCTTTGATACAGATAAAACATCTAATGCAGGTACTAAAGCGGCAACAATTAAGAAACTACTTTTATCATGTGATAAATCACAAGCATTAGAAAGTACAATACTCAAAGGAATATCACCAACGCCCCATTTAATGCCATCAACTATCGAACCTTGGGTTATCTTATCTGCAGGTTCTGTTATCCAAATCATTTTAATCCTCTATTATAATGACATCACCTAAACTACGATTGTTATATGCGGATTTATACATATCACTACCTGCAAATTTTTTATACCGCTCACGATAGTTCTTTTTTTTAGGAACATTTACTACAATATCAGATAGCGATTTTAATCTGTCGCTTCGAGTATCGATAACTGAAATATCCGCATAAGTACAATCAGATACAGGCATACTAATATTGGTACTAATATTGGTACTAATACCGGTACTTGTTATACCTGCAAACACTAAAAGTGCACCTATCTTATAACTATAAGTATCCATACGTTAATCTTGCAAGAACGGGAAAAAATCTTTTTTTATTTTATATAGAGATTTTTCATATAAATCTTTCAAAACGCATTCTTCAGGCAACTCTTCAAGAATAGAAGCGTGATGATGGTTTATACTCATAAAAACTCCATTGCGTATACCTATTCTCGGTTCAAACGACATATTTACAATTTCCGAATCGTCAATATCAAAACGTAGACTTATGACATTACATTTTTTTTCTTTACCACCAAATGTGTCAGATTTAAGGAATCTATTGCTTATCCATACATCCGCGTTGTCATCTAAGTCTAAAAATTGATATTCATAGTTTATCCCAAATGCTGAGAATTTTGGAGTAAAAAATTTTTTCTTAAACTCATTTTTTACTTTTACAACATAAGAAGTTAGTGTGTCTATATCTTCAGATTTGAATATTATTTTTTGGGGATTAAATACGACTAAAGGAAAAGGCTTCTTGTTTATCGAGATAGTGTATCCTTCCGCAGACATACCATTCACCGTCTCATCAGGATTGTCAAACAAATGCCTACAGAATTTATTATCTAATCCTGGTATCATTGGCAGAATAGCATTGTATACTCCAACAAAAGCTATGCTTATTGGCTCTAATCTCATACTAAAAAATCTATGATTTGGATATTATATGTGCAAAATTACACAAAAAAGCACAAACTTCCAAGCATATTTGATTTTTTAACAGCAGTCCCACGATGTCAAAGAGCGCCTTGCGACGGTTGCAATTCATGCACCAGTCACTTATTCCCATTTTGGAAAAACTGTAAGCGGCTCGGCACGGCCATTATTCAAGTGTCATGGTAGTTCACGCCGCGCTCCGCCGCCTGTTCAGATGTCCTTGTATTCTTCCTTTGCGTCAAAGCACGGGCATTCCTTTATCCTTTCCCAACTGTCAACCTTCCCGTTGCCGTTGATGTCTGGACTGATGTCGCGGTGTCCCAGTATCTCAGCCTTCGGATAACGGCCTTTCAGCAGCTTCAACAGCTTGCGTAGACTATCCTTCTGCGCATCCGTCCTGTTGTCCACAGCCTTGCCGCGTTCGTCAATACCGCCGACATAAGCCACGTTTATTGAAGTGCTGTTATAATTCTTTACTCCGTTGCTTACCTTGCTGTCGTCAAGCATTTGGTGTATCTTACCGTCTTTTGTTATGACGTAGTGATAACCTGGGTTCTTCCATCCCTTGCGTTTAAACTCGTTAGCCAACTCATTAACGCCCCATGTCTGCGATGAAGCGGTACAATGCACAAAAATTCTCTTAATTGTTCTCATCTTTTTTGCTATCCTTTTCTACTTCGTTAAAACTTTCCTCGATAGCTTCTCCGACGTCTCTGTTCTTGCGTTTAGCCAGGACAACAACAAATGACTTCAGGAAGCCTGTAATTGTATTCTGCTGTATCGTAACTCCATGCAAAAACATGAAGTGTCCGAAAAACGATTTGGCCTCACAAGCTATTGCAATAGCTGTTACTGCTACACCGCCAAAAATATAATCAATATTAAACGGCTTCAGTACCGCAATGCCGAAGAACATTCCTAACGTTACCCATATCACGTAATCAATGAGCTTGTTGATAGTTCTCCTTATTGCTCTTGATGTGCGCCACTTATATTGCGCCATTCCTAACCTGTCATTGCTGACTTTCGCTTGCTCGAATCGCTTGGAGCTTTCGCCCCAGCCGTAGCGAAAATCAGCAATCACGCATATCGTAATTGCAAGCAGCATCCAGCGAGCATCAGTTATGATGCCCACCATCTCGCTGCCGACTATTCCTATCACTCCGGCACGTGTGCCGGTGTTCATTGTTATTTCTTCGTTCATAGCTTTATTTTGTTTGACATAGTTTCTTATGTTATTATATAAATAATAGTCATTTAATTAATATATTTGTAAGAATGGGATTAAACAGTCTGCTAATCTTTTATGCCCATCATTATTAGGATGTAATCTTGTTGTATCTTCATGTACGTAAAATGTATCTGCGTTTAATTCTCCAATACCACTTAAAATATCCCATCTTAATATTGGAAGATGATAATGTCGGGCAACGTTTTCCATTGCTTGAGCATATTCTTCGTATCCACCTTTCCCCCCATTAGTTTCCCATAATGGGCTTAAAAAATACATCTTTACATTTGGATAATTGGTTAATACATACTCAGCAGCAGTCGATAAATTACCTATATATGTACTTCTGTCTAAATTACCTATTTCTCCAATAGCCACAGAAGCATGAAGGTCGTTAGCTCCTGCCATATATGTGAGAGCATAAGCATCAGACAAATCAGTCGATAATAGTCTCGTAGTAATAGCATTAGAAGTATTTCCGGCAATGCCCATATTTACGATATTAGCATCAAGCAAATCTCTTATATAAGAAGGATATGCTACCATATATACTTCAGGGTCATACCAACTTGTCCGACTATCCCAATATGTTATACTATCGCCAAAAAGATAGTATTTTTTATTCTTCTTAGGAGTAGGTATAATTAAATTATTAGATATCTCATATACAGAAATAAACAGTTCACTATAATCTATATTATCAGATTTAAGAAAAGATACACTAAAATATTTTGTTTTTTCTTTAAGTGTAGTATTTTTATAGATTGGACCTATAAACGTTTTATTTTCATCAAAACACGCTATTTCAAAAAAAGGTACATTTATTTTTACTGATAATTTTTTATTATTCAAAGCGTCTGATATTGGAATTAAACTTGTACAATCTAATTCCCTAAACGTTGTTAAAATCCCGGTATCAGTTTTATAAGCTTTGCTAATTAATATTGGAGGAGTAAGACCTAAATTAGATGATAACTTATAATAATCACCTTTGTCAAATGAGATATATAAATTAGAATAATCTATATTATCACTTTTTAAAAAAGATATGCTTATATATCTTGTATTAGGGAATAACCAGCCCATCTGCTGTGGTACGTTTGGAACTGTTAGTCTATTCCCAAGATAAGACATATCTACGTCAAAACATGAAATGTTATAAAATGGCAACTTACTTATACTTACATATTCAGTTCCTATCGGGACTTCTATTAATGAAGTGCAATCTAACAATTTATAGTTTTTTAAAGTTCCATTTTCATCATCATAAGCCTTACCGTACAATATAATATCCTTTATGGATAGCTCGGTATTAGCTCTTATTATAGCTTCATTTACCCTTAAATCTTCATTTATCGAAGTATTAATGGACTCTTGAATTTTATAAGAGAAATAATTAGCTAAATATCCGGCAATAATATTACCATGCTCATTATAAGCTAAAATTAAATTAGAACTATTCTGCTTCTTTGCTAATGTTTCAACATAAAGTTCTTTGGTAGTTATGTTTAATAATAATGAATAATACTCTTTTAATAAATATTGTTTTGGGTAATCAGACACAACTTTTATGAATGTTCCTTGATTATCCAATATATTAATAGTTCCATTTATGTTTATAGTTACATTTTTTGTTTCGCTGTCTATAATAAAATCAATATTACTTAACGGCGAAATCTGCCCTGTGAATATTTTTGCCGAATCAATCTCACCCTTCAAGCTCGTCTCCTCCACCTGCGTTTCATCCCACGCCCCGATAGCATGGTCTACTTTGAATGTGTACAGCAGACCGTTGTAGAGTACGGTATCGCCTGCGGAGTAAGCCTTTTGGTCTGAAAACTCCTCATACTCGTCAATGCCTGTGTTGGCGTTAAGATTATTAACGCTTGTTTTTAGCGCATCAACATCCTTTTGGTTATCGCTTGAGTAAACCTGCTTCCACTCTCCCCACGTGCCCACGGGAATATCCGATGTGCCGCCCTCTACAAGGTGGTAGCTGCGCATGTACCTGAATGTCTTGTCGTCCGAGTGTCCGCCCGTCAATTCGCCATTCTCGACAATGTAATGCGTGTCGAACACTTCGGTAACCATGTGCCCGTTGTTGTCGGAGAATACTTCCATGATGCCAACGCTCTTGTTGGAGCTGATAACATTATACCTTGTGGGAATGGTTGCAAGAGCCAGCTTTGCGATTGTCTGTGCGTCAAAGTCTATCGCCGACAGGTCTATCTTGTTCAGGATTGCATCGGTAACCGCCTTCTGCGACATCACGGCGTTCTCGCTGTTGCCAAGCTCATTGACGATGCCGGCTGTTATTGATGTAAATGTACCTGAATTACGCCATGAAACAACCCTTTCATAAAGTTCATATTGGTTCTCAATCTCTGACTGAACCAATGCAAAGATATTGTCGCCCCTGTTTACTATGTCGTCTTTTTCTACATATATCTCCGCAAGGTTTGCAAGCAAATTCCAACTTCCATTTACGTATTTGTAAACAAGGTAGTTGTCAGTAGATTTCTTGATTAATATTATCTCGTTGTTCTCTGCTGACTGCGGAAGCTCCATGTCGCCCTGATATACTTTAGTTATTGTTGCACTCTTAGCCCAGTCTGTAACGGTGTTTACATAAACCTGATAGTAAGGTTTTGTCTGTTCGACATCATCATCGCCATAAATAGGACCTACTCCGTACATGTCGCCAACCAAAGCGTTTTTAGGCAACTTGTCTGCTGATGTTACATAGCCTTTAATATAAAGTTTGTTATTAAACTTGTCACTTAATGCCCACCACGATTTGCCATTATCTGTACTTTGCTCAATACGGTTATTATTCCACCTTATAAGTGGAGTTACTCCGTCCTTGCCGTTTTCTCCATCAAGACCGTCTGCGCCGTTTACACCATCAACGCCGTCTCTTCCTTTTAGAGACAAAAGCCATTCTTCAACACTGCCTTCATATCCGCCTTCAACAGCCAACTCATAAGCTGATTTACCATTGGAACCTGGCGCGCCTTGCGGCCCTCTGAACTCTCCGACGTCTTTATATTTGCCTTCAAGAGTATCACCGCCAGTGCCTAGATAGATGTATAATTTTGTCCCAATAATATATCCTGTACTTTCATCACCCTGCTGTGGCAGATTATCAATGCTTTCAACAGATACATAACTGCTCAATTTACCGGCTTTCAGGCTTTCAAGCCATTCTTCAACACTGCCCTGGAATCCATTAACAACCGCTACTTCATAAGCAGACAAGCCGGAAAGACTAAGCGTCAGCGGCTGCATTGTTATAACAGCTTCTATACCGCTATCGTCAGGAGAGTCAGCTTGCGCCGTGTGTGATACCAGACGCACAAAGCGGTATTGGTCGCATACGGCTTGACCTCCTTCGTTTTTATGTGCATATAATATAATGTCATAATCACCCGTGGCAAACTGTCTGTCAGCAGTCCACATGGCAATAAGTTTATTTTCTTCAATATGATATGGCAACTTGACATAAGGGACTACAGGCTTTGGCCTGTGAGGATGGGAGTGCTCTTTGCCGTCGCCTATGTCCGGCCGGAATGCTATGCCGCCGTTCATCATCACAGAATGCTTGCCTCTGTGCAATGTCGGCTGTTCAATGTAATTGTGCCAGTCAACAACCTTTGCACTTGGCCTTACTTCCACAGTCAAGTCAAAATCCTGTAGTTTGCTCACGTCGCCACTCAACACTATCGGCCATTCAATCCGTATGTCATTGCCTATCCTTATTGATTTCATATTGCTTTTTGTTTTTAGTAGTAAAGGAGTAAGGAGGAAAGTCGTATGTAGAAATGTCTTCTCACTTTCTCACCCTCTCACCTTCTCACCTTTATTTAGTATGTTATCACAAAGTCAGACGAGTATTGCTCATCAGACACCCACCACACATATACCATATCGTTATACACCACTTTGCCAATCTGTGTCGTAGCCTTCTTCCCGGCAATAAGCGGAGTATATCCGAGCGGCAGCCCCACGTAGCCATACTTGGAATGGGCATCGTCTGCCGTGATAGTATGCGAACGCTCATTAGTGGTATAAACATTAAGGTTTTCCGCATCGCCCGTGCCTGGAACATCCGTATAATAGTCATTACTCATTGCATACAGCATTGTTACAGTCGGTTTCTCGTCGTTGCCAACAATGATTTCAATAGTTCTTACGTTAGAGAGCATTCTCACCCTCGCGCCCAGTATCTTCTGTATCTCCCTGCGTGCGTTCTCGCAGAGCAGCATTTGTTCCTCAACACGTGCCGGTACTGTGTAGCGGTACCATTCCGTCATGGCCTTTGCCACAATGTAGGCGTGTATCATCTGGCCGAGGCTCTCGCACCCTGCAAGATTGAAGTTCACGGGCATCATCAACGTCAGCGTTACGTTCTTGTCGTTTATGATGTAGTTGTCCGACGTGTGCGAGGTGTTCCATACATACTCGCCGCACATCGTCACCACCTCGGCCAAGCCCTGCGCCATCGCACGCTTCAACAGCGACATATCCTCGTCGCCAAGGCTTATTTCGCTCTCAAGCCGGTCCGCCGCAACTTGGTCTGCAACGCCAAGTTTCGCCAACCGCGCCATGCGGTACGCCTTGTCCTGAACGTCCTTGTTTAGCGACGCCCAGTCAAGCAATACGGTTATCTTGTGTTTCTTTATTGCCATATTAAGTTGAATTACATATTTGTCCTATCGGCCGCATTCGCCCTATTCAACCAAGAGCTTCTTGCGCCATCTGGTTTAGTAGGTTCATCAGGTCGCCATTTGCGTATGTCGCCGCCACGAGCGAGGCAATCTTCAGCACCACTGCCCGGTATATTGGTTTTTCAATATCGTATTCTGTCCCATCAGGCTCATTTGCCCCATTACACCTTTTTACATATGTCAGCTCTGCCGTGGCCTCTGTGCTGTCGCATGAGAAGAACTGTATCACGTCCTTGCCCGTGGCCGTGTCTGCGGCTATGGCTATGTTCGGCCTCGACGGGTTGCCCCTTACACCTTTCCACTCGCTGAACTGTTGGTGATACAATGCCGTGTCTGCGGCTATCGGCGTTGTTGCGGCGTGTACCCAGTCGCTCATCTTGAACATAACCAGCTTTAGATAGTCCTCCGGTATCTCCACCTCACCTATGCACTTATCATCGTCGAGCCACGTCACGGGCCAGTCCTCTCCGCTCGCCTTTCTCGTCAGGTCAAGCATTGATAGTGGCGCGGCCTTCCTCACGGCGTTTACCCCGTCCGCTATCTTGGATTTGATTATCTCCTCCATTTCCAGCGTGTCAGTGTCTATCACCGTGCCGTCACTGTCCGTGAATGCGGTGATTGCCGTATTCTCGTCCATCGCAACCCTTACGTCGTTTATTATCGTGCTCTCCGCTACCAGCATTTTCAATTAAGAGTGAAGAATTAAGAAAATAACCAACAAGGCTTTTGTCTTTAACTTCTATAACTACTTTAACTCCTTGAATTTTACTTATCAAACACCACCTTCACCCCGTTGGCCTTGCCAATGTTTATTGCGTTCTCGGTAGTGCGTATATTGCTCCTCACCGCCCCAAACTCCGTAGCAAGATAATTCTTGGCGTCAGCCAGCGTGTCAAAGTGCATTTCCTTCTGTTCCTTATTAGGCTTATCAGGTTTATTAGTCCCATCAGCCCCATTCGGCTTATTGGACTTATCGTCCTCCTCCTCCGAGTGTAACATAAACTTCTTCTTGTACCACGGGTGTGCTTCCATTCTCCTCTGCAATACCGGATCATCCGTCGTGAAAAATGAGTTGCCCATCGACGACGGATGGAATGCCACACGCCTGTCACCGACAGAGAAATGCGGTATTGTGTTCCTGCTTATATATGTCTTTGTTGCCATTACTCTTGTTTTTAGTTGACGAGATACAAATATAGTTGACAAGTAACGAGGGACAAGTTGACAAGGAAATATGTCTTATAGGCTGAACAACTAAGGATATCTCCTTGTCTGCTCGTCACTCGTTTGCTTGTCTGCTGTAATTATGCGCCTAAGCCACCGTCTTCGTCTTCTTCGTCAAGGCTTTCCTCGGCAGGTTTCGGTGCGAGCTGCACGCGTGCGTGTGCCCTTGCGTTCTTCAGTACGAGGCAGCTTACCTCCTGTATTACCTTTGCTTCAGAATTGCGTATTCCGGCGGTCTTCAGGTCGAGCGCGCTCTTCTTGAATGAAATGAATATACGTTTCTCAAGATAACCGTCTTCAAGCGCAAAGCCGTAGTCTGACATTCCTGCCTGGTCGAACAGCTCGTGATGTATTAACAACACTTCGCCGAAATCTGTCTTGAACGACGTGAAGCGCAAGTCCCATATAGCCACGGTTTCCTTCGCGCGGAAACGCTCGCTCTTGATTTTCGATATTGCGGCCACCATGTCCGAACCTGCGAACAGCACCTTTCTCTTCGTAGATGCAACGCCGATGAACAAGTCTTTCGAGAAGTCCACAAGGTCGCCCTCGTCTATTACGAGCTTCGCCGTGTCGCCTGTGCCTTCCCAGTGACCAAGCGTAATGTCCTTGCCGGCCATCCACCAAATACCTTTTGTAAAGTATGTTATCTGTTGCTTCTTTGATGCGTGTTTTATGGCGTTCTTCACACCGAACAGCGAAGTAAGTTCGCGCGACACCTTGAAGTCGTAAACACCCTCTTCCTCCAGGTCGGAGAATGTCCAGTTGGCCTCGTTCTTCCACAGCTTCTCGAACGTCGACTGCTCTACCTGCAACATGAAGTTCTGGCAATACTGCTCCTCGGCTGTCGGCAGGTTCACGAACATACCCGTCTGAGCGTCAAACTCCGAGCAAGCCTTACCCATGCGTACCAAACGTGTGCCTTTCGCTATCACCGGCAACCAAATACTATTCTTGCTGCTGTCCTGGTTGCCGTTCACGGCGAACACGGTCAGGTCGCCCGTCGTCTCGTCCACGCCGATAACTTTCAGCATAAGGTCGGGTATCAGGTCTCCTTCCTCGTATCTCACGCCCTTGTCGTCATATACGCCAGGAACGCCTACAACCCTGATGGTATCGTCCTCGGTAAATAAGTTAATGTCGTCCACCTTGATAGTGGTGCGGTCGCCGCTCGCCTGTGCCGTGGTCGCTTCCTTCAGTGTGGTGTATATCGGTCTTGTGCCTACGCTGTAATACTTGGTAATCAGTGAGTTGATATGTCGTCCACCCTTGCCGCGCGTTATCTGCTCCAGCGGGGTTGACATCGGGCGTATCTTCATCACCTTCGTGTCCAAATCGGTAACATGGAAATCCTCGTCGCCGTACTGCTCCGAATGGGTTACCGAGCTGGCACCGGAATTTGACACGTCATTTACAGCCTCCACGCCGTCGCCGGCCGTCGTCTTTCCCGCGTCGGGCAGGTCGGCAGCGGCAGCCGCCATAATCACGTTGCCCGCAGCTCCCGTCAGCGTGGCAACAACAGTGAGCAAAAAGCCCACAAACAAACTAAAATACTTTTTCATCGTTCTCTCAATTTATTTAATTGTTAATTTTTAATAGCTTCTGCGTATTAGGCCTATCAGCCCCATTTGTCCCATTATTCTAAATAACCATGCGCAACAAGGATGACCGCAACGAGTTCAAAGAACAGCAAGACGCTGAAATCATGGCTGCCTACCGCCATATTTTCAAGCTTTACGGCGGCCATGTAGGTGTGAAGACGCTTTACGAAATGGTGTCCTTCGCTCCGGCCAGCCGCTTCTTCGTGTCGGCGCGCCAGGCATACCGCGTAATATCCCGTATGCTCGGCGGCGAGCCTATGCCGAGGATGCGCCCCACCAACCAACGAATGTACACTGAAATCCTTTCACGGGTAAAAGCGGAACTGTCACAGTCATCTCAAAACTCCCATCCCTCCCAGTCCTCAATAAGGAAGGCCGTCGCCAAGGTGGTTCGCCAACCTGCCCCTGAAATGTACGTCGGCATACGTCAGGTATCATATATAATAAGTAAGGAGAAACGCAAATGCTACGAAGAAAGAAAACGAAGATTGCGGCACTGCTTCTAAGCCTTGCCATGGCGGCGTTGATGTTTGCCGACGTGCAGCCACAGGATGTCGGCATATATGCTCATACCGGCACGCCCTACTGTTCCCATTGGGCCTATCAGCCTTATTTGTCCCATTTTACTTACTCCTTCTTCCACGCCAACGCCCTGCACCTTATCCTTAATATATGGTGCTTCCTCTCGTGCGTGTTTCTCGCCGACGTTTCGTGCGGCAAGCTGCTTGCAGCTTACCTCATAGCCTGCACAGCCCCTGCGCTCTCCGCCGTACCAACTATCGGCTTCTCCGGCGTATGCTTCGCCCTGCTCGGCTTCATCATGTGGCAATCAAGAAATAAGCTAAGCTACAACGTCTCGGTAATATCCTGCATCGTTCTACCATTGCTCCTTTTGCCCCATTCCGTCAACAGCCTACTCCACGCCTACTGTTACATTGTGGCCGTAATCGTCGGCCTACTGTCCCAGCTCTCCCAGTCATCCCATAACTCCCATTCGCCCCAATGAAAGACCTACAAGCCATATTGCAGGAAGATGACAGCCGCCTTGCGGCTATCGCCGCTCCCTTCGACCCCGTTACGGGCGAGGGGTCTATCGGCGAGCGTGTCCGCGTTGTCGTCAAGGACATGCCGGGCACACCCGTGATGTGGCTTCCCGTGGAAATGATGGATAATGAGCTTGTAAAGCAACTCCTTGCCGCCAAGACCGTCAAGAACTACATCCGCCGCAACCGATGGGAATACACCGACGAGAACATCGACCTTGTTGTCGAAGCATTCATCCGTGTACGCATTACGTTCGACTTTCCTTTTTGGGCAGCACTCTACGCCGTGATACAGGACAAGGTGAGCGGACGGCTCGTCAAGTTCATACTCAACCGTCCGCAGCGGCTGCTAATATCCATGTTCGAGGATATGCGCAAGGCTGGTATGCCCATACGCCTCGTGCTGCTGAAGGCGCGACAGTGGGGCGGCTCTACGGCTACGCAAATCTATATGGCGTGGCTGCAACTCGTGCTTACTTACGGCCACAACTCGGCCATCGTGGCGCACCAGAAGAAAGCGTCTTACGGCGTGCGCAATATGCTCAAGCGCCTTATCGAGCATTACCCCGTGCGCCTCGTTCACGAAATGGGCGACGAATACAAGCCGGGCGAACCCATTATTACTGGCACGCCGTCGCCCAACGTCATCAGCATTAAGGCACGCGAATGTGAGGTTGAGGTAGGCTCTGCCGAGAACCCCGACTCCGAGCGTTCGGCAAACACGTATCTCGTCCACCTTACCGAGGTGGCCTTCTGGAAGTCAACCGAGAACAAGGAACCGGGCGACATCGTGCGCTCCGTCTGCTCTGGCGTACTGCTCCAGCCGCTCACGCTCATTGTCTACGAGAGCACGGCCAACGGCACGGGCAACTTCTTTCAGGAAGAGTACGACGCGGCCAAGAACGGCGAGAGCAACTTCCGCGCGCTGTTTATCGCATGGTGGCAAATCGAGATGTACTCGCTGCCGTTCAAGGACGAGGACGAGCGAGCCGATTTCGCCATTTGGCTTTACAAGAACCGCAACAACGCCAACGTTCCCGACAACCGCCATGAACCGGGCAAGTACCTTTGGCGGCTGTTCACCCTCGGCGCAACGCTTGAGGCTATCCACTGGTACGTCGTCAAGCGCAGCGAGTACCACTCTCACGCGGGCATGGCCGCCGAGTTCCCCTCTGACGACATCGAGGCATTCGTCAACTCCGGCAAGCGCATCTTCGACATTTACCTTGTCGATAAGTTCAAGGAAGCTTGCCGTCCACCCCTTGCCGTGGGCGACGTTACAGGACGCGGCCTGAAAGGCGCGGACGCACTGCTCGACCTGAAGTTCAGCGAGGACAACCAAGGCCTGCTGTGGGTGTGGCAGTATCCCGAAACTTACCCCGACGAGCGTGTAATGTACCGCTACCTTGTTACCGTTGACATCGGCGGACGCTCAGACGATGCCGACTGGTCGGTAATATCCGTGCTCGACCGCTACGACATGATGGAAGGCGGACTGCCGTCAATAGTCGCACAGTGGTACGGCCACATCGACCACGACCGCCTGGCATGGAAGGCCGCACAAATCGCCGCATGGTACGACAACGCCCTGCTCGTAATCGAGAGCAACACACTCGAAACCAAGGACAAGAACAGGTACGTTGACGGCGACCAGTCGTCGTTCATCCTCAACGAGCTGAAGGAAGTTTATCCGAACCTCTACGCCCGCAAGTCGTCCGGCACTGACAGCGTTAGCGAGGGCGCGGAGGTAAAATACGGATTCCATACCAATGTAAAGACAAAGGGCGACATCATATCCCTGCTAATCGAAATCATACGTGATCACCTCTACATCGAGCGCGACAAGCGTTGCCTCGACGAATACCTCACCTACGAGGAGCACGACGGCTCGTTCGACGCCATAGAGGGCAAGCACGACGACCTCCTCATGACGCGCGCCATCGGCCTGTGGATATGCTACAAGGAAATGCCCCGTCCGTACTTCGTCAAAATCGGCTCACAAAGCTACACCGCAACGGCCACAATGCCATAAGAAAATGAAAAGTGAAAAATGAAAAATCCAATAGCCATGCCAATCATTCGTCCCATCCATCCCAGTTCTCCCAGCTCTCTCAGTCCTCCCAGTGCTCCCATTGACCCTATCCCTCCCATTAATCCCATCAATCTAAAAATAATAAAATTATGAAACATCAACTAAAGACAATCAAGGCTCTCATAGCCTACGCTTACGCAAAGTTCAAGGCCGACAGGCTCAACGCCCTCACCGGCCGCCGTTACTTCATCCTCATGGCCGACAGCGGCAAGCTCGTCGTCACCGACAAGTCACAGTTTTACAAGCTGCGCCGCCGAGGCAGTATGCCCAAGGCTATCACGCCCCGTATGCTGCCCCGTATCTCCGTCTACTACACCGCCGGCACGTACAAAGGCAACCCATCCCCCTGCATGGCTGACACAACCGCCGCTGGCCGCAAGCAGAAATACCTTCGCTACATCATGAATCCACGCTAAACGAAGAAGATTGCACTGGTATTGCACCAGTGCAATCTTCATAATAATTGTTAACCCATTCGGCCAATTAGTCCCATTCGGCTTATTGGGCTCATTGGGCTTATTAGCCCTCAAGCCATTAAATTCTTCACTTTTTCACCCTCTCACCTTTTCAATAACTTTCCTGTTCGCCTCGTCCACCTTCTTGCTGTCCGAGTTGATATACACCATCGTAACCCTATTACCCATTGAGTGCCCCAATGCCTGTGAAATCACGTCAACAGATATGTTGCAGTCATTATAGGCTATTGTTGCCCACGAATGCCGGGCCCAATACGACGACAGAAAGTCCCAATACGGTTTGTACCTTACCTTTTGTTTGTGGTGCTCGTCCACTTCCCAAGTACCAAAAGTCTTCAAGGCCTTGTTAAATCGTGAAGTAAAGTTTGTATGGTCTTTATACCTATCCGCCACATCTATAAGATGCGTCGTACCCTTGCGCCTTTCTAATATTTCCTGCGCTTCCGGCTCAATCTTAATCGAGTATATGCGCTTCGTCTTGCGCCTTGTATATACAATACGTCCGTTCTGCACATTCTCGTGCGTCAGGCTAAACAAGTCAACGATATTTATCCCTATCAGGTAAAATATCAGCATGAACACATCCCTGTACTCCTCCTGCCACGGCAGCAATGGCATTGTGGCTATCATCCTTATGTCATCGGCCGACAAGCTGCGCTTCATGGTAGGCGTTGACTTTATCTTAAACTTCCTGAACGGGTACAAGTCCGTCATTTCCTCGTCTATCGCAAAGTTGAACACAGCCCTTATGTCGCGCAGGTGTATGCTCCGTGCATTCTGTGCAGGAGAGCGTTTGGCCATATATCCGTTAAACTCGTTCAGCCACTTCGCCGTTATGTCCTCAAAGTTCAATTGCTCTGCCTTGTGCGTAAACTCGCAGATGCGTTTCCACGTTGTCTCATATATCTGCCTCGTCCGTCCCTGCTTGGTTTCAACGAACTTCTTATATCCAAGTGCGAAGCTGCCGTTCCCGGTATCCTTTCGTTCCTTCCCGTCAAGCCGCTCAAGAATTATGTTCTTTATTTCAGTTATCGTCAGCCTCCGCATAAGCTCCTCATCCTCTTCCGACAGCTTACTTATCATTTCCTGCACCGCATAATATCTATCAGATATAGCCTTGTCGAAATACGCCTTACGTGGACATTTCTTTACAGATTGTGCCTTCTTATCCCACAACGACGGCGCAATCTTCACCCCGACAGGTATCAATGCAGACTTCCCATGGCTCGTTAATGACAACATCATGCTTACGGGCACATCGCCAACGGCACGTCTTGTATCCAAATACGGCTTTATAGTAATCCTCATTTTCAATGATTTTATCTGTCCTACCTACACCTGCACAAAAAAATGTGCAGGTATTGTGCAGGTATTTCTGTACAAATATAGCCAAAAAAGCACAAAAATGGACAAACTTTGCCTATGTTTTTCTCTTAAATAAGTACAAAGAAAAGGGGTTGGAAACCGCTAAATAGCTGATTTTCAACCCCTTATTGCTTGGTCGGGATTACTGGACTCGAACCAGCGACCTCACGCCCCCCAGACGCGTGCGCTAACCAACTGCGCTAAATCCCGTTTCCATAAGCGACTGCAAAAGTACATACTTATTATGAAATAAGCAAATTTTAATCGTCCTTTTTACGTTTTTGCCATAAATATTTTTGTAAAGAGTGGGTGGCGGACGGCGCGAGAACGTATTACCGAGGGTAAAAACCGTAAGTATTATATGCCTGTTTACTTACAATCAACCGTATGGATAGTGAATATGTATGTTAACCGCAAGCGTAGCTGCAAGTTTCCGTTTCAAATCCAAAAGGCCGTCTTTTAGCTCCCCGTTTACGGCCTTTTACGTGGCGATATGCCGTCTTTCATATTACGGAAGACGGCGTTTTACAGGCGTGATATCCAAGTATCCAACCGCTGGTCGTTGTCTCGGGTCACTGCGGCGGCCGACGGACTCGCCGCGTGTAAACCCGATTTTGCGTACGTAAAATTTGCATGACAGTTTTTTTCTTTGTAATTTTGAACAATATTTACCGTACATTAGGGCGCAAGCGACAACCCCGGCTTGGTATGCTTGCCCATGACTCGACTATATGATGGAAACGTTCAATATAAGTAACCGGCGCTATTTGGGCAACAAATACAAGTTGCTTGGGTGGATAAGAAGCGTTGTTGTATAATCCGCAAAACGAAATGTTCCGGCGCTTCAGAACAAAATGTTCCATTTCTCAAAACGAAGCGTACCTCCGTAAATCTTTTTTCCCCTCCCATAAACCCAATAAAAAACACCGAAAAAACTTACTTCTCCGGTGTTTTTTTTGCCAATTTATTTGGCTATCTCGCAAAAAATCACTAACTTTACAACAAATAAAGGAATTGTTGTATCTTGTTGCAATGCCATTGCAAAGCTGTTATAACGGCATTCTATTATGCTGCGGAATTAGTACATGCCCCATCATTACGCTTGTATAGCATCATGTCCGTGTATCTGGCATTATAGTTCATGTGCGCATTGAACTCGGACTTCACACAGCCCTCAAACGGGTCGCCCAACGTTAGGTTCTTACCCATCCATTGACACAGTTCCACGATGGATGACTTATTAGACGTAAAGTAAACGAACGAATGGCCGTTCAGAACGGTCAACACATCAAGGTAATCCGACAACCGCCAATACATCGAATAAGTGGTGACATCCGTACTCAAATAAGGTGGGTCAACCAAGAACACCACATTGGGCATATCCTTATATTCATTGAATACCTCCCGATAGTCACGGCTGGTGATTTCAAGCCCTTCCAAATAGTCATTGCACAGAGCGTAATCAGCCTTTCGTATATTGTTGTAAAGAACCTCCTTGCGTATTCCGTCCAGGTTCATCCTGTATTTCATGGAGAACATGAGGGAGGACGATATGGTAATATAGTCAACATATCCCCATTCTTTCTCTTCCTGTCCAATACGCTCCAGTATCCTTTCCCGCGCTTCACCCGTAATCGGCTTATGCCGTGGCACACCTTCAGCCCAACGCCGGAAATCTGCCAGCAAGAGGTTTGTCCGCGATATGTTCTCCAGCCGCTTCCGGTAGTTGTCGAAGTCATTATACACCACCTTTGCATCAGGGCGCATCCGCTTCGTTATATGCGAAAGCAGCCCGGAACCGCCGAACAAATCCACGAATACGGTACAATCCTTGAATTGCTCCAGCACTTTGATATATTCCCGTGCAAACATACGCTTCTGCCCGACAAACGGCAGCGGAGCGGACATATATAACTTCCTTTTCATGCGTTCAGTTCAAATTTGACATCCGCCTTGCCGTCCAGAAGCTCGCGGGTATTCCTTTCATTGTTCTCATAGATATGCACGTTACCCAGATACAGTGTAATGGATTTCAACGACAACTCTATCTGCCGCGACATAAGATACAAGTGGTATATATCAGCCGGCAAACCAAGGTTGGCATCGGAACTGCGCTGGTAGGCCGATAGTACCAATTGGCCGTCCTCTATCTGAAACTGCACCAGGCTAAGGCACGGAGTCTGATTGCTTTCCACTCCGGTCGCACCCAAGAACAGAACATAGTTCTTGCTGTTACGTTTTTCTGCATTGATTTTACCAATAAGCGACGGCAGCTTCTCAAAATAGGTCGGATAACTGTTGACAAGCGTATGGCCGCAATAGTCCCACCATGAGATGCCCGCTTCCCGATATTTCTTCACATCACGCTCACCCTGCATGAATAGGCGGAGTTCGTCTTTTAGCTTCTTGCGAGCTATACCGTGCCCCTCAAAGATGTCGAGCAGGTCTGCCGGGGTCATGCAGAGCTGTTCATTCAGCAGATAGCGAATCCAACCTTTCTTGTTTTCCTGTATTTTCCCTTCTGAAAGTATCTTCGCCAGAATGCGGTGATATTTGTTCATATAAGTCTCCTTTGTTAATGACTGGTACAAAGGTAGGCTACCGCCATGTTGACGACACCATACCACACTGGATTTATACTGCAAACGGCTTGCAGTCGCTTTGAAAGCGTTTCAAAAGACCATACACTTTTCGCTCGCTTACGGCATATTTCTCGGAAAGTACGGCTACTATGTAGGACACTTTCTCACCGTGCTGGTGCATATTCACATAATCGGAATACAAGTCAATATATCGAGCATCTTCAAGGCGTATTCCTGCCTCCTGCAGTCTTTTCAGTAGTTCCCGGTTGAAGTTTATTAGCTCAAACACTTTCATGTTCACATTTTTTTTGTACCTTTGCAACATCTCACTTACATACGGCGTATAAAAAACCACGAGAGTAGCCAGAGGGTATTTGCCCCCGGTTGCGCTCTCGTGGCGTATATACGTTAATATGTAGGTGAGATGACTATTAACAGGCCGGGGGCTTTTATTTTTTCCCCCTTATAGATTTATTTGTTCTATCCTATGTGGCTTTATGCCATACAAAATTAGCTATTTTCGTGTCATCACGCAAATGTACGTGGTAGAAATTGGGTGTATTTTCCTTGCATCTACTTTTCGTGTACCGCACGCTTCTTCTTAGTCGCATTTTTCAAGTCTCTGGCCACCGTTCTCGGCATGATTTCCGAATAAACTTGTGTCGTCCTCAAAGACGAATGACCGAGGATTTTCTGTACCGTCGTTATCGGCACGCCCTGATACACGAGAAGGGTCGCACAGGTATGTCTTGCAGCATGGAACGTGGCTCGCTTGCGTATCTTCGCCGATTCCATAATGCGGGACAAACAAACATTGGTGTCATGATTTCCATATATTCTGGCAAGTTTGGTTATATCTTCATACCTGGTAAGTATATCCAGCGCTTTGCCGTCGAAAAGCAGAGACAGCGGCAGCCTTACTTCTGTGTTGGTCTTCTTCGTGAAGAAATGCAGCCACGGCCTGCCGTTGACCGTCTCTATCCAGTCTGGCTTCATCCTCACGAAATCGGAGTATCTCAGTCCCGTATAGCAACAGAACAGAAAGGCGTCGAGGATATGCCGTTGACCGCTGTTCGTCAACTTCAAATTTTCGAGTTTCTTCAATTCTTGTGGCGTAAGCCACTCGAAATGCCCCTTCTCCGTCTTTATCTTGTACTTCCTGAAAGGATAGTCGTCGGCCTTGATTATGCCGTGATTGATTGCTTCGTTGACTATTGTCCGCAACTGGCGCATGTGCTTGCCGACCGTATTGGTGCTTTTTCCGGTGTCTCTCAAATGCTGTTCAAACGCTTTTAGAAAGCTGTATGAAAGGTCTTTAAAGTCAAGTCCCTGTCTGAATTTGCACACGGCTCTTACAGTGCTGTTTAAATTCTCTTTCGTCTTTTCGCTTCGGTCAGATTCATTGATAATCTTCTTTGAGAATGCTTTGAAAGTAATATCGGGCACTTCCTTGCCACAGCTCTTTATCATGGCAAGCGTAGGCGTTGTTCCGCGTTTCCACAATTCTATCTCCACATTCTGAAGGTCGAGCATAAATTGCCATAGCATCAGATTAAGCCCCTCGGCCTGAGGATGATTCACGACTTCCTTATGTTCCTTGTCCCACCATTCAGGCTTAAGGTAAATATTTGTTGTCATATAAACCTTGCGCTTATTTAGCGTCGCCTCCACTTGCACCAACGCCTTACCCTCCTTGTTCAGGGTCTTCTTGCGATTGAAAACCAAACGATATTTTATCTTTTCCATATACTACAAAATTAGTGATTTCCGATGTATTTTCAAAATAAGGATTGTGGCGGAACTCATGCCCGTAGCTACATCGGAGAAGAATGGGTTATTGAATAGTTCTTTTGCCTTACAATCGATAACACTACAGCCCAATGGCACTTTTGAAATAACCCGTAGTTATAACCTGATATGTGTAAGAGAAACTGAAAAAATGGGATTACTCGCTATTATTTCCACTCAGTGGACAAGCATTAAAATCGTTGAAGAATCATCTGTCAATGACAGTGTTGTAACATTCAGTTCAAATCAGAAAGGAGGAGTAATTATAACTAATACAGGAACTTCAGAAATAAAACTTTATATAAGGATTATTGTATGATTGTGGCGGGACTCATTGGGACAGCGAGTGAATCAAAAGATGGATTACTAAGCGCAAGCATTTACAGAAAAGCTCTCCAGTATAATTCATTCAGCAATAACATAAATTATAGGATTGGACACCTTCCATTCAACTTCACAGGCCTTTTACTTATAGGGGTTGAAACTGCGCATACCGAGTTTATTAGCATCTGTGTTTCCAAAAAAATTAGTAATATAACCTGTTCAAACAAACCAAACTATGCCAACCTGAAAGTTGACAGTGAAGGGTATATATATTTCTCGGTGAATAAAGGCTTTAGCATAGATGCTTTGTTGATTGGTTCTAATACAGCCATCAGCATGCAAAGCCCACCGTCAGACGCCGTTGACATCGAGGTTGTAGAGTGACACCAATATAGTAGCCCGCATGGGCTACTATATTGGCAAATCTATAGCATCCTCATCTGGGTCTTCCTGCATAAGTGGCGGAACTCATGCCCGAAAATGCGCTGTTAAGCAAACTTAATGACGGCGTATTCATCATGTACCACAGAAAAAGTGATGATTATCCATTAATTGTAAAGCCTCACAAATGGACGAGTTTGCAGAACAGCGGCGAAATTGCCGACGGCGTGGCTATCGTCGAAGGAGGCAAAATCCTTGTCGTAGCACCGACACAGGCGACAACGAAGTTGACGTGGAGCAGCGGAGAAGTGAGCGGCGGCGGTACGACGACGTGGGACAGAGTGACGGCCTTAAACGATTGGAACGGCAAGACGAACACGCAAAAGCAAATCGCAGCCTCAAAGGAGGACGCAGTAACCAACACGGCAAGTTATGCCCCCGGCTTCTGCAATTTGTACAGCCGTTCAAACGCCAACGGCAAAGGGCTTACCGCCGGTAAGTGGTGGTTGCCGTCATTGGGCGAAATGATGATGATTTACGCCAACATGACAAAGGTTAATTATGCGCTCTCGCTTATCAGCGGTGCAACGCAGCTTGTCGAGGACGCTTATTGGACTTCGACAGAGACCAGCGCGACGTACGCATGGGGCTTGTACATCTTCGACGGCGTCGCCAACGGCGGCGGCACTAAGGCTTCGGATCAGAGATGCGTTCGCGCAGTTTCAGCATTTATAAGTTAACTGACGTGGCGGAACTAATAAACCCTGTGTTATTAAAAGGGCCTATAATTGCAACTGATGATAATCTTATAGATGCCGTTAATGGTATATTCTCTTTGAACCAACCTTCTGCCGCTTCTACAGGCCCTAACGACCATGGACTTCTAATGTCATTTAAAATTAATGAGTCAAATAGCTACATTCAGATTATGTTCTCAATACGCGGTAAAATATATTCAAGATTTAAATCATCATCAGGTGTTTGGAGTAATTGGTCTGTATTTACGGGTGTTAATTACATTCCATAAGTGGCGGAACTCATAGGGGCCGCAAATGCTACAAAGGACGGATTATTAAGCAAGGATGTTTTCATGAGCCGACTCCAATATATCGAACTATCACAAGACAGAATAGTAAAATTATCCGGTAAATTAAGCAACTTTGGCGGTCTCGCTTTAGTTGGTTTTGACATACCTGATGTAGCCTCGTGTCATGTGGTAATTACATCTACTGCCGGCTCTATTCGTTATGGTGGGGATAAACCAGCAAGGTTATCTCTTAAAATTGACGGGAATGGAAATATATACGTCTCAGTCCCAACGGGTGGCGATATAAGAGCCCTTGTAATAGGTTGTAATTCAGCCATTTCCAACGTTGATGAGTTCCCGTCTGACGTTGTTGACATTCCAAAGAAAGAGTAGCCCTTATATGGGGCTACTCTATCGGAATTTCAGTGTATGTGTCATCGGGTTGCCCACTAATAAAAGTATAATCATTAGAAGATTGTATAATGCCATTAAATGGTTGACTTGCCGAGGGAAAATATAAATATACGCCATTGTCCTTCTCGTACATTTTTACGATTTCTTTATTAGCACTTATTACATTAAAGTAATATTCAATCTTGATTGTAGAATTTGTTACTATTCTCAACTTAAATGAAACTAATTGAGAATGGCACATTCCATCGACATTTACAAAACACCTTTGCCATGTACCATTCATGGTAATTAACTTGACAAATGTGGACTCACCAAAACTACGCATAATGCATTTTCTGTAATATTCACCTGTCATCAGCCCATTTTTATTAGCGTTTGCCGTACCTATCAGTTCCGCCACCAAGAATAGAGGTTATTAAGCCCCTATT